>Ga0138256_10002947_pt1 | contig 18194 bp, 14 predicted proteins | sample KNB2016incub_MG_FD_105486 | JGI IMG/M metagenome (GOLD analysis project Ga0138256, IMG submission 105486) | Active sludge microbial communities from wastewater in Klosterneuburg, Austria - KNB2014incub_MG | ecosystem: Engineered > WWTP > Activated sludge > Unclassified | place: Austria... | reverse complement strand
TTTTTGGAAATAGTAGAAACTGTTTTCATCTGTTTAATTTTTATATTTATTTTTAAAGGCCAGATGGAATCTTTGATAAAAAATAATCATTGTGGTTTGTAAAAAATAAACCATGATTATTTTTTATGTCGATTTCATATGATTATTTTTGGTCAAAATCAATATAAATATTCGGGCTGCGTGGATGAGATTGACAAAGCAATACAAATCCTGCATCCACTTCATATGGTTCCAAAGCATAGTTGATATCCATCACCACTTCCCCATTGGTTATTTTTGCTTTACATGTACTGCAAACGCCCCCTTTACATGCATATGGAAGATCCGCTCCGTTTGCAAGCGCTGCATCCAGCAAATTCTGACCGCCATATTCCAGTTCAAATTCGAAAACATCTCCATCCAATTGAATTGCAATTTCACTTAACTGAGAATTTTCCGTTCCTGTCAATTCCGAAACTGATTTCTCTTTTGTGCTTCGCAGACCTTCAGTATTAAACAATTCCATATGAATTTTTGATGTAGGTACTCCTATTTCTACCAAAGCATCTTTTACATCAAATATCATGTCGTTCGGTCCACATATGAAAAAAGCATAAGATGGATGGGCGTTAAATAAATGTTTGCTTAGAAGGATACATTTTTCTTTGTCAATCCTTCCATACAACAATGGTACACCGGTCTTTTCTTTTGTAAATATGTGATGAACAGCCAGTTGCTGTATGTATATATTCTTTAATCCTTCCAGTTCTTCTCTGAATATGATGGATTCAAAGTTTTTATTGCCAAAAAAAAGTGTTACTCCGGCTTTTGGATATTTTTTTAAAATATATTTGATTTGAGAGATGACTGGCGTGATTCCACTACCTGCGGCAAAAAACACAAATTCGTATGGTTCAGGATTTTCAGGAATGATAAAATTTCCTGACGGAGGCATCACATCCAACTTATCTCCGACTTTTAGTTTTGTGTTTGCCCAAGTAGAAAACTTTCCATGATCAAGTTTTTTTATTGCTATGGTTATTCCAGATTCATCAGGGGCGCTGCAGATGGAATAAGATCGTCTGATGTCTTCTCCATTGATTTCTTTCTGAAGAGTAAGATACTGGCCTGCCTTAAACAAAAACTTTTCCTTTAGGTCATAAGGAATTTCAAAAGTAACGGCCACACACTCTTTTGTCTTTTTTTCTATTTTGACAACAGAAAGCTGATGAAAAAATTTATGATTCATATAAAACGAACATTTGTTCGCAAATATATGTTGATTTTATCTTTTTTTCATCATATTATTTGATATTTTTATGTTTACTCATGAGTAATGATTTCTCGAAGTAAAATTTATCGATTGCACACAAATGAAAGGATAAGTAACTTACTCAAAATTATTTTTACCCTGAATAAAATTCCTGGCAATATTTAATGGTCTGAATGTAAATCTTTTTTTCACTTTATGTTCAGCAGTTCGTTTCAAGATATTTTTTAAAGTAGATAGCACTTTAATAGTGTGAGGGCCTTTATTGATCATAATACATTCTGCCTGAGCCGCATGGCCTGCATCGGTTATTTCGGATCTGGTAGCCAGTCCTGATTTGTTCAGATTTTCCAACACCTGTGTCGCCCAGATGACAGGGACATGTGCTGCTTCGCAGATCCAAAGAATTTCTTCCTGTATTTCTCCCATTCTTTCAAATCCGATTTCTACCGCCAGATCACCCCTTGCTATCATTATACCAAAGATTTCATGTTTCATGCCTTCAAATAGTATATCCGGCAGATTTTTTACTGCTTGTGGCGTTTCAATTTTAAAAACATACAGGGGATGTTTTTTACCGGTTTGTTTTATTATACTGTCGAGAAATACTATATCCGATGGGTTTCTTACAAATGAATAACCCACTATATCCGCATTTTCGCAAATAAATGGGATACAGGCTTTATCGAACTCTGTCAATGGTGAAACATCCAGTTCTGTATCCGGAAAATTTATCCCTTTTTCTGCTTTAATTTGTTTTTTTTCTGAAGAAATTCTCATAAGCCGAATTCCGACTTTATCACCTTTAATGAATTCTGCTATACCTTTTATGACACCATCATCGATAAATACGCGGTCTCCTTTTTTTAGTTTACTTAAAATTCCTGTTTCATTTGGGCTAATGACGATATCTTTTTTTGCGAATCCCTCATTGGACTCAGATAGCCAGATGACATCTCCTTCTTTTACTTTTACACGACCTTTTTTTTGGCCTTTGTTAATGATATTCGTTCTGATTTTTGGTCCTGCCAAATCCATGTATATTCTGCATGATTTTCCGGTTTTAGTACATGCCTTTTTTATAAGTTGTATTAAACTTTCCCAAACTGACTCATCATCATGGGCGCAATTGATCCTGGCAACATTCATACCATTCATCAACAAATTTTTTATGAACGGGTAATCATTCACAAAAGATGCATCAAAAGTGACCATAATATAAGGTTGATCTTCCGTTTCCTTTTCGCCAAAAAGGCTACGCGTTTTGTTCTTCATGGTTTCAGTACTCCATAAGACATCACATGGGTCAAGTTCTTGTTCTTTGTAATTTTTACCTAACCTTTCTCTGATGGCTTGTAGTTGTCTATGTATATGGCCCTCTGAACTGGCCAATGAAGATAGACCCATTTCATGAAGATTATTTTGTAATCCCTTTAGATCCACATTTCGTAAAGTCAAGTATTTGACCAGATTGATGGCAGACAATTTTTGCGAGTGAGGCAAATGTGAAATGACCCGTTTGCGTTTGTTCACTTCTTTTATCAAATTCATTTCAAGGGATGATAACGCCAGATCAATATTTTTTATCAATTCATTTTGCACTTTCAAAAATTTAAATAAAAATATAAGTTAGTTCACAAAATTTATATGATTTATAATATATGTTGCAAAAATCTTCGTCATATCACCTATTGCCAAGTGGACTTTCACCTTTGACCAACCTATGAAGCAATTTAGAAAATCTTACAGATATGGCCACCAAATCTTTTGTCTCAAGCAGTAAATTCAAAAATATGTCAGTATTTTTAAAACCATATTCTTTACGGGCGATACCTTCCACCTGCAGGGATAACGCTTTTTCAATATTATCAAAAACAGATCTTTTTGAGATTCGAATGTCTGCCAGATCATCATAATCGTGAATATCTAAAGAATTGGCTATATTGGCTAAATATGTAATTACTTCAATCTTAATTTTCTGGATAGTCTCTACCTGATTACCGGTAAGAGGTTTATGTGCATTTTTGACATGTTTGTCTACAGCATTAATAATATAACCCAATGACTGCAAGATGTCTTGCATTAAATCATTGCTTAAGATATAAAGTTGTGCCGTTTGTTTCTGGTTGAGTTTGGATTTTTTTATTGCCTTGAAAAGATTGTTTTTAATATCAGAATAATAAGTTACCAGTTCCAGATACTGATTGGAAGCTATATTTATATTTGCCTGATCTTCATGAATAAGACCATCTACTGCAGCTTTGTATGAATCAGAAATTTTAGCAAGACTTTCTGCAATCTTTTTAGCCGTTTTTGTTAGGGCTATATCAGTAGTCAAGTCAATGGTTAGCATTGTTTGTCTGGATAGTTCCTTTTTTTCTTCTGCTTTTTTGTGTTTAAAATTGGTATAAAATATAAATGATACCAGTAAAATCAACATAAATATAAGTCCCGCCAATTTGAGATGTAGGAGAATAAAAGCAATGACTGCTGCGGATAAGAATGCAATAACCGCAGTTACAAGCCAGCCTCCAATGACGTTGATTACCCCTGCAATACGATAAGATGCTGATTCTCGGCCCCAAGCTCTATCTGCCAAAGATGTACCCATCGCAACCATAAAAGTCACATAAGTGGTAGAGAGTGGCAACTTAAATGAAGTACCAAGTGCAATCAGCATACTCGCCAGGGTAAGATTGACGGATGCCCTGACCAGGTCAAATGCGGGGGCATCTGTTTCATCAGGGTGCACTATAGGAATAAATTGTGCATTAATCTTATTTTGAATGGATAATGGAACAATCAGATTTAATTTTCCAGCAAAAAAAAGACTGGAATGCACAATGGTTCTGGAGAGCATGTTGGAAGCAAATTTTTCATCCGTTTCTTCTTGTGAGCCAAGTTTTACTTCAGTTTCAGTCACATTTCGGGCTTTTTTTGAAAACCACAAGGTCAGAACCATGATCACTCCGGATAATAATAGATATAGATAGGGCGTCTGGATAGGGAATTTAAGTCCAGTCATCATATAAGTTTCGGCTGAAAGTATACCGCCTGTAGCTTGATTGGCATTATTAAACAGGTCATAAGATTGCCAGCCGGCTAAGGGGACACCGATAAAATTGACCAGGTCATTGCCTGCAAATGCCATAGCCAAACTAAAAGTACCTGCAAAAACGACTATTTTTAATGGATTGAAATGATATTTGTATAATAGGGCAAATAATAAAATCCAAAATACAAAAAATAAAAACAAAAATAAGGGCATATTCTCCTTGAGAAAACCTACTGTAGATTTGATGTCTTTATTCCCAAAGAAGATTTCATATTGGTGTTCCTGACCTATGGATGTTTCCGTTTTATCAAAGTTCAACTGACGCCCTTCTGTATCAAAAATTACTATACTTTGACCATTGCCAAGGGTATCAGCAGCTTTAGGGTCAATAGATTTTATGTAGGAGATTAACTCTGTTTTTGATAGGGACTCTGTGGAGTAAGTAGATTTTAAACCTTTATAAACCAGAAAGTAACTGAGAGCAACCATGGCAATTGATGCCCAAATTACTCCTGTATATTTTAATCTTTTACGGTATTGGAAGCTAAAAATAATTCTTGATATCCACATCACGATCACACCGAAAGAAAAAGCTATAAATACGGATAAAAATATTCCTGAGATGATCGTATTGGTTTTATTCCAGTTTAGGTAGCCTATTACACCTTTGGAAGAGTCATTTATATTGAATAAATAATTGAGCGGCAGATCTTCAGACATTATTTTGAAAGCAGCAACTATAATGGATGCTCCCAAGAGTTCAAAGATGATTGAAACAGTTGTGGATGTTGGAAGACCTAAAGTATTAAAGGCATCCAACAGAAGAATATCAGTGAGCATAACCGCTAAAAAGATAATCATAACATGCTCTAAAGAAAAATATTCAGGATTAAAAATGCCTTCTCTGGCTATTTCCATCATACCTGCTGAAGTCAATGCACCTATAAATATACCACCGGTAGCCACCCACATAATGGTCCGGAAAGATGCTACTTTTGATCCAATGGCTGAATTTAGGAAATTTACTGCATCATTCCCTACACCTACTATTAGATCGCCAAGAGCCAAAACTGATAAAATGATGACTCCTATTAATAAAAATGTTTCCAAAATTCTTCGATTTTAGATATTCAAAGATACAAATTTTCAGAAACTTTGCTGATAATCAATCCCTTTTAATATTAAGTTATTGTTAAATGAACCAAAATTTTTAATTAAATAAAAGTATGATCACAATTACCAATTTAAGTTAATCCAAAATCTTCTTATATAATAATCAAAAAGTTAGACTTAAAAATTGTATTCATTTCATAATATATCCGTTTAAATGTTGTTTACCCATCTCTGGTGGGATGTTCTTTAGGTCAGATGGAACGCATTATAATCATTTTCTTTATTGTCTGCCGCCAGTCATGGTCGTTACTTCATTTCAAATATCAAATAATCCCAAATTTGAAACTCAATCTAATTTTAAATTTTGGATATCTACTTTTTTTTGCTTCATAAGAAACTAAAGATTATCTTCAAATGTTATTGTATCGCCTGTTTGGATTATTAAGTATAATATTTTACAGGATACTTAACAGGAAGAATAAGTAAGATTTATTTTGTAAATTTGATTTAGATTAAACAATAACCAGACACTTTTCTTAATCTGACGCTCAACATATTTTTTTTTCAATAGTTGTTATCTGCACGTAAAATATAATTCAATTCATAATTGAAAGATTCAAAAAATGGCCTGTCTCCTTTACCTTTTTTTAATTTACACTGTATCAACAACACAAAATAGTAATTGTGTTATTGCATCGCACGATTTTCATTTAAGTCGCTGTGAAATCAACTACGAAACCAAAACAGGAGACTTACAGGTTGCTGCTCATATCTTTATTGACGATCTTGAAACTACACTTGACAAAATAGGTAAGAAGCAACACTTTTTGTGTACACCAAAAGAAAGTGATGATGGAGATAAAGCCATAGAGCGATACGTAAATCAAAAACTTATCATGAAAATAGCCGGTAAAGTAGTGAAATTGACATTTCTCGGTAAGGAGACTTCTAAAGATAAGTTGGCCGTCTGGTGTTATCTGGAAGCAACCGGGCTAAAAAATATTTCAGCTTTGGATATTGAAAATATAATATTAACTGAACTATACAATGATCAGAAAAATATAGTCGATTTTACAGTAGATAAAAAAAAGAAACACTTTACCATCTTTGATACAAAAAAAGTCAAAGAAGTGTACGAGTGGTAATGCTAAGTACTTTATGAACTATACGAACAAAAATATTAAAGTTTGAAAATTATAAAGCAAATATTCATACTCCCGGTCAGAGCTTACCAAATCATTTTATCTCCTCTGCTTGGTGCAAATTGCCGCTATCAGCCCACCTGCTCACATTATATGATAGATGCCATCAACGAATGGGGACCTTTAAAAGGCATTTGGTTAGGGCTGAAAAGAATTGGGAGATGTCATCCATGGGCAGGGCACGGACATGATCCTGTTCCAAAAAAGATGAAAAAGTAGCATTGAAGTTACTCTTGTGTATGTATTTCCTAGGGTTGAAATATTTGTTTGAAAGTTTAAACTATGAGTAAGATCAAGACAGCCCTGTTCTTATGTAGAAAAATAAATCTATACCTTTATAACTGATATTTTTTTAGAAATAAATCTTCCTGTTTGGTCAGTATATTGAATGTAATAAACACCTGAAGCCCATTGTAAAGTATTGACGGTAATTACACTTGTGTTGCAATCAATGGATTGAATAAGATGGCCAATCATGTTTGTTATGGTTAATTTACCGTTTGGAATTATATCAGGATTAAATGTAACTGTAAATAAGTCTTGTGCAGGATTAGGAAAAATACTGAAATCATCAGAATATGCTGTTACTTCCTGATTATTGGTGGTGGTGTTTAGATTTATTCTGCAATTTCCTGTGCTTTGACCATTGATCAATACATCTGACAAACAATTCAGATAACATTCAAGATTGGTATAGCCTTCAATGCCGGCAATCTGCATCGATAGCTGAAATCCGTTATGATCCTGTACATTTAGATTTAAATTCATCAAAGACTCCCAATAATCCGGCATGCCGTCGCCGTCTGAATCTGCAGGTGGTGCTTTTAGATTTGAAATAGAAAACGCGTCTCTATAATGATCAGCATCCTGTGTACGGGTATCTATAGTGCTGTTTTGTAGAGATGACATCAATCTAATGTCCATCAAGTCACGGGGGAAAGCTCCGGCATTTTTGTAAAGGTAAGGCTGTAAATCTGCGATATTGTGATAGGTTATAGCAGGAAAGTTAAACCTTGAATTTACTATTTTTGCTGACCCGTTTTCAGAATTCGGGTTGTTTTGATTAAAGTCATTGCAACAATAAAACAACTGATAATCTTTGTATTGTGGGTACAGATTTATTTTATTTCCTGAAAAATACAACTCATTTTGAGGAAAGTTTAATAGATCAAAATGAAACATACCATTGCCAAAAGATGATTTAGCATGGCTGTAATTATTGATTGCATTCATACGGAGGTGGAAGAGTCCATTATTACCAGTCACTCCTTCGTACCATAACTCTATGCGTGGATCCCAAAAAATATTATTGGAAAGCTCTATATTGATGATCTTACTGTTACAAAAAGGTGTTTCACAACTGATCTCCGGCATACGTCCACCTATCCGATTCCAAATATTATGATGAATACTAAGGCTATCCAACTTAGCTGTTGGTGAAGAATAATTGATCAGCATACCTCCCAAATTACTATGCCCGCCCAGAGTTTCTGCCAAAATGCAGTTTTGAATAGTTAGATTGGATGACCTGCTGATATCTACGGCTTCATCATTAGCATGAGCAAAAGAACACCGATCTACAATAGTATTTTGTACGCCACCCAAGGTTAGACCATCCGATCCCAGCCAATGCGGAGTAGGGTATTGCTCAATATCTCCAACCCGGGATCTAAGATGCCTGATGATCATATTGGATGATGATTTTTCTTCACCATTATAGCTTTGAAAACCTCTGACAATAATTCCTGAAGGTGATGTTTGTCCGGCCAAAGTAAAATCACCATGTCCATTGGGCACTTCCAATGTACCTGGTATCACCCCGGACACTTTAAATAAGATATATCTTTTTCCTGATTCGTTAAGGGCAGCCTGAAGTGAACCTGCTCCATTAATATTAAGATTGGTCACATAAATGATTTTACCTCCACGTCCACCGCTAGCATTAGCACCAAAACCTTCTGCACCCGGAAATGCCGGGATCTGAGTGAAAATATAAATGGGAAAAAATACTATGGCCCAAATTATAAAAACAAATTTCATGGTTGATTTGATTTATTCTAATATAGTGTGTCAAACATTGGGCCAGAAAGAAAAGAAACACTAAAGATACATTGTGGATTTATTAAATGTACCATAATTTTGTTTTTTCAATATGCATCGTATCACTGGAATTTTACTATTCGATCAGAACAAATTCCTGAAGGAAATTCCGACAATTTTTGGGATAGATTAATTTAATTATCTCCGAGCTTTCCTGCAAAATAATATATGGAATAGTAGGAAATTCTGTTTTTGGCAATAAATTCTGTGAGTTTTATTTTTGCATTGATGTATGCCTGCTCTCTGGTATTGACCAAAAATAATGAACTTTCACCTATTTCAAACAATCTTCTTTCAGCTGTAAACATTTGTTCATATAGTCTTACCGTTTCCTCAAAAATACCAATTTGCTCATTTGTAGCCTGCCATTCATTTACATAAGCCTGATATTTATTGAGTAGCTCTTGTGATTTATTATTGAGCAACAATTCATTCTCTTGTATTTTCAGTTCTGCTAGCTTTAAGTCTCCCCGTTCTTTTCTGAGTAACAAAGGCATTTTAAACTCGACACCCCATTTATAATTATTGATATTGTAGTTGGTCAGGAAATTGCTCCCTATAGCTTCTGTGATAGGATTGTACTGAAGGCTTACCAAAGGCTTCAATCTGTCTTTTTTCAGGTTTCTGTCTACATTCAGGTGTCTTGTTTTTTGCCTGACCTGTTCGAGATAGGGATGATCATTCACAAAATCTCCCGGGCTCGTGACATCAAAAATGATGCTGTTTCTTCTTAGCTCATTTTCTGTTAAAGCAGGTTTATGTAAAATATCCAGTCCGATATTTTTGTTATCTGCATCCCAGAAGAAACCGGATAGAATAGTCGAAGCATTTGTAAAGTCAAGTTGAGCCTGATTTAATCCTATCTGAATGATTTGAATTTGTATTTTGGCCTCGACTGTATCTATATGAGGCCTGTCTCCTGATGACACATTAAATCGCACTGCGTTAAATCTTTCCTTTGCATTTCGGAGTGATGTTTTGTAAACTTCAAGCACATTGTATGCCCTAAACCAGTCCCAATAAACTAAAGTGGCGTTGAACAGCAATTCATTCATGAGGTCGCGCTGCCTGGCAGAAGCAAACCTTTGCATGATCTCAGCACTACTTACCCCTGCACGTCTCTCATCGATAAATAGACCTTGACCCAGATTTAAGGACACCCCGCCAAATATTAGGCCATTATTGGGTGTGGAATTTTCCGGACCTAAAAATACACCTCTGTTTAATTCATACCCTGTTTTTATGTCTATACCGGGCCAGGTAGGTATTTTCAACTCGGTATTGAGCAGGCTGAAGTATTCTTTATTTTCAAAATTCTTTTGGTTCAGACTTCCACCAAGTGTAGGGTCAAACCTTCCTTTTGCCTTCATCAGCTCTGCATCTGCCATGGTATTTTGGAGCGCTGCCTGTATGGTAAGAGGATGATTTGCCTTAATTTTTGAATATAGTGCATCCAAATTAAGTAAAGTAGTATCCTGTGATTGCAGGTTAATAATAAAGAACACACCTAAAAGAACTAAAAATATTCTTATTTGCCTTAGGGTGTTGTCTTCACCAATATTATTTTTTACTTTCTCCATCAGCCTTAGTTTGTTGGTTTACTTTGTAATAATCAGGAGGAAATCCGTTGATCTGCCGCCACAGTTCATACCATACCTGCACATTTTTGAGCAACGTGAGTGCCTTCACAGCTGCGCCTACCCTCAATTGCTCCGGCCATGGTTGGCTATTAATTGCCGGTTTTACCAGTATACGATACATGTTATTAGGAGAGATAAAATTGTCCATAGCCAGGACTTCCCCCTTATAGGTACCATAAGATATACCCGGCCATCCCGAAAAGATGATCGCAGGCCATCCATCAAACTGTATCATTACTTTTTGCCCTTTTTCAAACAATGGGAGGTCAATCGGCTTAATATACATTTGAACGGCAAGATCATAAGTAGCCGGCATGATGCTGATGATATCATCTCCTTCTTTTATTGTTTCACCCAATCCTACCTGTTTGGCCTGAGTGACATATCCATCCTGTGGGGCAAGTATAAAATAAAGAGAAGTCCTCACTTTATAATTGGAGTACTGGTTTTTTAGTTTGTTGATAGATGCATCTGTATCATACTGGCCTGAGAGTGCGCTATATTTTTCAGAAGATGCTTTGGCTATTTTATCCTTGTATTCTGCTTCGATACCGTTGAGTTCAATTTTACTATTGATGAGTTCATTTTTGCTCGTCAACAACTTATTTTCCTGAGATATTAGTTTTGCCTGGGCTTCCTGAAGTTTCAGATTTCTGTTTTCGAGATCTGTAAGGGACCTGAGCCCTTCATCATGAAGTGATTTCATTCGCAGATACTGTTCATTGGAGACACTAAAATTTATTTTTGATGCCTGATAATCAATACTATCAGAGGTCACTTTCAGGATATTTTGTAACACTTTATTTTTTGCCTGACTGATTTTCAGCTTATTGGCTTCCTGCAGAGCAGCAATTTGTTTATCAAGGGCATTTACTTTCTCTTCGTATGAAAGCTTTGAAAATTCTTTAGCGTCGAGCTGCAATTGGGTATTGTTGAGCAGATTGGGATCAAAGTATTCATCTTTCACCTCAGATATCCTGAGTATGGTATCCCCTTTGTGTACAAACTGCCCTTCCTGTACGTACCATTTTTCTATTCTTCCGGCAATAACTGATTGGATGGTTTGAGGACGTTGGTCGGGTCTAAGAGCTATGAGTTCTCCTTTGGATCGAACATTTTGTGTCCATGGCAAAAACATGATGATCACCACCACCCCAAGCAGAATCAATGCAACTTTTACTAATCTGTCATACGAATATGAATATGCATCTCTAAGCATTTCAAAAGAGCGCAGATTCTTTTTCTTTAATAGGTGAGTGATAGATACATCGGATAAATTCAACATGATTATTTCTTTTTATTGTTTTTCGAATTGGAACTTACTTTACCTTCATTCATTTCTATTACCCTTTCGGTCAAAGCAATAATATCAGTGTCCTTAGTGACAACTATGACAGTTCTTTCTTTTTTTTTGTCCAATATATACCTGAAAATATTTATTTTTTCCTGTTTCTCAATGTTTTTAAAGATATCTTCTACTATGAGGAGTCTTGGGTTTTTTAAGAGATTTCTGGCCAAAATGATCTTTTGAGCAACACTACCGGGAAGTCTTTTCCCCTGAGGGCCTATCTCTGTATGATACCCTGAAGGTAACTTTTGGATAAATTCTACCAGCCCTGTGTTTACAATTATCTCATGCAAAACATCCTGATTTATTTCTTTGCCGACCGTAAAGTTTTCAAGCACTGTCCCATCAAATATTCTGTCTTCTGAGATACACTCTGCGATAAGTGAACGCATTTCATTAATGTCATAATTTTTTAAAGGTATCCCATCATAAATAATACTCCCTCTTTCGGGTTCAAAAAAAGAGGTCATTAGTTTTAGCAATGTTGCTTTACCAGCACCACTTGACCCCGTCAATGCTACTTTTTCATTGGCAGATATGCTTAAACTCAGTCCTTCAAGACTATATTCTATGGCATTGGGATATTTGAAATAAACATCAGAAATATCGATGGAAATACCACCACTTTTTTGTGAAGTAAGATTAAAATCTGATCCCGATTCTTCCAGCTCCAGATCTGTGACCTGACCTATTTTTTCTATTGAAGTGAGTAAATCATATACTGTTTCTAAGGTAAGCAATAATTTTTCAGAAGAAGAGATCAGCAATAAAACAATGATTTCAGCAGCCACAAACTGACCTATATTCATTTGCTGATTGAAAACAAGAATACCACCCAGTATCAAAAATCCTGCGGCTACCAATATCTTAAATATTATAAAAAGATAATACTGCCGAATCAGTATTTTGAAATGATTGTCCCGTGCATTCAGGTATGATTCCACCAATGTATCTGTCCTCATTAGTGGCAGAGATCCGTCGCAGGAGAGTCTGAAAGTGATGTTTGTCCTGGCTACTTCTTCCAGCCAGAATGCTACTTTATATTTGTACTTGGATTCTGTGATGCTGGATTTCAATCCTCGATGAAAAATATAATTGCCTATGATAAAAGTAAGAATTACTACAAGTACACTAAAAACGATAAAGAATGGATGATAAAATGACAAAAGAATCAAACCAAAAAGTATCTGTAAACCGGAAGAAGTAAATTCCAGCAAAACCTTGGCTACCCCTTTTTGTATAGTTATGGTGTCAAAAAAGCGGTTCATCAGCTCAGGTGCGTAGTGTCGGGATAGCGCTTCCATTTTTATTCTGGGTATCCTGTAGGCAAACTCAAATGCTGACCTTGTAAAAATATCCTTCTGCAGATCTTCAGTGATCTTCAGCTGTATTATCTGCAATGCCCCGCTAAAAATAAAACCAAGGAGTACTATACTTACCAATAGTATCCAGGATGTGGATATTTCTCCGCCTTGTATCAGATTTATTATAGCCTGTATCCCCAATGGCAAACTCAATGCCACTAGCCCGTTCATGATGGCAAAAATATACAAATTGGTAATGGATTTACTGTTGGGCTCAAGCATTCTGAAAAATCGCTGTATAGGAGTATACGTCATACTATTTGTTTTTAGAATTGGATGTTGTTATCATCTTAAATGCCAGGTCAGTATAATATTCTACATAGTTGATATCATCCGTATGTGTCTCAGTCAATGAAGGTAGATGTTTTCTGAAAAATATCTGATGATGCATACCCTCAATGATAGTGGTTACCAGGGTATTTGGATATTTGTAAGTTGGGTTAATTCTCATTATTATGACACTAATGTTAGCTACTATCTTTTTATAATTGTAAAAAACACCATGCTTGTTCAGTTCATCTACTTCTTTGATCATATACGCTTTGGATGACTCCTGACATATGATGTTAAAAAGCTTATGCAAATCAAAATCGGACTCATTTTCAAAATTTGATGATGTACCAATGGTTTGAATGGCATTGCGAAGTTTCATTTCATCAGAATCAATGTTTGTATTGCGCATCATCAGTTGATACTCTATCCAGCTCCAGTACCATGATGTGAGATATAGAAGAAGTTTGTGTTTATTTTCAAAATATCGGTAAATGGTTGCCTCTGTTGTACCGGTTTTTTGAGCCAGCTTTTTAAAATTAAATTCTTCCAGCCCTACTTCATCAATCAGATCAATGCTATGGCGTATCAAATTATTTCCCAATAAACTACTTGTTGGATCCTTAAGGTATATATCGTTCCTGATATTGGGGGTAAAACGAAACAAAGTATGATGCATATCGTACAATAGTTTTAAATACATTAATAATAGTATTGCTATTATAATACAAATGATAACTATTATAGTTCAACTTTTATTTTTAAAATTTTGTTAAGATTTTAAACTTTATTGAGTACAAATAGTCAAATATCTCATTATCATTTTATTACTCATAAAATTTAAAACCTTCTTATCATGAAATTCAACAGTAAATTATTAACCTTGCTGTCAGCGGCTTTAATTATTTGTTTGTCATCTTTTATTGCACCACAACAAAACAAATGGGAGAAACTCGGGGAAAGGAAAGTGAACATGGGTCTAGATCACGACAGGATTGTTGTAGGAGCCAGTGATGGTTTTTTTAAAAAACTAAAAATCAGAGTCAGAAATTCAGGAATCAATCTCCACAAAATGGTAGTTCATTATGGAAACGGAGAAAAGCAGGAACTGGAAGTAAGAGAAGAAATTCAGAAAGGCGGTGAAAGCCGGGTAATAGATATTAAAGGAAATAGAAGAGTAATTTTAAGTGTAGATTTCTGGTATGATACCAAAGGCTTGATAAACGACAAAGCCATTGTAGAATTGTGGGGAAGACATTAAATTGTGAGAAATCTGCATTTTTGTAGAAGAGAATTGATCTCACCATCACTTTTTCACTTTATCAAAGTCTTATTCTATCTTTAATGTTCTGAATAAAGTCGGGAGAAACTGCAGGCCTTCTGACATTATTTTTTACAAAGTCCCTGAAGTCTTTTTCCTTGTTGAAAATTTTATTACAACGAGGATCCGACTCCATCCTGCTTATAAGATTTTGATGATCTTCTTTTGGCAGTTCGTTGTCAAGTAACAAATTTATTTGCTGTCTTAAAGATTTAACTGAGTCAAAACTTCTCATACTTAATTACTTTATTATGTCATTTATAACTATTCTTCTTCTCCGTACTCGCCTCTCCTCAATCCCCGCATATCCTTATATCCCATTTTCAGAGCATATTGCTTAAGTCTTTCCTTCAACATATTTCTTGCTCTGAATAACCTTGATCTTACTGTACCAATAGGCAATTCGAGTATCTTTGCTATTTCTTCGTAAGTAAAACTCTCTATATCACAAAGCAAAATCACAGTACGAAAATCAAGTGGCAATGAATTAAGAGCTATAGTCACCTCATCTCCCATTGTGTTATCAAAAATCTCGTTTCTCAGATCATGAAATGCCGCATACTTTGGCTCTTCTCCTTCCTTAAAACTTATAACCTCATCAATATCTACTTTTGGGGGGCGCCTTGATTTTTTACGATACTCATTTATATAAGCATTCTTAAGAATCTTAAACAACCAAGCCTTTGCATTAGTTCCCGAGTCATAATTTTCTATAAATTTATGCGCCTTAAGATAGGTTTCCTGTACCAGATCATCTGCATCTTCTTCGTTATATGTAAGGTGGTAAGCAAAAGTTTTTAATGCATCCATGTGTGGAAACAACTCTTCTTCAAATATATGATGACTTCTGGTTTTAGCCACTGTATCTAATTGTTGTGCAAAAGTAGTTTTTTTTTACAATCAACGGGAGGTAACTACTATCAATTTGATAAAATCAAAAATTTTAATCTTTGTAGTGTTATCTCTATTCATAATGTTGAAGATAAGTATCAAACTCTAGCAGTTAATTTAAGGTGAATTTGTACATACATTTTCAGTAAGTTGTCTTATTTCAAATTTAAACTAATCTTACCGTGGAAACATAAAACAATCTTACGGGCTCTTTTTAATCGGATTTAACAAAAAGGTTTATTTTATAAGATGGTATCTACCCTGTAAATCAGAATTTCGAAACAAATATTATATTTACATAAAAAAAGTGGCTACCTTTAGAAAGGATAGCCACTTTTTTTTGTTAAATATCTTGGTTAAAAATATTAATAACCACTATTTTTATTACCAATAAATTTTGAACTACTGGTTGATTTTACACCTTTGCCTCCAGGTAATGCACCTGCTGGTCTGGTCATTTCAGCATCGGTAGGATTACAAACCCTTATTTCTACTCTTCTGTTCATATAGTGTTCCACTTCTTTTTTAGAATTGGAAACCATAGGCGCTTCTTCTCCTCCATACATCAATTTGATTCTGCTTCTGTCTACACCATATTGAGATACTAAATAATTTATTACATTTTCAGCTCTGTTATATGAAAGACCATTATTATAGTCGTTTGAACTTCTTACATCAGTATGACCTTGTACTGTAATACAAATATCAGGACACATTTTCATTACTGTAGCCACATGATGAAGATGACCATAAAATTCTGGTTTAATATTCGCTTTATCCAGATCAAAATGAATCATAGGAAGGAACCACTTACCACAATCTGTTGCTTTTATCATAGCGCCAGCACGTGTGTCAATGGCTTTGTTTACATCATCCATATTGATACAACATTTCACATCCGCCACGCCATCTTTACTTACTACATATCCTGGAGGTGAATATGGTTCTTTATCTTTATAATCAGCTATACCATCACCGTCGCTGTCGAGAGCTATTCCTCTTGTATCAACTGGAGCACCTGCTGGCGTTTCCAATTCCTGGTCTAACATATCGATAACTCCATCCTGATCGGTATCTGTCAAATCAAATACAGGTCTTTGTTTTAGCGATGCAATATCGTTCATAGTAGCATCCAAAGGATTTAACCAATATAGAGGCTCAGTAACTTTATTGAAATTACCAAGATTAATACCTAATCTAAGGTTTGTATAATGAGATATATCATTATTATTGGTCTGATCTAGAGCTGTTCTAAATCTGATACCGTCCAATGCATCATTGTCAGAAAGATTAACCTGATGCTCAATACCTAGATTAAGTCTGTTACTAATTTTTCTGGAAATACCCATCGAAGCATTGAATACAAAATGTACATTTGTTTCATCTCCAAGTCTGAAAATACCAACTTTTTTCCAACCTGCTGTTTCATAAGTACCGTCATATCTGGCATCAACTTTACTTTTTATATCTTTCCTACCAGATTGCTTGTTGAGATCAGCAGGAGTGCCCTGCAAAGCTCCAAGACCACTGTAGGGTTGATTATTGGCATCTAGTAAGTCTAGTTTAGTGCTGTGTGAACTTAAACCTGCTCCAATTGCAGTATACCAATTCCATTTGTTTTTATCTTTATGAAATAGAATGTTGCCAATATTAAGTACTCCTTGGATAGCAAAATATCCATAAGAAGTTTTGTGACTTGGGAACCAACCATCCTGATTTGCATAAGGGGAAAATACACTTTCCACCAATCCACCTCCTTTACTTGAGTGACTCCACATCTGGGGGTCCAGCCCTTTTGCTTGTCCGTACATGAAATCTGCTCTCAAAGAAAAAACATAATGAATTGCTTTTCTAAGATGCAATCCCAGTCCATAACCACCAGGGATTCTGCGATCCACATCACCATCTATTACAAAGTGTCCAAGATGTATTCCCAACTCCCAGGCATTTTTTGGTTTGGCTGAATAAGAAGTCTGGCCCATTCTCCAGCTTTTGTTTTGCTCAGCACTTACTGTCATCTCATCTGCTACTACAGTTTTGGCCGGAGCATCCTGTGCTAAAACCGATCCTGAAGCAAGAACGATTATAAAAAGCAGATATTTAATTTTGTTTGTCATAGGAAAATAATTTTACTGTTAAAGTTTCGAAATACAAAAGTACTGTTTTAAATGCTTTTAAATACATTTTTTATATTATTTTTTTAAGTATTTAATAATTGATTTAGCTTTTTTTACCAATTATAATTTGTATTGACAAAATGAATAATGTATAATTCTCGAATAAAAATAATATTTAGGTAAATAATCAAGTAAATAAACTAAGTATACACAAATTTAATCAATACTCTGCCAAATGTTAAGAGAATCATTAAATATAATTGACTTATTTTTTAATCAGGGTGTAAAAAGTTGCATTAAACATGTATTATTTCATTCCGAGACTAAAACTCAGACAAAAACTTTATCATCAATTATAGTATATCAAAAATTAAACCAAACATTTTAATTTTGTATACATTTCAATACTCCGATAACTTTTGAAATACATTAAGATAAATTATATATATAAAAAGTAAATGCGTAAATTGGCCCTTGGGCCAACCTGTAATCAAACTCTCTTACCAACATGATTACACAAGACG
>Ga0138256_10002946_pt1 | contig 18198 bp, 21 predicted proteins | sample KNB2016incub_MG_FD_105486 | JGI IMG/M metagenome (GOLD analysis project Ga0138256, IMG submission 105486) | Active sludge microbial communities from wastewater in Klosterneuburg, Austria - KNB2014incub_MG | ecosystem: Engineered > WWTP > Activated sludge > Unclassified | place: Austria... | reverse complement strand
CCGCAGGGCGGATCGCCCCGGAGCCGCGTGGAAAGCAGCGCGCTGGCGTTGAATGGCCTGTGCTATAGATCGGTGCAGTTCAATCGCAAGAGGCGATGGAAGACCGATGGGCGTACTGGGAGAGCACATTGCCGGGTACGGCAGCTGGCGGCGTGAGCTGTCCGAGTCGGTGAAGCGCTACGGCCTATGGCTGTCGGATGCGGAACTCTCGGACGCCGCGGCGCGCTCGCGCATCGACTGCATCGTCGAGCGACTGGCCAAGGACCGCATCTCGATCGCGTTCGTCGCCGAGTTCTCCCGCGGCAAGTCCGAACTGATCAACGCGATCTTCTTCGCGGACCATGGGCAGCGCATCCTGCCATCGTCGGCCGGGCGCACGACGATGTGCCCGACCGAACTGATGTACGACCGCTCGAGGCCGAGCTCGATCCGGCTACTTCCGATCGAGACCAGGCTGCGCGACGTGTCGGTGTCGGAACTCAGGCAGTCCGAAGCCGAGTGGCGGGAAGTGACGATCGACCCGAGCGACCCGGTCGGCCTGAGCAGGGCGCTCGCCAGCGTGCGCGAGACGATCGACGTCGACGTCGAACAGGCCACGCTGCTCGGCATGTACGATCCCGACGACGACGCATCGCCGGTCCGTCCGGGCACGGACGGCCGGATCGAGGTGCCGCGCTGGCGCCACGCGATCGTCAACTATCCCCATCCGCTGCTGGAACTCGGCCTCGTGATCGTCGACACGCCGGGACTCAATGCGATCGGCGCCGAGCCGGAGCTGACGCTGAAGCTGATTCCCGGCTCGGACGCGGTGCTGTTCGTGCTCGCCGCCGACGCGGGCGTCACGCGCACCGACATCGACGTCTGGCGCGAGCACATCAGCGCGAGCCACAAGTCCGGGCGCTTCGTCGTGCTCAACAAGATCGACGGGCTCTGGGACGGCCTCAAGGACGAGGTCCAGATCCAGCTGGAGATCGCGCGCCAGGTGAGCTCGGTCGCCCACACGCTAGACCTGCCCAACGACCGCATCTACCCGGTGTCGGCGCAGAAGGCGCTGGTGGCGAGGGTCAATCGCGATCCGCTGCTGCTCAAGCGCAGCCGCATGTCGGACCTCGAGTACGCGCTCGGCCGCGAACTCGTGCCGCAGCAGCGCGAGATCGCGCGCGAGCACGTCGGACGCGAGTTCGACGCCCTGCACGCGCAGGTTTCGGCCACGCTCGGCGCGCGCCGGCGCAACGCGGTCGAGCAGCTGTTCGAGCTCGGCGGCCTGCGCGGAAAGAACCGTGGCGTGATGGATCACATGGCGGCGCGCATCCGGCGCGAACGCGAGGAATTCGACCTGAGCCTGCGCCAGCTGCAGGGCCTGCGGGCCGTGCTGTCGCGGCACTCGCAGGCGCTCGAGCGGACGATCGGGGGCGAGTCGCTGCGGCGCCACGTCCGCGAGGCGAGAGCGGCGATGAAAGGCAGCAGCTTTTCCGTCGGGCTGCGAGACGGCATGAACGCGCTGATCGGCGCGGTCCGCGCGGACTTCGACGAGGCCACCCGCCTGGTCGACGAGGTTTCGACGCTGATGAGCGCGATGTACCGCAGCTTCAGCGCCGAGCACGGCCTGTCGCTGGGGAATCCATCGCTGTACTCGACGCGCCGCTTCTACGCCGAGCTCGACCGGATCGAGCAACTCCAGCGCAGGCGCTTCGGCGCGGTGACGCTGGCCACCACGTCCCAGTGGGTGCTGATGCGGCGCTTCTTCGAGTCGGTGGCTGCGCGGCTGCGCGAGCTGGAGGAAGTCGCCGACCGCGAGATCCAGGCTTGGCTGCGCACGGTCATGTCGCCGATCGAGACGCAGGTGCGCGAGCACCAGCTCCAGCTCAAGCGGCGGCTCGACTCGGTGCGGCGCGTGCTCGACGCCAACGAGAGCCTCGAGACGCGGATCGCCGAGGTCGAGCGCCAGCGCGCCGAGGCCGAGCAGCGCATCGCGCTGGCCGAGGAGTTCGCACTGCAAGTGCGCGAGCTGCTCGGGGAGCCCGCGGGCACCGCCGAACTCGCGACGGCCTGAGGATCTTCGGCCGGCCGCGGAGGGTGCACGGGCGCAGCCGTACAATCGGCCGCGTGATCGCCTCACGCCTCATCCACTGGCAGCGCCGCCGCGGACGCCACGACCTGCCCTGGCAGAACACTCGCGACGCGTACCGGATCTGGCTGTCCGAGGTCATGCTGCAGCAGACGCAGGTCGGCACCGTGGTGCCCTACTACCTTCGCTTCGTCGAGCGCTTTCCCGACGTCGGCGCGCTGGCTGCGGCCGAGCTCGACGAGGTGCTCGCGACGTGGAGCGGCCTCGGGTACTACAGCCGTGCGCGCAACCTGCACCGCTGCGCACGCGAAGTCCTCGCGCGGCACGGCGGCGCGTTTCCCGGCGATCCGCTGCGACTCGCAGCGTTGCCCGGCATCGGCAGGTCGACCGCTGCGGCGATCGCGGTGTTCGCCTTCGGGCGGCGCGCAGCGATCCTCGACGGCAACGTGCGTCGGGTGCTGTGCCGGCACGCGGGCCTGCGCGGCCACCCCGGCGTGCGTGCCGTGGAGAACGAACTGTGGCGCATCGCCGAGGAGCTGCTGCCGGACAACGACGTGGAGTCCTACACGCAGGGGCTGATGGATCTCGGCGCCACGGTGTGCGTGCGCAGGCGACCCGCGTGCGACGCCTGCCCGCTCGCCGACGATTGCCGGGCGCGTCGTGACGGTGCGGTTGCGGAACTCCCGACGCCACGACCGAGGCGAAGCGTGCCGACGCGCCGGTGCGCGATGATCGTAGTGCGACAGGGCGACCGGGTCCTGCTCGAGCGCCGGCCGCCGACCGGCGTGTGGGGCGGGCTCTGGAGCCTGCCGGAAGCGGACCTGCCTCAGCCGGGCGCCGGCGATGCGCGCCGTCCGGCCGCGCTCGCCCGCGAAGTCGCGCAGCGCTTCGGGTTGCGCGTGGTGCGCGCGAAGGCGCTCGCGCCGTTCGAACACGCGTTCACGCATTTCCGGCTGCAGGTGCAGCCGGTCGCCTGCGAACTGGTCGCGGCGGGCGGCGTCGCCGACGCGCCCGGCCTGGCGTGGCTCGCGCTCGTCGAAGCCGGCGCGGCGGCGCTGCCGCGCCCCGTGAAGACGCTTCTGGAGGGCCTGGCGATCAGATCACGCGGTGCTGTTGAAGGTACTGGTGGATCACCGAAAGGCGCGTGATGGCGTCGTCGAGTTCCATCAGCTTCTGGCGCGCGCGCGGCGGGATCGGCAGGAACTCGCAGAGCCGGTTGCTCACCCACGCTGCCGACTCGAACGCGTAGGGGGCCGCGATCATCTGCCGCATCGGGTCCGGTTCGCGCGCGACGAGGTCGTCGACCAGGCGCCGCACCAGCGACGCGCAGGCGGCGTATTCGGCCGGGATCGCTGCCGGCTCGTCGTCGTCGATCATGTCGACGTCGGCGCGGATCGAGCCGTCCTTGCGCACGCGCCGCTCGAGCACCCTGAATCGTCGCTCGCCGATCGTCCGCAGGTTCAGCAGTCCCGACGCTTCCCGGTCGAAGTCGACGATGCGCGCCGTGCACCCGATCGCCTCGTGCTGCGCGACCTCGCCGACTTCGCCGCCGTCGGTGATCAGGCACACGCCGAACGGCCGGTCGTCAGCCGTGCACTCGCGCACGAGCTCGAGGTAACGCGGCTCGAACACGCGCAGCGGCAACACCCCGCCGGGAAACAGGACGGTGCCGAGCGGAAAGATCGGCAGGTCGCGAACCACGACGGCGTCTTGCGGCTCAGGCATGCGTCGCCTGGCGCGATGCGAGGGCCCGGTGGCGCACCAGCACGTGCTCGATGCGGCGGAAGCGCCGCGCGAGCTCCTCGACGCAGTAGACCGAGCGGTGCTGGCCGCCGGTGCAGCCGAGCGCCACGGTCAGGTAGCTGCGATTCTCGAGGATGTAGTGCGGCAGCCAGGTGTGCAGGAAGTTTCCGATGTGGTCGATCATGCGCTGCACCGACGGAATCGCCTGCAGGTACTCGGCCACCGGCGCGTCCAGCCCCGTCAACGGTCGAAGCTCGGGCGTGTAGAAGGGGTTCGGCAGGCAACGAACGTCGAAGACCAGGTCGGCGTCGAGGGGAACGCCGTGCTTGTACGCGAACGATTCGAACAGCAGCGTCAGCGGCGCGCGCTCGGTGCCCACGACGTCGCGTACCCAGCTGCGCAGCACGTTCGGATGCAGGTCGCTGGTGTCGAGCGAAACGCCGAGGTCTTCGAGCGCCGACATCAACTCGCGCTCGCGCTCGATCGACTCCACCAGCGTGCCGGTCGCATCGGGGCCTGCGCCGCGAAGCGACATCGGATGTCGCCGCCGGGTCTCGGAATAGCGCTGGACGAGCGTGTCCGTGCGCGCATTGAGGAAGATGATCTTGACGTCGTGCCCGTAGCGCCCGAGGCCGCTGGCGAGCTCGCGCAGGTCGCCGACCGACTCGCCGCTGCGCGCGTCCACCGACACCGCGACCTTCTCGTGGCCGGCTTCGCGAAGCGAAGTGATCACCTCGTGCAGGAAGCGGATCGGCAGGTTGTCGATGCAGAAGTAGCCGTCGTCCTCGAGGACGTTGATGGCGATCGACTTGCCCGAACCCGAGATGCCGGTGACCAGTACGATGCGCATCGACGCTACGCCTGCGATTCGATCAGCTTGCGCTGCCGCGCGAGGAACTCTCCGGTCGTGTCGAAGCCGCGCAGCTGCAGGATCGTGCTGCGCACGGCGGCCTCGGTGAGGACGGCCAGGTTGCGCCCGGCGGCAACCGGGATGACCACCTTCGGGATGGCGAGGCCGAGCACGTCCTCGGTCAGCGCTTCGAGCGGCAGGCGCTGGTACTCGTCCTCCATCGTGCTGCGGCGGACCAGGTGGACGATCAGCTTGAGCGTCATCTTCCGGCGCACTGCCGTCTCGCCGAAGATGGTCCGGATGTCCAGCAGGCCGAGCCCGCGCACCTCCAGCAGGTCGCGCAGCAGCGCCGGACAGCGCCCCTCGATCGCGTGCGGCGCGATGCGTGCGAGTTCCACGACGTCGTCGGCCACCAGTCCGTGGCCGCGGCTGATCAATTCGAGCGCGAGCTCGCTCTTGCCCAATCCGGACTCACCCGAGATCAGGACGCCCATGCCGAGCACGTCCATCAGCACGCCGTGCATCGTGCAGGTCCTGGCGATGGCCTTCGTCAGGTAGACGCGCAGGAACTCGATGACGCGTGCGGCCGGCAACGGCGTGCCGAGCACCGGCAGTCCGTCGGCCGACGCGCGCTCGAGCAGGTCCGCCGGCGGGGTCAGCCCGTCGGCGACGATGATCGCCGGTGGATGGCCGGCCACGAGGTCCTCGTCGAGCGCCGCGCTGCGCGCAGCGCCGACGCGCCGCGTGTACGCCATCTCCGCGTTCCCGAAGACGTGGATGCGGTTCGGATGGATCAGGTTCAGGTAGCCGACGAGGTCGGCCGGCTCGGTCGAGCCCGGCGCGGCGTCACGGTCGGCGCCGCTTTCGCCGGTCAGCCAGGCGAGTTGCAGCTGGTCGCGGTTCTGTTCGAACAGCGTGCGGACAGTGACGCTCATGCGTCAAGGATACAGCCGTCCGCGGCGCACGCGGCGCCTCGGCCCTGCGACCGTCGAAATCAGGCCGCCGGGCGGAACGGACCCCATGTCGTGAGAATACGGTGCATCTGCACGGGATCGTCGCAGTTCGCCATCGAATCGCGGATCGTGGCGTCCGAAAGGAGTTCGGCCAGTTCCGACAGCAACTCGAGGTGCTCCTCGGTCGCGGCTTCCGGAACCAGAAGGAAGACCAGCAGGTTGACGGGTTTGCCGTCGGGCGCGTCGAACGGAATCGGCTCGGCCAGGCGCACGACTGCGGCCAGTGCGTCCTTCAGCCCCTTGATCCGGCCGTGCGGAATCGCGACGCCTTCGCCGAGCCCGGTCGATCCGAGCCGCTCGCGCGCGAACAGCGAGTCGAAAACCTTGCCGCGCTCGATGCCGTGGTTGTTTTCGAACAGCAGTCCGACCTGTTCGAACAAGCGCTTCTTGCTGGTGACCGACAGGTCGAGCACCACATTGGTGGGCGCCAGCAGCCTGGAAAGGCGGTTCATTGCGGCGATGCCCGTGGAATCCGGCGTGACGCTTTGCAGCATGAGTAAACACCCCCAACGGCATTGCCTAAGCAGGGGGAAGTATATAGAGAGGGGCGCTGAATGAAAGCTCTAATTGCGGCGCCGCAACAACAAAGCCACATAAGCGGAACGTTCCCAGGTTCGCGGTCGCTCACGGCGTCCGGCCTTACAGTGTCCGCCGCTGGGCGACCGGAGGTATCCGGAGCGCCTCCCGGTACTTCGCTACGGTTCGTCGAGCCACCACGAAGCCCTGCTTGCCGAGCATCTCCGCGACGTGTCCGTCGGAAAGGGGCTGGGCAGGGTTCTCGGCGGCGAACAGGTCCTTCATCAGCGCGCGGATCGCCGTGCTCGACGCGGCGCCGCCGCTGTCGGTCGCAACGTGGCTGCCGAAGAAGTACTTCAACTCGACGATGCCAAATGGTGTGAGCATATACTTCTGCGTCGTGACACGCGATACGGTCGATTCGTGCAGGCCCAGCGCGTCCGCGATCTCGCGCAACACGAGCGGACGCATCGCCACCGCACCGTGCGAAAAGTACGCCTTCTGGCGTTCGACGATCGCCCGCGCGACGCGCAGGATGGTGTCGAAGCGCTGCTGCACGTTCTTGATCAGCCATCGGGCCTCCTGCAGCTGCCCGGACAGGCCGCCGTTGCCGCCGCGATTGCGCCGGAGGATCTGCGCATAGGCGTCGTTGATCCGCAGGCGCGGCATCACGTCCGGATTCAGGGCGGCCACCCAGCCGCCGCGGCCTCGTCGGACGATCACGTCAGGAACCACGTAGCCCGTTTCGTTTTCGCCGAACGCTGCGCCGGGCTTGGGGTCGAGCCGACGGATCAGCGCCTGGGCCTCGCGCAGCGCCTCGTCATCGCAGTGCAGGGCGCGGCGCAGCTTCGCAAAATCCCGCGCGGCGAGCGCGTCGAGGTGCCCCTCGACGATCGCCCGCGCGGTCGCCACGACCTCGGGCGCGTGCCCGATCGCCGCGTCGCCATGGTGCAGCTGCAGCAACAGGCACTCGCGCAGGTCTCGCGCGCCGACGCCGGTCGGGTCGAGGCTCTGCAGCAGCTTCAGTGCGGTCGAGATCTCCTCGGGCTCGATGGCGAGTTCCCGAGGCAGCAGCGCCACGATCTCCTCCAGCGAGGAATCGAGGTAACCATCGTCGTCGAGCGCGTCGATCAGCGTCGAAAGCAAGGCGCGGTCGCGCTGCGTGCACCGCAGTCCTGCGAGCTGCTGCGCGAGGTGCTCGCGCAGCGACGTGCCGGCGGCCGCGAGCTGCGGGTAGTCGCGCTCCTCGGCGTCGCCGCGCATCGCGCCCTCGCCGCTCCAGTCGTGGCCGTGGCTGTCGCCGGTCTCCCATGCCGCGTCCGCGCGGAGATCGGCGTCGGAAGCCATCGCTGCCGGTTCGCCCGTCGGCGCGGGATCGCCCGAGCCGGCACCGCCGGCGAAATCGGCGCCTTCGTCCGCCGCCCGGCCCCGGTCGTCGTCGAGGCCGCCGTTCGGGGCGATCCGCACGCATGCCTGCAGCGGGTCGTCGAGCCGTTCGAGCAACGGGTTGTCGGCGAGCGCCTGATCGAGCTCCTGGTTCAGTTCGAGCGTCGACAACTGCAGCAGGCGAATCGACTGCTGCAGCTGCGGTGTGAGCGCGAGCTGGGGGGCGAGCTTGAGCTGGAGCGACGGTTTCATCGGTCATCCGGGCACTGCGCGCTGCTGGTGGCGGCGCGACGATGCCGGGCCGTGTCGCGCTACATCGAGAAGTGCTCGCCCAGGTAATAGCGGCGCACGTCTTCGTTCTGGACGACCTCGTCCGGGCGCCCTGAAGCAAGAACAGTACCAGCCCTGATGATATACGCGCGGTCGCAGATGCCAAGCGTTTCGCGCACGTTGTGGTCCGTGATCAACACGCCGATCCGCCGATCCTTGAGAAACCGCACGATCCGCTGGATTTCGATCACGGCGATCGGGTCCACGCCGGCAAACGGCTCGTCGAGCAGGATGAACCTCGGCGAACCCGCGAGTGCCCGGGCAATCTCCACGCGACGCCGCTCGCCGCCGGACAGCGAATGCGCGCTGTTGGAGCGGATGTGCTCGATCTGCAACTCCGACAGCAGCGCGTCGAGCCGCCGGGAGACCTCGCCGCGTGGCAGCGGGCGTCCGCGTTCGTCGACCTGCAACTCGAGCACCGCGACGATGTTCTCTTCGACGCTGAGCTTGCGGAACACCGACGCTTCCTGCGGCAGGTAGGACAGCCCGAGCCGCGCGCGACGATGGATCGGCAGGTGGCCGATGGGCGCGCCGTCGAGCTCGATCGACCCGCCGTCGGAGGGGACCAGTCCGACGATCATGTAGAAGCAGGTGGTCTTGCCGGCTCCGTTGGGCCCGAGCAGGCCGACCACCTCGCCGCTGGCGACGTCGAGCGAGACGTCCTGGACGACCTTGCGGCCGTGGTACGCCTTCATCAGGTTGCGCACCGCCAGGCGGCTGTCGGCGCGCGCGGGGTCGCTCGTCGCGGATTCGGTCATCAGCGCGACGCGCCTTCGCGCGGCGGCGCCAGTTGTTCGGCCGGCTTCAGCGGCGCCGGCCCGGCCGGCCCCGCGGCCGGGGACGCTCCTGCGGCCGACGTCGCCGCAGTCTCGCGCGGCTGGATCACCACGCGCACGCGCCCGGCCGGATTGCCCGGCGTCGCGGCTGCGCCGCCGGCGCCCTCCACGGTGAAGAACTCGTTGCGGCTCTCGTAGAGGATGTCGTTGCCGTGGACCTCGTCGATCACCCGCTCCTTCTCGGTCCGGCGCATCATCGCCTGCTGCTGCAGCCTGAAGGTCTCGAGCTTGCCGTCGTAGTCGATCTGGCGGGCCTGCCCCTCGACGAACTGGTCGACGCCCTCGCGCTTCTGCCTGAAGAACGCGAGATTGCCGGACGCCGTGCCGTACTGGTAGCCCTCCGGATCCTGGCGGATCACGAGGCGGTCGGCACGCAGCAGGATCGTTCCCTTCGTCAGCACGACGTTCCCGGTGAACACGTTGATCTGCTTCGCGTCGTCGTACTGCATCCGGTCGGCTTCGACGTTGATCGGCTTGCCGCGGTCGGCCTTCTCGGCGATCGCCGGCCCCGGGAAACCGAACAGCAGCGCCGCAACCGCGGCGGCGAGCCGGATCGTGAAGGCGTGCCGGATCGTGGCGGGCAGGGGTCGGGGGTCGGGAAACGCGCGCATGGTCAGCGGGGTTGTTGCGGCGGCGGCCAGGTGAGCTGCACCCGGGAATCGACCCTCAACGAGCGGGCCGCATTATCGAATTCCATGCCGACGCCCGTCAAGACCGAGGCGCCGCGTTCGATGCGCACCGGCTCGTCGGTGCGCGCGATCTCGGTCTGGCTGAAGATCGTGACGCGCTCGGTGCGGATCGTCATGGCCGGCTCGGTCGCCGACTCCGAGCGAACCATCACCACGTTCCCCGTCAGCAGGGTTTCCTCGCCGTCGGCGCTCGAGCGGCCGTGATCCGCGCGAAGGCTGAGCTTCGGCCTCTGCGGGTCGAGGCTCACGAATACCGGCTTCTCGTAGGCGCTCGACTGGTCGTCGGGGTAGTGCAGCAATCGTTCGGTGGACACCCGGAACACCGGCTCGCCGCGCGCGTTGATGCGCGTGAACACCGCGTCCTCGACGAAGTAGTCGGGCTCGTGGCTCGGCGCACGCGCGACTGCCTGCCCGGCATCGCGCAACGAGGTCTGCGCCAGGTAGTACGTTCCCGCGTCGAGCGCCAGCAGCAGCGTCACCGAGAGCCCTGCCGCGAGCCTGTCGTGAAGGCGCGGCTTCACGACGGCGCGTCCGTGTAGCGCGACAACGCCGATGCGAGGCGCTGCTGCGACTGCAACACGAACTCGGCGAACTCGCGCACGGCCCCGCTGCCGGCGGGGGCGCGCGAGACCCAGTGCGCGCGCGCGCGCACCGCCGCCGGCGCGTCGGCCACGCTCGCCGCGAGGCCTGCCAGCGCCATCGCGCTGAGATCGGGCCAGTCGTCGCCGACGTAGGCGGCCTGCTGCGGGTCCAGGCCGAAGCGCTCGCACGACTCGCGCAGCGCGGCTGCCTTGTCTTCGACCCCCTGGCGAACCTCGTCGAACTTCAACTCGGCAGCGCGCACCTCCACGATCGCCGATCGACGCGCGGTGATCAGCGCCAGCCTGATGCCTGCCTCGCGCAGCAGCGTGAGGCCGAAGCCATCGCGCACGGAGAACGCCTTCATCGCCTCGCCGGCCGGCCCGATGAACAGGCGACCGTCGGTGAGCGTGCCGTCGACGTCGAGCGCCACGAGCCGGACGGCGGCCGCGCGGCGGGCGGCGTCTGCGTCGCTGCTCATTCAGACGACCTTCGCCGTCAGCAGGTCGTGTATGTGCAGCGCGCCGGCGAGGCGCCGATCGTCGCCGACGACCAGCAGCTGGCTGATCCGGCGTTCCTCCATGATGCGCACCGCCTCGGCCGCGAGCGCCTGCGCCTCGATCGTGGCGGGCGAGCGCGTCATCACGTCGTCGATTCGCAGCCCGCGGAGGTCGCGGCCCTGCTCGATCAGCCGGCGAAGGTCGCCGTCGGTGAAGATGCCGCCGAGCCGGCCGTCGTCGCCCACGATCGCGGTCATGCCCATGCGCTTGCGCGTGATCTCGAGTATCGCGTCGACGAGGCGGGCGCCTGCCGGCACCCGCGGCAGCGAGTCTCCCGATCGCATCACGTCGCCGACGCGGGTGAGGAGCCGGCGTCCCAGCGCGCCACCGGGATGCGACAGCGCGAAGTCCATCGGCCCGAAGCCGCGCGCGTCCAGCAGCGCCACCGCCAGCGCGTCGCCCAGCGCAAGCATCGCGGTGGTGCTCGCGGTGGGGGCGAGGTTCAGAGGACAGGCTTCGCGGTCGACCGCCGCGTCGAGATGAACGTCGGCCAGCCGCGCAAGCGGGGAACCGCGGTCGCCGGTGATGGCGATCAGCCGCGCGCCCTGGCGCTTGACGACGGGAACGATCGTCAGCAGCTCCTCGGTGCTGCCCGAGTTGGACAGCGCGACGAAGACGTCGTCGCGGGTGACCATGCCGAGGTCGCCGTGGCTGGCCTCGGCCGGATGCACGAAGAACGCCGGCGTGCCGGTCGACGCCAGGGTCGCGGCGATCTTGCGTGCCACGTGTCCCGACTTGCCGATGCCGCTGACCACGACGCGCCCGGCGCAGGCGAGGATCATCCGGCAGGCGTCGGCGAAGCTCGAGTCGATGCGGTCGGCGAGCCGCGCGACCGCGTCGGCTTCGATGCGCAACACCTCGCGCGCCCGTCCGATCAGTTGTTCGGGCGTCACAGCGGTCGATTCGCTCATGCACCCGAGTATATGACGACTCCGCCGCCGGGTGAGCGCACCGGCGGTCCGCCGCAATCCCGGTTTAGAATGCCGGGTTCGACGAAGATCCCGACGACGTCCTTCACGGCAGTCCTTCGATGCCAGACTTCCTTTCGCTGGACAGGGTCCGGTTCGGATACGGCAAGCGCGTCATCCTGAACGACATCTCGATGCGTTTCGAGCGCGGCAGGGTGGTCGCGCTCATCGGCGGTTCCGGCTCGGGCAAGACGACCATCCTTCGGTTGATCGGCGGGCAGTTGCGCCCGCAGCAGGGAGCCGTGGTGTTCGACGGACACGACGTGCACCGGCTCGATCGCGACGGCCTGTACGCGCTGCGCCGCCGGATGGGCATGCTGTACCAGTTCGGCGCGCTGTTCACCGACCTGAGTTCGTTCGAGAACGTCGCCTTCCCGATGCGCGAGCACACCGACCTTCCCGAGTCGATGATCCGCGACCTCGTCCTGTTGAAGCTCGAGGCGGTTGGCTTGCGCGGCGCGGCGCATCTCCGCACCTCGGAGCTGTCGGGCGGCATGGCGCGCCGTGTCGCACTGGCGCGCGCGATCGCCCTCGATCCGCCGCTGATCATGTACGACGAACCCTTCGCCGGCCTGGACCCGGTCGCGCTGGCGACGGTCGCGCAGTTGATCCGAAGGCTCAACGACGCGCTGGGCTGCGCGTCGATCGTGGTCTCGCACGACATCAAGGACGCGTTCGCGATCGCCGACCACGTGTTCCTGCTGGCCGGGGGGCGCATCGCCGCGCAGGGCACCCCGGACGAGATGAAGGCCTCCGAGGACCCGAACGTGCGGCAGTTCCTCGACGGAGACATCGACGGACCGATCGCCTTCCACTTCCAGGCGAAGCCGCTCGCCGAAGACCTGGGGCTGGGGGCCTGATGCGCACGCTGCTGCTTCCGCTGCAATGGCTGGTCGAGTTCGTCGGCAGCGTCGGCAAGGGGGCGCGCTTCTTCGTGCACCTGTGCTGGCTCGCGGTGGCCGCGCTGCGCCGCCCGAGGCTGGTCATCGACCAGATTCACTTCATCGGCAACTACTCGCTGTCGATCATCCTCGTGTCGGGACTGCTGATCGGCTTCGTTCTCGGCCTCCAGGGGTACTACACGCTGCGCCGCTACGGTTCCGAGGAAGCGCTCGGCGTGCTGGTCACGCTGTCGCTGGTGCGCGAGCTGGGGCCTGTCGTGACCGCGCTATTGTTCGCCGGGCGCGCCGGCACCTCGCTGACCGCCGAGGTCGGGCTGATGAAGGCCGGCGAACAGATCGACGCGATGGAGATGATGGCTGTCGACCCGGTGGCGCGAGTCCTCGCGCCCCGCTTCGCGGCCGCGGTATTCTCGATGCCGTTGCTGGCGGCGCTGTTCTCGGCGCTCGGCGTGCTCGGCGGTTACCTGGTCGGTGTCGCGATGATCGGCATCGACGCCGGCGCCTTCTGGTCGCAGATGCAGGCCGGGGTCGACTGGCTCGATGACGTCGGCAACGGCGTGGCCAAGAGCGTCGTCTTCGGCTTCACGGTGGCGTTCGTGGCGCTGTACGTCGGATTCAACGCACAGCCGACGCCCGAGGGGGTCGCGCGCGCGACGACGACGACGGTCGTCGCCGCGTCGCTGGCGATCCTCGGGCTGGATTTCGTCATGACCGCACTGATGTTCAGCGCGAACTGAGCCGTGCGGCGCGCAAGGCTCGGACAGGACATGGAGAGAATTCGATGAAACGCTCGGGAGTCGACCTGCTGGTCGGATTGTTCGTGCTGCTCGGTTTCGGCGCGCTGGTGTTCCTCGCGCTGCGCGCCGGCAACATGAGCAGCGCCGTCGGCCTCGGCCCGACCTACGAGACCACGGCCCGTTTCGACAACATCGGCGGACTGAAGCCGCGCGCCGCCGTTCGCAGCGCAGGGGTGGTGGTCGGGCGCGTGTCGGCGATCCGCTTCGACGACAAGGCGTACCAGGCCGAGGTCGTGCTGGCGCTCGACCAGCGCTACCGGTTCCCGAAGGACTCGTCGGTGAAGATCCTCACCTCGGGCCTGCTGGGCGAGCAGTACATCGGCCTCGAGCCGGGGGGCGATCCCGAGTTGCTCGCCGCCGGAGACCGGATCACGATGACGCAGTCGGCGGTGGTGCTCGAGAGCCTGATCGGGCAGTTCCTGTACGGCCGGGCGTCGGAGGAGGGCGGCAAATGAGCCGTGCCGCGGACTGCCGCGCTGCCGCGTCGCGGGTCGCGCCCTTGTTCGTCGCGCTGTCGCTGGCAGGTTGCGCGACTGCCGGCGGCGCGTCGGCGGGCCGCGATCCGCTCGAACCGTTGAATCGCGCGATCTTCGGCTTCAACGATGCGGTCGACCGGGCCGTCCTGAAGCCGGTCGCGCAGGCTTACCAGGATTCGCTGCCCGTCGAGGCCCGCGAGATCGTCGGCAACGTCTTCGGCAACCTCGCCGATCTCTGGACCGCGGCCAACCAGCTGTTGCAGGGCAAGCCGGCCGAAGCCGCATCCGATCTCTCGCGATTCGTTCTCAACTCGACGCTGGGCTTCGCCGGCCTGGCCGACATCGCGACGCCCGCGGGCTTCGAAAAGCATCGCGAGGATTTCGGGCAGACGCTCGGCCGATGGGGCATTCCGACAGGCCCGTACCTGGTGTTGCCGCTGCTCGGCCCTTCGAATTTTCGTGACGCTCCGGCGCGCGTCGTCGACGCCCAGGGCGACCTGGTGCTGACGATCGATTCCGAAGGGCAACGCGCCGGCGCGGCCGTGCTGCGCGTGATCGACGAGCGCGCCGGCCTGCTCCGCGGCGAGCGCCTCGTCGAGGGGGCGGCCCTCGACCGCTACGCCTTCATCCGCGACGGCTATCTGCAACGCCGGCGCAATCAGGTCTACGACGGCAATCCGCCGCCATCGCCCGACGACGATTCCGGCTACGACCCCGCGGACGATCCCGAGGGGCCGGCCGCGCCGCCGCCCGCCCCGCAACCGACCCCGGCAGGAAACCGATGATGAAAAGACTGCTTTCGTTGTGCCTCTGGACGATGTTCTCGCTGCCGCTCGCGGTCGCCGCCAGCCCGGAGGCGCCCGACAGGATGATCGAGCGCCTGAGCGTCGAGATCCTCGAGAAGATCAAGTCCGACGGCGCGCTGCAGGCCGGAGAGTCGAAGAAGCTCAACGAGCTGATCGACTCGACCGTGATGCCGCACGTCGACTTCAGGCGAATGACCGCGCTCGCGGTCGGGCGGAACTGGCGCACGGCGACGCCCGAGCAGCAGAAGCAACTGATGGCGGAGTTCCGCACGCTGCTCATCCGCACCTACTCGGGGGCGCTGTCCTCGGTCGGCGATCAGAAGGTGCGGATGCGCCCGCTGCGCGCGAATCCGCAGGACACCGACGTGATCGTGCGCAGCGAGGTGCTGCAGCCCCGCGGCGAGCCGGTGCAGCTCGACTACCGGATGATGAAGGCCAGCGACGGCTGGAAGATCTACGACGTCAACGTGCTCGGCGTCTGGCTGGTCGAGACCTACCGCACGCAATTCGCGCAGGAGGTCAGCGCAGGCGGCATCGAGGGACTGCTCAGGAGCCTGAGCGAGAAGAACCGTCAGCCGCCGCAGAACAGGTCGTGAGCGCCGATCCGTCGTCCAATCCTTTGTCCGCGCCGGTTGCCGTCGGCCTGCCGGCCGAGGTGACCGTCGCCAATGCGCGCGAGGTGCTCGAGCAGTCGCTGTCCCGCCTCGACGCCGCGTTCGTGCGGTTCGACCTGTCGGCCTGCCGGCACTTCGACTCGTCGCTGATCGGGATCATGCTGGAGCTGGCGCGGCGCGCGTCGGCTGCCGGGCGCAGTTGCCTGTTCACGGGTGCCTCGCCCAATCTCCGCAAGCTCGCCGGGCTCTACGGAGTCGATGCGCTGCTGTTCGGGGAGGGCGCGGAGCCGGGCGCCGAAGCCGTCCGCTCCGCCGCATGAACGCGGCGATCGACGTCCGATGCGTGGCCAAGCGCTACGGCAGCTTCGAGGCGCTTCGAGGCGTTTCGCTGTCGATCGAACAAGGTGAGTTCTTCGGCCTGCTCGGCCCGAATGGCGCCGGCAAGACCACGTTGATCTCCATCGTCGCGGGCCTGACCCGGGCCAGCTCGGGCGACGTGACCGTCATGGGCCACGACGTGGTGAGCGAGTTCCGGGCCGCGCGCCGCGCGCTCGGCGTCGTGCCCCAGGAGCTCGTGTTCGACCCGTTCTTCACGGTGCGGGAGACGTTGCGCATCACGTCGGGGTATTACGGCATCCGCCGCAACGACGACTGGATCGACGAGATCCTGGCAAACCTCGACCTTGCGTCGAAGGCGGAGAGCAACATGCGCGCGCTGTCCGGCGGGATGAAGCGGCGCGTGCTGGTGGCTCAGGCACTGGTCCATCGGCCGCCGGTCATCGTCCTCGACGAACCCACCGCCGGCGTCGACGTCGAGTTGCGGCAGGGGCTGTGGCACTTCATCCGCCGCCTGAACCGCGAAGGCCACACGATCGTCCTGACGACGCACTACCTCGAGGAGGCGCAGGAGCTCTGCGATCGCATCGCGATGCTTAAGCAGGGCACGGTGGTGGCACTCGACCGGACGCGGTCGCTGCTTCACCGCTTCGCCGGCGGGCGGCTTCAGCTGCGCCTGGTCGGCGCGCCGCTGCCGCGCGCGCTCGAGCCGCTGCGCGTCGAGGATCCCGTCGCGAAGGACGCTGGTCGCGACGTCGCGGCCGACGGCGAGCGGGTCAGCCTGCGCGTCGACGACTACGCGGGCATCGAAGGGATGCTCGCGGCGGTGCGCGAGGCGGGTTGCCGGATCGAGGAGATGGAGTTGTTGCACACCGACCTGGAGGACGTCTTCGTCCAGGTCATGAAGGAGACGCGCTGAATGGGCGCGGCTCGCGAACCCGCCGCCCCGGGATTCTCGACGCAGGGGTTCGCGACGCTGCTGCACAAGGAAGTGCTGCGCTTCGTGAAGGTCGGCGTCCAGACCGTCGCTGCGCCGGTGCTGACCGCAATGCTCTACCTGCTGATCTTCTCGCACGTGCTCGAGGACCGGGTGCAGGTGTTCGACGGCGTCCGCTACACGTCTTTCCTGCTGCCGGGGCTGGTGATGATGTCGGTGCTGCAGAACGCGTTCGCCAACAGTTCGTCGTCGCTGATCCAGAGCAAGATCACCGGCAACCTCGTGTTCGTGCTGCTGTCGCCGCTGTCGCACCGCGAGATCTTCGCCGCCTACGTTCTCGCGTCGATGCTGCGCGGCATGGCGGTCGGGGCCGGCGTGTTCGTCGTGACCGCGTGGTTCGCGGACCTGTCGTTCGCGGCGCCCGCCTGGATCCTGGTATTCGCGCTGATGGGCAGCGCGATTCTCGGTACAATGGGCGTGATCGCAGGGATCTGGGCCGAAAAGTTCGACCAGATCGCGGCCTTCCAGAACTTCATCATCATGCCGCTCACGTTCCTGTCCGGCGTGTTCTATTCGGTGAAGTCCCTGCCCGGTTTCTGGCAGACGTTGTCGCACCTGAACCCGTTCTTCTACATGGTCGACGGGTTTCGCTACGGCTTCTTCGGTGCATCCGACGTGTCGCCCGCGACGAGCCTCGCGGTGATCGCCGCGACGCTCGCACTGGTGTCGGCGATCGCGCTGCGCCTGCTGGCCACCGGCTACCGGTTGCGTCACTGAGGCTGCCCGCGCCGGCCCACGATCCGCCATCCACCCGACACCGATCCGCCCGGATTTCGCCATGGTCAATCCCGAGAATCTCCGCAAGTTCATCGCCGACGGTCTCGACTGCGAGCATCTCGAGGTCAGCGGCGACGGACGACACTTCGAGGCACTGATCGTGTCGAAGCTGTTCGAGGGCAAGCGCCTCGTCCAGCGCCACCAGCTCGTCTACGCGGCGCTCGGCGACCGGATGCGCGAGGAGGTGCACGCGCTGTCGATGAACACGCTGACGCCCGAGGAGTTCGCCGACCGCGGCGGCGCATGAGCCCACGCTCCGCAGAGGCGGGACGCGCCGCGCGCGCGGCCGCCGACGCGGGGAGGGGCCGGATACATCCATGGACAAACTGAGAATCGTCGGCGGGCGCCCTTTGCACGGCGAGATCGCGGTGTCGGGCGCCAAGAACGCCGCGCTGCCGATCCTGTGCGCCGGGCTGTTGTGCGGAGACCCGGTCTCGCTCACGAACGTGCCGCAACTGCACGACGTCGGCACGACGCTGAAACTGCTCAGGCGCCTCGGCGTGACCGCCACCCGCGAGGGTGATCGCGTCGAACTCGACGCATCGGACGTGGGCTCGGTCGAGGCCCCCTACGAGCTGGTGAAGACCATGCGCGCGTCGATCCTCGTGCTCGGCCCGCTGCTGGCCCGCTTCGGCGAGGCGCGCGTGTCGCTGCCCGGCGGCTGCGCGATCGGGCAGCGCCCGGTCGACCAGCACATCAAGGGCCTGCAGGCGATGGGCGCACAGATCTCGATAGAGCACGGTTACGTGGTCGCGAAGGCCTCGCGCCTGAAGGGCGCGCGCATCGTCACCGACATGGTCACGGTGACCGGGACCGAGAACCTGATGATGGCGGCAACGCTCGCCGACGGCGAGACCGTGATCGAGAACGCGGCGCGCGAGCCCGAGGTGGTCGACCTCGCGGCCGCGCTGGTCGGGATGGGGGCGCGCATCGACGGCGCAGGAACCGACCGTAT
>Ga0138256_10002945_pt1 | contig 18199 bp, 10 predicted proteins | sample KNB2016incub_MG_FD_105486 | JGI IMG/M metagenome (GOLD analysis project Ga0138256, IMG submission 105486) | Active sludge microbial communities from wastewater in Klosterneuburg, Austria - KNB2014incub_MG | ecosystem: Engineered > WWTP > Activated sludge > Unclassified | place: Austria... | reverse complement strand
CTGCTGGCGAAAATTGCTGGATATAATAAGTCTGAAGTCATTGCCTTTTATATTAAAGATTACCCGGTTTTGAGCTACCAGGCTAGCTGTTCCGTAAACGGTTTTAAGCGCGTTAAAATTCTTGAAATTGTGTTTCGAAAACTCATGGTACCATGTCAAAAGGGCTATTCTAGCCAGCGGGTACTTGTCGCAATAGAATAGAACAGACCTTTTGACAATGACATTCATCGGACAAATATAGGGAAAAGTTTGCAAAATGCAAACATGAACTTTGTTTCCGTTCAGGATCTATTTGCCGATGCAAAAGCGCCCAAAGATGTTACCTAAAATATCTTCAGTAGATATTTCGCCGGTAATCTCTGAAAGGTGATAAAGCGCCTGTCTAATATCTTGTGCAAGAAAATCATGCGTAATCCCACTCGCTAATCCGCCCAATACATCATTCAGCCTCGCCTCCGTGCGATCCAACGCATGATAGTGCCGGGCCGAACTAATCATCGGCAGATCCGAAGGGATATCTTTTTTCACAGACTCACCAAGCACCTCGATCAGATAGGCTATGTTCATATTGTGCGCTGCAGAAAGCGGGACAATAGGGTAGTCCCCGATCTTCCATTCGTCAGCAATCGCATATGGATTCAAATCCATCTTGTTGGCTGCAAGAATCACTTTTGCATTTTTAGGTTGGATGGCAGCAATGTCTTGTGCCACATCATCTGGCGATAAGGTAGCGATGTCAAATACATACACCAGGATCGAAGCTTGTTCAATCTTCTCCATCGTGCGTCCGATCCCCAATACTTCAATTTCATCATGCGCCTCACGGATACCCGCTGTGTCTACCAATCTAAATTGAATGCCATCAATCACAAGTATTTCTTCAATCGTATCGCGCGTTGTACCAGGAATATCCGAAACGATCGCACGCTCTTCTTGCAACAACTTATTTAACAATGTAGACTTGCCCGCATTAGGTCGACCTGCAATCACCGTTGGGATACCTTCCTTGATCGCATTGCCGATATGAAAGGTTTCCTTGAGTCGCGAAGTGAGCGTGATGATTTCTTCAACAAGTTTTTTCAAGGTATCACGATTGGCAAACTCCACATCTTCTTCTCCAAAATCTAACTCTAATTCAATCAAACTCACAAAGTCCAGTAACTTCTGTCTCAAAACTTGTATCTCCGATGACACACCACCTCTCATCTGCTGCACGGCCATTGTATGCGATGCCCTAGTCTGCGAAGCAATCAGATCTGCCACCGCCTCTGCCTGCGACAGATCCATCCGGCCATGAAGGAATGCCCGCATCGTAAACTCCCCCGGATCAGCTGGCCGCGCTCCCTGCCTGATCAGCAGCGACATGATCTCCCTCACGATAAACGGCGATCCATGACAACTGATCTCCACCACATCCTCCGACGTATACGACTTCGGACTCCGGTACAATCCCACCACCACATCATCCAGATGCTGACTCTCCTCATCCACAATACGCCCGTAATGCAATGTATGTGACGCCGCCCTCTCCAGGATCGCACCCACAAAGACCCGCTCGGTCAGTTCAATAGCTTTTGATCCCGATATCCGGATCATACTGATCGCCGCCACCCCTTGTCCGGTGGAGAGTGCTATGATGGTATCTGTGAGTCCTTGTCCCTGCATGTGGGGGGTAAAGCTAAGCAGCCAGGACTGAATTCGCTATCCTCAGTAGATTGAAAATGGTTTGCCACCCATGTTCTACTTTTTTTGAACTTCAACTATCTGGGCACCCATTTGGTGTTGTCCAGCCTGAAGAGCGGTTATGGTTTTATTTTGTTTCTGAACTTCCTGTATAAGGAGTTCAATCATTTCTTGTTGTTCCTGGATGGCTTTTATCAAGGGTATTGTCAATTGGCCATAAGCAATAGAATAGGCATCCTGATCATTGTCCGGCAGATGAACGAGATTTCCAATGTTGATTCCTTGAGCAGCGCAAGTTGATACAACCTCCTGGGCAATCAGACCCATTTCCTGGATGGAGTCTTTTTCCTTTAGTTTTTCTTTATCGACGCTTGTTTCGCCCAGAAAGGAGGAGTAGGCAGTATAGTCAAAATGGTAGGAGACCGGGCGTAATTCCCTTATAAAATTTAGACCGGGAACTTCCGGGACAATATTTTTCTTGAACCTTGCATCAGAGGTTGAAAAATTGACTGCGCCTTCAATCACGGTGACCGCACTATTGCCTAGACGGATTTTGTTGGAGGCATTGGAGATTGCTCCATTGCCAATGGCTGTAGCGTTAACTAAGTTATTTACGCTTACATCAGCCTGGTATCCGATGCCGGTATTATGGGTTCCGGTGGTAATGACATGCAAGGCGTCCCTACCGATGGCTGTATTGTAAGATCCGGTGGTGTTGCTATTGAGTGCATTGTCACCCGTGGCCGTATTTTCGTTTCCAGTCGTGCTGACAGGCATGGAATGATATCCCAAAGCAGTGTTGCCTGTTCCTGTTGTATTGAGATTGAGTGCAAAGCCTCCAGCGGCAGTATTAAATGAGCCTATTGTGTTTTTTTGTAAAGCCTGTACCCCAATAGCTGCATTCTGTTGGCCGGAGGTAGTCTCTTCCAGGCACAAATACCCGGTTGCAGTATTTCCGGTGGCTGTGTTTTTATACAAAGCACCTGCTCCCAGGGCTGTATTGGCTGCTCCTGCAGTATTTAACCGAAGGGCACTGTTACCGACAGCCGTATTGGAAATTCCGGTAGTGTTTTGCCTCATGGCAGCAACCCCAGTCGCAGTATTCCCTTGTCCTGTAGTATTTGAAAGGAGAGAATTTCCGCCCACAGCGACATTGTAACTGCCGGTTGTGTTGAGATTCAGGGAGGATACACCTAAAGCGGTGTTAAAAATACCGGTGGTATTGGTGGATAATGACGAAGTTCCTATCGCTGTATTTTCAGTCCCTGTAGTATTGTCAGTTAGTGCACCAAAGCCGACTCCCACATTTTCGGAGCCAGTGGTATTTGAAAAAAGCACATGGAAGCCAATACCAACATTATTGTCTCCTGATTCATTAGAAAATAATGCTTCAGAGCCAATACCGATATTATATGATCCTATTGTATTAGTGTTAATGCTTTCGTTTCCAATGGCAATATTATCCGTTCCAATAATGTTCTCTCTAAGAGCACCTACTCCTACCGCAATATTATATTCACCATCTTCATTGGCATAAAGCGCATCCGAGCCAATAGCGACATTGTAGTTTCCTAAATTAGAATAAAGGGAGTTGTTTCCTACAGCAGTATTGTCACTTCCAGTAATATTGGAGAAAAGTGTTTTCAAACCAATACTCACATTGCGATTACCTGTAGAGTCATGAAATTGTGCCAAATGCCCAATAGCAACATTATATTCACCTTCAGTATTAGCATACATTGCTGCTGTCCCAATAGCCAAATTGCCAGTTGCTGTCAAATTTTGAAAAAGTGCTTCCTTTCCAATAGCCACATTATATAAGCCCGAAGTATTACTTGATAAAGCCATAGCTCCGATCCCAATATTTCCTTTACCACCCTCATTGCTGTAAAGCGAAGAATCACCAATTGCAATATTTTGATTCCCAACTGTATTCCTATTTAGAGCGCGGTCCCCTACAGCTACATTAGATCGTCCAGAGATATTGAAAGCAAGGGCAGCACCACCCACTGCGACATTAAAGTCACCGCTGGAATTAAAGAACAGAGTAGAATCACCTACAGCTACATTTTTTGATCCTGTTGTGTTTTGAAATAACGCCGCAAAGCCTATCGCGGTATTTTTAAAGCCTGACGTAATACTGTATAATGATTCAAATCCAACTGACGTATTGTTGTACCCGGTAGAAATATTAGACTGGGTCTTAAATCCAAATGCAGTATTTCCACCTTCTAATGAAGAAGGTTTAATCTCAATAGCGCCGGACTTTAAGTTGTTGACTTTAAGGATCAGGTTTTTGTTATTGGTAGTGCCAAGGAAATCTGAATCATCGATTGAATCTCCTGCAAAACCCCATCCACCTGGGGGAGGGGGAGGGATGAGGGGGGTAATTGGGTTCCAGACCGAACCTTCAAAATAGTAGTAGCCGGAAATACCATCTGTTTGGAAAATGGTCAAGCCTAAAGCAGGTGCGGGAATCAAATCTCTTTGAGCCTGAGTCATCCTGGGTATCAGCAACCCTTTAGTAGTGCTTGTTAAATCAAAGAGTGCACTTGGATCAGGTTCTGAGAATCCGATGCTGATGCCCTGTCCGGATACAAAGGTTACCAGAAGGACAAAGGAAATAGCAATGGAATACTTTTTCATGATGATGAGTGTTATGTTTATTTGAATGTATTAATCTGGGATGCAATTGAAAATGCTCAACATAGCATCTCCTATTCCTGATTTTATATACTCTTGCATTGCTCGTTTCTGTTTCTTGGTTTGGAAAGCCAATACAGATTAAGTCCGTATGACCATGGTCAAGGATCATGGTCTATTCTCAAACTATTCCCAACTACTTATTTTCTATTTGTTTGATCAGCGTTTCAAGTTGGATGGCCATTTGAGCTTGCTTTTCCTCCATAGATTCAATTTTTTTGCGGTAAACAGCAAGTTGGTCTTGAAGGGAACTAATAATCTCTTGTTGTCCGTCTACTCGCTGTGTAAGTGCAGTATGCTGCCCGTCAAGATCCTGGACCCCACTGACCAGGTGCGGAATGAGGCCCATATAATTTACGCCTAGATATTCAACCTCTGGCGTGGCCTGCCGATTGTCCGACTCGCCATCCGGGATGAAAGCAGGGTGGATATTCGTCTTCACCAATTCCGGAAAGACTATTTGCATTTCCTGAGCAAGCACACCGGTCTGGGTAGCATCAGGCAAGGCCATAAAAGGATATTGAAGGAGGTCATAGGTGTAATGGTACACATGAACTTCCTTCAACTTTTCAAGACTAGCACCCAGGGGAGCGATAGTAATATTGCTTTTTAACTTTTGATCACTTGGATTGTTGAATGTGCCGATGACGGTAACGTCGCCATTGAAGTATCCGGCATAGGTAGTTCCATTGGCTCCGGCGACTGTGGAATAGACACCATATTTTGTGCCGCCGCCGGTTCCTGATAAATCACTCCTCGTGCCATAATGTATCCCACTGCTGGTGCCATCGATTTCATTTCTGGTCCCGAATTTTGTTCCACTGCCGGTTGTTGAAATTGTATTCAGTACACCATAGTGACTGCCCGTTCCACCCCCAGTCAAGACATTTCTTGTGCCAAAATGCGTGCCGGTGCCGCTCCCTGACAAATCGTTTACTGAACCATAGTGGGTATTATCCCCATCATTTGTGATTGCAGCGTAAGTTCCATATTGTTTCCCTTCGCCAATTCCAGACAAGATATTTTGTGATCCATAATGATCACCTGCCCCACTATTGGTAAGTGTGTTTGTAGTCCCGAATTGATTGCCTGATCCTGACCCCGATAAAGAGTTAGAAGTTCCAAAATGGAAAGAGCTTGCACTGCCATTCAACTCATTCCTAGTTCCAAAATGCATGCCTTCGCCACTATTGGAAATGCTATTGTACACACCATACTGAAAACCATCTCCCGGACCACCTAATTCATTATAAGCACCAAAGTGATGGCCCAATCCGCTTCCTGTCAAGTCATTTCTTGTGCCATAATGGTGGGCGGCACCGCTATTGGATATATTATTGTACAAACCATACTGATTGCCGTTTCCCGAACCGAGTAATTCATGATGTGCGCCATAATGAGTACCTGTTCCTGTGCCAGCAAGCCCACAATAGCTCCCTCGATGAATCCCGTTACCTTCATTAAGAAGTGTATTGGAAATTCCGTATTGATCACCATTCCCATTACTTACCCAGTCTAAATAATTGGCTATGCCGTAATGATCTCCTTCTCCATAATTAGCAATATGATTGTATTCTCCGAATTGTATACCGTCTCCATAGCCAGACACTACATTAAGTGTACCAATATGGCCTCCGGTTCCGCTGCCAGATAGGCTGTTGGTTGTACCATAATGGAATTCGTCGCCAGAATTAGATATGTCGTTATAAATCCCGTGTTGCCTTCCTGCGCCACTACCAGACAATTCTGTTTTTACCCCATAATGTTCGCCGCTGCCACTCCCATTTAAGACATTATACATTCCAAAATGCAAGCTGTCGCCAGGATTCCCCATTGCGGTGTACACTCCATATTGTTTTCCTGTTCCGTTTGACATGTCATTCCATGTGCCATAATGATTCCCGCTACCGCTGCCGTTAAATTTGTTATATGTTCCATATTTAATAACCTCTTCAACTCCATTCATATAATTGTATGTTCCATATTGTTTTCCATCTCCCCCTCCGGTTACTGCATTACGAGTGCCCATTACTTCTGTTCCATATCCTTCTACAGTATTGTATGTTCCATAAGCCGAGCCATTGCCTGTAGAGTTAATGTTGCTAGAAGTCCCGTAAAAGGTTCCGGCCCCAGCTCCGCTAAGATTATTTCTTGTGCCAAATAGAGATGTATTTTCGTGACTGGACAAATAATTATGTGTCCCTGAATGACTAAATCCAGCGGAATTAATGATGGAATAATTATAGGTTCCAAAGGAGCCAAGACTTCCACTATTTATGATCATTTCATTTCGGGTGCCAGTATGATTCCCAGCACCACTTCCATTTAATTTGTTCCACGTTCCGGTATGAGTGGAATTATTCGAATTCTCGATCAAATGGTATGCTCCATTCTTTGGGCCAGAAGCACTCCCTCCTTGATACGTTGAAATGGCATAAGATGTTCCTGCAACGTTAGAACTATCCACGATATTAATGGCCCGGGTGCCTTGGCCCATGATATCCAGCGTATAATTTGGTGATTGGGTGCCAATCCCTATTTTGCCATCATTGCTGATGATCATACGTTCCATACTATCGGTCGTAAAGCGAATCTTGTCTTCGTCAGTATTTTGCTCAACGTGTACGTAGGTGTCCAGATCATTATCTTCGAGCAACAAAGCGGACGCTCCTTTCCATATGCTTCCATTAAAGTGGTATAATCCTGATGGGGCGCAATCAGTGCAATACACAATAAGTCCTTCCGCAGGATCTGCTATAGCGTCCCGAAAAGATTTTTGCATCCTTGGTGGAAGAAATCCTTTCTGCAAGCTACTTAGTTCCAGTTGAGCACTGGAGTCTGGCGTAGTTGTTCCAATTCCAACACTACCACCCGCTGGTATCGCTGCATAGAAGATGGTGATGACCCACGTAAAATTATTCACCTTGTTTAAGGTGGTGGCACATCCACCTCCTCCGGAGACTTGCCAAGCTCTCATGTCGAATACGAGAGGGGTATTGCCGGCATAACTACCATTGGCTATGGACACATTGTTGCGTGAATATGCTTGAATACCGCCATTGTTTCCCGATCCTTCATATATCAAAGCTTCCGTCATCGTTGAATTCTGGCAATGTATCTGTGAACGTTGGTGGCTCTTCCACCCACCGCCCTGGGCCGTCATGCTATATTCGATATCGATGCCTGTCACTAGCCATGGGCCACCTGGTGGCAGGGTGATTTCCAGGGTAGTGGTTGGTCCGTTGCAGAATGGATCGAATAGGTCCTGAGATGTGGGTATATCCCCAGCATCGTAAGTGCCATTGACGGATTGGCCGAAGATCAGCGAAGGCAGCAATAGAAGGATACCAATCACCTTTTTCATAAGATAAGTATTGTAAGGTTGAAAAGAGAGGCCATTCTTCGGAATCACCTCCCTGAGATATTGGGTTATTTGTTTTTTAATTCTTCCAAAGCTGATTTAAGGATTTGTACTTCTGCCTTGAGCTTTTCAATTTCATCGTTAAGCTCTTTTGCGGCATTGATCAGCATATAGGTCATCGCACCATTATCCACAGCGAGATATTCCTGACCTGTATCTTCTTTATCTTTTTTATAGGTCCAGTTGCTCACCATATATGGAGCGACTTGTTGCAATTCCTGGGCAAGAACACCAACACCTGTTTCTTTTGGCATACCGGCTTCTCCTGTATAGGTAAACCACACTGGATTTATTTTTAGTAATTCGGTGAGTCCTTCTTTGTATTTCGTTATATTTTTTTTCAGCCTGGCATCCGAAGTAACAGTCCATGTTGAGGAAGTTGGCTTGGCTGCAGAGTTTCTGGTTAGCTCCAACATGTATGGACCATCACCATCAAGTGTTGTCGGACCATTTAGCCTGGTTCTGCCATATACTTGTAATCCATAGCCCTGAACTGATTCATTGTAGAAATAGGCTGCAACCTCATTATTGTTAGCCCCATTGTAAGTTGATATAAGTGGCCACCCGCCATTATTGGATTCGACTCGTAGCACTGCAAGGCCAGTGCTTGAGGATGTATTTTTAATATGGAGTTTTGCATCCGGAGCATTCGTTCCGATTCCAACCCGATCATCACTATTTGAACTATTCAGAAGTATATTATTGCTGTTGTAGGATTGAATATAGAGGTCTTCATTGTAGGTAGCGATGTCCGCAAAATTGCCATCAGGATCAATGATGATTCCATCTTGTGCTCCATTGCTGGTTACTTTTCGGAATTGTGAGCTTCCATCCACCCGCAACGACCGGATACTCCCTGAGCTGGCTACCACACCATATTCACCACCACTACCCCTTAGGCCGATGCCATCGCCTTGGCCATTGATTCCAATGAAATCTGATTCGCCATGTATAGCATAGCCTCCTGAATCGCCTTTTACATTTAGTTTTCCTCCTGTGCCAGCAGGAGCATTTATCTTAAGTAAGTTGTTGTCTTGTTTGATAATGGAATTGTCACCAGACGTAGGGGTATTGAATTTTACAAGAAAGCCTGGAGTGCCATTGATGTTGGCATCACCCGGTGGTCCTTGGGTGCCTGCATCCCCTTTATCTCCTTTGTCACCCTTATCCCCTTTTACACCTGAAGCCGCATAAAGAGCGTAAGGCACACTAAGAAGTTCGGATGCACCCATGATGTTGTAATTTGTACCACCTATTGGATCAACCTCAGTGCGGATATAATATGGCCCTACTTCCCAGTTTATATTCTCAAACACATAGCTCGCACTTGTGGGGATACCGGATCCGATATGGAGTGTCAGTAGCCCATTGATATTTGATGAGGGGTTGGGATTATATATTTCCTGGTAGACGATACTGCCATTCACAGTCCCTTGAAGTATAGAGGTACGGATACCAATGGGCCTGCTCTTGACCAGCTGCTCTGATCCATCGCGGATCACTGCCTGATAGCTGATTTTTTGCGGAGCTTGTCCAAATGCTGTGGTCAAACCTGTCAGCATAAAAAGGAATGTAAAAATTTTGTTTTTCATGGCTTGATGATTTTAAAGGTTTTGATTTGGTTTTTTTCGTTTTGAATAATTAGAAAATAAGTCCCGGGTATAGATTCATGCATAGCTATGATCGTAGTTTGATCTACTAGTTGTTCTTCATGGATTGATCTCCCCTGCATATCAATTAGCATAATTTTAAGCCCTTGCCAGAGTTCATCAGGCACATTGAGATAGAGGTAATCCTTGACTGGATTTGGATGAAGACTGGCTGCGATATCAAGTGGCTGATGAGCTACTGAAGTCACTTCAGATATTTCATAGGGATGTTGAAGACCCTGGGATACAGTTCCTTCAGCGGAGGAAATGGAGGTATAATCCAATTGTCCAATGGAAAAACTAACACTGCCGCCGCTGCCAGCCGCATCACCTCCTGAAGTGATAGTGCCATTTTGGGCGCTGATGACTGAAGTGAAGTAAAGGACCCCAGGAAGGATCATTAGGTGCTTTATAAGGTTTTGCATTTTTTTTAATTTTTTAGCATTAAATTAATTCGTGATCATTACCTGTTATTGCGTTGTTGATTGCCTAATTGCATTTTTAAGTTGATGGAATTTATTAGTTGACGATTGCTCTAGTTTTCTTTATTTATTTTGAACTGTGCGGTAAGCTGATCCAATTGTGCCTGCATGGCGTCAAAATGTTTATTGTTTGAATCGATCTGTTGTCGGAGGGATTCAATTATTTCTTGCTGTTCTTTGACAGCATTGATGAGCATATAGGTCATCGGGCCATTGTCCACGGCTAAATATTCCTTTCCGATATCTTCTTTATCTTTCTTATAGGTCCAGTTGCTTACCATGTATGGCGCAACTTGTTGCAATTCCTGGGCAAGAACACCGACACCTGTTTCTTGCGGCATTCCTGCTTCACCCGTATAAGTGAACCAAACAGGGTTTATATTTAGTATTTCATCAAGACCTTCACTATAGGTGTGTATATTCTTTTTGAGTCTCGCGTCTGAAGTAACAGTCCAAACATTTGACGTGGGTTTAGCAGCGGAGTTTACGCCAAGATGAAGTCTGTAGCCTGGATCAGCAATCCCGATGCCTACGTCTCCAATGAGTGCGATGAAATCACCAGCAGCTGCTAACAAGGCAGTTTGACTATTACTTACAGTAACCACAACGCCTGTCCCTGATGTTGAAGACGCTCTTAGGCCTGCTCCACTTGTTGATCCGACATCAGCACCATCACTTGAGGTGGATCTGGCAAATAGGCCGTCACCTGATCCGGATGTAGCATAAACTCCCACTCCTGTGGCGGATTCAGCATAGACTCCACGTCCAGCCCCGAGGGATTTTGCATTTACTCCATCACTGGTTTGGGATGCCGCCTTAATGGCATCACCCGTATAAGAGATAGCATGAACTCCGCGACCCGAATAGGAGGTTGAGAAAAGTCCATCTCCAGTTGTAGCTTCCGCTTTCAAGCCGTTTCCTGAGGTTGATGCTGCATAGACGCCATCACCTGTTGAAGACTCTCCCCAAACACCATAGCCTGCGATACCAATCCCTTTAATTCCTGCGGCGTCACTCCCGGATGATGATGAAGATGAGGATCCATATAGTCCATATGTTTCTGCTTGTCCGAATATCCCTATGAAATCAGATTCTGAGTAGATGCCATAGGCGCCACTATCTCCTTTAATATTCAATTTTCCACCACTGCCTGTTGGTGAATTGATTTTGAGCGTGTTATTTTCTTGTTTGATAATAGAGTTGTCACCCGAGGTAGGCGTATTGAATTTGACAAGAAAGCCTGACGTGCCGTTGATGTTGGCATCACCCGGAGGCCCTTGGATGCCAGGAACTCCCTGCGGCCCTTCTGTTCCAGCTTCCCCTTGCGGTCCCTCTGGCCCAGGATCACCTTGGGGTCCAGGATCACCATCGGATCCATCAACACCGGGTTGTCCTTGTTCCCCCTGATCACCTTTATCTCCTTTTGGGCCAGCAGAACCGGTAAGGCCAATATCCCCTTTATCCCCTTTATCCCCCTTTGGGCCCTTAATCTCACCAATGTCAATAAAGGAAGTGCCATTCCACATCCAGCCATGACCAGAGTTTTGCGTGATGAAGACATCACCAACGGCGCCATTATAATTCAACGGAAACTGGGCTTCTGTAGGTAAAGAACCAACGATCTTGACCCCGGTTCCCGCATCGCCCTTCTCTCCTTTGTCGCCCTTCTCTCCTTTGACACCTGAAGCAGCATAAAGCGCATACGGCACGCTGAGCAATTCAGAGGCACTGGTGATGCTATAATTTGTTCCACCTGTTGGGTCCACCTCTGTCCGGATATAATAAGATCCCACTTCCCAGTTTATATTTTCAAACACATAGCCTGCACTTGTAGGGATTCCGGATCCGATCTTGAGGGTCAGCAGTCCATTGATGTTAGATGTGGGATTGGGATTATATATTTCCTGGTAGACAGCACTGCCATTCTCAGACCCCTGCAGGATCGAGGTTCTGATACCAATGGGTCGACTCTTGACGAGATTGTCTGATGCATCTCTGATGACTGCCTGATAGCTCAATTTTTGTGGAGCTTGCGCAACTGCTGAGGTCAATGCTGTCAGCAAAAGGAGTAAGGTTAGAATTACGTTTTTCATTGTTTCATGATTTTAAAGGATTTGATTTGTTGTTTTTCGTTAGTAATGATTTTGAAATATATCAGTTAGGAAGGCTGTCTTGCATTTGGTGAATTTGATTTCCATTTTTATTACCTACACGATGATTTGGTTCTTTTAGGATGATGGGGTAGCCTTGATTTTTTGATTTGTTTAGGTGCTTAGTTTGAATTCATGTTTATTTAAAAAAATGCTTTATACCTTCTTGACACCTTCGCCATGTATCCATTTTTGAGGAGGATGGTGCTTTGTTTTTTATCTACCTCCACGATATGTTTAATATTGATCATATAGCTGGCATGGGTACGTTTGATATCGGGATGTGTTATTTCACCATACCAGTATTTTAAAGTCCTGCAGGAGAGAATTTCAGGTTCGTCCGTCAGGTAAAATCTGCTATAGTTACTTTCGGACCTGATCATCATGATATCAGCTATTTGGATATGGCGCTGAACCCCCTTGTTAAAGACAGTGATTGAAGTAAAGGCTGGATCAAGCTCGATTTGGCGGCTCATTTGAGTCAGCCGCTCACGAAGTTGTTGGAGCTCATCATGAATTCGCTGCGAATCAACTGTAGGTGTAGACAAAACAGTTGTTTCAGTAAGAGATGGAAAACGCTTACTCATTTCGAACAGATTGACCTGTTATCGAAATGAGATGATGGCATATTGAGCCAGGGCACACATCCCGCTCTGCGAAAGCGGAATAAGAGGAGGCGCTGGTAAGATTTGGTTCCATCCTATTGTAGTGGTTATACTACGTTAGTACCCCGAATCCTAAAATCTTAACACGTTTTGTTATTATTTGGTAAAAAAAAGTTTTTAATTGGCTTAAATGAGACGTGGAGAGCTCATTCCATAAGCACAAAACCAGCCCAGTAAAAAGGCTCATATCTTTTCTTCCTCATCTTATCCCTGGCAAACTTTAGTGCTTCTCCAGGAGAAAGCTTTTCCTCCAGGTATCCCTTATAGAAAAGATCCATCAACTCATAGGTCTGGAAGTCAGGGACCTGCCACAGTGACGTCATGACCTTGCTTGCTCCTGCAATCTTGAAGGCACGTTGCAAGCCAAATACGCCTTCGGAGCCCTTAATATCTCCGAGACCTGTTTCACAAGCACTTAATACCACCAGGTCAGTTTGAGCCAGATTAAGTTGGCTGATTTCGTAAGCTGTTAAGATGCCATCATTTCCTGTCATTGCTGATTTTGTTTGCAGCCAATATGGATTAGCACCAGCCATCAATAACCCGGATCTCAACATTGAATATCCATTCAATTTATAGTTGTGCATGGCACTAGATAAAGTATGTCCTAGGAGTTCTTTAGTTTCTGGAAAGAAAAATCCATGGGTAGAAATATGGAGGATTGAAGGAGAATCATGATTTAGAGCAAATCTTCCGGTTTCTTTCATACGGAACTCAGTTCCATCTTTACCAGTCAATACGGAAACCGTATAGCCGTGTCTAAAAAATAATTTTTGGATTTCATCTGCTTCTATTTTGGAATAGGGTAGATAAGGCCATGCAGATTTTCTTAAAGTATGATCCGTTTCCATTTCTATCATTTCTCCACGTGTATCATTAGTACTATTCTGAGATCCTGCCTGATCAGGTTGTTCAATATCATCATACGTTAGCCCACCAAACACAAAAGCATTAGGGATCCTCGTGATTTGGTTCTGTCGGTTTGCTTTCAAATCCACTATATCCCTCGTACTGGTCACTAATATGATATCATAGAGGTTTTCCAGGATTCTTTTTGAATCAATGGGAATAGCTGAAATATTTATTCGATGGAACAATCCATCAGGAGATAAATAAATTTTCTTAACACTGGTCATCAATGAATCGATCGGAGCCCAGACAGAATGAAAGAGATTCTGGCCATTATAAGAATAAGTATAAAGTTTGTTGATTGTTGATTTTTTATTTTCCTCTCCGTAATCCAGGATAATGGACAAATCGTCTTCATTGCATAAGGGAATAAAATTAGGCTGTGCAGATTCGGGTACAATAATTGAAGCAACATAAATTACTTTTTTAGCGAGTGGAGAAACATTGTATGGAATTCGGGAGATTTCAATGGCAGCTTCTCCTGCCTGAAGAGAAGATTGAATATCTCTCCAATTTGTTTTTTGACGAATTTCCGAGAAGCCCGGGATCAGTTTCAACAGTTGTATTTCTAATGAATCAGCATCGGCTTCTAAAACCGTTATGCTGTTTTTTTGATCCATAGATTCCGAATAGGTGTCATACAACTGAGTTTGCGTTTTTCGCCATGTACTGAATATTTCTTGCGTTGTGGAATCGGCATGTTGGAAAATGGACTGCAGTTTCAATCGATTATCAAGAAATATAGATTTAGTCAACAATTGTAAATTATAATGCAGTCCAAAGAGTGACGTTTCTCCTGGGTGATCTATAAGAAAGGATTGAAATCTTTGAATATCTCTTATGTAGCGTTGTCCATGCGCTAAAAATTCCCTTTCAGAAAACAATTGTACCGAGGTAAGAAAATTATATGGAAGTGATTCCATTTGTAGCCGATAAGCAACACGGGCAGAATCTATTTGGCCTGTTTTATGATAATACTCACTCAGAGAATTGGAGAGATTATAATAAATCATTGATTCTGGATTCAGGGTTTCTCTGGTTTCCCTTATTTGTTTAAATATGCCGAAAGCTTTATCAAATTTACTTGTCTCGAGATAGATCAATCCTAAGTATCCTAAAAAATCCAGGTATTCCGGATTTGTATTTCCATATAAAGCTGAAAAAATGTCGCAAGCCTCTAAGCAAACAGCCTCAGCTTTTTCGTATCTTCCTTCATTAACATAAATATTTGCCAGACTATATTGGGCTTTGGCAAATTGTGGATTCTGTTTGGTGCCTGTTTTTTCTAAAATATAATTTTCGAATTCGAGGAAGGTCTGTTCAGCGGCACTGTCTTCACCCATTTTTAGGAGAATATTACCTTTCAATAACCCGATTCCCTGGCAAATAGCTAAATTAGTTGGATTGGTTTTACAAAAGGAATCCACTTCAGTGGAGTAGAGGTAAGCTTTTTCAGGTTTGTTCATAGCATCATAAGTGTTGGCAAGAGCCTGGAGCGCAGTGATGTAGTAAATCTTTTGAATGCTTGAAAGCTTGTCAATGCCTATATTCGTATACACAAAGATGCAGTCCCGCAAGTATTTTTCTGCTTTACTATACTGATCAATTTGCTGATAGTATTCAGCCAGATTCATTAAAGCCAATCCATACCTCCAGTGTGAAGTGTCAAAAATATTTTTAATGATTCGCAATTGTTCATTGAGATGGATCACTGCTTTTTCTGGCTCACCAGATTGAATATAAAACGTAGCTAATCCCATATGTGCAATTGCTGTTTCATCAGTTTCGTTTCCAAAATGTGATATTGTTGAAACTAAAGCTTCATTTAATAAAATTGCGGCTTCTTTGAATTCTGCTTTTAATGATTTTATTCTCCCGAGACTTGCTAGGCAGGAAATGTAGAAGAAATGATTTTTGCCGGTTAACTTTTCCTGCAAGGCTAAAGCTTCACGAAATAGAGTCTCAGCCTCAAGATACCGTCCTAGATCCATATATGTGTTAGCCAAATATCCGCAAACAAGGATATAATCCTGAGACTCCTTGGTGTAGAGTCTCCTTAGAATCGAATTTGCCCGGAGTAATACGGGAACTACAGCTTCCAGACTCCCTAATTCATAATAATATTCCGATTCGCGTCCTAAACACCACATAAACTCGTTACTAAGCGTATCGTTATGCGATAAAAGAGAATCTTTAAATTGGAGAACAAGTGATAATGCAAGGTCATAGCGACCAGAATCTACTTTGCTTTGAACGTTATTTCTAATTCCTTCTTTTAAAATTCGGAAATTCGTAATTTCTTTTTCTTGGCTAAATCCTGACAATGTGGATATTAATATAGACACCAATAATGAAATAATTTTCATCAACGATAATTTTAATAGAAATGATTAGGGTTATATCAATTTTAAGAGATTAATTGTTTTTTTGCCATACTTGTTTATTTCATGATTATTTAGTTGCAAAAGCACATTTCTTGCTTTTTCTGTTGACCCGACTTTAATATAGGAAAGAGACAGATACCATAGTGCATCTTCAATATAACGGGCCTGGTCTCTCTTGATAATTTGTTCAAGCAAGGTGATCGCCTGACTAAGCCCACCTGTATGGATCAAGCTAAGCGACTTAATAAAAAGCATATTGTCATTTTGCCGATCATAACTATCCATTTTTTCAAACAAAGAAAGTGCTTCAGCATAGTTGCCTTTCAGATAGGCGTCGATAAACCGGTCGGATGTAGAAAGACTGCCTTGGCCCCGAAGAGTCGATTGAAGTCCTTCATCTTCAAAAGGTGTATAATAAGCAGCAAACAGCTCATCAGTATTTTGCTTTATTGTTTTCTTTGGCACTGTCGTTGATCCAGGATTCTTCTGTTGGTTCTCAACCCGGTTGTTATTTCCATCCTGAATCGTGTCAGTTTTAAACGGATGAGCCGGATTTATTTGTCGCGAGGTCGAAGGCAGGAGGTTCTCTTCAGTCGCATCAGGCTTTGAAGACTGGTCTACTTCTGTAATTTTAAAAATAAGCAAACCTATCATGACTATCGCCAGCAGCCCTAGCCACTTTCTGAGAAGCCGTTTTTGATCTATACTCCTTCCTTTATCTGCAAGCCTTTCTTTTAGCATCCGATGGCCCTCCTCATCAATGAGCTGTAAAGCCTGCTGATGTATTTCCACTTCCTCCCTGAATGCCGGATCACGAGACAATTTTTCTTCAAATAGTTTTATGCCCTCCGAGGTGAGAACTCCCTGGAAATACTTGTCTATGAGCAGTTGGTCGTTGATACTCATATCACACCAATTTGACTTTTTGAACGGATGAGTTGTTTAAGACTTTTGAGACATCTGGAGATCGATGCGCTAACCACATTGACGGAACCAAAGTTTTCACTTTTCTGAATTTCTTCTAAGGTGTGGCGGAGATAATAGCGTTTGATGAGATGATCCCTGCATTTTTCAGATAGCTCAGCAAAGGCAATCTGCACTCCCTTCATTTTATGTTCCCAGGTTGACTCCTCATGGACTATCCGGTCAAAATCATCTTCCACTTCATGATCAAATAAGGTTCGCAATTCCATCTTCTTGATTTTCCGGTGTGCGTTTAGCAGTTTGTGCTTGCCAATCGCAAAAAGGTAGGTTTTGAGATTGGCAGGAGGGGTGATGAGTTTGCCGGTCTTGACCTGTTCAAAAAAAACTATCACCGTTTCCTGCCAGGCATCTTCAAGGTCGTGCTGATTGGATTGAAATTGACCTTTACCCCATTTGAGAAATGAAGTCCTGTAGCCGGCATAGAGGGCTTCAATGGAGCCTATATTTCCGGACCTTATCTCCTCAAAAAGCTTGGATTCATTCACTGGCTTTTGGGTTAGGCTTTAGATGATTGGGCTAAATATAGGAACTTAATAAGCAGGTGTCAAATTAATTTAGCCATTGACTTTCTTTAGGATAGGGATACCAATGGTATGTATCCAGGAAAAGAAAAAGGTGCCGCAATGAATAACAACACCTTGTAGAATTTTTAAACTAAGTCAGATTGAGATGGCGTATTTTAGCTTGTTCTCTTACATATTAAAAATATGTTTCAGTTTGCAACCCATGCTACCTGAAAGCTGCTCGCCCTCCAAATCTCATCTGCATGACAAATCTACCACCCCTCTCACCACTTAGAATCTTTGTACATAGGACTTCTCTGGAGACAGATTTTTCTTCCAGGAACAAATTTGCCCTTCAAAATCATGTGTTGCACTGAAAATCAGGCACCCTCTCTTCTTTTCGAATCAAAGGCGTACTGGCAATAAATCAAAGAGAGGGCGGGGGGTGAGTTCTTCATAGAGCATAGAGCATAGTGCATAGTGCAGCAAAGAGCATATGGCATAGAGCCAAATGTGTCCCGTCCTGAAAAAAGTTGACAGTTGCAAAACTAATCAACATGAAGTCAAATGGACCGATTTTTCGCTACAGCGAAGCCTTTAAGAACCAAGTTTTACAGGAAATTGAGAGTGGGGCTCTCAACTTTACCACTGCCAGAAATAAGTATG
>Ga0138256_10002944_pt1 | contig 18199 bp, 16 predicted proteins | sample KNB2016incub_MG_FD_105486 | JGI IMG/M metagenome (GOLD analysis project Ga0138256, IMG submission 105486) | Active sludge microbial communities from wastewater in Klosterneuburg, Austria - KNB2014incub_MG | ecosystem: Engineered > WWTP > Activated sludge > Unclassified | place: Austria... | reverse complement strand
TTTATGGTAGACAGCAGTTATGAAGAAAATTTCAGGAACGGATTTTTTGCTTTGGTGAGTCTCATTACTACTACAGGTTTTGTAACATCTGATTATACAGCTTGGAGCCCTGGTTTAACTATGTTCTTTTTCCTTACCCTGTTTCTGGGGGCTTGTGCAGGAAGTACAGCGGGAGGGATAAAATTTATCAGACACATGGTTTTTGTCAAAAATACCTATCTGGAGTTTAAAAGGATTCTTCATCCCAGGGCTATGATAAGAATTAAAATTAATAAAGAATTGGTAGCTCCCAGAATTCTGACACACATTCTTGTTTTTCTGCTGGTATATCTGATTGTCTTTATACTTGGATCTCTGATTATCACCATATTAGGTTTGGATTTTATGACAGCTATAGGCGGAGTTGCTACCACTTTAGGAAATGTAGGACCATCTATAGGAAAGTTGGGCCCTTTAGATAATTTTTCTTGGGTACCTTTATCTGCTAAATGGGTTTTTATTGTTATTATGTTATTGGGCAGACTGGAGTTATTTACTATTCTTATACTGTTTACCCCTTTCTTTTGGAGATCAAACTAAAGTTTTTGTAAGGGAAATCTTCAGGGCCTTACATTTTATTGTATTCTTTCAATGCTTCATTGAGTAATTTATAATCAATAGATCCACGATTGGCGGTGATATGGTCTGCAATGGCTAAAGATTTTCGTATGCGGCTATCTGTATTCTTAACTTTGCTGATGATATAAATCAGACTTCGTTGCTTACCTGCTGTCAGCGCGTGAAAATATTTGTCAGCATCAGGATCCTGATCCAGAACTTCTCTAAACTCTTCAGGCATGGGCATTCCATATTCAGATTCATCCTTTATCAAACTAACAGTAATTTCGCTATTGAGTGGTGTCTGTAGTTTTTTCTGTATTTGCTGATTGAGCATGATAAACCAGGAATCTTTATTTGGCATAAGGGCGCAATGCAAGGTAACTTTGTCATTTATGGTACATATCACTCTTCTGTCTTTTCCCTTTATAAATTGTTTTGCAACTATAGCCGGAACAATAAAATGCCAGCCCCAGAGCGGAGATGAAGGAAATTGAGTAAGAATGGATGTAAAAGAAACAGGTTCCATTATTGATTTTACCTACCACATTTTCTGACCATGGATCTGAGCTGCTCATTGAGACTTTCTGATTTTAAGAGATCTTCCATACTGATGTGAAATCTGAATCGCCAGTAATGTTTAGGATTGGACGGTTCATTAATTTGTTCAGAATCGGCATTTGATTTTCTTAAAGCCGAGTCTATTCCTACCAGATCCTGAATAGGAAATATAGCCAGCATACTTGGTGATGCCAGATGATCTTCAACTATGGCCTTTACGATCTCCGGGCTTGCCTGCAAAGGGGTCAATCCATACCAATGTAAATAATTATAATAAAAGTCCTTGGCATTTTCATGGTCACTTTCCCACCAGCCTCTTATGGTTGACATGTCATGACATGAAGGGCTGCAAACAGAAAAATAAGGATAATTTCTAACCTGACCGAATTTACTGTTTCCTTTGGGCATACGTTGTATCTCCAGTGAGATAATATTCATATCCTTCATCACTCCGGGAACAGCTTTTGGAATCATCCCTAAATCTTCTCCGCATATGAGCATATCACTGGCGTCCAGAATGGCAGGTAGTTTCCATAATGCCTGCTGTTTCCAGTATTCATCATGTCTGGTAAAGTAATAGTCATTATATACACTATTAAATTTAGCTTTGGTATGATGGTCCAGATGACTGTATGATTGGGTGGTTGACAAAGTGATTCTTGGATTAAAAAACTGACCATCACTGCCGGGCTCCGTCAGCAATAATACCTCTGTCATCAGATTGAGCAGGCTTTTTTCGTGTTTACTGTATTTGGGGTTTTGTGAGACAAAAACGCTTATTTTTTGCTGGTTATCAAAAGATGTTTTGAAGTGTACTCTGTCATGACTACCTGCTGAAAAAAATATTTCAAAAACATCTTCCAGTTCATTTCCAAACATTTTGCCTAAGATATCATAAGTAATATAAGGCGTTGTGTATCTGGTAAGATCTCCGGATATTCCATAACCCGCCAATTCATCTTTGGACAACGGAAGTCTGGGATTAAACATACCCATAGTTCCTTCCACCTGATGAGTGGGTATTTGCCAGATTCGGAAAAACCCCAGGATGTGATCAATGCGCATCGCATCAAAATACCGATTGAGTTGTTGCATCCTTTTACGCCACCAGCCAAAACCATCTTTAGCCATAACAGCCCAATTGTAGGTGGGAAATCCCCAATTCTGACCCAATTTAGCGTAGTCATCAGGTGGTGCCCCGGCTTGTTCATCCATATTATATAGATCAGGGGCTACCCAGGCATCACAACTGTACCGATAAATACCAATAGGCAAATCGCCTTTGAGAATAACTCCCTTTTGTCTGGCATAAGATTTGGCATCAGAAAGTTGTTTGTCAGCATGATATTGGATAAAAAAGTAGAATTCAATTTCCTTTAAATCATTATTCATATCTGAACAAAGTTCTTCTGATATTTGGTTTGAATACGTCGAGTATTCAGGCCATTGATTAAAATTACAAGTGTTGTACTTATCCCGTAAATGGCAGAAAACAGCATATGGTTTAAGCCATTCACCATTTGTTTTTATAAATTCCTGAATGTTATTATCTGTTTTAAAATCACTATATTCCTGATCAAAAAGAATCCTGAGAAATTTAAATTTATATTTAAGGACTTTTTCAAAATCCACCATTTCCAGTGTATTCAGTTCATCTTTTATAGTTTGAAAATCTTTTTGATCTGACTTCTTTTTAAAACCTGATATCCGTTGAATATTGATATATAGCGGATGAAGGGCAAAAACAGAAATAGCCGCATAAGGATAACTGTCTGCCCAGGTTTTATTGGCGATGGTATCATTTACGGGCAATATCTGGATAACGTTCATGCCGACCGATTCTGACCAATCGGTGAGGAGATCCATATCGGAAAATTCTCCTATGCCCATTCCGTAGTTGCTCCTTAGCGAAAATATAGGTATTGCAACACCGGCACCCCTCCACTTAGCATCGTTATATCTGAAATGATCATCCGTGATGATGATGTGATTCCCTTCTGGACTACCTAAGACAAAATGACAGGTTCTGTTGTCTCCTTCTTCCCATACTTTTACTGACCCATCCTTTGGGTCAATCACGACATATTTGTACTCAACATGCAGATCATTGCCATCAAAAGGAACAGAAAGTTGCCATAGCGGAAAATTTGAGTCATCCATAGCAACTGGTATCTTCCATTCCCCAAATTCTTTTGTATTTCCCACGACACCAAATACCAAATGCGATTGAATGCTTGAAGAAGATAGTTGAAATGTAACCTTATGTTTGGTGTTTATCTTTGGTCTGTTACTTTTTTTTGGCGTTTGAGCTGGTCTTCTGAAAATTGATTTAGTAAATGCTGTAGTAAGAAAAGCATTATTTTCATTAGATCTTTGTCTCCACTTATCTTCTACAAATATATTTCTGTCAGAAGTAATAGTCAACTGTCTTGGTTTTCCCCACTCAGTCTGCGATTTCTTACCGTTATTAAACATTGAATAATGGTATGAGAGTACATCTTTTTCATTTACGAGAAGTTTTCCGGTCCAATTTTCACCATCTATAGTCTGCAATAAATATTCTTCAGGTTGTTCTTCTTTGTTTTTGATATATTGAATACCTATCTGCTCCCCGAAAACAGTTCGGTAATGCAAATGAAAATGTACGTACATATTACTAGGATTAGTATGGCTTTAATTAAAAATAAAAGACCACTAAAACAAACTAGTGGTCATATTAGTGGCAAATATACACTAAGTACTTTATTTTGTATTGAAAAATCCTGCCAAAATGGATTTTGGTCCAATAATATTTCAACCGATTTGACATTCCAGTATTAAATATACAAAAGCAGGTATCACTTTTTAAAGGATGGAGTTTGATACACTGGGTGGTAAATATATTTATTGGTCAATAGAGTCATACACCACTACCTTTGCCCATAAATGCTGACAATTCTTTACAAAATCAAGATGAATCGGATCTTTTTGATACTTTTCTTCATCTTTTGGGGAATGAAAAATGGTCAACCAGGATAACGAATATGATCCATCTATGACATCTCTGTTTGTAGATGCAGGTATACCTAAATGAAAAGATTTCAATGATTTGACCTTCGATAAGGTCTCTAATCCTGCTACAAGTTGGTCAAAATCATCTTTACTTTCCGGATTTTTTAACCAAAAATATACATGATGAACAAATATATTTTTCATTCTATTGTCGTCTATGGTATCCGAAGATTTTGAAAGAGAAAATGGCAGAAGTGGTGTCAAAAATCCAATTTTACTGAATAATCGTCTGTTCATGATGAAGTGTTGTTAAAATTTTAAATTTCGAAAGGTGATTCTTTACAATTGTTCTTGTATTAATTTGATCATAAAATGTGACAAATTAAATCGAAAAAGCTGCAAATCTTCGATTAAGTTTTGCAGCTTTATAAAAATTATCCTTAGGTAACCTTAATGATTAAAGGCATATAGAATGTTTGAAATAACTATTTACCTCCCAATATTTTGCCGAATATTGATTTAAAGCCCATTTCTGCCAAATCATCTACCATACTTCCATCCCCATCTTTGTCCATCATTTTAGAGAAAAAGCCTTGATTACTTGGTTGCTGATTGACGGTTTTAGTTGCGCCCGTCAGTATATCCAAAAATCCACCACCTTGTTCTGCCTGAGGTTGTTGAGTTGCTTTGGCTTTTCCAAGATATCCCAATACAATAGGGGCCAGAGTAGTCATTATTTGAATAATTTTAGAAGAGTCAATACCACTTGATTTAGAAATCGCATCTGCTGCTGTGGATTGTTGTTCACCTAAAATGTGTTTTAATATACCTGCACCATTTGTGGTATTTGGGTTTTGTGGTTGAACCATTCCGGAAAGAAAACCACCCAAATCATTCAATATGCTGCCATCATGATCTCTATCCAAAGCAGAAAGTAATGAATTCTGACCTTCTGGAGTAGATGCATTGTTTGCCACAGCATTTAACAATGTTGCAAAGACACCATCAACGGCTGAGTTCGTTTGATCTGAATTTTCTAAGCCCAATTGATTTCCTACCTGACTGATAATAATGTCCTTCATAGGACCTTGTAATAAATCTGTTATATCCATTTTTTTATAATTTTCACTTATCGAATATCCGACATGCAATACTAACAATATTTTCCAATAAAAATTCATTCTATAAGGAGGTTATTTATATGTTGGAAAAAGCGGAATGGTATTTGCACTAATAAATTACAATAATTTATAATATATATGATAGTCAGATTAATAGTAAAAACATTCATTTTAAGCGCTTTTTGTTTTACATCTCAGCATACTTTAGCCAATAAAAAATTAACAGAAAATTATATTTCTACATATAAAAGCATTGCTGTTGTTGAGATGAGACGTACCGGAATACCAGCAAGTATTAAATTGGCTCAGGGCATTCTTGAGTCGGATCTTGGGAGAAGCCCACTTGCAAACCAGGCCAATAATCATTTTGGTATAAAATGTGGAAAGGAATGGTCAGGAAACACTTACTTTAAACACGATGATGAGACAGACAACGATGGTTCAATTATTGAAAGTTGTTTTAGGGCATATTCCAATGCTGAGGAGTCCTACCTTGCACATTCTGAGTTTCTAACACTCCCATCCAAACAGTCCAGATACGGATTTCTTTTCGAATTGGGCACGACCGACTACGTGGGCTGGGCAAATGGATTGAAATTTTCAGGATATGCTACAGATCCCTCATACCCATCCAAACTTATAAAAATCATTGAAAGTTATAAGTTGTATGAATTTGATGAGCCAATATCATTGCCTAAAAAGAAAACAGACGATTTTATCGCTGAGAATACCAAGCAGCCGGAAAAGGAATATCAGGGTAAACAAACACAAATCAACACTGAAAGAATTAATAAACCAGAGACAAGAAAGGAATCCAAAACAAAACCAAACAATAAAGTTTCAGGAAGATATATAGTATCGAAAATAAATGATCTCAAAACAGTACGTGCATCTGGTGGAGAATCTATCAAAGAGCTAGCCATTCGCAATGGTGAAAATGTATTTGACCTTTTGGAATATAATGAAGGAATAGCCAGTCAGGATCATATATTGTATACCGGCGAAATTATATTTCTTCAAAAAAAGAAAAAGTCATATCAGGAAGAAGATAACGCTTTTCATAAAGTAGAAAAAGGTGAAACCATGTATGAAATAGCTCAGAAATATGGAGTCAGACTTGAAAGCCTTTTATCAAAAAATAATCTTGGGGAGGAAGCCGTTCCAATGAGTGGTGAATTGATAAGCCTTGATAAAAATCTTTCAAAAAGAGACACCCCAAAACATCAATTTATTGAAAAATTTGACTCTTTTGTTGATTTAGGAGCACTTAAATAGGGTTTTTGAGTTTGAATATTAATATAATTGCAGCTTTAAAAGCAAGAAATGGAGCAGGAACACATCAGCCTGAACAAATATATCAGTGAAACAGGACTTTGCTCGCGTCGTGATGCTGATAAGCTTATAGAAGCCGGAAGAGTCAAAATCAATGAAACAATCGCCCGTAAAGGGAATAGGGTGTCTTCATCAGACAAAGTATTTCTGGACAACGAGTTAATCACAAAAAATGTCGAAACTGTTTATATAGCATTTCATAAGCCGGTAGGTGTCGTATGTACCACTGACGAACGTGACCCTGACAACATCATCGAACACCTTCACTATAAAGAAAGAATATTTCCCATAGGCAGACTGGACAAAATGTCTCAAGGTCTTATTTTGCTGACCAATGACGGAGACATTGTAAACAAAATACTTCGTGCCGGCAATTATCACGAAAAAGAATATGTGGTTACCGTCAATAAACCCATAGATAACGCTTTTATCAAAACCATGTCAACTGGTGTGCCCATTTTGGATACTGTGACACGACCTTGTAAAGTCAGAAAGATAGATGACTTTACTTTCAATATAGTACTTACTCAAGGTCTCAACCGACAGATCCGTAGGATGTGTGAATATCTTGGATATCATGTGAAAAATTTGACCAGGGTGCGTATTATGGATATTACGCTCGACGGAATAGACTACGATACCTGGCGATATCTCACTGAAGCAGAAGTCACCTGGCTTATGGAACTGGTAAAAAACTCCAGGAAGTGAGTATTATTTTTTAAAAATGAAGTATACTGCAAGAACCAAAAATAAAAACCCAATGAGATGATTGGTTCGGAAGGTCTCTGTTTTGAAAGCTAATAAGGTAAATCCTGTAAAGACCACCAAGGTAATCACTTCCTGCAGCACCTTGAGTTGCCAGAGATTAAATGGACCTCCATTTCCGGTGAAACCAATTTTATTGGCCGGTACCTGAAAACAGTATTCAAAAAAAGCGACTCCCCAACTGATCAGGATCACGGATAAGAGTCCTAGTTTTGCTGACCATTTCCATTCAGCAAACTTGAGATGTCCATACCAGGCCAGTGTCATAAAAACATTTGATATGATAAGTAATCCAATGGTATAAAATTGTTTCATTCTAGAAGAATTGATTAAAAATCGGTTATTTTAGATATTTACTATCTTTAGCCGCCCAAAGATATCGACATGCATAAGTACGATATGGTCTCCAAGGCTCCGCAATATCCTGAAGATCTGCTATGAGTTGTTTTTTTTCTGATCTCACGTCATAAAGCGAAATTATGTTGTTTCTTATAATAAGGTCATCGAGCGGCAGGACATCTTCTCGGTACAAAGAAAACATAAGAATCATCTCCACCGTCCATCTGCCTACACCCTTAATCTTCGTCAACTCCTGTATAATATTTTCGTCGCTCCAGGTGTGCCAGTCAGTTTCATGCAAGCTGTTTTCTTCAAAGTGCCTTGCAACATTCTGGATATAAGATGCTTTTTGATATGACAGGCCGAATGCTCGTAACTCATCCGTATTTTTACTTAAAATCTGTTCTGATACACTACTTTTATCATCAATTGAGTTAATGAAGCGGCTATAAATGGTCGCTGCTGCACTTGTGGATAATTGTTGAGAGACGATGGATCTGATCAGATCATCAAATACTTTTATTGGTCCTTTTTGTATGACTACTTCACAATTTTCTATTAAAACTGCAAGTTTTTTATCTTTACAGAGATGTGATAAAATTTCAGGCCTTATATTTGCAATCATCATAACAAATTTACTTTATGGGGCTAAAAGTAGTAAAAATGAAAGACATCAAAATGTTTTGGTTTGTATTCTTTATATCAGGTATAATACATTTATCTGCACAAAACTTTAATGTTGCCCCCAAAGCTTATGTTGGTGGTATGCCGGGAAATGAATATAATGATGTTTGGGGATATGTAGATAAAACAGGTAAAGAGTATGCAATCATTGGAAGTAGTAAGGCAATAAATATATATGATGTGACGGACTGTTCGAATCCTATCCAAAAAATGTCATATATTGATGGCAGTACAGTTACATGGAGAGACTTTAAGACGTATCGAAATTATGCTTACGGAGTATGTGACGGAGGCGCTTGCACCGAAGGATTGGAAATCATAAATTTAGATAACTATTCTGTAACACAAAGTACTGCAGTTTTTGACAGAGCACATAATATATACATTGATACTTTACACGCCAGATTGTATGTGGTGGGGTCAAATGCTACAAATGGACAATTAACTATTTATACTTTAGATACAGAAATTGTTAATGGAGTAACATATAATGGTACACCAGCAAATCCGGTACTTTTAAAAAAATTTCAGACCAGCTATATACATGATATATATGTCAGAAACAATATAGCCTATGCTTCTCATGGTTATAATGGATATATTATGTGGGACGTCACAAATCCTGCAAATATTCAACAACTGGCATCAAATACTGATGCAACCGGATATAACCACAGCAGCTGGCTTACCACGAATGGTCAATATGCTTATGCTGCTGAAGAAGTGCCCCGAGGCAGACCATTAAAATTATATCAGATCAGCGGTACAGGGCTTGGTACAGCTCTAAATCTGATTGGATCATTTAAAGATCCACTTGAAGCTCCGACGTTTAGCAATAACAGACCACATAATCCTTTTGTAAAAGGAGATACCTTATTTGTATCCTATTATGAAGATGGGGTTCAGATTTTTAACATTTCCAACCCATTGTCACCAAAGCTTATCGCCTATTATGACACCTATAAACTGCAAAACGGATTGGGTTATGATGTTGCCGCACATGACTGGAAAGGTCCTTGGGGAGTCTATCCTTATCTTCCATCCGGTTGTATTTTAGCAAGTGATATAACTCAGGGATTATTCACATTCAAAGTAGATATGCCTGTCAGCGACGGCACGAATCCCGGAAAAGTATCCTTGGCAAAAAGTACTGATATTATATTTGAAAACAATAGTAAAGGCTTGGTCCTGCGATCAGATAAAGGATATTGTTACAGGCTAATTGTCGATGTCAGTGGCAACCTTTCTACGCAACGTATCGTATGTCATGTAAACAATCAGTCGGTAATCAAGCTCGAGAAAAATGATTTAGCATTTGAAGATCCAACAAATGGTGTGATATTAAAAGATATTTCCGGCAACTGTAAAAAAATAAAAATAAATACATCAGGTACCCTCGAGACTGAATCATTAAATTGTTCCAATGCCCATCCTCAAATAAAAATGCAAACGAGCGATTTGATAATTGAAACATATACCAAAGGACTCGTTTTAAAAAATACAAATGGAAATTGTTTCAGAATTACGGTCAACAATACAGGAAATTTGTAGGTTTTGCCTTTATCTTCATGTCCTTAATAAAATTAATGCCATCTTTGGCACGGGTTTTGAATCTAATATATTATAATTTTTTGCAACATGTCTATCGGAAGAGTAATAATACTATTTGTTTGTATTGGATTGGTGTCGTTTGATTTTAATCCGGAAATTGCCGCAACAGAATATATTGAAGCATATAAAGATCTTGCTGTTGTAGAAATGTATCGTACGGGAATTCCGGCTAGTATTACCCTGGCTCAAGGACTCCATGAATCACATTACGGTACAAGTAAACTAGCCAAAGAAGCCAACAATCATTTTGGAATCAAATGCAAAAACTACTGGACTGGAAAAACATATTACTACAAAGATGATGATTTCAACAGAAAAGGACAATTGATAGAATCCTGCTTTCGCGCTTATGAGACAGACATCGACTCCTATATCGACAGGTCAAATTTTTTATCCCAAACGGAGCGATACAGCCCCTTGTTTAATTTTGATAAAACGGATTATACGGCCTGGGCATATGGTTTAAAATTTTGTGGTTATGCTACAGATGATAATTATGCTCAAAAACTGATAACCAAAATCGAAAAATACAATCTGTATAAATATGACACATCTGAAGACCCATTCAGACAGTTGATCAAACACTGATATAAATCATTTAAATAAAAATTTGCTTTCCTGAATAATTAGTATTTCAAAATTCTTACCTTCGCAACTTACAATATTTGCGAATAATGGTAATAGGAATTTTAAAAGAGCAATATTTTAATCGGGTATCCATAGCTCCTTCATCTTCTAAGAAGCTGGATGTGATGGGCTTGACCCGAATGATTGAAAAAGGAGCCGGAGAAAAGGCAGGTTTTTCTGATGAACTTTATCATGAAAATGGATTTACTTCGACATCCCGTGAATCTGTTCTTACCACATCAGACATCATAGTAAGTATTGCTCCTGTTACGGATAGCGAACTTGGTATAATGAAAAAAGATGCCATTTATATATCTATGTTTGCCCCATATCAAAATGCAGCAGTATTGGATCAGCTTAGCAATTACCCGATCAATGTGATCAGTATGGATATGATCCCCCGTACTACATTGGCTCAATCTATGGATATTTTATCTTCAATGGCTTCACTGGCAGGATATAAAGCAGTACTTAAAGCCACTGATTATTATAACAATATGTTTCCTATGATGATGACAGCTGCTGGCACTATACCTCCTACGAAGGTGATGATACTTGGCGCAGGAGTCGCTGGTCTGCAAGCCATTGCAACAGCAAAAAGACTCGGTGCAGTTGTTGAAGCTTTTGATACCCGGACAGCCGCTAAAGAAGAAGTAATGAGTCTTGGGGCCAATTTTGTAGAGGTTGAAGGTGCAACTGATGATCGTGGTGCCGGAGGATACGCTGTCCAACAATCAGAAGAATACCTGGAAAAACAAAGAGCTTTGGTTCAGGAACGAGCACTAAAGTCCAATATAATTATAGCCACAGCACAGGTAAGAGGTCGTAAAGCTCCATTATTGGTCACAGAAGATACGATAAAAAATATGAAACCGGGATCAGTTATTGTTGATCTGGCAGCTTCCACCGGAGGGAACTGTGCTTTCACTGAGAATAATAAAATCATTGTCACAAACGGGGTTACCATTGTTGGCAATTCCGATCTTTCAGATGAGCTGAGTGGTGTGGCAAGTACCCTTTTTTCTAATAATATTATTAACTTTCTGCAGATAGTAGTTAAAGATGGGGTTGCCAATCTGAACGAAGAAAATGAAATCATAAAGTCTGCCCTCATTTCTAAATCTAATTAATCATGGAGCAAGTAGCCATTTTTATCAACGAAAACGTCACCCTGATATATTTATTAGTATTCATGGTTATTTTAGGTTTTCAGATTATTTCGAATGTGCCAACGATTTTGCACACTCCGCTGATGTCAGGAGCAAATGCGGTAAGCGGAATTGTTATCATAGGTGGTATCCTGCTGCTTAGAAAAACGAATCCTGAAGACATTTTTACCATAATAGTTGGAGTAATTGCCATTATTTTGGGGATGATCAATGTTATGGGTGGGTTCTATGTTACCAATAGAATGCTCTCGATGTTTAAAAAGAAAAAATAACACCATAAATATATAATTGTATGTATGTAGAAGCGTTGGTCAAAATATTATATCTGGTTGGAGCATTGGGAATAGTGTGGGGTTTAAAATATCTTAGTTCTCCTGATACAGCCAGAAAAGGAAATATAGTTGCATCTATAGGTATGGGTTTAGCTATCATAACATCCATCTTTGATCCTATAGAAAATTCTTATCCTAATTATTTATGGATTTTTGTTGGTATTATACTAGGTGGTATTATCGGCTGGTATATGGCAAAAAAAGTCCAGATGACTGAGATGCCACAATTGGTGTCCTTATTTAATGGATTTGGTGGTGCATCAGCTATGATTTTAGCCATTATCGAACTGTATGGGATAAAGGATGCCGTGATGGAGCTTGGCTCCGGGTTAATATTGATATCCACGTTAATAATAGGTGCTGTTTCATTTACAGGTAGTGTATTGGCTTACCTCAAGTTGGATGGAAAAGTCGAAGACAAGAATGTTACTTTTAGAGGACATAATACCTTCAATAATATATTTTTCATTGTAATCATGGCATTTTCCGGTTATTGCCTGATTGCAGGTGAAGGAAATTATGAATGGTTAGGTTGGGTCATTATGATATTATCCATGATTTACGGTTTCTCATTTGTTGCACCTATTGGCGGTGCTGACATGCCTGTAGTTATTTCTTTGCTTAATTCACTAACCGGAGTATCCGCCGCAACGGCAGGTATATTATTTGGAAGTCAGATCATGTTGATAGGTGGAATATTAGTGGGAGCAGCAGGAATAATACTGACTGTAATGATGTGTAATGCTATGAACCGGTCACTTTGGAATGTTCTGTTGGGTAATTTCGGAGGTACAGCTGCTTCTAATGCCAGCGGAGTAGCTGGAGTATATAAAGAGATTTCAGCCAATGAGTTGGCCATACAATTGTATTATGCCCAAAGAGTGATGATCGTACCGGGTTATGGATTAGCAGTGTCACAAGCACAAAAAACCTGTCAGGAATTGGACGCTATGCTTTCAAAAAACAATGTTGAAGTTTTTTATGCTATTCACCCTGTGGCCGGCAGAATGCCCGGACATATGAACGTTCTTTTGGCAGAAGCCAATGTTTCTTACGATAAGTTACTGGATCTGGATGATTCCAATGATAAACTTAAAGGTACGAATGTAGCTATTGTTGTAGGGGCAAATGATGTGGTAAATCCTTCAGCTAAAACCGATCCGGGGAGCCCGATTTATGGCATGCCTATACTTGATGTGCTGGATGCAGATACAGTTATTGTTTTAAAGCGATCCATGAAACCAGGTTATGCCGGTATTGAAAATCCATTATTCTTTGAATCAAAAACTAAAATGTTGTTTGGCGACGCAAAGGATAGTCTCAATAAACTGGTTCAGGAAATAAAAGCATTGGGATAAATTAGTATATAGACAGGTATTCAGGAATTTTTAAATATTCGAATTTTTTCAACCTTTTGCAAATTTTATTAATTTCCTGATATATTGACCAATATAAATTGATTCCTTGAAATATATGTGTAGTATTCTATTCCACCGGATCAGGCGACCCTTCAAATTTTTTATGTTTTCCTTGTATCTTACCGATAAATAGAGCAAAAGGGAAGATTATCTTTTTGACAAGAGGCGGAATATCCAGCATATCAAACTCTGAACGATATCGGTCCAGAAGCCATGCACCATCGAATGCATCCGGTTGTTTGCCACCATTGTTTTTCATGGAAGCATAAATTTCAGTTAGAAAATATTCAAGATTATGGGCAGGCTTAACCCAACCTGTGCAGATGAGTGGTACCGAACTTGCGTTCCAGAATTTGTGAGCCACACCCGCTTTGAATGTAGCTCCTTCTCCGGGACCATAAAAAACAGGCTCTTCACCAAGTACTTGTGTGCCCATCCTTCCTTTTACAACGGTAAGATGTTCGTCCTGTTTGTGATGTACATGCATGGGTGGTCCGGTATTTGGTTCGACATAATTTTCAATTTCCAGCCATTCAACTTGCGCATCTTTGATAAGGCGTTTAAAAATAAGGCGTTCACCACCTCCGTTTTCGATGATATGAGGATACGTAAATTTCATTTTTCTTAAATTTTGTTTTGATCAGACAATCTATTGTACTTTGCCATAAATCCAACCTATTGTTGCCCCTGCGACAGCACTTGCAACAGTATTGCCAAGTATATCCAAAGGCAACCAGTCCCACGAATAGGCTGTATAAGTAGATGCCATAGAAATCCCAATAAATGTTGCCAATAAAAGGGCAATCCAGGTTCCCGCAATGGCACCGCTTTTGGTTGTTTTGATTCCCATTTTATGGAATAATAATGCATAAAGTAATCCATGTACCATTGCACTTACAAACCACCAGGTTGGATTCATCTCTTTCAGGCATGCACCATTTTCTGCCATCCATTGTTCAGCCATATTGCCAAAAATTCCCATGTATATGGCCATTGAAACGACCGTTCCGGCAACTGCGCCGCCGATGGTTCCTAATAAAATTTTCTTTTCCAAGATCTTTTGTTTTAATAATTATAAAATACTTTTTGTTTGGTTAATTAATTCAAATGATGATTAAATAAATATTCATCACTTCAATTCTTTTATATAGTTGTATACTGCTTCGATCTCTTCATCACTATGTGCACTTAATCCTGCAAACGGCATAAATTTCCCATCCAGTACCTTTCCTTCAGGAGTAGTGCCTGTCCTGAATACACTTATAAATTGTTCGAGCGTCCATTTGCCAACAGAGCCACTATTGGAGATGTCGGGCACAGGCGGCGATACCGGATCCGGGGAGTTGCCACCTTTCAGGTCTTTCTGATGGCATTCTGAACAGCCTTTAATTTTTATCAGGTAAGAACCATATTCCACAGAATTACCAACTGTAGGTGCGGGAATATTTTTTGCATTTTCATGATCAATAATATCATAATGATACAAATCTCCAAACAACCCTGCTCCAGCCATCGCCTGGCTCAAATAAGTAAATTTACGTTTTTCAAATGTTCTCTCTACTTTAGGCAGAGATTTTATAAAAGCAATCAGACATCCTAGATCCTGATCACTCATATGAGATAATGAGGCACTTGGCATAACCATCAATTTATTACCTGACTTATTTAAGCCGTGTCTTATGGCTCTTACGAAATCCAAATCAGTATATTCCTGAGTTTCGCTACCTTCTGATCTGGTCAGATTGGAAGCAGGCAATACACCTATATTGGGGTCATCAAAAAAGACATTTCCACCCAAGTCGACTCCGTGACATGATCTGCAATCAACAGATAATATCCGGCCCCGTTCAATAGATGCTGAATCTGTCGGGATGGAAACCGATTGAGGGTCCAATGCAATTACTTTTTCAAATTCTTTATTAAATTGGGATGAGAAAAACAAGGAAGCCAAAAGGACTATCAGTATAAGAGATCCCAGTATATAAGCTGTCCATTTTAATACCTTTTTCATTGATTAATTATTTAGATGATGAATAAAACTATTTGTACTACACTTAAATATTATTTTCGGATATCAAAGTGATGCAAAGATGCCTGTAAATTAAAAAGGCTCATTTCAAATTTGTCGCAATTGCTTTCAAATTTGTCGCACTTTACTCAACTAACTTATAATCAGCATGATGTAAGTAAATATTAAGATGTAAATGTAGAGAATTAGTGATTTATTATCCCGCGGGTGTTATCCCATAATAATCTCTGAAGCATTTGGAGAAGTATGCCGGTGAATTGAAGCCACATCTGTATGCTATCTCAGCTATGGTTCCGGTTTTTTGTTCAATCAGTATTTTAGCTTTTTGTAATCTCATATTTCTTATCACTTCATTGGGAGACAATCCTGTCAGTGACGACAGTTTGCGATGGAGCTGGCTTCTGCTCAATCCAATTTTATCCGAAAGTTCCGTGACCCCGAATGTTTCATCATCCATATTCATTTCTATAACTGACCTCACATTTTGCAGAAAACGTGTATCCATACTTTTTTCTTTTGTCAATTCCGGAGAAAAAGCATGCAGAACCTTTCTGAAATGTTCATGCAATTGTCTCCTCTGATGGATCAGATTTTTAAGCCTGGTCAATAATTCCAATGTGCCGAATGGTTTTATTAAATAATCATCCGCACCAAGACTAAGACCTTCTATTTTATCAGAATTGTCAGCTCTGGCAGTAAGCATCACGATCGGAATATGATTTGTTTTATCATCTGATTTCAACCTGCGACAAAGTTCATAACCATCCATTTTGGGCATCATTACATCTGTGATGATGATGTCAGGCATTAATTCTGTTGCAAAATCCAATGCATCGGCTCCATTGTCTGCTTCAATGATTACATAATCAGCTTTACAGATATCTTTGATAAAGGCACGAACATCTTCGTTATCTTCCGCAATGAGCAAACATGGCTTTTTATCTGCATTTGTTGAAAATATTACATCTTCTTTTTTATTACTTTCAATTTCAGTTAGGGGTATTGTTTTGTATGAATAGTTAATTTTTTCTGAGGCAATTTCAGATTGGTCAAAATTATTTTTATGTACATTCAGTGTGACTATAAATTCGCTACCAAGCCCTTCATTACTGATTACTTCAATGGATCCTTTATGCAACTCAACCAATTCTTTTGTCAGTGCCATTCCAATACCACTTCCTGCCTGCAGATCTGATGCTGAAGAATGAGTAAACCTCTCGAACAAAGTTTTTAACTGATCTGCAGGTATTCCAATACCAGAATCTTTTATGCTTATTTTTACAAATGGGTCTGATCTGAATAGTTTAACACTAATCTGACCTTCAGAATCTGTAAATTTGAATGCATTGGAAATAAGATTTATTAGTATTTTTTCAATGACATCATGATCAAAAAAGGATGATTCATCTATGTTTTCTATCTCAAGCAGAAAGTTAATTTGTTTTTTGTCGGCCAGACTTTCAAATGAACCAGCCACAGCTCTGATAAATTTTGGCAAATCACCAGGCGAAACACCCAAAGATAATTTTCCACTTTCCAACTTTGATAAGTCCAACAACTGATTGACCAATGTTAGGAGGCGTTCTGCATTTCTATGTATTATGCCAAGATATTTTTGGGTATCCCCGGATAAATTACCTGAAAGCATTTTCTCAATCGGGCTGATGATCAAGGTGAGTGGCGTTCGGAATTCATGGCTTATATTGGCAAAAAAAGTACTTTTTATCAGGTCCATTTCTCTGAGTTTTTCAACTTCTGCATGTTCTATTTGTGTTTCAAATCTAGCTTTTTCAGCCAATAATTCAGCTTCTTTTCTTTTAAGATTTTGTTTTTTTCTGATAAACAAAAACCATAGGATTAGTCCTCCAATAAGGACCAGCGAAAAAATCAGCACAAGACGTTGAGAGTTTTTTTGATTTTGTAATTCAAGTTGCTGCTCTGCTATCTTACTTTCCTTTTTTGATGTTTCATATTTTGTGGAAATCTCAGAAAAGTCTTTGTTATACTGTGCATTTCTAAGGGAGTCTTTTAGTCCAATATAAATAAGTGCATTTTCATATGCTGATTTATAATCTCCTATATTTTTGTATGCGTCAGACAGATTTCCTACTGTATACAATAAATTCTGAGGACTTTTATATTTTCTGGCAGCAACTTCTCCTTCTTTTAGATAAAATATAGCTTCTTCATTTCTTCCTAATACTATCAACGAATGACCAATATTTGATGTGGCCAGACTCAAGTGATCATAATCATTTGCGGCTTTTGCATACTCGTAAACTTCTTTTGCAAGTCTGACATTTTCGATATGGTTGTTTTGCAAAGAAGCCAACTGACCCATATTTATCCTTGCCGTCATACCCTGTACATATAAATCGGGAACTTTATCTACGATTTTAATGGCGTCTTTATACATTTTAGATGCCTCATTATACTTTTTCATATTTGTATAAAGAAGCGCCAGATTGATACGAAACTTGGCCATTAATACACTGTCTTTTATCACTTCTGATAACCTGATTCCTTCCAAATGCCTTTCCTCACTTGCAATATAATGTTTCTGTTGTCTTAAAATATCAGCATAATTCAACAGAATAATTGCTTTTTTTGGATTGTCCCTGTT
>Ga0138256_10002943_pt1 | contig 18204 bp, 12 predicted proteins | sample KNB2016incub_MG_FD_105486 | JGI IMG/M metagenome (GOLD analysis project Ga0138256, IMG submission 105486) | Active sludge microbial communities from wastewater in Klosterneuburg, Austria - KNB2014incub_MG | ecosystem: Engineered > WWTP > Activated sludge > Unclassified | place: Austria... | reverse complement strand
GGCGGCGCGCTCGGCGCCGAACGCGTACCACATCCCGCCACGGCCGAAGTCTTCCACTTCTTCGCCTACCTTGGGCAGCTGCAGATCCACGACGGCGTGAATCTCATCCTCGAACATCTGATCGCCCGCGAAACCGCATTGCTGCATCACTTCCACCATGTTGGTGTCGTGCACCGTCGTCCAGAACGGCTCGTTGTTATTGTAGCAGTCCCAATCACGCAGAAACTGTTCAAACGGTGGCATGCCATGATACGGCGGTTGCTCGAGGTGCAGATGCAATCCGCCCGGCGCCAGCAACCGAGCCACTTCCCCGAGAATGGTCCGTAACGCCGCATGGGAGGTCTCGTGAAAGAACATCGTACTGACGATCAAATCGAACGATGCGTCTGGCTCACGCAAGGACTCCACATTGCCTTGCCGGAACTCGATGTTAGCGAGCCCCATGCCATGGGCACGCGCGTGCCCGTAGCGCAGCATCGGCGCAGCGAGGTCGACGGCAAGCACGCGGCTGGAGGGAAAAGCCGTCGCAATTGGCACCGTGTTGTGTCCTACCCCGCAACCCAGATCCAAAATGCGCGCGGGAACCCAGCCGGGGCGCCGCTGCGCCAGCCACTCGACGACGCCGCGGCCTGCGCCATCGAGATAGCGCCCGAACAGGCCCGTCGTAGTGGCAAACATTCCGGCGTCGTAGTTAGCAGCCGCGGAAACATCGTCTTCAAGATGCTCCGCGTAGTAACTCCCGGGCATGCAGTGATTGTCGATTGCGGATTGGTAGCGCGGCACCGCGGTGGTTGCGTCGAGCTGCAATTGCGTCGAGCCTCGATTCAACGCTCGCGCCCGGTCCCGCAATACCTCTGCTTGACGCAGTACCAATGACCGTCCGGCTTGCTGACGCATCTCCATTGCGTTGCGGCGCAATGCGCTCCACATCTGGTAGTAAGGGTCGCCACGCATCGCCGCGCGGATCTCGTGACGGTCGCTCGGATCGTGCCCATGCTCGCGACGGTACGCAGGCCTGGCACGACTCTCGTACGCTACCTCGTTACCCGCCACGACAACGTTCGCCATATACTTGTTGAAATTCGCGAGAAAATTGAAGCGCGCAATTTCATCGTGCGTTGCGCTCGGCGACATCGCATGTGGACCCACTTCGGTCCAAGCCGGCGCACAATCGGCCTGAGGTGCTTGCTGTGACATACGCTCTTCGCCTCGAAGCAGTCGAACTCCAGGTTCAAATCCTACACCACACCACGAAGGGCCATGAGCCGCTAGGCGGTCGACTCGCGGTTCACGAGCGGCGACGCGTCGCCGATTGCTAGCATCCAATCGTATGCCATCGAACGCATCTGCCGATGTCACCGCCGCACTCTCCGAGCATGTGGCATCGGCGAGCTACCATGCGCTGCCTGACGCCGCCATCCAAGCTGCCAAGACGTTCATCCTTGATTCGTTTGGTGTCGCGCTGTCCGGCACGCGTGTGCCAGCGATGCAGGTCCTACACGAGATTGCGGCAACCTGGGGCAAGGGCGACGCGGCGCGAGTCTGGGGCACCGGTGAAGCTTATCCGGCGGCATCGGCGGCGTTCCTGAACGGCTACCAGATCCACAACCAGGAGTGGGACTGCTTGCACGAACCCGCGGTTGTGCATCCGATGGCCGTGGTACTCGCAACCCTCATTGCATGGGCGGAATCCGTGAGTCGTACACGACGCGTCAGCGGTTGCGAACTGATCCTGGGCTGCACGGTGGCGATCGATGTTGCGGCGACGCTTGGCAGTGCCGCCCAGAACCGCTTGCAGTTCTTTCGGCCCGCGATGTGCGGCGCGCTGGGGGCGACTGCGGGTCTCGCAACCATGCACGGACTCGACGCGCGCACGACCCGCAGCGCGATGGGAAGTTGTTATAGTCAGTTGAGCGGCACGATGCAGGCGCACGTCGAGGGCTCACCCGTTCTGCCACTACAAATCGGCTTCAATACTCGCGCCGCACTCAACGCGATCGAGCTTGCCGCACGCGGCATACTGGGCCCGCTCAACTGGCTCGAGGGGCCGTTTGGATACTTCACGTTGATCGACCCGCAGTGGGATAAGCAACCGTTCACCGATTTGCGGTTGGGCCAGTGTGTTACCGAACTGTCGCACAAGCCCTTCCCGTCGGGACGCGCGTCTCACGGCGGCGCCGATGGCGTGATCGAATTGCAACGCCGACATCGATTCTTGAGCAAGAACGTTGCGGCGGTACGAATATTCGCACCACCGCTCGTGCGGCAGTTAGTGGATCGTCCGCCCAGCGCTGACATGGCACCCTCGTATGCACGCTTGTGCCTCCCATATGTGGCGGCCACGGCGTTGCTGCGCGGCACGGTGACGGTTGAAGACTTCGAACCAGCGGCGATCGCTCAGCCGTCACGACAGGCTTTGGCGATTCGAATCCGGGTGTGCGCCGATGCCAATGCGTCGCACAAGGCACTGGTTCCACAACGGGTAGAAGTCGATCTGACCAACGGCTCGCAGCACGCAATCGATCTACCCGCCGTGCTCGGAGCGCCGGGCAGGCCGCTGTCTCGAATACAACATCTTGAGAAGTTCTCCGCGGCAGCGCAGAGTGGCGCACGCGCGATGTCGCGCGAGCAGATCGATCAACTCGTCGAAGTGGTACAACAACTCGAAGCTTGCGATGACGTAGTCCAACTCGTGGACCGACTGATGTTCGTGCCAGCATGACCGCGCCCGCAGAGCAATGAACTACCCGACCTACTTTCAATCGGTCGATGCCGAGACGTTACTGAGCGATCATCCGCTCGCCGCCCAGTTCGAACATACCGTCGCGCGCCGGTCCCGCGATCAGCGCCACCACATTCAGGACCTGCGGTTTCAGAGCTGCCTAGCGCGCGCCTGGGAGATTCCGTTCTACCAGCGCCTGTGGAGCGCTACCGGGCTGGCACCGGGCGATGTGCGCAGTCTTGACGACATCCACAAGCTGCCGGTCTTCTCCAAGTCGGACCTGATGGCGAGCCTCACCGAACATCCACCGTATGGCGACTATCATGGCATGGAACGCTGGCCATTGGCCGCGAGGCCGCCGGTCGTCGTGCATACCACGAGCGGCACGACTGGTCGGCCGCAGGTTGTTTTCTTCAGCCCCAAGGCCCGTGAGGTGCAGGCCTTGTTAGTCGCAAGGTCCTGGCAGTTGCACGGAGTAGTGCCGGGCGACGTGATCCATTCGGTCTACGGCCACGGCATGATAAATGGCGGTCACTTCGTGCGCGAGGCCGCGATTCACTATACTAACTGCTTGTTCCTTTCAGCAGGAACCGGCAAGGAGACGCGTTCAGTCACGCAGATCGAACTGATGCGAGACATGCGCGTCACGGTATTGGTCGGATTTGTCGACTACATCCGCCAGCTCGCCGAGACAGCCCGCGACATCGGCTTCGAGCCGGGTCGTGATCTGCCCATCCGGCTCATCTCGGGTCACGTCGGACTCGAAAATCGCGACCGACTGTCCCGCGCGTGGGGCGGCGCACAGATGTTCGACTGGTACGGCGTCGCCGACACCGGCCCCATCGCGTCGGAGGCCTCGGACCACGACGGGTTGTATGTGTATGAAGATGCTCACTATCTCGAGCTGATCGATGAAATGGGCAGCGCTATCACCGACAATCAGCCTGGCGATATGACCGTGACCTCGCTCTATCGCGACGACATTTACCCGCTCATCCGCTTCAACACACACGACGTCACTCGGTGGCTGAGCGGCCGATCGTCACTCGGTTGGACGCTGCCGCGGATTGCCGGTGTTCTCGGTCGCAGTGACGACATGGTGAAGTTGCGCGGCATCAACGTGTATCCACTCGCCCTCGCAGGCATCCTCAACGAGATGCCCGAATTCGCTGGCGAGTACATTTGCCGTACCACGCGCGACAGCGGCGGTCGGGATGAGATGGTGGTGCTCGTCGAGGTGCGCGGCGGGATGGTTGGAGACACGGTGCTCGCCGAGCGGTTTCAGGCACTGCTGTCGCGCCGCGTGGGCATCGAAATCAAGGTCCGGTTGGTAGCCCAGGGCGAAACGGCCGCGCTCACCGAACTCGAGTCACGGCAGAAGCCCAAACGCCTGCTCGACGAGCGCCACATTGATTGACACGGGCACGCTAGAGCTCGATGCGATCGCCATCGGCACACAGCTGGCGCGCGGCGATCTCGCCGCGACCGAGTTGACCCGCTCGTTGCTCGATGCCATCGATCGCGACAACCCGCAGCTGCGTGCCTACACCCATGTGTTCGCGGACCAGGCGCTGCTGAGCGCGGCGGAATCCGACGCACGTCGAGTCAACGGCGCGGGTCTCGGGCCGCTCGATGGAATCCCGATCGCTATCAAGGGCAATATCGCGGTTGCCGGCTGGCCGCAGCACGCCGGTCTCGAGTTCCTGCGCACTGCGCCTGCCATGGCGGATGCATTCGTCGTCCGCAGATTGCGAACGGCCGGCGCCATCTTGTTAGGCCTGACCAACCTGGACGAAGGCGCGCTCGGAGCCGCCGGCGTCAACCCACACTTCGGCACGGTCGCAAATCCCAGAGTCCCGGCGGCGACCACCGGCGGCTCGAGCGCCGGGTCGGCGGCCGCCCTCGCCGCCCATCTAACCACGCTCGCAATCGGCACCGATACCATCGGCTCTGTTCGCATCCCAGCCTCGTACTGTGGTCTCACCGCTCTCAAACCCACTTTTGGCGCGATCTCGACCGGCGGCATCGTCGCCACGCACCAGCGCTTCGATCATGTCGGCCCGATGGCCCGTTCGGTGCGAGATCTTGTCATGCTGCTCGATGCGTTAGTGGGTTGGGATCGCGAATGCCGGGTTTCCTTTCCGCTCAAGTTCCGGGCGCGGAACGCAGGGAATACGCTACGGATCGGTTTCATCACGGGGTTCGACGACCTGGCGCCGGATGCGCCGACGATCGAGGGTTACGACCGGGCGATCAACGCCTTGCGCCGCGCGGGACACACGCTTTCACACTTTGACGTCGCACCGTGGCAGCTGCAACAGAGCTACCGCGCAATTTTCGCCCTGTGCGAAATCGAAATGGCACGAGCGCATGCCGGGCGTCTTGGCACCGCACCGGAATCGTTCTCACCGTCGTTGCGAAAATTGCTGAAATTCGGCCGCAGCCAAACCGGCACCGACATGCAGCGCTATGAATGGCGTGTGGCACGATTCGTTGCGAACGTTCAGCGAGTCTTCACTGAGATCGACGTCCTCTTGGCGCCCACGACGCCCACCACCGCCTTTCCGTCCGGCGCCGCCCAGGCGACTAACAGTGCCACCTTCACCTCGATCGCGAGCGCGACGGGTCGGCCCGCCGTTGTCGTCCCCGTCAACGCCGATCCAAAAATCGCGCCGGCTTCCGTGCAATTGATCGGCCAGGCCGGCAACGACTACGTGCTCTTGAGGTTGGCGCAATCACTCGAAGCGGCAATTTCCTGACGCGTGGCGATCCACACATCGCGCATCGACGCCGCGTAGCGCAGGAAGCTCTCATACGCGCCGATCCGGCCCGGTCGCCCGATGATCCGAAGATGCACGCCCAGCGACATCATCAGGCGCTCGCGCCGCGCCGCCTCGGCGTATAACCAATCGAAACTGTCCTTCGCGTACTCGAACCAAGCAGCGGGCGTCAGGGCAGGCGACGACCACAGCTTCATGTCGTTCGAATCGAGTGCATAAGGCAGAACCAACATGTGAGGTGCGACGCTGCGATCGACCCACGGTTCATCACGACTATAGTCGTCCATGTGATAGAGGAAGCCCGCCTCGGCTAACAACTGGCGCGTATGCCCGGTGTGCAGATAGCGCGACAGCCAGCCCATCGGTCGACGACCACAGGATTTCTCGATGCTGCGCACCGCCGCTGCGATGAATTCCCGCTCGACGTCCACGCCCATACCGAGCTGTGCTTGCCATCTGAAACCATGCGCGCAGACCTCATGCCCCTCTGCCACGATGCGCCGCGCCAACGCCGGGGCGCGCTCGAGTGCGGCGGCCGCTGCGGTGAACGTGCCGCGCATGCGATACTTCGCCAGCAGGTCGAGAACGCGCGGCCCCCCTTCGCGAATACCGTACTCATAGTTGCTCTCGTTACCAAAGTTTCGCACTGGCTTCTTGATCACGATCCCCAGTTCATCGACCGGATCGGGGCCGCGATCGCCGTCGCGAATATTCTGCTCGGCGCCTTCTTCGACGTTCACCACCAGCGAGAGCGCCAGCCGCGCACCGTTACTCCAGCCCGGCGCGGTCGCGCTCATCAATGGTATTCCTCACCACCGGAGACATTCATCGCTTCGCCGGTCACGTAGGCCGCCTGCTCCGACGCGAGAAACGCGCAAGCTTTGGCGATATCATCCTGCAAACCTGGTCTGCCGAGGGGGATGCGCGACCGCATATCAGTGAGATACTGCTCCGCGGAGCGCCCCGTCGCCGCACTGAAGAATTCGTTCTGCCAGGCACCCAGTCCGGTTGTTACGTGGTTGGGACAGATCGTGTTGACATTGATTCGGTGCGTACCGAGTTCGATCGCCGCCGTACGTGTCAGGCCCACCACACCATGTTTCGACGACACATAGGCTGCGGCGAATGGGAAACCGGACTTGGATGCCTGGCTGCCAATGTTGATGATGCGACCGCCCTGACCCTGCTCGATCATCTGGATCGCCGCGTGCTTGATGCCGAGAAATACGCCGCGCAAATTGACCCCCAGTACCGCGTCCCAGTCGGCTTGCTCCGTCTCCACGATTGGCTTCATCAGATAACCGATACCCGCGTTGTTAACCATGATATCCAGTCGGCCATACCTGCTAACTGCACCCTCGACGAGCGCTGCCACGTCCGACTCCTGCAGCACGTTGCAGACGATTGCACATGCCTCACGGCCGGCAGCGACGATCTCAGCGACGATCTGCTCGAGCTCGCTGCGGGTCCCGATCGCAGATTCCGGCATCGCAGCGCCCTGCGGCACACCCAGGTCGCTCAAGACTACCCGACAGCCTTCCGCCGCCAGTCGGCGTGCCATCGCCTCGCCCAAACCCCTGCGCCGCCCTGCGCCGGTCACGATTGCCACTTTGCCTTGTAGGTCGGGATACATGATGATTGACTCGCTGAAATTGCCGGAAGCCGAGAATCGCAGAGTGACATGAGTGAGATCAAATTAGAACGATCACCGCCGCTCGCCTGGGTGACGTTCAATCGACCGACGCGTCGCAATGCGATCTCGACGGCCATGTGGCAGCGGCTGCCGCAACTCGCCGAGGCAATCTCGTCCGACTTGCAGATCCGTGTCGCGCTGCTGCGGGGCGCGGGCAACGAAGCATTCAGTGCTGGCGCCGACATCGACGAAATGCAACGCAATCGGACCGACGAGGCTGCGATGCGCCGAATGCAGGATGGTGTACAGGTCGGTCAACGGGCGTGGAGCCGTGTCCCGCAACCCACGATCGCGATGATCGACGGCGCCTGTGCCGGCGGTGGTTGTGGCTTGGCGCTGGCGTGTGACCTGCGCGTCGCCACACCCCGCAGTTTCTTCATGATTCCGCCGGCGCGTCTGGGGCTCGTGTACAGCCTTGCAGATACCCAACGACTCGTCACCGTGGTGGGTAGCGCACGGGCCAAGGAGATGCTGTTTACTGGCCGCCGCATCGCTGCGAGCGAAGCACTCACGATCGGACTCGTCAATGCCGTCGTGCCCGCAGACGAACTACTGCCGCAGACGACCGCACTGGCGCAGGCCATCGCGGAACAGTCGCAATCCTCGGTGCGCGCCGCGAAGCGCATAGTCGATTTGATCGGCGCCGGGGTGCACGAAGAAACCGCCGAGTCGCGCGCCTTGTACGATGCCGCTTTCTCGAGCGCAGATTTTCGCGCGGGCACCGAAGCTTTCCTGGCCAAGCGCAAGCCCGAATTCGATCGTTAGTTAGCTGCTTGGCGCTCGAGCAACCGGTCGGCGCGCAGGAACGGCTCGGTGGCCGCCAGCGACTCGGCAGGTGCCTCTTGTACCGCCATGTGTCCGACGCCCGGCAACACCACGAGATCGACACTCGCCGCGCGCGCGAGCATCGCCCGCAATTGCACGGCCTGCTCCACCGGCGTCTGTGGATCACGCTCGCCCCAGACCAGCACCACCGGCGCCTGCACGTCCCCGATGACGGCATCGATATCGCCGGCGCGGTATTGTCGCAGCCGATCGAGCAGCGCACGGCGATTGCCCTCGTGCAGCCACATCTCCCACCACTCGTCGATCAGCGCGTCGCTCACCCTGCTCTTGTCGCCATACGAACTCGTCAGCATGTATTTCGCAATCGCGCGCGGCGTGAACACCGTGAGAACGTTGGCCCAGCCCGGCACCTTGTCACGCCCCGGCTTCATTCGCTTGCCCTCGAGCGCGCCGGGATTGATCAACACGAGTCGGGTCACGCGGTCGGGATGCGCCGCCGCGTATCTGAGGCCGATCGTGCCGCCCACCGATGTACCAACGATCGCGAATCGGTCGAGGCCTCGCGTGCTCAAGAAGCGAGCAAACAATTCAAGCGTGCGGTCCATCGAATAATCGCCGGTTGGATCGGCACCCGTCAGCCCGTGACTCGTCAGATCGAGCCGGATGACACGATAGTGTTGCTCGAGCTCGCGTGCCCAGGGTTCCCACATGACGAGACTCGCAAAACTCGCGTGCACGAGCACGACCGCTGGGCCGCTGCCTGTGTCCCGATAGTGCAGCCGCACGCCGTCGATCTCGATGAACTGCGATGCGGGCGTACCGTATTTCACTAACAAGTCCGCCGTCGAACGGTCGCGCTGCGTGTACGCCACGTAGCCGAGCCAGAGACCAAGCGCCAGCAGCGCGAGAACGAAGAACTTCTTTAGCTTATTTTTCAATAGCTTATGAACATTACTTCAACAGAATTAACTAGATCGAGCCCGTCCCGTCGTGCGCTCGAGCCGCTGGTTCGCACCGCCCTGCTAAGCAGCAGCCCCGCCCGATCGGCTACGGCTACGGCTACGGACCAAACCTGTAGCTGAAGCGAACGCCGAAAATGCGCGGATCGGGCAACGTCACACCGACCTGATCTGCCGGGGAAAAATTGGTGGGATCCGCCAGCGCTTGCGCAACGTCACCCGGAACCGCGTTGGCCGTGAGCACTGTGTCATCATCGGCTACATTATCGACAAAGAGCAGCGCCTCCCAGGTTGGCGCCGTCAAACCGAAGCGGACGTTGCCACGTGTATAGCTTGCAAGCTGCACAGTGTTCCAGATGTCGACCTCGCGCTCACTCTGGGCCTGCACATCGCCCTCGATGAAAAACCTCAGGCTGCCCGAACCGATTGGCGCGCTGTACCGTGCGAGGCCTACCACTGAGTGCTGCGGCGCGCGCTCGAGTTTATTGCCCTTCAGGTTGATGTAACACAGACGCTGATTCGGTCCGCGCGGGCAATCGCCGATGCGAGCCGCGTCGGTCGGCGATGCCGACGTGAATGGAAAGTCGGTGAACTCGCTATCGAGGTAGGCATAGTTCAGGTCGAAGAACCAGTTCGCGTTCGGCGCGAACTCGGCGTCGAGTTCGAAGCCCTTCACTTCAGCCTTGCCCGCGTTCAACAACCGCCCGGTCTGTATTCCCGATGGTGTAACCAACTGCGCGCCGACTTGCTTATCCTTATAGTCGATGAAGAAAATCGCCGGATTCACGCGCAAGCGCCCGCTCAACCATTCGGTTTTCGCGCCGAATTCGTACTCGGTGACGGTCTCGTCTTTGAAAGTCGCCTCGTCGTAGGAGCCGTCGTAGTTAGCGTCCTGCCACGCGCCCGAAGTCACGGTCGAGATACCGCCCGGCTTTACACCTTTCGCCCAGGTCAGGTACACGAGCGAGCTGTCAGATGGTTTGACTTCCAGCGTCACGCGCGGTGCCAAGGAGGAGTGCTCCGACGTCAGCGTCACCGGCACGCCCGGCGCTTGTCGCACGCCTACCGCAGGTGGGTAGGGTGGCGGAACGCCGAAGTACGGCAGCGTGCTGAAGAACGGATACAGCAGATTTATTGACGGGCCAAATACCTGGAACCCGGCCAGGCTCTGATCTGCACAGGGAATCGCTGGCGAGCCAGGACCCAGCGAACCTGCTGGTAGCGTCGGCGCGCCACAATCGATGCCACGCACGGTCTCGGTTTCATCCGAGTAGCGCGCCTCAGCAGAGACCTTCCAGCGGTGCGCGAACTTGAACTCAAGCTGCCCGAAGGCCGACTTGTGATCGATCTCGCGGCCGTTCAGGCGCGGAATGGCAATCATTTGGCCCAGGATCTGATTAGCCGTGAAACTCCCGCAGCTCGCCGGGATCGGCAGCGGATTGCCAAATGTGAACGGTGGCAGCGCGTCCAAGCAGAATATGTTGATGGAACGCGACGTTTGCTCGACTTTTTCGTTCCAGTACAAGCCGCCCAGCGTGAAATTGAAGGCACCGGCATAATTTGATCGATAGCGCAATTCCTGGCTGAACTGTCTCGTGTCATTATCGTAATCGAAGCGGGCAGCGCGTCCGGAGCGATCCGGTCCGCCGTTGCGCACGCCCGAATCGAAATCGCCATCCTCATCAAAACTGAAAGAGGCTTTCGTATAGCCGCTCAGCGATGTAAGCGTTCCGGGCCCCAGATTCCAGTTAGCAACGAGTGACGCGCGCGTAATCTGCCGCTTGCTGCCCGCGAAATCGCTCCCCGTGACCGTGCTGGGATCCAGTCTGACGACCAGCTCGTCAGCATCCGGAACCGTGCCGCGATTGGCGTACACGTGGTTGCTCGACGGGAACACGCCGAACGGCGACGTCGGGGCGTACACCCGCGCGCTGCCTGATGGACACGCGCCCATCACCGCAACCACCGGCGAACCAGCGGCGCTCAGACACGTCGACCCAGCCGCGGGTCGTGCCAGCACGGCGTTGATCGGCATCTGCGCGGTCGGCGATTGTCCGTAACTGTCATCGGTATATTCGAGGCGCGCTTTGGCAGCAAAAGTCTCGGTTGGTTCCCATTTGCCGGTTATTGCTGCACCCCAGCCGTTCCCGTCACCCACCTTGTTACCAGTAACCTCATTCCTGTAGATACCATCCTGATTCCAGTAGGCGCCGTTGAATCGCACGGCCAGAGTCTCGTTGACGGCATCGCTGAATCCCGTTGTTACCTCGTAGCGGCCGTACTCGGCAAAGCTTGCACGGAAAGTCCGCTCTGGAGTCTTTGACGGATCCTTGGTCACATACTGCACTGCCCCAGCAAAGGCTGAGCGGCCATACAGCGCCGACTGCGGGCCTTTCACAATTTCAACCGCCTGCAGATCCATCAAGCGACTGGTGGCAAGCAGCGATCCGCCGCCGAACTGAATACTCTCGCTCGATGTGTCGATGCCATCGACCAGTACGGCCACCGTGACGCGGCCGCGCGTCGGCGATAGGCCACGGATGGAAATCCGATTGTCGGTGGCCGAATAGCCCTTGTCGTAAATCAGCGAGGCATCGAGTCGAGAGACGTCTGCGACGCTATTGAGCCCGAGCTTCTCGATTTCCTGGCTCGGGATCGTCGTGATCGACATCGGCACGTCCTGCAATTTCTCGATCCGCTTGCGCGCGGTAACGATGACTTCGTCGAGTCCGCCAACCGTACTTTGCTGTGCGATGACCGGCACCGCGAACGCCAAGGCCGACGCAAACAACATGGCACTGCGCCGGCCCGCCAGAATGTGACAACTCGCTAACATATCGCCCCCCCGGCCGCGTACTTTCGACGCGGTCCTAAAACCGATAGTTGAACCGCACACCAATTGTACGTGGATCCGGCAAGTCGACGAACACCGAGGTCGGAATGGCCAGACCGAAAGGCGGCACCGGGTTGCGGAAATTGACGGGCGTCGACGGGATGGCCAGCTGGCCAAGAAACACCGCCTGGCGCAGGTCTGCCTGTGCGTTGCCCGGACCGGTTCCGCCCGACTTGATCGTGTCGTCATTGAGCAGATTGTCCACGTACAACTGCGCCGACCAGCGCTCGCCTTCGAGTCCGACGCGCAGATTCGAAAGAGCATAAGAATCCAACACGATCGAGTTGTCATCTTCAGCGAAGCGCTTATCCACCCAGTTCGTGTCGAGATCGACAAACCAATGCCGCGCACCATCACCCAGGGGCGCACGATAGCCCAGATTGAGTGCCACGGATGTCTCCGGCGTGTCCTCGAGGTGATTCCCGGTGCGCGACAACTGGCAGACGGTCTGCGCCTGGTTGGTTGGCACACCCATCACGGCAGCCACCACGACAGTTGTTACGGGCGTGCAATTGCCGACGCGAGCGATTTCCGCCGCACCCGTGCTCAGCGTCTTGAAGTCCGTGTACTCATATTTCAGGAAATGCGTGACTCCCAAGCCAACAGAGACGCGATCCGTGGCGCGCCACTCGGCCGCGAATTCCAGGCCCTGCAATTCGGCGCCGCTCGCATTGCTCACACGGGTGCCGAGAACAGGCCCGAGAATCACCTGCGTCGAGATCTGCTTGTCCGTGAAATCCTGATAGAAGAAGGCACCGTTCAGACGCAGACGGCGGTTACTGGAAACCCACTTGCTACCCAATTCGTAAACCCTGATCTTTTCGGACTCGAATTCAATCGTGTCGCGTGGCGGCAAACCAAATGCGCCGATCGTGAGGGTTGCGAAGCCGCCTGGCTTGCGCCCTTCGGAATACGACCCATAGAGATTCCAGCTGTCAGTCGGACGCCACTGGAGCGTTGCTTTGGGCGTCACGTACGATTCACTACGCTTGTAGCTCTGCAGCGGCAGTGCCGTTGGACCCGCAAACGTGGCTGGAAATCCGGGCTGAGCCGGATAGGGGATCCTCGCCGGCGTGTTGCAGCTGCCGGTTGCGCCGCAAAGAATCGCCGTGCCCGGTCCCTGGCCGCCCGCTGTCGGCGCCGCAACCACTTCATTGTCTTCATCGACATAGCGCGCTTCGCCGATCAGCTTCAAGCGATCGACGATCGACCACTCGAGTTCGAGATAGGCGGACTGGTGATCAACCAACCTGCGCGTGAACGATGGGACGCGCGCAGCGGCAACTTCCGCCATGTAAGGCGAGACATCGATGCTGCTGAAGCCAGCTGTCGGACCGCCCGCGCAGATGCCCATCGGCGTTGGAAATGGAATGACCGCAACGACGACGCAATTCGTGCCGGCACCGAACACAGTGTTGTTGCGATCCTCCTGGTCTGACCGCTCGGTCCAGTATTGCAGGCCGCCGATCAACTGCAGTGGTCCATTGAAGTCCGACGTAAACCGCAATTCCTGACTGAACTGCTCGGTCGTGTTGTCAGTCTTGAGGTTTTGCTGGATTGTTAGACTCGCGATCTTGTCGAAATCCTGGTCCGAAGAAACTTGGGCGCGTGTGTAACCTGTCAGCGAGGTCACCGAACCCAGACCGAAACTGAGTCCCTGTACCGCCGACAGCCTCAGTACCTGACGATTGGTCCCGGAGAACTCGGGCGCCGTGAGACCGTTGTCAGTCGAACGCGTGTAGTCCGGATTGTACGCAACCGAAAGTCCGTCGCCTTTCGGCAGAACACCGCGATACGACTCGACCATCATGTCGTCGTAGACGCCAAGATTGCCCGTCGCGTTCTCGAGGATCCGCACCGGATTGAAGACTCCACCCACGATTGGCCCACCCGCTGCGGTACGAAAATCGCTATTGGCATCGAGATAGATACAGGACGAGTCGAGCGTCGGTCCAGTACTGACCAACTGCGCCGAACCGGGTGCACCGCCTGGGTTGGCGATCGAATAGGTCCGACAACTCGACGCCGCCGCCGGCACGGCCGAACTGCCGTTGAACGGCACGTTCGCTTGAGCGCGCTGATCGAAATTGTCGTCCGAATACTCGGTGCGGAACTTGAGCGAGTAGGTATCGTTAGGCTGCCACTTGAGAGTGAGCGATCCGCCCATGCCATCGCCGCCGCCCACATCGGCACCCGTAATGGTGTTCTTGTAGAACCCTGCATCGTCGAAGTAGTAACCGTTCAAGCGGATGCCGAGCGTATCGGTTAAAGGCATCGAGAGACTGGCTTTGATCTCGTGCTGATTCTCGCGATTGAAGTCGACCGATACGTTCCCACCCAGTTTGGCAGCGGGATCGGCGGTGATGTAACTGATGGCACCTGCGAACGCGCTGCGACCGTACAACGCGCTTTGCGGACCTTTGACGATTTCGATACGGTCGATATCGACCAGGCGCGGATTGATGAGGAGTGAACCACCGGCGACGCCGATCGACTCACTTGATACGTCAATGCCATCGATCAGGGTAGCCACGTTGGGGCGGCCACGCGTGGGTGAGAGGCCGCGGATCACGATGCGCGTGTCGTACGGCGCGATACCCGAATCGAAGCTCAAACTCGGATCACGGGCAATGACGCCCTCGATATCCTTGATGCCCTCACGCTCGAGCTGCTGGGCCGTGACCGCCGACAGGGCAATCGGTACATCCTGCAGGTTTTCTTCGCGCTTGCGCGCCGTGACGACGATTTCCTCGATCGCACCCTGGTCGGGCCGCGCGACGCTTTGGGCAGTTGCGGTGGTGGACCAGGCCAGTGGCGCCGTGAGCATCCCCAAACCCACCCAAAGAGTTCCCTTCTTCAGCATCTCGCCCCCCTGAATTCGCTCTAACCGTCATCGCCCGGTCGTTCGCCGGCTTCATTCATGTTGCGTATACGCAACGTGTAGGTCCGTGTACTATACAACCTGAGCCTAGCAAGTTGCCCTAGGTCAACACTTTTGTTGCGGTCGCCGGTCCAACCAGCGGTCAGGCCCTTGTCAACCGCTGGCGACGCGGTGCAATGTCCGTAGCGTTGAGCCACTGCTGCACGTCAGCGTGATGCGCACTTACGGAAAATCGCCATGTACATCAATTTCTGGTACCCCGTGGTCAAGTCTGTCGACCTGACCAATTCGCCGCAACGTGCACGAATTTTGATGCACGACTTCGTCGCCTATCGAGATCCGTCCGGTAAAGCGGTCGTACTCTCCGACACCTGCGTCCACCGCGGTGGATCGCTATCTGGCGGTCGATGCAAGGATGACGGCACGGTTCAGTGTCCCTATCACGGCTGGCGATTCAACGATCGCGGCGAGTGCACACGCATCCCCTCGATCGGGATCAATGCCAAGATCCCGCCGCGAGCGCGCGTCGATAGCTATCCGGTGGTCGAACGGTACGGTCTGGTATTTGCGTTTCTCGGTGACCTGCCCGAAGCCGACCGCCCGCCAATCATGCCAATCGAGGAAGCCAGCGATCCTGACTGGCGCTCAACAGTCGTTACGTTCGACGTCAAGTACTATTACGAGCGCTCGATCGAGAACGGACTTGATCCAGCGCACAATGAGTATGTACACACGACCCACGGCTACCAAGGCGAGCGTGAGTCGGAATACCGCATGGATCAGCTCGAGCCTCATTTGAACAACCCGTGGGGTTACGGCTTCCTGGCGACGTTCGACGCTCCGCCGCTGAAGAATCCAATCATGCGGTTCGCTCGCAAGGAAGGCGGCAAGATGCAGGCGGGTTCAGGCACCTATGGTCCTAACCACATTTGGACATTCATCCATTTTTCGGCGACCAAGGCCATGCATCAGTACATGTTCGAGGCGCCGATCGATCAGGACAACACGCGGATTTTCCTTGTTAACTATCGCAATGTGCTGTTTGCCAAGAGCGGCATGTTCACGATGTTCAACAACTGGCTCGACAAGAAGATCAACGAGCGCAATATGTTCGTGGCGTCGCAAGACATCAAAGTGATGAACAAGCTGCAGCCGACGCTGACACCGCCCTCCACCGCCAAGGAACTGCTGATGCCACACGACAAGTGCATCGTTCAGTATCGCGAGAAACTGAAGGAGTGGGAGAGTCGCGGCTGGAAGATCGACGTCGAGGCGCTCAAGGCGAGTCGCGAGCGGCGCGACACCATGTACGCCATTCCCTCGCCCATTCGCCATGAAACCAAGGCTTGGGTGCTGGATCCGGTACCACTCGTGAAACCCGCGGCGCAACCGCAAGTGGCTCAGCAAGCCGCTGGATAATCGTGCCTGACGCGCCGCACGAGCTACATGTTCTCGTGCTGGCGGCGGGTGGCTCGTCACGCTTTGGCTCACCCAAGCAATTAGTAAGGTTCAATGGGCGACCGCTTTTGCACGCGGCGGTCACACGCGCTGTCGAAGCGGCTGGGCATGCGGTAACCGTCGTGCTTGGTGCCAACGCTGCAGAGCTCGCGCCGCTGCTGCGCCACTCGCCGGCTTCGATCGCTATCAACCGCCAGTGGCCGGAGGGCCTTGCGAGTTCCATTCGTGCAGGTGTCACGCAGCTTCCAGGTACGGCCGACGCCGTACTGATCATGCTGGCTGATCAGCCGCTCGTCACCAGTGAGGACTTGCGCCGGCTCATCAGCACCGCACGACGCAATCCGACGTCGGTCGTGGCTGCTCTCTATGACGGCACGGTCGGTGTCCCTGCCGTCTTCCCGCGCCAGTGCTTTCGTGAGCTCGGCGAACTGCGCGGCGATCAGGGCGCGCGCGCACTTCTGCATCGCTTTGGAGCGGACCTCGTGCGGCTGCCGATGCCCGATGCGGCGGTCGATATCGACACGCCCGAAGATTTGTTGCGGCTCGATCAGTAGGTCCCACAGTAGCTCCCAGTCGCGTCATAGCTGCATCGCCGCGCGTCGTGGCGTCGAGTGCATGGGTACGATGGCGCGTGCGACGATTGGGACGCGCCGCGCCGCGTAGCAGGCCAGGACCCGGGCATCGCTAGTCCACGGCGCCAGTAGCGCCGGTATGAATCGATCTACGAGTGGCATAGTCAGTCGTGCGCAGTAGGTGACGCGAACACTGAGAGTATTCGCCTCCAGCAACGTTTGATTTGCTGTCGCTCCAATCGCTCCCGTCGCGCCACCGTTGGGAATCTCGCGAACGCCGTTATTCATGCGCTCGAAGTCGGCGAATGATTGTGCCGTGGGGTTGAGAATATCGATGCGGGTCAAATCCGGTCGAAGGACCTCGGCCAAGGCTTGTGCCTGTGCCTCAATGATCGGCCGAACCGCCGCGCTGTCGGCCATGGCCCGTTTGTCACCATAGAGCGGCGTGAGGCCGCGCGCGAGCTCGGCGCGCAAGGTTGTGACGCTGCCATGTTCAAGTGCCGCAGCCCGCGTCGCAAGATGGGTGGCGAGATTGAGTTGTTGCCGGGCTACGGTGAGTAGCGCAAGTTGCAATGTCGCGAGCGTGACCGGCAACAGGACGCCCACCACGCCGATCAGGAACTCGATCAGTGTCGCCCCTTGCGACTGCCATTGCCGCTTGTTCATTGGGAAAATTGCCGGGTCAGCTGCATTGCGATCGGAAATCCGAGCACAATGAAGGTGCACGGGAAAATGCATAGCACGAGCGGTCCGAGCATTTTTACGGGTGCTTCCATGGCCAGTTTCTCCGCGCGCGCAAACCGTTCTGCCCCGCGCTGCTCAGCCTGTGCTCGCAGAACCTGGCCAATGCTGGCACCTGTCTGTTCAGCGCTGACCAGCGCACCGACCAGTGACGTTATCGGTGGCATGTCCAGCCGATACTCGAGCGCACGCAGCGCCTCGGCACGCGTTCGCCCCGCGCGAATTTCCCGCAGAACCCGTGTGAAGGCGCGTCGCAGTGGGCCATCATTGCTCTTCTCGACGCACCAGCCAACCGCCACGGTCAGGCTGGCGCCTGCCTCCACCGCGAGGGTGAGTACGTCGAGATAGACCGGCAGATCGCGCAGTACGCGAAACTGGACCGCTTTGCGACGCTCGTGCAGCCAGCGCCCCGTATACCAACCCACTGTCGCACCGACTACTCCTGTCATCAGCAAGCCGCTGGCGCCGAACCAACGGGCCAAGACCAACGACGTGATCGCCGCCAGTGCTGCGACAACCAGCCGTGTCGCCAACCATTCCTGCGGCAGGAACACCTGATCCAGCTCCGCGGCTTGTAGTAACCGCAGTACCCCCTCCCGCCGGCGCACAGCCAGGTGCGGACCGAGATAAAATGACAGCAAGCGAATGAGCGGCCAGATCAATCGCAGCACGATTGACGCATCCGCCGCGTTCGCAGACGGCGACCGCGGCGCACGATC
>Ga0138256_10002942_pt1 | contig 18204 bp, 13 predicted proteins | sample KNB2016incub_MG_FD_105486 | JGI IMG/M metagenome (GOLD analysis project Ga0138256, IMG submission 105486) | Active sludge microbial communities from wastewater in Klosterneuburg, Austria - KNB2014incub_MG | ecosystem: Engineered > WWTP > Activated sludge > Unclassified | place: Austria... | reverse complement strand
GGTGGTAACTACACGTTGCTGCAGGCGATCACGGCCGACGCGTTCGGTACCCGGTCCCTCGGACGCGTGATGGGTGCGATCACCGTGCTCGACGCGAGCGGCGGCGCCGTTGGTCCCTGGATCACGGGCATGATCTATGACCGCAATGGTAGCTATATAGTGGCCTTCTGGGTCATCGCCGCGCTGATCGCGCTGGCCATCGTGATGGCAATGCTGGTGCCTGTGCGTAGCCGTGCTCCGCAGACGCTGGCGGAAGCGCAAGCCTGATGCTGCGCTACGCTTTGCAGCGTATCAGCGGTGTCATTCCTACTCTGTTCGTAATCATCACGGCATCGTTTTTTGTGATTCGACTGGCGCCGGGCGGCCCATTCGATGAGGAACAAACGCTGCCGCCTGAGATCAAGGCCAATCTCGAAGCTGCCTATGGCCTCGATCAGCCGCTGTTAGTGCAGTACGGTCGTTACATGCGTGGGCTGTTGGCCGGCGATTTTGGGCCGTCGTTCAAGTTCAAGGACTTCAGTGTCACCGAGCTGATCGCGCAGGGACTGCCGATCAGTCTGACTATCGGGCTCGCAGCCGTGTTCGTCGCGGTGCTGATCGGCGTGCCGTTGGGCGCATTGGCAGCGCTCAGACGCAATTCCGCCAGCGACTACGGGATCATGGGATTTGCGGTGCTAGGTATCGCGCTGCCCAGCTTCGTGATCGGACCATTGTTCGCATTGATCTTCGGCCTGTACCTCGGCGTCCTGCCGGTTGCGGGGTACGAAACCGGACAGCCCAAGTACCTCATTTTGCCGGTCGTTACGCTCGCACTGCCGGTCATCGCGTATATCGCGCGCCTGACCCGCGGCAGCTTGCTGGAGGTGCTGCGCTCCAACTTTGTTCGGACCGCTCGCGCCAAAGGACTGTCGCCGTTGCGGGTGCTGTTTCGCCACGCGCTACGACCTGCATTGCTGCCAGTGGTGAGCTATCTCGGGCCTGCTACTGCATTCGTCGTTACCGGTTCGCTGGTCATCGAGAGCGTGTTCGGCCTGCCGGGAACCGGCCGCTATCTCGTGCAGGGCGCGATCAATCGTGACTACACACTGGTGATGGGCATGATCGTCGTCTACGGTGCGATTACGTTGCTGAGCAACTTGATCGCCGACTTGTTATATGGCTGGCTCGACCCGCGCGTACGCTATGACTAGCGCTGCGACCAGCGCGCCTGCGGGCCCAACCGTGCCGGCGGGCCAGATTATCGAGCGCGGCCTGTGGAGCGATGCCTGGCGACGGCTGCTGCGCAATCGCGCTTCAATGGTGGCACTGGTGTGGATTGTGCTGGTCGCTCTGCTCGCGGTGGCTGGTCCGAACTTTTCACCGCATCCGTTCGACGAACTGGATTGGGACCACATGGGCGTGCCGCCGCAGATGGAGGCGGCCCATTGGCTCGGCACCGATCGGCTCGGGCGCGATCTGTTCGTGCGCACACTATACGGCGTACGGATCTCGCTACAGATCGGCTTGCTCGCGACCTTGGTCAGCTTGCTGATCGGAGTGGCCTGGGGCGCCACAGCGGGCTACGTGGGCGGCCGCATAGATAACTGGATGATGCGCTTTGTCGATGTGCTGTATGCGCTGCCCTACATTTTTATCGTCATCATTCTCTCGACGCTGTTCGAACGCGGCAACATTTTCGTCCTGTTTTTCGCAATTGGTGCCGTTGGCTGGCTTACCATGGCGCGCATCGTGCGCGGTCAGGCGCTGTCGCTCAAGCGGCGCGAGTTTATCGAGGCCGCGATTGCGAGCGGTGTATCAACACCCGCAATCCTGGTGCGTCACATAGTTCCTAACCTGATAGGCCCGGTCATTATCTACGTCACTTTGACCATTCCGCAGATGATCTTGTTCGAGAGTTTTCTGAGCTTTCTAGGCCTGGGTGTACAGGAACCGTTGGCGAGTCTCGGTAGTCTGATCAACGAGGGTGCCCAGGAGATGGAGTCGGCGGTGTGGATGCTGCTGGTGCCGGCAACTTTTCTCGTCACACTGCTGATGAGTTTCAATTTCTTGGGCGACGGTCTGCGCGATGCGCTCGACCCGCGCGATGCGTGATTCATGACGGCCATTCTCGCGGTCGATGCGTTGTCGGTACGCTATGAGACGCCGGATGGCGTGGTGAATGCCGTCAACGACGTGTCGCTCGAGATTGCGGCGGGTGAATGCATCGGTGTCGTCGGCGAGTCGGGCGCCGGCAAGAGCCAGGCGTTTCTGGCCGTCATGGGGTTGTTAGCACCGAATGCAAAGGTATCCGGCGGCGCCAAGCTCCGCGGTCGGGAGCTGCTGGGCACGGATCCGCGGGCACTACGCGAGCTGCGCGGTGCGGAACTCGCGATGATCTTTCAAGATCCGATGACCTCACTTGCGCCGCACATCAAGGTGGGCGACCAGATCGCTGAAACTTTGGTTGTGCACAAACGAACGAGCTGGCGCGACGCACGTGCACAGGCCTTGAAGCTCCTCGAACAGGTACAGGTGACAGACGCCGCGCGCCGTCTGACGCAGTATCCGCACGAGTTGTCTGGTGGAATGCGCCAGCGTGTGATGATCGCCATCGCGCTCGCCTGCGATCCCGTAATGCTGATCGCGGATGAGCCGACGACTGCGCTCGACGTTTCAGTTCAAGCGCAGATTTTGTCGCTGCTCAAACGTCTGATGCGCGAGCGTGGTATGGCTCTGGCGCTCATCACGCACGATCTCGGCGTCGTGGCCGGATTGGCTGATCACGTGACTGTGCTGTACGCCGGCCGGGTTGTGGAAGCTGGGACCGTTAGAAGGCTGTTGAAGCAGCCCGCGCATCCGTATACCGCTGCCTTATTGCGCTCCATGCCGCGGATCGATGCGTCCGTGAGCGAACCGCTCGTTGCCATTCGCGGCCAGCCGCCGAGTCCGCGCGAATTGGTCGGTGGCTGTCCATTCCATCCGCGCTGTGACCTTGCACAGCCGAGGTGTGCGGAAGAACGTCCCACATTGCGCTCGACGGCAGGAGCGATGGTCGCCTGCCACTTCCCAATCGCTGCGTCGCACGGTGATCTATCATGAGCGCGTCGTTCCTGAAGATCGACAATCTGCGCGTACATTTTCCCGTATCTGGTGGCTGGCTCAAGGCCACGCGCAGGCTCAAAGCGGTCGATGGTGTGTCGCTCGAAATTGCGCGCGGTGAAGCACTCGGCATTGTGGGCGAATCGGGCTGCGGCAAATCGACCCTCGCACGCGCCATCCTGAAGTTGGTAGATGTGACGGCAGGCCAGGTTGTCTGGCTTGGCAAGCCCATTGAGTCGCTCTCGACCCGCCAGATGCGACCGCTGCGCGACTCGATGCAAATCGTGTTTCAGGATCCGCTCGCGAGTCTCAATCCGCGCATGACGGTGGGTGAAATTGTCTCGGAGCCGCTGCGCGTGCATCGTCCGCATCTCACTCGCGCGCAGCGAAAAGCCGAAGTGGGCCAAATGCTCGAGCGAGTGGGGTTGTCTCGCGATCAGATCAATCGTTATCCACACGAGTTCAGCGGTGGGCAATGCCAGCGCATCGGCATCGCCAGAGCGATGATTCTGCAACCGAAACTGCTCGTCTGCGACGAACCGGTCAGTGCGCTCGACGTATCGATACAGGCGCAGATCATCAACCTGCTGGAAGGTCTCAAACGTGAGTCTGGTACCAGCATTCTCTTTGTGAGTCACAATCTTGCGGTTGTCAGGCGGCTGTGTGAGCGCGTATTGGTACTCTATCTGGGCAAGACGATGGAAGTGGCACCGAGTGACGAGCTGTTCCGTGCGGCGCGACATCCCTATACGCTCGGATTGTTGGCCTCGGTACCGATTCCGGACCCTGACGTGCAACCGGCGCGGCTCGAGATCGCGCTGTCGGGCGAATTACCCTCACCACTATCACCGCCATCCGGCTGCGTATTTCGCACCCGATGCAAATTCGCGATCGAGCGGTGCGCAACACAGGTTCCCGTGCTTGAGTCCGCGTCCGAGCGCAGCCAAGTCGCGTGTCACCGTTGGCGGGAATTGCGGGAGAATGCGGGATGAATCGATTGACCGGCAGAGTCGCTTTGGTAACCGGGGCTGGGCGTCACGGCGGACTTGGCGAGGCGATTTGCGCACGCCTCGGTCGCGAGGGCGCAAAGGTAGTTGTTACTGATCTTGGCAAGCCGCAGCCCAACATGCCAGCGGAACGCATCGGATTGACCGAGGAATTGGAGTCGGTCGCCGCGCAACTACGCGGCAGCGGCGTTGATGCGATCGCTCAGCCGCTCGACGTGCAGGATGAGGCGCAAGTCGAGCAGGCTGTCGCATTCGCCGTGCAACGCTTTGGGCGCCTCGATATTCTGATCAACAACGCCGGCATCGGCTATCTTCAAGCGCCCTTGCTCGAGGGCACGCCACAGATGTGGCGCGACGTCCTTGGCGTGAATCTGCTCGGCGCGTTCCTCTGTATCAAGCACGCCGCACGACAGATGATCTCGCAAGCCGAGGGCGGACGGATCGTCAGTGTCGCCAGCCAGGCCGCCAAAGTTGGCAGTGTGCATCTTGCACCCTACGTCGCCTCTAAACATGGACTCGTGGGCCTTACGCGGTCCGCCGCAATGGAGTTGGCACCGCACAAGATTACTGTAAACGCCGTATGTCCGAATCATGTGACGACCGGCCTCGGCAAAGTGCAGAACGAGTATCGTGCCAGGATGCTGGGCCAGACGCTCGAGCAATATATGACCAAAATGATCGAGCGCATTCCACTAGGTCGGGTAGGATTGCCGGAAGACACGGCCAAGGCCTGCGCGTTTCTGTGCAGCGACGATGCCGCTTACATCACGGGCGAAGCGATGAACGTCAGCGGCGGCGCGGCGATGCACTAGGACTTGCGCCGACGAGGAAATACGACATGGCAGCAACCAAGAAGAAGGCAAATGCCGCCAAGAAGGCGAGCGCCGAGCGCCCAGTCGCGCGTAGCAAGCGCAAAGGCAGTCGCAAAGCCGACGCTGAGTTTCGCATGCCGCGCAAGGCGAAGGGCAAGCGGGCGCAGTTCTACGACGATCCTGCCGTCGACGAACTGATGGCGATTGTCATTTCACTCACCGCCGAGTTGTCAGTCGCATTCGAACGCATCACGACGCTCGAGCGCGTGCTCGCGCTCCGCGGGCAAATCGAGCTCCAGGAAATAGAAGACTATGAGCCGCAGGACGAGGAGGCGGCGGAGCGCGCAATGGAGCGTGAAGCGCTGATCGCGCGTGTCTTTCAAGTGCTCGAGATCATCGGCACCGACGCTGACCGATAGCGGCCGGAATCCCGCAGATGGTAGCTCCCCGCCCCGCCGATGCACTGCCGCGGCAGATCCCCTACATCATCGGCAATGAGGCGTGCGAGCGATTCAGTTTCTATGGAATGCGCAACATTCTGGTGCCATTCCTGGTCAGCAGCGTGCTGCTCGCGTACCTCCCGGCGAGTGAGCGGTCGGGCGCCGCCAAGGACATCTTTCACACCTTCGTCATTGGGGTGTATTTCTTTCCGCTGTTAGGCGGTTGGATTTCCGATCGATTCTTCGGCAAGTACAATACGGTCTTCTGGCTTTCGATCGTGTACTGCGCCGGGCACGCGTGTCTGGCGCTCTTCGAGGCGAACCGCACGGGTTTCTACACCGGTCTCCTTCTGATCGCTCTCGGCTCGGGCGGCATCAAGCCGCTCGTTTCGGCGTTCGTCGGCGATCAGTTCGACCAGCACAACAAATCCAGGGCGAAAGTCGTGTACGACGCGTTCTACTGGATCATCAACTTCGGTTCGTTTTTTGCGTCTCTCCTGATGCCGATCTTTCTGCGCCACCTGGGGCCCGCTGTCGCCTTCGGCATTCCCGGTTTGCTGATGGCGATCGCGACGCTGATCTTCTGGTCGGGGCGGCGTCAGTATGTTCATGTGCCGCCCGCACCGCCCAATCCGCATTCCTTCCTGCGCGTCGCGCGCACGGCACTGCTGGTGAGTGCTCGCGGTGAATCACGCTCTGGCCTCATGGTCGCCGGCATCGGCGCCTTGTTAGCGCTGGGATCCCTTTTGCTGATTCCGCGGCTCGGGTTCGTCATCGCCGCGGTACTGGCGCTGGGCTTCGTGATCGCGTTGGGCGGGCTCGGAACATCGATGCAGCTTAGGCGCGCGCAAGGAACTCATCCGGCGGCGGCCGTCGATGGCGTACGTGCGGTGTTGCGCTTGTTGATTATCTTTGCGCTGGTGACACCCTTCTGGTCGCTGTTCGACCAGAAAGCGTCTACCTGGGTTTTGCAAGGCGATCTCATGAGCAAGCCCGACTGGTTTCAGCCCGCGCAGATGCAAGCGCTCAACCCGCTGCTCGTCATGTTGCTGATCCCGTTCAACAACCTGGTCCTATACCCACTGCTGCGCCGGTTTGGCTTCGAGCCCACGGCACTCAGACGCATGGGTTACGGTATCGCATTCTCGGGTCTCGCCTGGGTCGTCGCTGGCGCCATTCAGCTCTCGATCGATGGCGGCGACGCTGTTTCGATCACCTGGCAGATTCTGCCTTATGCGCTGTTGACGTTCGGGGAAGTGTTAGTGTCGGCTACGGGACTGGAATTCGCCTATAGTCAGGCGCCGCCGTCGCTCAAAGGTACGATCATGAGCTTCTGGATGCTGTCGGTGACGTTCGGTAATCTGTGGGTCCTGATGACGAACGCCGCCGTGCGCAATGAGACAGCGACGCGGCTGATCGCCAGCACCGGACTCGGCGAGACGGCCTTTTTGATGTTCTTTTTTGCGGCCTTCGCGTTTGTCGCGGCGGCCTGCTTCGCGCTTTATACACGGCGCTACCCGCTGCAGGATCACTACCGCAGCGCGTAAGGTGCGGGATCTTGCGCTGCCGCCGCGCACCCGGTCAGAACGTCATGGTCAGCTTGACCCCGAAATAGCGCGGCCGCTGCGGCGTCACATTGACACCCTGGTTATCCGTGAACGCAAGATTGCCCGGGATCGAGAAGTCCGAGAAGCGCGCTGCGGCTGCATACGCATCCTCATCGGTCAAATTGTAGCCAAACAGCTCCAGCCGAAGATTGTCGCTCTTCACGCCGATACGTGCATTCAGCAGTGTCTGGGCAGGAGCGCTCGCGAGATTGCTCTCGTCCACGAAGTACTTGCCAAAGTAGAGCAAGTCGCCACGTGTAAACCATTCCCAGCCAGCCGCCGACAGCGGGGCGGTGTAGTTGAGCGCAACATTGCCCTTGAATTCCGGATAGCGCGGGCTTGTGTTGCCCGCCATGTCGCGCGTTCCGGCGAGTGCTTCGACGAAGTTGAACGTAAACTGTGTGTACTTGTTGTTCGTGTATTCGAGCCCAGTCTGGACCGTCAGGCGCTCCGTGGCAAACCAGTTGCCCTCGAACTCGAGCCCTTTCAGTTTCGAACTGCCAGGCACGGCGATTTGTATGGTGCGTGACGTGTCATTGCAAATCGGATCCGCGATGCGGCGGATGACGCAGGTATCCGGATCGCGCACGAATGGGGCGGTCGTATTGCCGTTGAAGTCAACGATTCCGACCGAGACGCGACCTTTCTGGTTTTCCCACTCCATGTAGTAGAGCGCCACATTGGTTTCTATGCGCCCGTTTAACCACTGCTGTTTCCAGCCGAGCTCAAGACTGTCGAGCTTCTCGCGGTCGATGAAATCCTGCGCCTGGGGAATGCCTGGAGTGCCGTTGGGATACCCAACCGCGGCGTAGGGTGGGGTGCCGTTGATCGTCTGCTCACGCACCGAGGCGAGTTGTTCGGGTGTGCGCATGTTGTCAGGTCCGAAAGTGAACTCCGCGTTGATATCGCCTGGCAACACACCTCTGGAATAGCTGGCGTACAGATTCGTCTGCGGTGTCGGCTGCCACTGAATGATGGCACGCGGCAGTATGTCGTCCCATTTCGCCTTGGCGATCGGGAGACCTACTTGCGCAGCAATCGTCTGTCCCTTCTTGATCTCGTCACTTTGATAACGCGCCTCGAGGGACGCCGACCATTGATCGGTAAATTTATAGGTGACGCCGCCAAATAGCGCGCTGTAAGTTTGGTCGACGTTGTTGACGAGACTGTTTTTTAGCGTCAGCGGAATGAACGCTCCCATGCCAATCGGGATCGCGGCCAGCGCGGTTCCACCGTTGCCGCTCTGCGTGTAGGACATCTCGTAGTAGGAGAAACCTGCGACCCAGGTGAGGGCGCTTTCCTGACCAGAGGTCAGTCGTAGTTCGTAAGTGTCATCATCGAGGCTCTGCGGATCCATCGTCCAAAAGCTCTCACTGTCGGTAGAGTCGTGATCGCGCAACCAGTTGGAACGCATTTCGTTGTGGCCGTAGACGCCCGACAGCGTCCAACCGACCGGCAGTTCCCAGTCAGCCGTCGCCCCGACAAAAAACATGTTGCGCTTGAGGCCAAAAAAATCGAGGCCGAGAGCGGCGGCAATCGCCGGATCATTGGCGCCGTTGTCCATCAGATATGTGCGCAGAAACTCCGGATTCGTAGGAAACGACGCGGGTGACAGCGAGGTGTTGTAACTGATCAGATTGCCGTTCGCATTGACCGTGTTAGCGCTGTTGATGGACGGAATCGTGCCGCAGATATAACGACCACGAGGTCTGCCATTGGGGCCCGTTGTGCCCGAGCAGGTGTCGTTCAGCCTACCCGATATGAAGCCTGCGCCGGCCGGCCCGTCGCGATCCTCAGCGTACTGGCCCCGGACACGCATCGTGAATGTGTCGGTCGGCTTGAAGACCAGCTTGGTGGCCACCGAGCGCGTCTTTTGTTTGCCAAGCTCCGAGCCGTCATTGGTTGTACCGTAAATACCGCCACGGTCGTAATAACGGCCGGATACACGGAACGACAATTTGTCCGCAACGATAGGTCCTTCGATTGCACCGGTGAATTCATAGTCGTCGTGTTGGGCTGCGCTGAGCGTTGTCTTGCCGCCCCAGTCGTTGCCAGGATCTTTGGTGACGTAGTTGACCGCACCGCCGAACGTGTTGCGACCGAAATACACGGCCTGCGGACCTTTGACGACCTCGATGCGTGCGAGGTCTTCGGCGCCCAGACTGTTACATCCAGAAGCCACATAGATGCCGTCGATGAACAGCGAGCCGAGCTGCGCGACCGGCTGTTCGGAGTTCACGTTCATGCCGCGAAAACGTATCGAGCAGTTGAAGCGGCCCGGGATCTGACCGGCTTGCTCACTGAACTGCAATCCTGGCGTTCGCAGCGCGACGTCTTCGAGCCCCTTTACGCCGATCGCCGCGATCGCACTTTCGGAAAATGCGGTCACTGCGATGGGTACTTCGTGCAGTGATTCTTCTCGCTTGCGGGCGGTAACCACGACTTCTTCGAGTGCCGCGCCGGCGGCCTGCTGGGCATTGCCCACGGTTGGTGGCCCGAAAAACACGGCGGTGATAACTACCAAGGCAACCGAGCCCCGTGGGTAGCCAGGTCGAATCAAGTACGTTCTCCTTGACACGCGCGTCAGAAACTCATGCTGACGCGAATACCGTACTGGCGCGGTACCTGGGGTGTAACGGCAACACCCTGATAGACTGTTAGCTGGCCCAGGCTCGGCGCCGCGTCGAAGTCGGTCCATCGAGCGCATGCTGACCAGCTATCGTCGTCGAACACGTTCTTGACGAAGCCCTCGATGCGCATGCCGTTCTTCTCGCCGCCAGCGCGCAAGTTGCCAAGTGTGTAAGCCTTGCAGTACGCGAGATTGCTCTCGTCGACGAAGGTCTTGCCAACGTAGTTCAGGTCGCCATTCACAAACCATTTCCAGTCTGTATTGGCCACGGCCGCCTGGTATCCGGAGGAAATGCTGCCCGAGTATTCGGGGAAACGGGCGTTGGCGTTGCCCTTCATCTGCGTGAAGCCCGCGATCGGCTGCACGAAGTTGAAGATGAAGTCGTCGTACTCGGACTTGGCCCAGGTGAATGTTGCGCGCACGTTCCAGGCATCGGTCACCTGTACCGCGCCTTCGGCTTCGAGACCCCAGAGCTTTGATGTCCCGGGAATGTTCTCGTTACGAGAGTTCAAGAACGGCGCTCCGTTCGGAAATACCGCTGGCAAGCCGGTAGGTCCATTTGGGCAGCCGCTGCCCGCGGTCGCACCGGCCGCGCCGCCGTGCGAGAAGCTGCCGCAGTCCTCCTGAATCTGGAATACGCTGCGCCCTTTCTGATTCTTCCATTTGCCGTAGTAGGCTGCCAGATTCGTCTGCGCGCGGCGGTCCCAGAACTGCTGCTTCCAGCCGAGCTCGAACATGTCGAGCTTGTCGCCCTCGATGATCGGTGCAACGGTGGAATCTATCGCCAGATATTGCGCCAACTCACGCGGTGTCGCTTGCGACACCTCCGCATTGATCACACCGGGCAGCACGCCCTGCGAATAGCTTGCATAAATGTTTGTCTCGCGTGTGGGCTGAAAACGGACGATCGCGCGCGGCAGGAAGCTCGTATCCTCAATCCTTCCCGGCGTCGCCGAAAAGATCCCTCGCTTGGTTTCGTCCTTCTGGTAGCGGCCCTCGAGGCTGGTCGACCATTGATCGGTAAACTGGTAATTGACCGATGCAAAAATGCCCTGAGTAGTCACTTTGTCGGTATTTTGTACGAGACTGTTGGGCAGGAAGAAATTCACCCCTGAGCAGGGGCCACCAACCGCCATCGGCGCAACCGAGAGACAGAGCCACGTCGCATCGCCGCCTGAACCGGACTGAATGAAAGTCTGGTCGTAGTAGTTCACGCCGGCGAGCCAGGTCAATCTGGCGTCCGCGGGCGATGAGATTCGCAGTTCGATACTCTTGTCCTTCGAATCCTGTGGATCGCGCGACATCCAATAGCCGAGCGGCGTGAGCCCAAATGGGCGGATCCAGTTCGCCTTGAGCCGGTTCAGTCCAGCCTGGCCTTCAAGTTGGTAGCCAGCGGCGAATTCATACTTGGCGGCCAGCGAAAAGCGCGACAGGTTGCGCACCAGGCCAATGTGATCGATATCGGGCACACTGACGCGCGGGTCGTTCGGCCTCCTGACCAAGCTGTCGTAAACAAAGTTCGGCGTGCCGTTGAGTGCGGCTCGCGGCGGGAAGAGGCTGGTCACCTGATCGATGATATTGTGACCGCCCGTCGCCGAAATTGCGGACCCGAGTTCCGGAACGGCGCCACAGATGTAGTTCTTGGGCGAGGCCACGGGAAACACCGGATCTTGCGTAGCCACCGTCGTTCCGGTGCAACTGTCATTGCGCCAACCCTGCACCAGGCCACCCATTATCGAGCCATCTTCATCGACGTCGTAAAAAGCGCGGAAATCGATGGTCAAAGCGTCGACCGGCTTCGCATGTAGTGTTAGTGAGGCCGACTTGCTGGATTCCTCTCCGAGAGCTCCGCCGTCGGTCGCCGTGAACACACGGCCGCGGGTGTAGTAACGTACCCCGGCACGGAACGCCAAGCGATCGGTGACGATGGGTCCCTCGAAGCTAGCCGATACGTCGCTCTCCGCGAAGTTCGCGGCCGACGCGGTCAAGGTGCCGGAATACTCGACGAGCGACGGCGTACGCGTGATGTAGTTGATAGCGCCGCCGAACGTACTGCGTCCGTAAAGAGCCGCCTGCGGACCTTTGATCACCTCGATACGCTCGATGTCGTTGAAGGGGATCGACTGCGTGCCTCCCAGGACGAACACGCCGTCGATGAAGAGCGCGCCGAGCTGCATGGATGGGCTGTCCGAATTGACGTTCATACCGCGAAAACGAATGGCCGAATTGTAGCGCCCTGGAATCTGGCCGCCTTGCTGTGAGTACTGCACGCCGGGCGCGATCCGCGCCACATCCTCGAGCGTCTTGAAGCCTTGCTTGGCAATGTCGGCCGCGCTGAATGCGGTGATCGACAGAGGCGCGTCGATCAAACGCTCCTCTTGTTTGCGGGCAGTAACGACAATTTCCTCCAGGCCCCCGGTGGCCTGGGTGGTTTCGCCAGCGTCTTGCGCAGACACCTGCAGCGACAGTCCAGCGGCGCCGAACAGTGCGACCGCCGCAACAGTGAGACCTTTGCAATTCATGAGAGAAACCTCGAGAGTCTGAAATGACGATCGTTAATTCAGCGCGTCTAGACAAGTGACGGGCACATGCGAGTGTCTTCCGCGCGAGACGTCATGACAATAGTACAACCTACCTGCAAGCGCAACGCTTTGCCGATCTGTTGGTCGCGCACGGCAATTGGCGTGCAGTGTTGGTTGCGGCGGCTCGATCAGTCGTCCGACGCAGACCACGCCGGCCGTTGCGAACGACGCCGGTGCGACGTTACGCGATGGTGCATGAATTGGTCTCAATCACATAATGTCCGGACGACCAGGCCATCGGGCGCACGAGCGCGCGGTGTCGCTGATCCCGCCCCGCACCGCCACAGCTCGATTCAGGCGAGCGAAAAAAAAGCCGCCCGGTTTTCACCGGGCGGCTCTGTTGAAGACCAATGCGTGGTCGTGATCAGAACTTGATGCTGACGCGTATGCCGTACTGCCGCGGCGTCTGCGGTGACACGGCAATGCCCTGATACTGGGTCAGCTGGTTGAGGGTGGGGGCGGAGTCGAAATCAGTCCAGCGCGCGCACGCCGTCCAGCTATCGTCATCAAAGACGTTCTTGACGAAACCTTCGATGCGTAAGTTGTCCTTGGTGCCACCTGCGCGCAGATTGCCCAAGGTGTACGCCTTGCAGTAGGCCAGGTTGCTCTCATCGACGAACGTCTTGCCAACGTAGCTCAGATCGCCGTTGACGAACCACGACCAGTCGGAGTTCGCCACAGGAGCTTCATAGCCCGAGTAGAGATTGCCAGACCATTCCGGAAAGCGTGCGTTCGAATTGCCTTTCATCTCGGAGAATCCGGCGATGGGCAGCACGAAATTGAACAGAAACTGATCGTACTCGGACTTCGCGTACGTCATCGTACCGCGTACATCCCAGCGATCGGTCAGGCGCGCGGCGCCCTCGAACTCGAGGCCGCGCAACTTGGATGAGCCTGGTACGACCGCGTTGCGCGTGTTCTTGTACGGTAGACCATTGAGCACCGCCGGCAGTCCGGTCGCGCCGTTTGGGCAGCCTTGCGACGCGATAGCGCCGCTAACACCACCGTGCGCGAAGCTGCCGCAGTCTTCCTGAATCTGAAACGCTGAACGTCCTTTCTGGCTTTCCCACTTGGCGTAGTAAGCCGCCAGACTGACTTGCGCACGTCGATCCCAGAATTGCTGTTTCCAACCGAGCTCGAACATGTCGATCTTGTCGCCTTCGACGATGCCCGGCAGACCCGGCTGCAAAGCCTGGTATTGCGCCAGTTCACGCGGGGTAGCTTGAGACACCTCGCCGTTGATGGCGCCCGGCAGCAAGCCGCGCGCGTAGCTCGTGTAGATGTTGGTCTCGGGCGTTGGCTGAAAGCGCAAAATAGCGCGTGGCAGGAAGCTCGTGTCTTCGATCTTCGTTGGCGAGGCCGTCAGGATCGCCTTCGTCGTCTCGTCCTTCTGATAGCGACCCTCCAGGCTAACGGACCACTGATCAGTGAACTTGTAATTCACGGAGGCAAACAAGCCTTGCGTCGTAACTTTATCGGTGTTCTGCGCCAGACTATTGGGGAACAGCAGGCTGACGCGGGAACACGGGCTACCAACCGGCACGAACGGGCTAAAGTTGGCGCACAACCAGATCGAGTCGCCGCCCGAGCCGGACTGCAGGAACGTCTGATCGTAGTAGTTAACGCCAGCGAGCCAGCTCAGGCGCCGATCTGACGGCGAGGAGAAGCGAATCTCGTAGCTCTCGTCCTTGGAATCGGTCGGATCGCGAGACCACCAGATGGCCGGCTGGGTCAGACCGAAAGGGCGGATCCAGTTGGCCGCCAGCTGGTTCACGGCAGCGACCGCCGTTGCCTGATAGCCGCCCGCAAACTCGTACGTACCACTCAGCGAAAACCGTGACAGGTCGCGAATCAGGCCGACGTGATCGATGGCCGGCACGCTGATGCGCGGGTCGTTAGGTTGCGCCGCGAGCCGGTCGTAGACAAAGCTAGGCACGCCGTTGAGGGCAGCCTGCAATGGAAACAGCGACGTTGTCGAATCGATAATGCGCGTGTTGTTGAGCGCCGAGATCGCCTGACCTTGCTCCGGGACCGCACCGCAAACGTAGTTGCGAGGATGCGCGAGCGGTGTGACGGGATCCTGTGTGGCGATCGTCTGGCCGGTGCACGAATCGTTACGCCAGCCTTGGACCATGCCGCCCGCCGCCGGACCATCTTCATCCAGGCCGTAAAAGCCCCTGAATTCGATGGTCAACGCATCGATCGGCTTCGCCAGGAGCGCCAGTGAGACGGTCTTGCTCGACTCCTCGCCCAAAGCGCCGCCATCGGTTGCGGTGAAGACTCTTCCGCGAGAGTAGAAGCGACCGCCGACCCGAAACGCCAGTTTGTCGCTGACAATCGGTCCTTCGAAACTGGCCGATATGTCGCTCTCACCAAAATTGGCTGCGGTCGCGCTGAGGCGACCGGAGTAGTCGGTCAACGAAGGCTTGCGCGTGATGTAGTTGATGGCACCACCGAACGTGCTGCGGCCATAGAGCGCCGCCTGCGGACCCTTGATCACCTCGATGCGCTCGACGTCGTCGATCGGAATCGACTGCGTACCACCCAGCACATATACGCCGTCTACGAATAGCGCACCGAGCTGCAACGAAGGCGAGTCCGAGTTGACGTTCATACCGCGAAAACGAATCGCGGAGTTGTAACGACCGGGAATCTGGCCGCCTTGCGCGGAGTACTGAACACCCGGGGCACTGCGAGCGACGTCTTCAAGATCCTTGAAGCCCTTTTCAGCAATGTCGTCGGCGCTGAACGCCGTGATCGACAACGGCGCATCGAGCAAGCGCTCCGTTTGCTTGCGCGCTGTGACGACAATTTCTTCAAGCGCTGGCCCGCCCGACTGGGCGGTCGCACCTTGTTGCGCCGGTGCCTGCGTCGCTAGCGAAATCGCGAACATGGCCGAAAACGCGGCCAAGTAATGCCGTCTACTCATTGTATTGATCCCCCGACGAGAAAGTGGATGACAGTCCTTCAAGGCGCCAACAGCGCCCACTGTTGCGCATAAGACACGTCGCGACCATAGTACAAGTCGAAACGATTGGCAATCATTGTCGATTGTCGTTGCCCCAGCGCAACAGCTGTTTCCCCAAGCAGTGTCAGGGTGTGCCCGGTGTGCGGTTGCCAGGCACCCGATCGAGCGCAGCGTCAGTCGATCACATAGGCGGCGATCGCGACGCCGATCATCGCGAACGCCAGCGCGAGCTTGGCGAGCGTTCCGATCAACAGCCCCATCCATGCGCCAAATCCAACCCGCGCAGCGTCGTCGAGTCGCTGACGTGTGATGAACTCGCCGATGACTGCGCCCGCGAATGGACCAAGAATCAATCCAAACAACCCGAACGGCAGGCCAAACAGCGTGCCGAGTGCGGCACCGACGAGCGCAGTCCTGCTGGCGCCCACGCGCTTGGCGCCCAACAGGGCAGACACGATGTCCACAACGAACGCAAGTGACGTCAGTACGGCGAGCACAACCAGCGGGAATACACCGATTTTCTCGAAGCCATCGATCCACGCGATCAGAAACACGCCGCCGAAGATCGCGACCACACCCGGTAGTGCCGGTAGCAGAGTTCCGACCAGGCCGATCAGGATCAACGCGAGACCAAGTGTCCACAGCAGAGCGGGTGGCAGAGAGTTGACATCCATCGGGTTATCATGCCGTCATGCAAAGACGAACGCCATGCTGAAGCTGCTGTACACGCCGATCGCCGATTACGTACATACGGTCGAATCCGTGGTGCAGTATGTCGGCGTCGCTGATCAGTTGGAGCTGGTCCCGACACGTCCCTATGACACCGACACGCAACTGCCGACTATCAATCCTCTCGGCAAAGTGCCGGTGTTGATCCTGGAGAGCGGCGAGTATCTGGCGGGCGGACCGGTGATCTATGAATATCTTGATTCATTGCATCGACGCCGTAAGCTGTACCCCGCGAAGGGGCCGCAGCGCTGGAGGACATTGCGGCAGGCCTGGATGGCGGACGGACTATTCGACACGCTCGTGCTGATGATCGTCGAAGCCTGGCTGCCGCGCGAGCAGCAACGCCCAGACTACTTGGCACGGTGCTGGGGCAAAGTTATGCATATTCTTGATCAGATAGAGCGCGACATTCCGACCTATGCACGTCTCGACATTGGTCAGATGCGCACCATGGGCGCGCTGCTGTTCATGCGCCTCAAAATGGCGCAGCTTGGTGCGGGCGGCGTGGGTCTCGACCCCGGCTACGATTTCACGGTCGCTCGTCCGGTACTCGCCGCGTGGTTTGAACTGCTGGCGCGCAAAAGGCTCTTTCGCCAACCCCTCGTTACTCGTTAGTCAAGAGAAGGTGACAATCATGGCAATGCCCCACAAATCATTTCGCGGCAAGATCCACTACACCAGCGACAAGCCCGGCCGCGAGGGCCAGGAGCGCGGCCGCGAATACTTCACGGTGACTGCGCATGCGGATGGCCGCCATACGCTGCAATCGCATTGTGAAATCGACGACGCGCCAGCCGTCATGCGGGACGTGACCCTGTCGTTTGACTCGAACTGGCTCCCTGCGGATTGTTTCGTGCGAATCGATGTGGGCAACCGGTTCGTGGGTTCGAGTTGGTTCCGGTTCACAGACCGGGAGATCGAATGCGAAGGGTACACGGTCAACGAAGGCCGCATATCGCAGCGCGTGGCGCTATCTGCGCCGGCGCGTGTCTTCGGCACGCACCCCATCGCCGCGGACGGGCTGTTATGCAAGATTGCGGCTCTCGACCAGGGGCCGAAGATGCAGCTTTTCCCCGACCTGTACTTATGTTCACTCGATCACCGCGGCGCGACCGGCCCGATGATCATGCGTCATCCGATCGGTCTACGCCTCGGCTTTGTTGGCCGCGAGAAACTCACGGTCGGTGCGGGAACTTTTGATGCGCTGCATTTCCGCATCGGCGAGAGCGACAAGATTGAGGAGGGTGAGACGCGCAATGAGCCCGGCAAGCATCCGGCGTACGAGATGTGGACCACAGCCGATGGGCATTACATCATGCTGAAGGCCTGGGTGTCTGGCTACATGATGACGAGCTACGAACTCGTCAGCCTCGAGATTTCGTGAGGCTGCGGACGGTCGCGCTGCTTGCGCTGGCGGGGTGGTTAGTTACAAGCAGCTTCGCGATTGCGGAGAGTGTGCTGCGGCGCTCATCGATCGGTGACGTGCAGACACTCGATCCGCAGCTGTGGGTTTACGGACAGGACGGCAACATAGCGCAGGATCTGTTCCAGGGCTTGACGACTCTGGACGCTGCGGCAAACGTGCAGCCAGGATCGGCGGAAAGTTGGACGATATCGCCGGACGGCAAGCGTTACACGTTCAAGTTGCGTCGGGGCCTACAGTGGTCCGATGGCACGCCGATCACCAGCAAGGACTTCTTGTACTCCTTCTACCGCTTGTTCGATCCGGCGATGGCGGCGGCTTCAGCTTCGCTCCTGTACGCGATTGCGAATGGCCGTGAGGTGAACACCGGTAAGCTGCCGCTCACCAAACTTGGCATCAGCGCCCCCAACCCGAACACATTCGTTGTCAGCCTCGCCCATCCCGCACCGTATTTTCTTGATTTGATCGTGCATCGCGCACTGCCGGTGCCCCGACACGTAATCGCCAAGTGGGGCGATCAATGGACCCGGCCCGAGCACATTGTCTCGAACGGGCCGTTCGTGCTCGCGGAGCGGCGGCCGAACGCGTACGTCAAGCTGAAGAAGAACCCGCTTTTCTATGCCGCCGACGCGGTCAAACTCGACGCCGTGCAACACATTCCAATCGAGGATCCGCGTACTGCGCTGGCGCGCTACCGCGCAGGCGAGTTGGACATCGCGGTGTCGTTGCCGTCGGAACAAATCGACGACCTGCGCCGCGAGTTTGGCTCACAACTGCATCTTACCCAGCAGATTGGCCTCGAGTACTACGCCTTCAACACCAAGCGGCCGCCGTTCGACGACGCTCGCGTGCGCCGCGCACTATCCATGGCGATCGACCGTGAGGCGCTGTCGCGTGCGGTCCTTCGTGCTGGCGAGCCCGCGGCCTAT
>Ga0138256_10002939_pt1 | contig 18212 bp, 12 predicted proteins | sample KNB2016incub_MG_FD_105486 | JGI IMG/M metagenome (GOLD analysis project Ga0138256, IMG submission 105486) | Active sludge microbial communities from wastewater in Klosterneuburg, Austria - KNB2014incub_MG | ecosystem: Engineered > WWTP > Activated sludge > Unclassified | place: Austria... | reverse complement strand
ATCCAATTTGCGTCAACATTTGAATTATCACCTTCGGACGTTCCGTGAGTAACCAGCGGGACCATGTTGACGCCGCCCGTGCCGGTAGAATTTGCTATTCCAGGCCCGATCCGTTTGAACCATGTTTCGATTGTGAAAATCGGCATGTCAAGCTTGGCCGGATCGCCAAATGTGACATATGAGCTGAGTGCGTTGGTAAATTGCAGGGCAGTATTCGCCGTGGGTTCGGACCAGGTAAATACTCCGGGATTTGCCTCCGCGGCAATCGCAACGCTCACTTGCAGCCTGTCGTTTGGCAAGCCGAACGTTACCAGAAGGAAAAGTAGTGCACCTAAACGCGGGCGAATCCAATTTCTATCCCGAGTCGTGCCATTCACGCTGTTGAGAAAGCTCATAATTAGGCAGACGGACTACGAGTTTTCGTAATCATACGTTACCCAATTATTTTCTCAAAGGTCATTGATGCGATTGGCGGAGAAGACAGTTTATCTATTCCAATCCTGTAAAATCCACGTCGAACATGCTTCCGGTCAAGTTAAAACTTTTTGCAGCAAACCGGTAGCGTTTTGACGATACGGTCAGAACATACCCGGGGCCAAGCACTACGTTGTCAAAAGTATAGAGACCGAATGAACTGGTCGTCGCCGTTCGCCGAATGTTCTGTGCGTCGATCAAGGAAACAACTGCGTTTCTAAGACCAAGTCCCAAGGGCGTGGTGACACGACCTGAGATCGTCACGCCCGACGGAGTCGGAGTTGGAGTTGGTCCAGGCGTCGGTGTTGGACTTGCGGTCGGCGTCGGAGTCGGCGTCGGAGTCGGCGTCGGCGACGGCCCTGCGCCGCTGCATTTGCCCATGCTGCCGGCGTTGTAAATAGCTTGGACATCGGCGGCGGACAATGCGGCGTTATAAAAGCTGATTTCGTCGAGCAAGCCGTTAAAGGTTAGCGATGAGTCCCGGTTGATGCCATCGGCAAACCGGACCTGATTGTTAAATACTGTCGTAAAGGCCCCGCTCTCGCGGTCAAGTACGCCGTTAACATATAGACGCATGATATTACCGTCATAGACTAGGGCAGCGTGAGTCCACTGGTTTAACGGAATATCCATTGTCGAACCTAGAATTGCGGCTTGTTTCCAATACGAGAGTTTGTCCGCAACCATATAAAACGCCCCGAAATTGGGTGATCCAAAATCGTTTGAAACCAGATGACGATAGGGAGCACCGCCGACTGCGGGGTTCATCCAGAACTCAAGTGAGAAATTTGTGCCGAGATTTATTGTCGGCAATGTTACATTGGTATTGCCGCCATCAAAACCGAACGATTGTCCGACCTTGCCGGCCGGAAACGTGACATTTCCGCTCGCCGTTCCGTTCGCGTTTCCGCGAATATCGCTCGAATTACCCTCGCCGGGATACCAGTTGGATAACGATGCAGGCGGAGCAAAACAGCCGCTGCCGGGCGTTGGTGTCGGCGTCGGCCCCGCCGGGAATGTGCCCCAACTCGGACTGCCATCGAAAGCGGCGTTGGTTGTTGCACGGGTCTGGCCCGCACCGTTCGCGCCCATTGTATATATCTCATAGTTTCCGTCGCGACCGCTCGCAAACGCTATCTTGTCGCCGGCGGGCGAGAATGCAGGTTCTTCATCGCCAAGCGAGCTGTTTGTAAGCCTATTCACATTCATCCCGTCTGCATCCATTGAATAAATGTCGCTAATGGCGTCATCACGATTGGACGAAAAGGCGATTCGTCCATCTGGTGCAAACGTTGGTTGAAGATCACTGGCCGAATTATTTGTGAGCCGCAGTGGAAGCGTGCCATCGGTGTTCATTGCATATATTTCATTGTTGCCGTCACGCCGGCTGACAAATGCAAGCCGGTTGCCCGATGCGGAAAATGCGGGTTCATCGTCTGTATCGGGGCTGATCGTACGCCGCGTCTGTACGCCCCCGTTTTCGTTCATCACGTATATTTCAGGATCACCGTCGCGATTGCTCATAAACGCTATGAGCGTGCCATTCGGCGAAATTGTTGGATTGGCATCAAACGCAGTGTTATTGGTAAGCCGTGTTTGATTGCTTCCATCGGCATTCATGATGTAAATTTCCATGTTTCCATCACGAAAACTCTGAAAGACAATGCGGCTGCCGTCTCCCGAAATGTCAGGATTCGAATCCAGGGCCGAATTGTTTGTAAGCCGCATTTGACTGCTTCCGTCCTCGTTCATGGCGTAAATCTCGCTATTGCCGTCGCGAGTGCTGGCAAAAACAATTCGTCCGCCCGCCGGTCCTGGTGTTGGTGTTGGCCCGGGCGTCGGCGTCACAACCGGCGTCGGCGTCGGACCCGGCGTTGGCGTAATATTCGGCGTCGGTGTAACGCCGGGAGTGGGCGTTGGAGTTGGAAACGATCCCGGACATGGCGGTTGAAAGCGTACCGCTCCCGCACCTCTTCCGGTACCCTGCAACGGAACGTAATAGGACTGAGCGCCAGCCGCCGTAAATGGGGCCCGGATGAAGACCGGAGCTTCGCTGGGAGGACCGCCGCCGGTGATGACCGCGAGTTGGCCATCTCTGCTGATGCCAACATCCTCGAAAGACGGGAATTGACCAGCGGATGCTGGTATTGGCAGCGATTCGAAAGTCGAACTGCTTGTGAAGGGAGCATTGATTGCAAAAACCGCTCGAGGAAATCCGGCCGCGATTGCTTTGGTGCCGTCGGGCGTTACCATTATGCCAGCTACACCCGCCGGCAGATTGAGCGGCTCAGTTACGCTCGATGCCGAGAAAGGCGCGTGAATGATGCGGATTGCGGGAATTGTGTCGGGAACATCCCTGCCAAGCAGCAGCGTATTACCGTCAGGTGTAATTGCGATCGGCCCGACAAAAGATGGGACGTGCGGTATGTTAAACGCCACCGAGCTATAAGGCGGATCAAGGACTGCGACGCCGTTTGTATGGGAGACGAACGCACGCCCGCCGCTGTTAAAGACTATGCCCTGAGTTTGCCCAGTATGCATAGTTCCAGGCAAGGTTATCCGTTCAATGGCCGAAGATGCATTAAAAGGCGCCCTAATTACAAAAAGAGTGCTAGTTCCGCCCATCGCAAGGGCCGCGCTGGCATCAGGTGCTACTGCGACCGTACCCGAACCGTTGAAACCGGTACCCGGATTTATGGTATGCAGCACTGTGCCGGTCGAAACCTGAATGACAAATATGCCGCGAGAGGTTGCCGTTTGTTGTATATCGGACGCGAGCGCATGGTCGGTACCGTAGAATGAGAGGCCCTGAGGCGAAGCCCCGCCCGGAATTCCGGTTACGAACCTCTGCGCGGGCGTTGTTGAGGCATTGGCGTCGTCGAAGATGACTGCACCGTGTGTCCCGTCTCCATTCAGCGTCGTGAGGATTGCTGTCTGCTGGGCATCTCCCCGACAGGTTCCACCCGGCGTTGGCGTAGGGCTCGGAATTGGCGTCGAGGTCGGCGCCGGAGTTGGAGTTCCAACGGGAGTAGGCGTTCCAACGGGCGTCGGCGTCGGCGTCGGCGTTCCCGGCGGTGTCTGTCCGGGTTTGCATTTGCCGTAATTGGCCGCGTTGTAGATTGACTGGATCTCGGAGATGGCGAGGGCTCGATTAAAGACCTCGACCTCATCAATAACGCCCGAAAAATAGGTTCCGGCGAGTGATTCTACAGATCCTGCCGGCCGTGCTCCGATCTGCAAAGGCAGGGAGGTTTGCGAAGTGAATGTGGTGCCGAGGTTCGTGGCTGCAACGCTTAGTCCGTTCACATAAATGGCTGCCGTGCCAGATACCTTGTCAAAGGTTAAGACGACGTGTTGCCATTCATTTGCTGTGAGGACACTGGTTGATGTTGCGATTACATGGTTGCCATTTGTCGTGTCGCGTACATTTGCAAATAGGGCCCCGGGACTCAGAACGCCCGCTGAATTAATACTCTGCCACAAATGTATTCCGGCACCGCCGGTTGTTGCGGCGTACTCGAATATTGGCCGCCGCGTACTTAGGTCGGTTGGATATATCCAGGCGTCAAAGGTCATGCTTTGATTGTTCAGGCTGGCCGAGGCGGGAATAGTGATGTGGTCATTGACGCCATCCAGGTTAAAGCCCTGAGCGACGAGACCGCCCGTAAAGCCGGTTCCATTCTGCAGCGTTCCATGGTTAGTGCCTTGAATGTCATTTGCGTTCCCGTCGCCCGCGAGCCAGGCGACCATGCCCGATGGCGCCGCCACACAGCCGGTCGCACTGCTCACGCCCCAACGAAGGCCGACGTTGCCGGTTACGCCATCATGCCCATCCACTGCAATGTAATAGACCGTACCCGCAACCGCCGTAAATCTAACCTGGCTCTGGATATAACCAACACCGTTCTCAAAGTAGTCGTCATTCGTACCGATCAATGTGAGCGCATTGACACTCGAACCGGTATAGATGCCGAGGGTCGTATCAAAATCGCTGCCTGATGTATTGAAATAGGCCGGCCCCGACGCTGGCGCCGTCCAGCGATACCAGACCGAGGCTCCGCCGGGGTTGTTGCCATGGTTAGGCTCGCCAGCTTGTTTATTTGCACCCACACTGATTCCGTTTACAGTACCGATCGGACCAGCGACAGCCTGAGCGTGTGCAAAATCGTTATTGGGGGGAACAAACCCCGGCTTGCATTTGCCGGCCGGGCCGGCGTTGTAGATCGCTTGTATCTCCGGTTGGGCCAGAGATCGCGTAAAAATCTCAACTTCATCGATCAAACCCGGGAAGAAGCGCGTTTGGCTCGATTCTTCCTTGCCGATTGCGACTGCACGGTCAGTCGCCAGGAGAGTTCCGGGATTCACGGAATTCGCAACTCGTTCACCGTTGATATAGATCGAAAATTGCCCGCTCAATGGCTCGAATGTCATTGCAACATGAGACCAGGTGTTTAGCGGAATCGTTCCTCCTTCGAGAATCGGTTCGGCGCCCGTAGCCAGGTGAACCGCGCTGAAAAGCTGCAGGTTTCCACCCCGGTTTACTGTCCACAGTCCATAGGAATCGGCGTTTGGGCCTGTCCCGAAATCCTGCGCCCATTTTGTCATGATCGCGTCCAGGTTATTTAGTGGCGGCATGGCAGATGGGTTGATCCATGCATCAATCGACAACGCCCCAGTGATCTTGAGGCTCGCCGGATTGCCGAGCGATACATAGCCCGTTGTTCCGTTAAGACTAAACGCCTGGGCGACCTTGCCAGTGGCTGATGCGGTCGCTCCACCAGTCAACGTGCCGTTGTTTGTTCCGCGAATATCGTTCGCGTTCCCATCGCCGGGCCACCAGCTGACCATATTTGGCGGCGGAGCGACGCAGCCTGTCACGTTGCTCAGGCCCCATTTCAGCGTGACGTCGCCCATTGCTCCAGATTTGCCATCAACGGCGATGTAATAGACAGTTCCGGCAACCGCATTGAACCGCACCTGGCTCTGTATGTAACCAATGCCGAATTCAGTAAAATCGTCGCTGTCGCCAATCAGGCTAAGAGCATTAACGCTTGGTCCGGTGTAAATGCCGAGCAGTGTATCAAAATTGCTGCCCAGCGTATTAAAGTACGCCGGTCCCGACGCGGGAGCTTCCCAACGGTACCAGACCGAGGCGCCGCCCGCATTAGCCGCATGATTTGGCTCCCCAGCCTGCTTGGTAGCACCGGCGTTGGTGCCGGTCACCGTGCCGATCTCGCCTGTGACCGTCTGTGAATTTACAAAATTGTCATTCGGCGGGGGCGGTATCGGTGCGGTGCATTTGCCGGAGGTCCCGGCGTTAAAGATCGACGCGATCTCGGTCGCTGACAAAACGCGGTTATAGACCGTCGCTTCGTCGATCAGGCCGTCGAAATACCGGACGCCGACCAGGCCGCTGTCGTTGCCGATACGCAGCACATCCGTGCCGGTTCGAATGTTGCCGACATTGACATCAGACTGGATCAGCCCACCGTTGATGTAAACCTTGATGCCGTCGGCCGCGCCGTAAGTCATGGCCACGTGCGTAAATGGCGCGGACGTGCCAAAAGGAATGCTGCCGCCGACCGCATCCGTAAACTGGTTGCTGCTGTTCCCGACAATTCCGTAAACCTGGTTATTGGCCACAAACAGTCCCCAAGACGCCTGGGCTGTCTGCGACCATTTCGAAATAACGGTGCGATAGTCACCAAAGGTTGTATCCGGCCTGATCCACGCCTCTGCGGTCATCGCCGTCGTCAGTTGCAGATTCGCGGCATTGCCCATCGAGATGATGTCGTTGGTGCCATCCATGTTAAAGGCCCGGCCAACGTTACCCGCCGCAAAACCGACGCCGCCGCTTTGCGTACCGGAATTGCCGTCCTGAAAATCTGCGAAATCGCCCTCCGCCCGATACCAGCTAATAACATTTGCCGGGGGTACTATGCAGCCTGCGACTGGAATCGCGGGAGAATCTGTCAGGGAACGAATTGGTGAGGAATTTGTCCTCGTTTGCGTGTCGAGGTTAGGTGCAAAGTCTAATTCATACCCAAATATTCCGTTGCGCAGAGACGGCGACTTGCTCATCACCAATCCGGCAAACAACAGTACCGCAACGACCACAACAAGGTGTGTTTTTCTCATCCAATTACTCCGGCAAGAATTCTGATAAACCAAAACTAAGCCGGCGATGCCCAAAAGTAACGAAAAAAGGACGAAGTTTTTACGAAATCTGGCCGAAACTGCTGTTTGAGCCACTAGAAGTGTCAAACATGACAGGAATTATTAAAGGCATCCTGCGAGCGAGATCGAGATTTTTCTTTACCTTTTTCGAATTTCCGCATAAAATCTTTGGGTACGGGAAGCAACCATTTTGTGGCGGGGTGACATCATAGGCGGAGACGAAGTTTTACAATCTGACGGGAGCCTTTTAGGAGTGCATATGGATCCACACTCGGTGGCCTTGGATGGTGGGCAGTTTGTTGGTGATCAGCAGGCGGCGGTCGGAGTGCTGCATGAATTTGCTGCGGGCCAAGCTGAGGCTGCATTTGACGTTTCGGCCCCGGACATTGATTTGTGCCGCCTGGCGACCAACGGCAATATCGCGGCGTTTGAGCTGATTTATGACAGGTATCACCGGCGGACTTATTCGCTTTGTTTGCGGATGACGTCGAGCCAAACTGAGGCTGAGGATCTGACGCAGGAAGTTTTTATTCAGCTTTTTCGCAAAATAGGCAGTTTTCGCGGAGATTCTGCATTTTCGACCTGGCTGCATCGCTTGACGGTGAATCAGGTTTTGATGCATTTTCGGCGGCGAAGCGTAAAAAATGAGCGAACGAGCGAAGATGGTGAAATGCCTGAGCAGACCGTTCGCGGCTCAGCAAATCCGAATAAGATGCAGGTTATAGACCGCATTGCTCTCAAGAATGCAATTGCCGAACTGCCAAATGGATACCGGAACGTATTTATTTTGCATGACGTCGAGGGTTTTGAACACGAAGAGGTCGCCCGCCGAATGGGGATTTCCGTCGGAACCTCAAAATCGCAATTGCACAAGGCGAGATTGAAACTGCGCGGGCTATTGATCAAGACAAATGCATAGCTATCGACCTCGATTTTAGGAACACGAACAAAAAATATATTGTTCGTGTTTTTTTGTGCCGGTTTTTGTTGAGGAATTGGCAATTTGGTCAGGCGGCAGGGCAACTTTCTCGCTGTTCGTCTAATCTATTAACTTGGATCAAGATAAAGGATACTAGAACGAAAGGAAGTGCAATCACGTTGAGTTTTTAATCGAGGCTTTACTGACAAAGTTTAGACATGCAATCGGGGAATGAATTGCGACGAGTGTAAAAATTTGATCAGCGTCTTTATGGACAATGAGCTTGAACAGTCTCAGGCTGCAGATGTCCGGGCGCACCTCGCCGATTGCGCAGAATGTGCGTATGTCTGCGAAGACATCACTTCCATCCTCGATGTTTGTACGACTGAGATTCCATCGGAAATCGTTCCGCCGAATTCTCAGGCGTTGTGGTGCCGGATCAATAATATTATTGAGAACGAGGTCAAGATTGCCCCGCCCGAGCCAGTAAAGCCTCGCGGCAGGTTTTGGCGGTTCTCTTTTCCGCAATTGGCCGCATCAATGCTCTGCATTGCGATTATTAGTTCGCTGACGACGGCGGTTGTGATCAGGCGTTACAATCAGCCTGGGCCGGGTGATTTTACGACGCGGTCGGCCACGACGCAGACGACCTTTGAAAAGGTGCTGAGCAAGGTTGGCTTAATCGAAACGCTGCAGCAAGCACGCGATCGTCATCTAAAGGAGCAGCATGCCGCTATCGACTATTGGAACGTACGTGTTCAGGCCAGGCGCCACCAGTGGAACCGAACGACTCGCGAAGCATTTGACCGCAATCTGCTTGCCATCGAGGAAGCGGTAAATGATTACACGATGAATCTCGAACAGGACCCGGAGGACGACCTTTCCGTCGAAATGCTCGACGCCGTGCTCAATGACAAGATGAATCTGCTAAAGGATTTTGCGGAGCTGTAGTTTTTGAAATGAAGTGTGGTGTTAAAAATCGTAAAGGGCAAAACGTCCTCACGAAAACTACGATCCTTCTGAGCGTAGTTTTTTTCATGTCTGTTATTACCAGCGACGTCTGGGCGCAGAAAAAATTTTCGCGTGCATATCCTGCCGGCCAGGATATTCGACTGGTCTTGGTGAATCGCACGGGAACCGTGATCGTCGAAGGCTGGAACCGGGCCGAGGTTAATATCCAGGCTTCGATGGAGGCTCCGGCCGCCAATATTGTTCCGCAAAATTTAAGCGGCGAGATTGTAATGAACCTGCTTCGCGATAATCAGGGCCGTGATACGGGAAATGTGAATTTTCGTATTCGGGTGCCTTTCAATTCGAAGGTGGATATCGAAACCCGCATCGGCAACCTTGAGGTGAGTAATGTCCGCAGCGGATTGGTTCGAGCTCATATTTCGAGTGAGGGCGATATCACCCTAACAAACATAGTTTCGGCGGCTGTCTCTGCCGAAAACGGACTTGGAGACATTTTTTTCGATGGTGAGATACAGGAAGGCGGCCAATACCGATTTGCCTCAATGAAGGGCAATATCGCTCTGCGAATACCGTTTACATCCTCATTCAGGCTCGTCGCCACGGCACCTTCTACGCGAAATATCACCCTAGGTGCATTCGCTAACTCCAGCATGAACTATCTTGGCGACGGACGCCGTGTGGTGGGCCGTTTCGGCGACGGCAGTGCGATCCTGACTGTCACCAACCAACGCGGCGGCATCAAACTCATCGGACGCTGATTCGGCAGACCCTACGCTCATTAAGACTCTCGTTCGACGAATTTTATTGACCCGTTGAGACATCGCGGCGTAGAATTGAATTGACATCTTTTTCTCCTCATCCAAAACAATGAAAAAATGCAATGTCTGGCTGATTACTTGTTTGGTCGCCGTATTTGCCGCCGCGGCGTTAGCACAGACTCCGGCTCCGGCACAGGTTGTCCGCACCATAACCAAAACGGATAAATTTGATTTCAGCTCGGGTGGGTCGATAATCGTAAACGGAGCACCGAACGGTTCGATCAGCATTACGGGTACTTCCAAAAACGAGGTTGAAATCGTAGCTGAGATTGAATTGCATGCCGCTTCTGAAGCCGACCTTGCAAAGTTGGCTGAGGTGACCGGTTTTATCACTGACGAGAGCCCGATCCGCACAAGCGTCATCACGGTTGGGGTTCATAACAAATTTGGATTGAAAAAACTGCCGAAAGCATTTCCCAAAAACCTGCTCACACTTCCGTTTTCGATAAATTACAAGATATCGGTGCCGCGATATAGTGATCTGGAGATAGACGGCGGCAAGGGTGACCTATCGATAATTAACGTCGAAGGTTCGATGCAGGTCAATTTTATCGAATCAAAGGCATACATTGAGATTGTCGGTGGAAATACGTCGATAAAGATCGGCACGGGTTCGCTCGATGTCGCATATGGCGTTCGGGGTTGGCGGGGCCGGGCGTCCGATATTAGCCTCGCGAATGGAGACATGAAGGTCCGTCTGCCGTCAAATATGAGCGCCGAGATCGATGCGACCATCGTAAAAGCCGGATCAATCGAAAATACGCTTCTCGATTTAAAACCTCGCGACCGCAAGGTGCCATTTACCGAAAAATCGATCATGGCAAAGGCCGGAGCCGGCGGCGCTCCGATAAAATTTGCTGTTGGTTCGGGAACGATGAAGCTGGAGCGGCTTGTCACCAACCTTTAAGAAAATTGCGATAGAAAAACGCTGATAACGTAGATCGTGAAGTTTCTCATGAGAGTCATTCGCGTTTATCAGTGCGCGAGCGGTTTGGCATTTGTGTGCTAAAATATCGCTTTCAATATGACAATCAAATCCGATATCTGGCTGCGAAAAATGGCTGAGGAAGAGGGCATGATCACGCCGTTTCTATCAGAATTGGTTCGTGAAGTTGATGGCAAAAGGATAATTTCCGCTGGCTGTTCAAGCTACGGCTATGATATGCGTTTGGCTGATGATGGGTTTCGGATATTTTCGTCCGTTCATGGTAAGGAGATCGATCCAAAACGGTTTGACGAACAGTTTTCGCTGATCGAGCCGCAAGTTCACATCGCGGACGACGGGGCGAACTATTACCTCTTGCCGCCGCATCATTACGGCCTCGGCGTAACGGTCGAGACATTCAAGATGCCGCGAAACGTAACGGGCGTCGCTCTCGGTAAATCGACTTACGCTCGGGCCGGTTTGCTGGTCAACACGACGCCGCTTGAAGCCGGATGGACAGGCCGGCTGGTCGTGGAAATCGCGAATCTCGCCAACCTGCCGCTCCGGGTTTATATAAATGAAGGTATCGGTCAGATTCTATTCTTTGAATCCGACGAGGATTGCGGTGTAAGCTATGACGACCGCGGCGGTAAGTATCAAGGACAGACCGGGCTGACGTTTGCCAAGGTATAGTTGTTGCCCCTAAATTATGCGAATGCACAGGAATACGAAGATTGCTTGGTTTTTGATGATGGTTTTCAGCGTTTTTGCCACTGGAACTGCGGGCCAGGAAAAGCGCTCGCGGGCTAGGGACGTTGGCATCAAGATTGGAATCTTGCAAACCGGTCAGAATAATGCGATCACAGACGTTGCCGGCGTCACGGTGGGTCAGACAACCGTAGTGCGGGGCGAGAATGTCAGAACGGGTGTTACCGCGATCATTCCGCACGGAGGCAATCTTTTTGCGGAAAAGATTCCCGGTGCCGTTTTTGTTGGTAATGGATTTGGCAAGCTCGCCGGATCGACGCAGGTCAACGAACTCGGCGAGATCGAGACTCCTATCTTGCTCACCTCAACCCTTTCTGTGCCAAAAACTTCCGATTTTCTCATGGATTATATGCTTGGATTGCCGGGCAATGAGAATGTTCGTTCGATCAATCCCCTCGTCGCAGAAACAAACGACGGCGGGCTGAATGACATTCGGGGCCGGCATATTACCCGTGATGATGTCTTTGGCGCCATAAAAAACGCTAAAGCCGGCGTTGTAGAGGAGGGATCTGTTGGCGCCGGTATGGGTACAGTCGCATTCGGGTGGAAAGGCGGGATTGGCACCGCATCACGCAAATTGCCCACGGCGCTGGGCGGTTACACGCTCGGCGTGCTGGTGCAGACAAATTTTGGCGGGATATTGTCAATAGACGGCGTACCGGTTGGCGTTGAGTTAGGGAAATATTACTTAAAGGAAGCGGCTGGAAAGAACCAACCCGGCGGCGAAACTAGGAAGGGAGATATAGACAATCTCGCTGATGGCTCGATCATTATTGTAATTGCAACGGATGCCCCGCTCGATCATCGGCAGCTAAAACGGATCGCCTCGCGCTCGATGTCCGGACTTGCTCGGACGGGTTCGTCAATGACCAACGGAAGCGGCGATTATGCCATTGCATTTTCGACCCAAAACAGGATTAAGGCATCTGAGGCAAAGCGCTCGATTACGGTCGTTGGCAATGATGCCATGTCACCGCTTTTTCAGGCGGTCATTGAGGCGACTGAAGAGGCGATAATAAACTCACTATTCAAAGCAACGACCGTTACAGGAAACGGACGCACGGTTGAGGCACTCCCGGTTGATAAGGTGCGGGAGATTCTTAAGCGGTACGGCAGGAAGGCTAACTGATCGCCGCGAGTAATCACCCTACTACTGGCGGAATGTTCGTCCGCGAATGGCAAAAAAACGCAAAAGAGACCGTTCTCATTTTGCGTTTTTTTTGTGCCTTTTGCGGCATCCACATAATTAAACGGTTCCGTCATCATAGCCGGAATCATACGAGCTTGAGGTGTCTATAGTGCTCGCGTCCATTCCAGTATCGACGGCCGACATATCATAGCCGCCGCCAACATCGACGGCTGACGATGGATCGACATCATACATCGGCGAAACCGGATCGGCTGAAGCCGCATAAGCGTCAGCTGATTCTTGATAACCGGCTGCATTGTCGAGGCTGCTCTGAGCGGCATCTGCATTTCCCGCCTCAGCATACCATTCGGCGTTATCCGCAAAATAATCGGCATTCTTTTCATCATATACGGCGTTGTCTAGGTTATAGACATCCTGATCAGCCTGGCCGGTATGGTCCGTACCGCCAGCCAGATAGTCTGCATCGCCAATCTCGTATCCGGCATTTTGAGCGTCCTCTTTTGCGGCTTCGTAGTCACCATCGGCGATGTGCTCCGCCTGCTGTGCGCGGTAATCTTCGGCGAGATCCTGCTTGTATGCGGCATTTTCAAGATCGGTCGAATCGGAGGAGCCGAGCATACTGTAATCACCTGCCTCATACGCCTCATTTTCGGCAACCTCACGGGCCTCTGCGGCCGCCGCGTAGTCGCCCTGTGCGATATACTCGTCGGCTTGTGCCTGGGCCTCGGTCGCCGCGTCAGTGTGGGCCTGACCGGTTAGGTCTTCGGTAGCGGCAACATCCTGTGTCGAATAGCCGGTGTCCGTTACCGCCGTATCCGAGGCACCAAAAACCGGATCGACGCCCGCATCATAACCGGCCGCAGCACCATATTCGACCGGGACCGTTTCGGCATATTCGCCGGTATATTCGCTGCCCATCTCGGGCTCAGTGACCGGGAAGCCATCTTCGCCTACGGTGAATTCCACCGAATTTGTCGAAAGTTCCTCCTCGCTTGGCAGGCCCTCCTCGTCAGCCAAGGAAACCTCTTCAAATTCTCCGTCGCCATCGGTATCAGAAAGCTCGGTATCGAATTCGCCATCTCCGTCCGTATCAATCTGAGCGAGGTCGAGGCTGCCGTCACCGTCGGTATCTTCACCAACTGCGTCGATCTGGCCATCGGCATCTGTGTCCACCGCTATTACGTCCAAGTTCCCGTCGCCGTCCGTATCGGCCGCGGCGGCATCAATTGTTCCGTCGCCATCGGTGTCGCCGGCAATGCGGTCGAGTTGGCCGTCGCCATCGGTGTCGGCGGCTCCGACGTCCGCCGAGCCATCGCCGTCAATGTCAGCATAACTGACCTCCGAGGTGGCCGTACCGTCATCGAAAAGAGCTGTGACAATGTCGTCACCCAGAGCACCTTCCGGGGCTTCAGCGGTTGTAATCTCGAATTCGGTTTGCGTGCCGTCAGCACCTTCTTCGGTGATCGTGATTGGTTCTAGTTCATTCGCCATAGTTTTGGTTCTCCTGTCTTATTTTGGCCGGTGCTTCGCGCTTTTCCGGTTTAGTATTATTTTTATGAATAACGGTTATTTTTCCGCATTTTATATCGGCACATTTGACCGATAATCTTGGTTTGCCTTTCAGGATTTCTGCGGGTATTCGCAGCGGTGCCTGACAGGCGGAACATTTTATTTTCAACTCGCGCGCTGGCAAAATGGTTTTTGGCGGAGCCTTAGTTTTGGGCGGAGCATTCCTTGCAAGTGTTTCTCGTATCCAGGCAGCGGTATGAATAAACTCAGGGCTGGTGGCAAACTGGTTTAACAATTTCAGCCTTGGCCCGAGATAAGGCGTTGACGTTGTCGTCAATTCTGATAGTCGAAGCATATCGCCGTCGTCCTCGCGCTGCTGTTCGAGCCATGCCTCAAGGTTTACCTGCTTAAAGATAAATGACGATTTGAGTGACCATGAAAGCAGCGTGCGTCGCGCAACTGCTTCGCTACCGACTGCAATCAAGCCGGCGCGGTCGGCAGTGATCTCGGCTTGGCGTGCCCAAGCCAGCAGAGGCATTTCCATAGCTCCGCTGATCAGAGCGGTCGGGCTCAGGATCGCATTGAAGATGCCGCCGGCCATAAAGCCTTTTGCCGGGCCCTGCTCGCCGAGAAAAAAGCGGATCACCGTTTTCCATAACGCATGGCCGGCCTTGCAATGGCCCATTTCCCGGGCTAGTAAATACAACATATCAACGCCCTGAAAATTTCCGGCGATCGCCGAACCGATTACCACAAACGAATCCTTGTCTGTGCCGAATGTGAGGCAATCCCACGGACGCTCACCCGATAGATAGATGTCGGGCATATGTGACATGCCGAGTATTCGCGCGGCCCTAACTGCTTGGCCAAAAACGTGCGGCATCTGCTTTTCGCCAAGAAGTATTCCGTTAAACGAAGCCTCGATCCAGCGACGGCCGACCTTTTTTGATACGGCTTCGGCTGCGGCGTTAAGTGGTTTTACAGCTTTCAAAGCTGCCATTGCCTTGGCGTCGGCTGCCCATGCGAATGCTGAATTATCAATCCGATACCCTTGGACCAGTGGCCTCAGCCATCGGCATTCTTTGCAAAATACTGCCTTTGGGTCCAGATATTGGCCGCTGCCACCGCACGTCCGGCACGTCGGTACCGGCTGCGGAACATACTGCATTTGCTGCTGGTACTGTACCGGCTGCATGGCCTGCTGGGGCGGCGGGTTCAATACCGCAACGCCGCAGTATATACAAAATCGCGTTCCTTGAGCGGGCTGTGCATGCCCGTTGGAGCAAACTGAATTGTGAACATTATCAGGCATATTAGTTATATCGAGGCCGATGAGATCAGTCCGAGAAAAAACCAAATAAAATAGAACACTACATGAGCAAGTGTCGCGAGGATGCCGCCCCAAAGGCCGACGGTTGCCATGGTCTTTCCGCTTTGCGGCGAACGGCCGTTCTTGATCGCGTCGAGTTCCATCCAGCCAATGATGGCGGCCGGGATGCCGAGGATCGGGCCGCAGCAGAAAAATCCGGCGATCGCGAGGATCATCGAGATCATTGGTTTCTGCGACTCAGCGGGAACGGCGTATTGGCCGCCCATCACCGGACCGCCTAAGTTTCCCTGCGGCCAGGGCTGATTTGTTGGTGCTCCGGCACGCGGAGCGGAATTTAGAGCAGCGGCGCAATTTAGACAGAACGCAGCGTCCGCAGGGTTTATTTGTCGGCAATTTGGACACGATTTGGTCATGATTCTATTTATAAGGTCGTATGAAATTTGATAACGAACCAAGCAAAATTGTTCGTCAACTTAATAAGCGGAAAAGACCCGGCGAACCAGACACCAACCATCATTTTTTTTGTTAATATTATGTCAGAATAGCGGGCAAAATATGCAAACGATCGACAATTACATCGGCGGGGCCGTCGTTCAACCCGCGTCCGCGGCGTATATCGACAATTTTGATCCGGCGTCCGGCGAGGTGTATTCGCGGATTGCTGATTCCGACGATCGCGACGTTCACCTGGCGGTCGAGGCCGCCAAGGTCGCATTTCCGGCGTGGGCGGCGGCCTCACCGGAAGGGAGGTTTGCGATCTTGATGCGGCTGGTTTCTCTGATCGAGCGTGATCTCGAATCACTGGCCCTGGCCGAAAGCGTCGATCAGGGAAAGCCTGTTTCGCTAGCCCGGGCGATTGATATTCCGCGGGCCGTTGCAAATTTTAGATTCTACGCTACAGCCGCGATGCACACGGCGAATGAGTCGCACGACAGCGTCGGTCAGCACGCGATCAATTACACGCTGCGACAGCCGATCGGCGTTGTTGGTTGTATTTCGCCTTGGAATCTGCCGTTGTATTTGTTTACGTGGAAAGTCGCCCCGGCCCTCGCCGCCGGCTGCACGGTCGTCGCTAAGCCGAGTGAGGTCACGCCGATGACGGCATTCTTGCTGTCAAAACTCTGCATTGAGGCTGGTCTGCCGTCCGGCGTTTTAAACATAGTCCACGGCCTCGGCCCAAAAGTTGGCTCAGCCATCGTTGCACACAAGGATGTAAAAGCCATCTCATTCACGGGCGGCACGAAAACCGGCGAAGAGATCGCCCGCGTCGCGGCGCCCATGTTTAAGAAACTGTCCCTGGAACTCGGAGGCAAGAATCCGAACATTATCTTTGCGGACTGTGATTATGAGCAAATGCTCGCAACGACGGTCCGTTCGTCATTTTCAAATCAAGGTGAGATATGCCTTTGCGGGTCACGGATATTTGTTGAGAGGCCGCTGTACGAGCGGTTTCGCGAGGATTTTGTCGAGCGGGTATCGGCATTGAAAGTCGGCGATCCGTTGGAACCCGACACCGATGTCGGCGCGATCGTCTCGAAACAGCATTTTGACAAGATAATGTCCTATATCGAACTGGCAAAGGCCGAGGGCGGCACGATCCTGACCGGCGGAAACAAGGCGGAACCACCTGCGTCAGCGGGTGGCCGAACCGAAAACGCTAAACCACCCGTTCACGCAGGTGGTTCTCCCTTGGGCGGCTGGTTTATCGAACCAACCATCGTCGAGGGCCTGACGTTTGATTGCCGCACAAACCTAGAAGAGATTTTCGGTCCCGTTGTCACGATAATGCCCTTCGATACCGAGGACGAGGTTTTAAGTTACGCTAACAGCGTCCGATACGGACTCTCCGCAACGGTTTGGACCGAAAACCTTTCGCGTGCTCATCGCGTAGCATCAAGACTCGAAGCGGGCATCGTTTGGATCAATTGTTGGCTTCTAAGAGATTTGAGAACGCCCTTTGGGGGTATGAAAGACAGCGGCGTCGGCCGCGAAGGCGGATTTGAGGCTCTGAGATTTTTTACGGAAGAAAAAAATGTTTGTCTAAGGATCGGATTTTTGCCACAAAGTCACTAAGGCACGAAGTTTGGAAAGTATTTTACTAGGACGGCACGAATCCACGAGTCTTACATTAATTTATGAATTATCCCGATCTTTCCTTTCGTGAGGAGAAAGTTGGAAAAGCCATAGTCAATGCAGCGTTTAATATTCATAAGAGCCTTGGCCCCGGACTCTTAGAAAAGATATATGAAGTGTGCATGGCACACGAGCTTAGGAAAGCTGGTCATGATGTCAAGCGACAGGTCGATATTCCGATAGTTTATGATGGAATTGAGTTTAGCGAGGGCCTGAGGCTTGACCTTCTGGTGGACGATCTCGTCGTAGTCGAATTGAAAGCCGTGGAACTATTGAATCCGGTCTGGACGGCACAGATCATAAGCCACTTGAAGTTGACTGGCCATAAGTTGGGTTACTTAATCAACTTTGACGTGCCTTTGATCAAAGATGGAATCAAAAGATTTAGAAACTGATCATTGTGCCTTTGTGCCTTAGTGGCAGAATAAGAGTTGCAAAATTAAAACTATGAAAATCTTAACCATACTATTGCTCAGTCTTACATTTTCTTTTTCGATGACGGCGCAAACCAAGCCGCCGACCGAGACGGCGATGTCGCGTTTTTTGCGGTATGTCAAAATTGATACGCAATCGGCCGAGGATGCCGGGAAATGGCCGAGCACGGAAAAGCAGCTTGTCCTGGCGAGATTGCTCGAAAAAGAGATGAAAGATCTCGGTGTTCAGAACGTGCGTATTAGCGGCGAAGGCATCGTTTATGGCATGGTTCCGGGCAATCTGGCGGACAATTCAAAGGTGCCGACAATTGGTTTTATCGCTCACATGGACACATCGCCCGCCGTTTCAGGTGCGAACGTGAACCCGATCATTCACAAGAATTATCAGGGCGGCGATATTGTTTTGCCGAATGACAAGACACAGGTTATCACGGTCGCGCAAAATCCCGACCTAAAAAACCTGATCGGTGACGATATTATTACGGCTGACGGGACGACATTGCTTGGCTCGGATGATAAATCGGGCTGTGCCGAATTGATGACAATGATCGACACGCTCAAGCAGAATCCATCCATCAAGCATGGCAACATCGCCATCGCCTT
>Ga0138256_10002938_pt1 | contig 18212 bp, 15 predicted proteins | sample KNB2016incub_MG_FD_105486 | JGI IMG/M metagenome (GOLD analysis project Ga0138256, IMG submission 105486) | Active sludge microbial communities from wastewater in Klosterneuburg, Austria - KNB2014incub_MG | ecosystem: Engineered > WWTP > Activated sludge > Unclassified | place: Austria... | reverse complement strand
CAAGTTCGGGGTCGCCCAGCCCAGCATCCAGAAACAACAGTTCAGCGGACGCATCCAGATCGAACTGCCTGGAGTTAAGGACAAGGAACGGGTGCGCAAAGTGTTGCAGAGCACGGCCAATTTGGAATTCTGGGAGACCTACGACAATGCGGATGTATATCCCCTACTGGAGGAGGCGAACAAGCGGCTCCGCTCCAATGCCGCTTCCGTGGGGAGCGCTGCGGACAGTCTGCTGGCTGCTGCGGATAGCACGGCACTCGCTGCGGACAGCACCGCACTACCCTTGGATACCACCGACCTTGCCGCAGATAGTGCCACAGCGGACAGCGCTACCGGAGAGGATCTGCTAGAGTCCTTGGTAGCGGACAGCGATTCGACGGCACTGGACACGGCGGCAGGCAGGGAGAACTTCATCAAGGAGAACCCGCTCTTCGCGGTACTTACGCCGAGCGTTTTCGGGGGAGAAGGTCAGGGCTATCGGTTGGCCAAAGGCCCTTCTGTCGGGAATGCACGTGCCACAGACACCGCGGCGGTGAACCAGGTGCTTCGTGGTACCAGGGTGGCCGATGTATTCCCTGCTGATATTCGCTTCCTGTGGAGTTCGAAGCCCATCGAAGGCACGGATGTCCTTACGCTCTTCGCCATCAAGGAACCGCGCGGTGGCGAACCGAAGTTGGATGGTTCATCCATCGTGAACGCCGCCCAGGATTTCGACATGAAGGGCGATGTGGAGGTGATCATGCAGATGGACGCTGAAGGAGCACAGACCTGGAAGGTGATGACCGGGGACAATGTCGGCAAATGCATCGCCATCGTGCTGGATGAACTGGTGTACAGCGCGCCCACCGTGATCAGCGAGATCGGCGGAGGCCGCAGCAGCATCTCCATGGGTTCCGGTGACCTGAACCAGCAGATCCAGGAGGCGGATGACTTGGCGAACATCCTCAAAGCAGGTGCACTGCCCGCGCCGGCGCGCATCATCGACGAGACCATCGTGGGCCCCTCGCTGGGCGAGGAGAACATCAGCAGCGGGCTTGTCTCTTTCGGGGTGGCATTGCTTTGCGTGCTCTTGGTGATGGTGCTCTACTACGCGCGTGCCGGGTGGATCGCGGATATGGCCCTCCTGGCGAACGTGTTCTTCCTCGTTGGTACCATGGCATCTATGCAGGCCACCCTGACCTTGGCCGGCATCGCCGGTATCGTGCTCACCATCGGTATGGCCGTGGATGCCAACGTGCTCATCAACGAACGTGTGCGGGACGAGATGAAGCAAGGACGAATGCTGAAGAGCGCCTTGGAGACCGCCTACAGCAATCAGGGAGCTCTGTCGGCCATCATCGACTCGAACGTGACCACGTTCGTAACGGCCATTATCCTATATCTCTTCGGTTCGGGTCCCATCCGGGGGTTCGCTACAACGCTGGGCCTGGGTATCCTCACCTCCCTGTTCACCGCGTTGTTCATCTCACGCCTGTTGATGATGTGGCGCTTGGACCGCGGGAAGACGATCTCCTTCTGGCAGACTTGGAACAAAAACCTCTTCGACGGGGTCAAGGTTGATTTCATGGGCAAGCGGCGCATGTACTACTTGATCTCGTTGGTGGTTATCGGGATCGGGATCGGTTCCATGGTCACCCGAGGGTTCAACTGGGGAGTCGATTTCTCCGGAGGCAGGGCCTATGTGGTGGAGTTCAACGACGAGGTAGATGTGGAATCCGCCCGGAAGGTCATGGAACCTAAGTTCCAGGATGAGAACGGGCGCCAGTATTCCCTCGCAATGAAAACCTACGGCAGCAACCGGCAGTTGAAGATCACCACCAACTACTTGGTGGATGACCTGACCGTCGGTGCTGATGAACGCGTCGACGCCGCCTTCAAGGGGGGGCTCGATCTCTTGAACAACCCTTACACGATCATTGAATCGAGAAAAGTGGATGCCACCATCAGCGATGACATCAAGACGAAGGCCCTCACCTCCGTGGGGATCGCATTGCTGTTCATGTTCATCTATATCGCCATTCGCTTCAGCAATTGGCAATACGGGGCCGGGGCGCTGCTCTCGCTCGTTCATGACGTGCTCATCGTGCTCAGCTTGTACTCTCTGCTTTGGGGCGTCGTAGGGTTCTCCATGGAGATCGACGAGGCCTTCATCGCCGTGATCCTCACCGTGGTGGGTTACTCCATCAACGACACCGTGGTCGTCTTCGACCGGATCCGGGAGTTCACACAGGACCACAAGCGGGAGGCGGTCGTACCCTTGTTCAACAAGGCCATCAACAGCACTTTGAGCCGCACCTTGAACACCGGGGTGTGTACGTTGATCGTGCTCTTGATCATCTTCTTCTTCGGTGGGGTATCGATCAAAGGCTTCGTTTTCGGCTTGTTCGTGGGTACCCTGGTGGGGACCTATTCCTCCATCTTCGTCGCTTCCGCCGCCGCAGTGGATCTGCTGTTGCGCAAGAAGAAGAAGGGCGAGGCGGTGCCCGTGGCGGCCTGACCCTCAATAGACCTCAAAGAAGTCCCGCCCGGCCTCCGGAGCGGGACTTCCTACTTTTGGACCGACCATGCGCTTCGTCCTCATCTTCGACATCAGCGGTGGCGAGTTGCTCGTCATCCTGATGTTCGCGCTGCTGTTTTTCGGTGCGAAGGGTATTCCGGATATCGCCCGCACGGCGGGTCGTACCATGCGGCAACTACGTGATGCCACCGACGATGTGCAGCGCGAGATCCGTAAGGGCGCTATGGAGGTGAAGCGCGAAGTGGACGCACAGAAGCGCGTGCTAAGTGCGGAACCGCCCGATGGCGCCCGGCCTGTTGTCAAGCCAACCGCCGTTCCTACCCCTGGGGAAACCCCCACAGCTCCTTTGCCTGCGGAAGAGCCCGGCACGACGCAACCGTAGACCGTCTTCCTAACTATTCCCGAGGTCGGTGGGGCAGGGGCTCCTTCGGGAGGGCGGGCTTGCGATTTCCTCCGGTTTCAGGCGTATACCCATATTCCAAACAGGTGTGCATAACCAAAATAACCTACAACATTGCGTTCACCCCCCTCAAGAAGATACCTTCGCCGCCGAAAACACCAATTTTTCATGCCTACCCCCCATTTGCGCGCCAAGGCCTTGGAAGATGTCCTTGATCGCCGTCCGAAGCACACGGAGAATACCGGCCAGCGGATCAGCGAGTACTTCGGTAGCAGTGTGTTCAATGAGGAGGCCATGCGCATGTTCCTCACCGAGGATGCCTATTTCGCCGTGCGACAGGCCATCCACCAGGGGTCCCGGATAGACCGGAAATTGGCCGATCAGGTGGCCAGCGGGATGAAGGAGTGGGCCGCCAGCAAAGGGGCGACGCACTATACCCACTGGTTCCAACCACTCACCGGCACGAGCGCCGAGAAGCACGATGCCTTCTTCGAGCCGATCGGCAACGGCCGAAGCATCGAACGCTTCGACGGGGGTATGCTCGTGCAGCAGGAACCCGATGCGAGCAGCTTCCCCAGCGGTGGTATTCGCAACACGTTCGAGGCCCGTGGGTACAGTGCCTGGGACCCCAGCAGTCCGGCCTTTCTCATGGGCCGCACGCTCTGCATCCCCACCATCTTCATCAGCTATACAGGCGAAGCGCTCGACTTCAAGATGCCCCTGCTCCGGGCGATCAAGGCGGTAGACGAGGCTGCTACCGCGGTCTGCCAGTATTTCGACAAGGATGTGACCAAGGTCACTTGCACTTTGGGCTGGGAACAGGAGTATTTCCTCATCGACGAGGCCTTGTACTATGCCCGTCCGGACATCATGGCCTGTGGCCGGGCACTTTTTGGGCACAGCCCAGCCAAGGGACAGCAGCTCGAGGACCACTACTTCGGCAGCATACCCGAACGCGCGCAAGCCTTTATGCGCGACTTTGAAACGGAGGCACTGAAACTCGGTATCCCGGTTAAAACCCGGCACAACGAGGTGGCCCCGAACCAGTTCGAGTGCGCCCCTGTCTTCGAGGAACTCAACCTCGCTGTGGACCACAACATGCTGCTGATGGACGTGATGGAGAAGACGGCGCGCAAGCACGATTTCCGGGTACTGCTCCATGAGAAGCCATACGCCGGAGTCAACGGCAGTGGTAAGCACAACAACTGGAGCCTGGCGACGAACACTGGCAAGAACCTGCTTCGTCCCGCTAAGACCCCCAAGGAGAACATGCTCTTCCTGGCCTTCTTCGTCAATACCATCAAAGCCATCCATAGCCACGCCGACGTGTTGCGCGCCAGCATCGCCAGCGCGAACAATGACCACCGCCTCGGAGCCAACGAAGCGCCCCCTGCGATCATCAGCGTATTCATCGGGGACTATCTGACCAAATTGCTCGATGGGTTGGAGACGAACATCAAGGGGGCGATGAGCCCCACCAGCAAAACCGAGTTGAAGCTCGACATCGGCCGGATCCCGCCGGTGATGCTGGACAACACCGATCGCAACCGCACCAGCCCATTCGCTTTCACCGGCAATAAGTTCGAGTTCCGTGCCGTGGGCAGCAGCGCCAATTGTGCGGCGTCCATGACCGTGCTCAACACCATCGTGGCCAACCAGCTACGGGAGTTCAAAACGACCGTGGACGCGCTGATCAAGAAGGGCGCGAAGAAGGATGAAGCCGTCCTGCGAGTGATCCGGGACCTGATCGTGGAGAGCAAGGCCATTCGTTTCGAGGGGAACGGTTACGGGGATGAATGGAAGAAGGAGGCCGCCAGGCGCGGGCTCGGCAATATCCAAGACACCCCCCGTGCTCTCGATGTATGGGGCCGAAAGGAGACCAAGCAGCTCTTCAAGGACATGGGTGTGCTGAGCGAGGTGGAACTGGAGGCCCGACACGAGATCGAGCTGCACAGCTATGTACTCAAGATCCAGATCGAGAGCAGGGTATGTGGCGATCTGGCGGTGAACCATATCATTCCAGCGGCTATCAGCTATCAGAACCGATTGCTGGAGAACGTGCGGGGGCTGCGCGAAGTGCTGGGGGCGGAGAAGGCCAAGAAAGCCGCGGCGACGCAGATCGAACTCATCGAGGAGATCAGCGAGCACGTCGGTAAGATGAAGTCCCTCACCGACGCCATGATAGAAGCCCGCCGACAGGCCAACACCATCGAGGACCACCGGGCGAAGGCCATTGCTTACTGCGACAAGGTGCGTCCCTTCCTGGACGAGATCCGCACCCACAGCGATAAGTTGGAACTCACTGTGGACGATGAACTGTGGCCGCTGCCGAAACTGCGCGAACTGCTCTTTACCCGGTGAGGCACGTTCGACCCGGGTCGTACACCGTGACGCGTGAACAAGAGGCTTTCGCGCTTCGTCCATCGCCGTTGCGACATTTGCTTACTTTCGCCCGGAACCAACCACCGGACCTATCCTGCACCTGCCGATGCGTATGAGCAAGTTCCTGGCCTGCCTGAGCGCGGGCCTGTTGATCTCCACTGTGGCGATGGGCCAGTCCAAACTGGCGGAAGAAGCGGATGCCGCGTTCAGCAAGGGGTATTACTTCAATGCCATAGAGCTGTACAAGAAGGCCTATACCGTGGAGAAAAAGGCCAGCGACAAGGCCGCATTGATCTTCAAGGTCGGCGAATGCTATCGCACCTTGGGTGACGCGCAACAGGCCGAGGTCTGGTACGAGAAGGCGAATAAAGCCCAGTACAACGACCCGATATCGTACTTCTACCTGGGCGAGGCCCTGAAGGAGCAGGGGAAATACGCCGAGGCTATCGCGGCCTACAACAAGTACAAAGACAAGAACCCCGGTGATGCGCGTGCCGCCGCTGGAATCGCGGCCAGCCAGGTAGCCCAACAATGGAAGGACAATCCCTCCCGGTACAGCGTGGATCCAGAAGTGCTGCTGAACTCCCAGCAGTATGACTTTACACCCGGGTTCGCGGATAAGAAGAACGACGACGTCGTGTTCACCAGTACCCGCAGCGCCAGCACAGGCACCAATACGGACCAGATCATCGGGGAGAGCTTCAGTGATCTTTTCAGCAGCAGCCGTGACAAACTCGGCAAGTGGAGCGAACCGGTGAAGCTGCCCCCGAGCATCGATACGGAAGGCAACGAAGGCGCCCCAACCTTCAACGCCAAGCGCACGATCATGTACTTCACGCGTTGCCCCTTCGAGAAGAACAAGGTACACGGTTGCGATATCTGGATCTCGAAAAAAGTGGGTAGCAACTACAGTGAGCCGGAAATGCTGGCCCTGCGCCCTGCGAAGAGCGGTACCAGTAAGTTGGATACCCCTGTGGTCACTATCGGACACCCCGCGCTCTCACCGGATGATCAGACCCTCTTCTTCAGCAGCAATATGAAGGGTGGCCGGGGCGGCAAGGATATCTGGATGGTGAAGCTGGACAAGGATGGTAAGCCAGTAGGGTCGCCCTCCAACTTAGGTGCGGAGATCAACACGCCCAAAGAGGAAATGTTCCCCTTCAACCGGCATGACGGGAGCTTCTACTTCAGCAGCGACGGTCACCCGGGCATGGGTGGTATGGACATCTTCCGCGCCGAGAAGACCGGCGATGCCTCTTGGGGCCAGGTGGAGAACGTGAAGTTCCCCATCAACAGTTCCATGGACGATTTCGGGATCATCTTCGATGGCACAGAGGAGCGTGGCTACTTCACCAGTAACCGGCCTGGCGGTAAAGGGCAGGACGATATCTGGCGCTTCTACATGCCGGACCTGGTGTTCGCATTGCAAGGCACGGTCTACGACAAGGTGACCAGCCAACCGCTGCCCGGGGCCAAGATCGAAGTGGTGGGCACCGATGGAAGCAGCTTCAGCGCCCTGAGCGATGACAATGGCGGGTTCAACTTCGCCGAGAACGGCAAGGACCGCTTCGTCAAAGAGAACACCACCTATACCATCCGTGCCAGCAAGGATGAATACTTGGTGGTGAACGATCAGGTGACCACTGTGGGCATTGATGAGAGCACCACCTTCGTGAAGGAGTATTTCCTACAGCCAGCGCGCAAGGATGTCGTGATCGCCATGCCCGAAGTGCAATACGAGTTGGGCAGCTTTGCTTTGACCCAAGCCGGTAGGGATTCGCTCGAGTTCCTTTATGGCACGTTGACGGAGAACCCGACCATCGTGATCGAACTCGCAGCGCATACGGATTCACGCGATACCGACAAGCGCAACCAGGTCCTTTCAGAGAACCGTGCCAAGAGCTGCGTGAACTATCTCGTTAGCAAGGGGATCGATCCCGCCCGCTTGCAGGCCGTGGGTTACGGCGAGAGCAAGCTCCGGATCACCGATGCGGAGATCAAGGCAATGAAGACCAAGGAAGAGCAGGAGGCGGCCCACCAGATGAACCGCCGTACCGAATTCCGCGTGCTCAGTTTCGATCATGTGCCCAAGGACCCCGGCACCACGCCCCCCGCGCCCGCACCGAACAACTAGTGACGAACCTCATGAAAAGAGCATCCCGAGCGGTCGGGATGCTCTTTTCGTTCCGGCCATGAACTCCTCCGATCGCTACGCGCAACGCGGCGTGAGCAGCACCAAGGAGGACGTGCATGCCGCCATTGCCGGACTTGACAAGGGCCTCTACCCAAAGGCCTTCTGCAAGGTGGTCGCTGACGACTTGACCGGAGATCCCGATCACTGTTTGGTGATGCATGCTGATGGCGCTGGAACCAAGAGCAGCCTGGCCTATGCCTATTGGCGCACCACCGGCGACCTCAGTGGGTGGCATGGCATCGCCCAGGACGCCGTGGTGATGAACCTTGACGACCTGCTCTGTGTGGGTGCCACGGACGGTATCCTGCTGAGCAGCACCATTGGGCGCAATAAGCGCTTGATCCCCGGTGAAGTGATCGGGGCGATCATTGAAGGGACCGAGATGTTCCTGGAGAAGATGCGGGCCCTGGGCATCGGCATACGCAGCACCGGTGGAGAGACCGCGGATGTCGGAGATCTGGTGCGCACAGTGATCGTGGATAGTACGGTGGTCTGCCGCCTGAAGAGGAGCGAGGTGATCGACAACGCCCGCATCGAGTCTGGCGATGTGATCGTGGCCCTCGCCAGTGATGGACAGGCCACCTATGAGGACACGTATAACTCGGGCATGGGAAGCAATGGGCTTACCAGCGCGCGGCATGAGGTGTTCGCGAAGGAGTTGGCCACGGCCTTCCCGGAAACCTTCGATCCCGGCACCCCGCAAGAACTGGTGTACTGCGGACAAGCCCGTTTGACGGATCCGCTGGAAGGAACTCCGCTGGACTTCGGAAGGGCCGTGCTTTCCCCTACGCGCACCTACGCGCCTGTGGTGCGTGAGGTATTGGCCGCCATGCGATCCGAAGTGCACGGTATGGTGCATTGCAGCGGTGGCGCGCAGACCAAAGTGCTGCACTTCGTGGAAGGTCTCCGCATCATCAAAGACGACCTCTTTCCCGTTCCTCCGCTGTTCGCTGCAATCCAGCGCATGAGCGGAACGGACTGGAAGGAGATGTACAAGGTCTTCAACATGGGTCATCGAATGGAGTTCTACGTGGACGAAGCCCGCGCCGCGGAGATCATCGCCATTTCGAAGTCCTTTGGCATTGATGCGAAGGTGATCGGTCGGGTGGAGGCCGCACCCTCCAAGGAAGTCGTGCTCACCAGCCCGAACGGCACCTTCACCTATACCGGCTGAACACAGAGTTTACCGTTGCGGCGCGTTGCCGCTCCGGGTGTCCTATCCCATGAGCGACCTCCTCTCCAAACTCGCCTCCCTCCACGATCGCCGCGAAGAGATCGGCAAGCAGCTCGCTGACCCGAGCGTGATCGCCGACCAGAAGCGCTTTGTGGAATTGAACCGGAGCTACCGGGACCTGGAGCCTATCGATCAAGCGTTCGAGCGCTTCCGCAGGCTGCACGAGGAACTCAGTGGTGCCGAGGAGATGTTGCGGACCGAAAGGGACAGCGATGTCCTCGACATGGCCCGAACGGAGCGCGATGCCCTGCGATCCTCCATCGTAGCGATGGAGGAGGAGGTACGCATCATGCTGGTGCCCAAGGATCCGAACGATGCGCGCAATTGCATCCTGGAGGTGCGTGCAGGCACCGGGGGGGATGAAGCGAGCCTTTTCGCTGGCGACCTCTTCCGCATGTACAGCCGCTATTGCGAGGGCCGGGGCTGGCGGATGGAAGTGGCGGATGTAAGCGAAGGGACCGTGGGTGGTTACAAGGAGGTGGTGTGCAACGTGATCGGGGAAGGAGCCTACGGAACGTTGAAGTTCGAAGCCGGTGTGCATCGTGTGCAACGTGTTCCGGATACCGAGGCTAGCGGCCGCATCCACACCAGTGCGGCCACTGTGAACGTGCTGCCCGAAGCCGAAGAGACCGATGTGGATCTGCGGGAGAGCGATGTGAAGATGGAGACCGCCCGCAGCGGCGGTGCCGGCGGCCAGAACGTGAACAAAGTGGAGACCAAGGTGCGGCTCACCCATATCCCCACAGGCTTGGTGGTGATGTGCCAGACAGAACGCAGCCAGCTAGGCAACCGGCTAAAGGCCATGCAGATGCTGCGGTCCAAACTGTATGAGGACAAGGTGCGAGCGCAGGAACAGGCTGTGGCAGCGCAACGGAAGAGCCAGGTGAGCAGTGGCGATCGCAGCGCCAAGATCCGCACCTACAATTTTCCGCAGAGCCGTGTCACCGACCACCGTATCGAATTTACCGCCCACAACCTACCCGCCATCTTGAACGGTGATCTACAGACCATTATCGACGCGCTCCAACTCGCTGAACGCACTGAGAAGTTGAAAGCCGAAGCCGGTGTTTGAGCGACAAGAGATCCCACTGCATCTCATTGCTGACCTTCGACCCCTATGACCCGTGCTGAGCTCATCGCCACCATTCGCCGCAAAGAGAGCCTGCTCTGCGTGGGATTGGATACCGAAGATCATCTGGTACCTGACCACTTCCGGGCCGAGAGCCATCCGGTCCGGGCGTTCAATGAGGCGATCGTGGAGGTGACCCACGATCTGGCCGTCGCCTACAAGCTCAATCTGGCCTTTTATGAAGCCCTCGGCGACCAGGGCTGGTTGGATCTGGAGGCTACCGTCGCTTACATCCGCAGCAAGGGGGATTGCCTGATCATCGCTGATGCCAAGCGCGGCGATATCGGCAACACGGCCCGGAAATACGCGGAGGCCTTTTTTGACCACCTCAATGTGGATGCGGTCACCCTTTCCCCCTACATGGGCAGGGATAGCATCCTGCCCTTTATAGGCCGGAACGGGAAATGGGGTATCGTGCTCGGGGTCACCAGCAATCCAGGTGCGGAGGACTTCCAATTCCTGCCGGTCGCTGGACAACGGCCGCTGTACGAGAACGTGATCAGGCAGGTGAGCAAGTGGGGTAGTTCCGAAGAGCTCATGTTCGTGGTGGGTGCCACGCGTCCTAGTGTCCTTTCGGAAGTACGCGCCCTCGCCCCGGAGCATTTTTTCCTTGTGCCAGGTATAGGTGCGCAAGGTGGTGACCTGTCGGCAGTTTTGGAAGCCGGGTTGACCAGCGATGGGGGACTTCTGATCAATAGCTCGCGAGGGATTCTCTACGCTGGGAAAGGGGAGGATGCCATCGCGGCCGCGCGCCGCGCTGCGCAAGACATGCAACAGGCCATGGCCACCGTGCTGCATAGCAAGGCGGTGATCTAAGGCAGGTCCTTCCTGGGTTACCGTGCAAGTTCGTCCCGTTCGTTGGCGAAAGAAAGCCCGGTGTCCGGATCGGTCCATACCTACATTAACCCTCTGCCGATCGCCAGAAAAGCCGGCGGTGTTCAACCATGGCCTATCCTGTCCCTAACCCGGAGCTTCTTCCAGGTCGTGTGCTGTACTTGGCAAAGGGGCGACCTTCCGTTAATCAAGGCTTCGACCGGGCGTGGGACGTTCTTCGGGACCCGACTTTTCCATACGGAGAGAACCTGCTCCAGTTCATCTGGGAAGCGCAACTATTCGATCGCCACGCCTTGCGCACCACGGACGGCCTGCCTGTGGAGGTGATCCGCCCGGGCCGCCTCCATTCCAACGCAGGCCCCGATCTCCAGGAGGCGCAATTGAGGATCGTTGGACAACTCTGGGCCGGAAGCGTGGAGGTTCATGTGCATAGCAGCGAATGGAACGCGCACCATCACCAGAGCGATCCGGCCTATGATGGGGTGGTTCTGCACGTCGTGTTCGAGCATGACGCGGATGTGCGCACGTTGAGTGGTCGTGTGCTCCCGACCGTGGAATTGAGGTCAAGGATCAGCACGGACAGCCTGGCTCTCTTTGCGGAATTGATGCGGTCACGGGCCGTGGTGCCCTGCGCCGGACTTCTTTCCAGTGTGGATCCCACGCGTCTGAACACCTGGTTGGAGAGTGTCCTCATCGAGCGCCTGATCCGCAAGACCGAACAGGCCGAAATGTTGTTCAGCCAGCTGGGGGATGATGGTCCAACCACCTTCTATCATCTTCTGGCGAGGGCGTTCGGTCTTGGGGTGAACGCGGAACCCTTCGGGATGCTGGCCCATGCGCTGCCTTGGAAATTGCTCCTCCGCCATCGTGATCAGCAGCTACGGATCGAGGCACTCCTTTTCGGCCAGGCAGGCTTGCTGCGAACGGACTATGTGGATGCCTACCCGGTGCTGCTTTGGCGCGAACATGCGGCGCTGGCATTTGCCCATGACCTGAGGCCAACTCCTCTAGCCGCGTGGAAATTCGGGCGGATGCGGCCCATGAATTTCCCCACGGTGCGGATCGCCCAATTCGCCGCCCTGATCGGCCGGTTGGACGGCGACGTCTTGACGCTCCTTGACCATGATAACCTCGCCCCGCTGCGCGCGCTGTTGGAAGCCGAACCTTCGACCTACTGGCTGTCGCACTATCTCTTCGACCGGCCCAGTGCCGAGCGAGCCAAACGCCTGGGCTCCGGAGCCGCTGATCATTTGATCATCAATGCGGTGGTGCCGATGCTCTTTCTATTGGCCAGGGTGAAGGGGCGCCAGGCATTGCGGGATAGAGCGGTCCGGCTGTTGGAACAGATGCCGACCGAGCGCAACAGCATTACCGAGGGATGGGCTTCCCTCGGCCTGAAGGCCGATAGCGCGGCACGCGGCCAGGCGCTTATCGAACTCCGCAATGGCTACTGCACACCCCGGAAGTGCTTACTTTGCGGTATCGGAAGGCACCTCATGCGTAGCGTGCGGCCTTTCGACCCGGAGTTCCACTTTCCACCGAAATGATCGATCGCATCAAGACCTGGTTCGAGCGCCAAGCGTTCGGTGTCTGCGCGTGGTGGGGCGAGAAGCTCAATATCAAGACGGAACAGGTGCGGCTCAGCTTCATCTATTTGAGCTTCGTGACCGCAGGCCTGCATCTCGTGCTCTACCTGATCATGGCCTTCGTGCTGCAGCACAAGGAGCGGATCAAACGACCGTTGGCGAAGCGCAGTACGGTGTGGGAGCTTTGAGCGGTTTTCGGCTGGAGCGGGCATGACCAACAACGACATCTTCAAGAAGCTCCGGGTAGCCCTTCGGTTGAAGGACACGGACATTATCAAGATCCTGGCGTTGGTGGACTACAAGGTGAGCGAGAGTGAACTGAGCGCGCTGTTCCGCAGCGAGGATCATCCGAACTACAAGCCAGCCGGGGACCAGATCCTGCGCAACTTCCTCAATGGGCTGATCATCCATTTGCGCGGACCGATGGAGAAGAAATCTCCGCCGTCGGCTCCCAAGACGCGGTTGCACGGTCCTAAGCGCTAGGTTGCTGAACGCGATCGGCGGAATGCGACCTTCGCAGCGATGCGGATCTTGATCACCGGTTCCAACGGGCTACTGGGCCAGAAGATCATCGCTGCGCTGCGGAACGACACGGAGGTGGAGTTGATCGCGACCAGCCGTGGACTGGATCGGACCCCGGAACCGTTGTTGGATAGGTACCGCGCCTTGGACATTACGAGCCAGGCCGAAGTGCAGGCGGTTTTCGATGCGACGCGGCCCCAAGTGGTGATCCACACCGCGGCGATGACCAATGTCGACGCGTGCGAACTCGATCCTGTCGCATGTCGGCTTCAGAACGTTACGGCCACGGACCATCTCGTGCGCGCGGCCGAGCGGCACCAGAGCCACTTCATTCTTCTGAGCACGGACTTCATTTTCGACGGAGAAGCAGGCCCCTACCGCGAAGAGGATCAACCTCACCCCTTGAGCATCTATGGGCACAGCAAATTGGATGGGGAAGCCCTGGTGATCGGAAGCAGCCTGACGAAGTGGTCCATCGCACGCACCATCATCGTGTATGGCATAGCACCTGGCTTGAGCCGCAGCAACGTGGTGCTTTGGGCCAAAGCCGCCTTGGAGAAAGGAGAGCCGATCAACGTGGTGGACGATCAATGGCGCATGCCCACCTTGGCCGAGGACCTGGCGGATGGTTGCATCCGCATCGCCAAGCGGGGCGCCTTGGGCATCTACCACCTGAGCGGTCCGGACGGCATGAGCATACTTGAACTTGTGCAGCGGGTAGCGCGTTTCTTCGATCTGGATCCCAGCGTGATCCAGCTCATTACCTCGGCGAGTTTGTCGCAGCCTGCGAAGCGACCACCGCGCACTGGTTTTGTGTTGGACAAAGCGCGCCGGGACCTGGGATATGCCCCTCGTTCGTTCGAAGCCGGGCTTGCAGTGCTCCGTTCGCAATTGATGTGATCCCTGCGGTTACCTTGTACGGCGGAACGCTTTACCGATGGCCTGGAAGCTTTCAGAGCCTATGAAGAACGCCCTCGCGATGCACCGCGGCGAACGCCAGGGCGTGTTGCTCATCCTGCTATTCATCGTGGGATGCGGTGCGTGGATCACCTATGCGCGATGGCGTGGTCCGGATCCAGCGGAAATGGCGGAAGTGCAGCAGCGTATGGATTCCTGGCTAGCTGAACGATCAAGTGCATTGGTCCAACGATCCCAGGAGGAGGTGGTCACGACGGAGTTGTTCCCATTTGACCCGAATACGGCCTCTACGGAAGAATGGCAGCGACTCGGATTGACCCCGAAACAGGCCCGTAGCGTAGGTAATTACTTGGCGAACGGCGGTAGTTTCAGGTTCCGGGAGGATCTCTCCCGGATGCGCAGTTTGCGTCCGGATCAGGTAAGGGTCTTGTTGCCTTATGTCCAGCTACCGAGCAAGGAAGAGCGGCGTCCTTCACGCGGATCTTCAAGCAATGGAGCCGCCGACTTCAAGCACGATACGGCCACATGGGAGAGGCCCTATGATCGTGCGGCAAAAGCCCCAGTGCGGAAGTTGGAAGTGAACACTTGTGACAGTGCCCAACTGGTCGCTCTTCCTGGTGTGGGGCCGTCTTTCGCACGGGGGATCCTGCGGTACAGGACCTTGCTCGGCGGATACGCGGATCTCGATCAACTGGCCGAAGTGAAGGTATTGAAGGACAAGCCTGATGCGCTCGCGAACTTGCGGGAATTGCTCATGGTGGACACGTCCGCGATCATCCGCATCCCCCTCAATACGTGCACTGTGGAACAATTGGCCGACCACCCTTATGTGGACTGGAAGCTTGCCAAGGCGCTGGTCGCCTACCGAACCCAACATGGTCTGTTCAAAGAGGTCGTCGGCATTCGGGGCTGCGTCTTAGTGGATGACTCGCTCTTCCGTAAACTTGCGCCCTATTTTTCCACGGAGTGAGCGCACTGCAGCAGCGTCTGCTGGGATCCATCCGGGCGGTGCCGGATTTTCCCAAGCCAGGTATCCTTTTCCGCGATATCACCCCGGTGATGGAAGATCCCTCGCTCAGCAATGCGGTGGTCGATGCTTTCGTCACCTCTGCTCAGAGCAAGGGGATCGACGCCGTGGCCGGGATCGAGAGCCGCGGATTCCTCTTTGGTATGCCTCTGGCGCTCCGTCTTGGTGTGCCCTTTCTCACTGTTCGAAAGAAGGGCAAGCTGCCCTACCGTACCGTTTCCTACAAGTACGACCTGGAATATGGTTCGGCCGAGATCGAGATGCATGTGGACGTGGTGTGTCCTGGAATGCGGGTGCTTGTACACGACGATCTACTCGCTACCGGGGGTACCGCCGCTGCATCGGCCGAACTGATCCGAATGCAGGGAGGCCAGGTAGCCGCCTTCAGTTTCCTTGTCGAACTTTCCACCCTGGGCGGGGCGGAACGCTTGCGCCCCTACGGCGCGGATATCCTCCGCCTGGTCACCTACTGAACCCATGGAATTCATCGCCACCGAGAACCAGACCATGATCGCGCAGGCCGTGCGCGATCTCTGCGAACGTGAACTACGTCCCAACCTGATGGAATGGGACGAGGCGCAGCACATGCCGATCGACCTGTTCAAAAAGCACTTCGGTCCGGCAGGGATGCTCGGCGTGCTGGTTCCAGAAGAGTACGGTGGGGCGGGTTTAGGCTATTTCGAGTATGTCTCCACAATTGTGGAGGTGTCGAAGATCTGCGGCAGCATCGGCCTAAGTGTGGCCGCACACAATAGTCTTTGTACGGGCCACATCATGCAGTTCGGCAGCGAGGAGCAGAAGAGAAGGTGGTTGCCCAAACTGGCCACCGGTGAATGGCTGGGCGCATGGGCGCTCACCGAGCCGAACACCGGAAGCGACGCGATGCGCATGAAGTGCACCGCCCGGAAGGAAGGGAAGGAGTGGGTGCTGAACGGCACCAAATGCTGGATCACCCATGGAAAAAGCGGCGATGCCGTGGTGGCTATCGTGCGCACGGGAGAGCTGCTGGACAGCAAGGGCATGACCGCCTTCGTGATCGAACGCGGTACGCCGGGTCTCAAGGCCGGCAAGAAGGAGAACAAACTGGGCATGCGGGCCAGCGAGACAACGGAGGTGATCTTCGAGGATTGCCGTGTTCCAGAGGAGAATGTCCTGGGGCAGGTGGGTGAGGGCTTCCAGCAGGCGATGAAAGTGCTGGACGGCGGTCGCATCAGCATAGCGGCGCTGAGCCTGGGTATCGCCAAGGGCGCCTTCGAGGCAAGTGTCAAGTACGCCAAGGAGCGGGAGCAATTCGGTCAGCCGATCGCCAACTTCCAGGCCATCAGTTTCAAGATCGCGGACATGGCCACCCGCATCGAGGCCGCCGAGCTCTTGATCCTCCAGGCCGCTGATCTGAAGAACCGCCACAAGAAAATGACCAAGGAGAGCGCCATGGCCAAGTACTACGCCAGTGAGGTGTGCGTATGGGCCAGCAACGAGGCGGTCCAGATCTTCGGTGGATATGGTTATACCAAGGATTTTCCGGTGGAAAAATTCTACAGGGACAGCAAGCTGTGTACGATCGGCGAGGGTACCAGCGAGATCCAGAAGGTGGTGATCGGACGGGAGGTATTGCGGTAGGTCTCGACCACCCCTGTTGCAGGGATCGGTACTCCCGCTATATTTGCGACCCCTTAGAGAAAAGTACATGCTGATCATCCCGGTCAAGGAAGGCGAGAGCATCGACAAGGCGCTCAAGAAGTTCAAGAAGAAGTTCGAGCGCACCGGCACCATGCGTGCGTTGCGCCGCCGCCAGAGCTACACGAAACCTTCCGTGGAGCGCCGCAAGGAGATCATCCGGGCGTCTTATAAGCTCCAAACCTACAGTGTAGAGCAATAGACCTCCGGGCGTCGCTTGGATAGGCGAAAGTTCCTCCGGGAATTTTCGCCTATCTTGTTCTCGGATGTTGACCGAGCGTTTTCTGGACCATCTGGCGTACGAGAAACGGTGTAGTCCGCATACCCAGGCCGCTTATCGGCGGGACCTGGCCCAGTTCGGCGCCTACCTGGATGAACTTAGGGGAGACCCTGCATTGACATCGGCCGACCCGCGCTCTGTCAGGGGTTGGGTGATGAGCTTGCTGGACGGCGGGATCTCCGCGCGGTCCGTCAACCGCAAATTGAGCGCGTTACGGGCTTTTTACAAGTTCGCCCGCACCGTAGGGTCGGTTTCAGAAGATCCGACCGACCTCATCGATCCGCCCAAAACGCCTGCGCGCTTGCCGGAGTTCATCCCCGAACGGGAGGTCGAGGACGTGTTCGCGTCAGCCAAAGAAGGTCCCGGTAAGCCGGATCCCTTGGAACGCTTGGTATTGGAGTTGTTCTACGGTACCGGCATCCGCCTCGCGGAACTGGTGGGACTAGAGCTGAACGCTGTGGACCTGCACCGGCGCACCATCCGCGTGCTGGGCAAGCGGAACAAGGAACGGATCATCCCTATCGGCGAGGGTTTGAGCGATGCGATAGGCTTCTACCTTTCGGTGCGGCCCGCCCCCATGCCAGCATTTGGGCAAAATGAGCCGCTCCTCTTGGGAAGCACAGGGAAACCACTCGCTCGACGCACCGTACAACGACTTGTGGCACGCGCCTTGGGCCGTGTCACCACCCGAACGAAAAGAAGCCCACACGTGCTCCGGCACACCTTCGCTACACATATGCTCGAACACGGGGCTGACCTCAATGCCGTAAAGGAACTCCTTGGCCACGCGGGCCTCGCGGCTACTCAGGTATACACCCATAACACGGTAGAGAAGCTCCGCAAAGTGCATGCGCAAGCGCATCCGCGCGGGGGGGGACACCTCCAAGAACCACAAAAGACACCTTGATCATGAACGTGAACGTGCATTCCATCCATTTCGACGCCGACAACAAGCTCGTTGGCTTCATCCATGAACGTCTTCGTAAGCTCGACCAATTCCATGACCGCATATTGAGCGGCGAGGTTTTCCTGCGCCTGGAGCATGATGGCGAAAACCGGGAGAACAAGGTGGTGGAACTGAAGATGTTGGTGCCCGGTCGCGAGCTGTTCGCCAAACGCCAAAGCAAGACATTCGAAGAGGCCACTGATCAAGCCGCTGAAGCCATTCGCAGGCAGCTTGAGCGAGCTAAGCCACGGCTGAACAAGGCCTCTTGATCTTACCGGAACCTCCGCCACCCCGCGTCGGGGGCGGATGCATGCAGGGCCCATGGAAGTGTGGCCCTGCATGCGTTTGGAGGGACCGGATACTTTCCTACATTTGCAGGCCCAATTCCAAGGCAAACCATCCTTGGAAGCGGGCAAAAGGCGTTCTTTCCCTTGCTGTACTTGCCAATGTAGCTCAGCTGGTAGAGCAGCTGATTTGTAATCAGCAGGTCGGGGGTTCGAGTCCCTCCATTGGCTCCGTGAAAGGACCAGGGGAGATACCCAAGCGGCCAACGGGGGCAGACTGT
>Ga0138256_10002936_pt1 | contig 18216 bp, 6 predicted proteins | sample KNB2016incub_MG_FD_105486 | JGI IMG/M metagenome (GOLD analysis project Ga0138256, IMG submission 105486) | Active sludge microbial communities from wastewater in Klosterneuburg, Austria - KNB2014incub_MG | ecosystem: Engineered > WWTP > Activated sludge > Unclassified | place: Austria... | reverse complement strand
CCTAGCGCAAAAACCAGAATCGCGATTCTTCGACGGTGTTTCAAGGGATCTCTCCGAAAAAAACGCTTTAAAAAGACGCCTGCTGCAGCCGGTCTTTCGACCAAAGACGAAAAGGTTCCAGCCTCCAAAACGATCTTCAGCTTAACCTTGTGAGCTTGTGGTTCAAAGGATACTGGACAAACGGGGAAAATCAGAGGTCATCAGCAGTGACATCACGCATGGCGACGTGGCGAATCTGGTAGATGACTATTGTCGCTTCGCGGATGCCAAACAAGATCCGATGTGTCGTACTTTTGCCGGAACCGCACAGCATTTGTCGCTACTCAATTGGCAGGAACTCGCTGTCGCGGGCCGGTGCATGTTGCAGAGGATTAACGTTCAGTGAATTCACGCTTCATTGGGGTTTACAAATCGAGAGCCCGCGTTTAACAAGCTTGTCATTGCCCACAAAACAAAGACCCCTGCACGCTTGTCGTGCAGGTGAATACGATTTGTCGTTAGCCGGATGAGTTCACGAACACCGTCCCCGGCTCGCTTGTCGAGCCGGAACGCAAGTGAAAAACTTTGGCTCATGCCGGACAAGCCGGCATGGGGCTCGATTCTCAATGGATTGTTCTGCTAATCGCAAATCTTCGCTACTGCCGGGCAAGCCGACAGCGGGCGGAGAATTTCCTGGTTACGAAAGCAACCACGTACCGCCCGCCTTGCCGCTACGCATGGCTCCGTTCGTGATCGATGAGATCCAACTGGGAGAGCTGCCAAACCAGCCATGCACCGGCGTGAAGCCGGTGGGGCGTTGTTGTTTTGCGTTTTTGTTTCTGATAGTTGCCAAACCAGGCTTCCACCGACGCGAGGTCGGCTGCGGAGCCGGGCGTTGCACTCGATCCCCACTGGCTTCACGCGAGTGGTTTACGGGTTTGGAAACTACGTTCGGGTCACGTGTTCCACAACCCATGCAGTAAAGGCAATGCGTTCAAGTTTGCCTGCGGCGAGTCGTAAGATGGCAGACTCGGAATCATTTACGTTCGCGTTCAGTTGGAATCCATTCAACACGAGAAACGTCTCCATTGCTGCGTGGCCGATTCGCTTGTTCCCGTCGATGAAGGGATGATTCATGACCAGCGAGAAGCACAAGGCCGCCGCCTTCTCGGCAAGGGTCGGATACAGTTCTGCGCCCCCAAACGACATCTGAGGCTGGGCGAGCGCCGACGCTGCCAGTCCGAGATCGCGGATACCATCGCCCCCACCGGATTGTTGAATGATCCGACGGTGCAGTTCGATGAGTTCCGCAAGCGTGATGCATCGCATCAGGCCAATCGCCTGTACAATTCCGCATTCTTTTCAAGCACATAAGTGGCTGCGCGCTCGAAATCGCTTTCCGGTTTCGCGAGCAAATCATTGATCGCCGCCGTGGCAAGGTCGGCTACGGAGACGTTGAGTCGCTGCGCAACCTCCTGCAGTCGCTGTACCTGTTGTTCGCTGAGCTCAAGGGTTAGGGTCATTTGCAATGGATCCTCATCTAAAGGACGAGCGATAGAAGTATGCCGCCACATGCCTCCGGATTCACTGATATTGGGGGAATACGACAGATTGGAAAGGTTTTATCAATGACCCGAAAAAGTTGCAACTGTCTCTTCTGCCCCACTGGCTTTACGCCCAATGGCGTGGACTTAATCAGCCGCAGGGCGCTAGCCCCGGTTTCGGACCTCTGATTCGCCGAGAAAACCGGGGCTAGTGCCCTGCGGCTAATACTGATTCTGCCCTAAGTCCACGCGATTGGGCTTTACGCCAATGGTTTACGGGTTTGAAAACTACGATTTGTCCGGCATTTCGTGAAAAGGAACACATACACGTTTCGTCGCAGCGTACTGGCATTCGTCACTCAGAGAGTGACGGCTACTTTGGATTTCGCGAGTTCGATTCCATGCCGCAGTTAGTCCCGTTTACCGAATCAACGCCAGCAGTTCTTCGGCTGACAGACGACCGGTGGTGTCAGTGCCTTCAAGAAGGCTGTCGGCGAGGTCGCGTTTGGTGGCGTGGAGTGCCAGGATTTTATCTTCGATCGTTCCGCGTGTGATGAAGCGATAGATTGTCACGGGACGACGCTGGCCCATGCGGTGGGCTCGATCGGCGGCCTGGTCTTCGACGGCGGGATTCCACCATGGATCCATGTGCAGCACGTAGTCGGCGGCGGTGAGATTCAATCCTGTGCCGCCCGCTTTCAGACTGATCAGAAACACATCACCTTCGCCGTTCTGAAAAGCATCGACGGCTTTCTTGCGGTCTTTCATTGACGTGGAACCGTCGAGGTATTGATACGCGATATTTTTTCGGTCCAGTTCGGCTCGCAGGATCGACAGGTGATCCACAAACTGACTGAACACGAGCGCTTTGTGTTTGTTCTCCAGCAGTTCGTCAATTGTCTCAGAAAATGCCGTCAGCTTTGCGCCGGGTAAATTGCACTCTGGCAGCAGCAGGCTGGGATGGCAGCAGGCTCGGCGAAGACGCATGATTTCGGCGAGAATCCGCAGATGCTTGCCTTTCGCATCGGAGTCTTTTGCCAGTTCCTTCACCGCGCGCTGGCGGGCGGCTTCATACAGGACGGCTTCTTCATCGGTCAGCGTCACCGGGACAGTGACTTCGATGCGAGGCGGCAGTTCGCTGAGCACCTGAGTCTTCGTGCGACGCAGCAGGAACGGTTGCACGAGGCGTTTGAGCTGCTGACCGACGTCGCGGTTGTGATCACGTTCAATCGGCAGAGCGAAGCGTTGATGGAACTGTTCCATCGAACCCAGCAATCCCGGATTGATAAACTGAAACAGATTCCACAATTCACCCAGATGATTTTCAATCGGTGTCCCTGTCAGAATCATGCGGAAGTCAGCGTTCAGCGACATGGCGGCCTGTGATCGTTTCGTCAGCGTATTCTTGATGGCCTGAGCTTCATCAAGAATGGCCGTGGTCCATTGAACGGCCTGCAATCGTTCGGCCTCGGTGTGCAGCAGGCCGTAGCTGGTGATGACAACATCGCGCGGGCCGAGTTCTGCGAAGAATGCGTCACGATCGCCCGCACCAAACATGCGAGGATTCAGCGTCGGTGCGAACCGATGGAGTTCCGCTTCCCAATTGAAGCAAACCGACATCGGCGCAATGACGAGCGCCGGGCCGTCGGCACCGCGCCGCAACAGCATTGCGATGGCCTGCAGAGTTTTACCGAGTCCCATGTCGTCGGCCAGACACGCACCGGCTCCCCAGTGCGACAGGCGGCAGAGCCAACGAAAACCTTCGATCTGATAGTCTCGCAATTCGGCGTTGAGTGTTGACGGCACGTCGGCGACGACATCGCCCGCGTCTTTGATGCGTTTCAGGCATGCCTTCCAGTGCTTGTCGGCTTTGAGCGTACACCATTCGTCGATATCGCTGAAGGCCGATGCACGGATTTGAGGAAACCGCAGCGTGTCGCCTTTTCGTTCGCCATACGCCGCGAGTGATGCTATTCGTTTGCGAAGTTGTTCTGTCAGAGCGAGAAATCGCCCATCGTTCAGTTGCACGAATCGGCCCGGACTGACAGAAACGAGATCCATGAGTTTCATGAAATCCATCTGCAGCAATTCATCGATGACGACTTCACCGGAGGCCGCAAACCAGTCTTTGTCGCGTTCGATTTTGACTCGAAGTTGTTTTTCTGTCACCGCACCCGCGACTCGCAACGATTGTCCTTGTGGCCAGTGGACGTTCAGTTTTCCAGCTTCGCGGAGCGGTTCGATCTGCAGCAGCATTTCCATCGCATCGTCGGCGAACGAGAATTCTGCTGCGGACAATTTGCCGTCGCTGTTGTTTGCAAGAGCCGGACACGCCGCCACAATTTCCTGAGCCAGCTTCGTCTCGCGTTTCAAATTGCGTTTCGTGGAGACGGATTCCCCCAGCATCTCGGCGAACACATTTTCACCGCCTTGTCCGGGCGCAAAGAACGGCCCGCTGTCACCAAACGGCTGGACAAAAAATTCGGCTCGCAAACCTGCGTGAAACGGCAACAGATGCAGTTGCGGTCGAGCATCCGCATCGACTGCTTTGACGTTCGCACCTGCTTCGTCTTTGCCGAACGTGATATCGGACTGCACGGACAACAGCGCCGACAGTGCCTTCGCCGTCGCCAGCACGTCGGCTTCACCGCTCTTTGGGACATCCAGTGCGCCTTCGAGAATGCCGGCGAGTTTCATTTGCTCCCGCGTAAACGTTACGACGACCAATCGGTGAGCTCCGTCCTTCGTGACGACTGTGCTGTTTTCACCGTGAGGATGCGGATCCAATTCCAGCCGCAGTCCGGAATCTTTGCGTTGAATCACCAGTTGCGGTCGGCGGGATGCGATTTCCACAGGCTGAGTGCGATTACCCTGGGTAAAAATCAGCGGGTGTCCGATGAGCGCCGTCAGAGCCTCGCCAGCATCAAAGTTGTAAGAGGTTTCCGTGTACTTGTAGTATCCCGTCGAGACTTCCGAAGCGACGATGCACCGACAGACCGCTCGGTCCTGTTCGGTCAGAAACGCATATTCCGGATTGGAATGATTCTTGTAGAGTCGTTCCAATGCGACAGGTCTGCCGCCGGTCCATGATCCCTTCGAAAGTTTTTGAATGATTGGTCGAGGATATGCGTAGCCGGACGTTTTCGAAATATGAATTTCCAGTTCCCACACCATGCGTTCGTCATACATTGAACTGGCAGCAGTCGATCTTGATCGGGCTGGATTCCCATCCACGATCTCACGCATTGAGTCCAGTTTTCGTTTCCACAGCGACGTTTGCTGCACCCACGTCAGCATCGGAAACGTGCCAAGCTTTGCGTGGCGTGTACCGAGTGCTTTTTTTGCGTCACTACTGGAGCTTACGGCGGCTCCGTCTTCACAGAGCGCGGCCAGCCAATTCATTCCGACTTGATCGAAGTGGGTCGCCGCCGCACTCAGCGAAGTGGAAATGTTGGTCCGTTCCGAAGGCAGGAACCATTGATTGAGGTGTGCAGCGATCACTTGGACAATCGGAACGTAGTATTTTAGGTTTTCGGACAGGACCGTTTTCAACGCGGATTTAGTCGTGGCCGACGGCGCGTCTCCGTAGTTCGTCGCGGCAGTTATCAGCGGTGGCAGAGCCTCCCAATCTTCCGGCCATTCTTTCGCTGCCGCCGCGCACAGCGACTTCAATGTCGCGCGTGACTTCGGGTCGTTCTTTCGCAGGATCAGCAGAATGTGCATCAGGCCAGGCAAGCCCGGCAACACAACGCTTTTCTTTCCAGTAGTCTTTCTGAGACGGCTGGTGAGTTCGGTGAACGCGACTTCGGCGGAATCATGTTCTCCTGTAAGAAACGCCAGACAACCTGTGGCGAGGAGACTGTCCGAACTGGCCACTTTCCTGAGTCCGTCAAGATCTCCGCACGCCACAAGGAGATTGACCCACCATTCTTCGACATCGCCCAAAAGCGGAGAATGCAACTGAGCAAATTCGCCGTACGCCTGGATCCTTTGAGCCGATCCCTTCCCTTTAACAACCGCTTTGAATGCTTCGTACACAAGGAACGCTGACTGAAGTTCAACGGGAGTTCTGTTGTAGATTTCCTTATTGAATGGATTCAGCAGGCCGAGGTCTTTCAGCATCGGAGGGGCGTCTGAGAGAACTGCACTGGCGGCGCTGAATGCCGCAACATCGCCGCGATAAAAAGCTATCCTCGCGCGACGCCTGGCAGGATGGAATGGGGCCTCGCGATGATAAACCGTAAAATCTCTTGCCAATCGTTCACTGAGAGGCGCAACGGCCGCAGTGATCGTTTCGAAATCTTTGCTCAGCAAGGACTGCTGTAGGACAAAATCCAGACGGTCACGGTGGATTGCAACGCGCGCAAATGATTGAGTGCTGGAACTCACGAGCTTTCGGTCACGAAGAAAACGCAATTCCTCCACGATCATGGCTTGTGTCAATGACCCACTTTTTGTCGCAGCAGAATCCCAACCACAAGTTTTCAGAATACTCTGCAGCGTACCAATCTCGATTTCAGTTTCACAGACTGCCAGAATTTTCAGAATCTGTTGCCGCAGAGGTGTGAGATTTGGATCATCCATTAAGCCTTTGTCGCTCATGTTTTCGTTCAATTCTTCTTCGTACGTTTTGCAGGCTTGGCGGATGGGTTAGTGTTTTTCGCGGATATCTTTGCCGTACCGGACTTCTTTGTTTCGCTCGTTGCTGGTGCTGCTTTCAAAAACGTCAGAATTTTACGAATGATTGTCAGCGATTCGCAGTCATGCCGCCATGTTTCGTGTCGAAATTCCCACGACGCAGTTGTCTTAGTACATAACAAAGTCTGGGGCGATCCTTGCCGAATGGTCATCGTTGACAGATCCGCTCTGTATTGGCGGATGTTTGCTTCAACGTGGTTTCGCAGATCCTGGCGTGCTCGGAGCGGAAATTTTTGCTCATCGGGCCTGGTCAGAAAATTGTTGACCGACTTGCAGTTCGCACACGTACACAGAAGCACGGCTTCGCGAACAAAGTCCGCAGGCGCTTGAGGTTCTTCGGCCGTGCGCTCCTCCAGCAGTGCCTGAAGTGAACTCAGCCAGTTCTCAATGGGATGAGTATTCTTCAGGCGATGTGTCGTCAAAAACGACATCAGTTGACGAGCAACAGGGATTTGCACGGCGACCGGATCGAACTTTTCTTTGAGCGGTTGAACGAGCTGTATCGTTTTGGCAGTTCGAACTTTGTCGTCCAGCCAGCACTGGGACTTGATGAGATGCAGCATCAGATCCGCTGCCTTGACGTTGCGGTCGTCCCAGTGATCGAATTTGATTTGCATGGCCCATGTGAAAACGGCCTGCAGCATCATGTCCGTGAGTTTTTCGCAGATAGCGATTTTGGCCTTGTCTTTATCCGGATGTCGGCACAGGGCGTGAAGCAACGTTGCATTGCGGTTCAAACGACGGGGCTCTTTCTGTTCAAATATGGCCGTCAAACCAGCGTCACAAGCCGACCATCCGAATCGTCCGCACAGCCGAGACAGCCGGCGCATGTCCGTCAGCAAAGGTTCGGTCGGTGCGATTCTTTGCAGAAACCTCTGAACAAGGCCACGTGAGCCGATGCGTGACAATGCCTTCAGGATTAGATCGGCTGCCGACACACGTTTTGCACCTATGATGTCTGCATATCCCGACCTCCATTTTGAAAGGATGGCGACACCAAAGCTTCGGCATTCGATGCGATGTTGCCGTTTTTCGTCACCGGACAACCCAGAAATCTGATCGGCCATCCGGCAGAGTTCTGAGACGGATGGGCCAGTGCCAGCATTGCAGATCACGCGATAGTGCGACTCATTCGGCCAGATCGCAACCACGGCCTGACGATACCAGCGTTGTAACGTCATGCCGGCATTGCCGGTGTACCCTTCGAATTCCTCTTCAGGTGTTGTTTGTTTGATCGGCTGCTGTGAAACGATTTCTTTCTCCTCGAAGGAGAGCTTGCCGAAGCTGGGGCGAGTCCCATCAAGACCAACCCAGTCACTGGCGGTCAGACTGAAATCATCTACGTCAAGCATGGTATACACGCCGTCGCCGTCGTCATTCTCATGATCGTCATAACGCGAGTAGCGATCATACTCGTCGTCGCGATCACTGCTGCCCGAACCGCATTCCCAAAGCGTCAACAATCCGATTGTCGCGCGACATCCGGCTTTCTCAGCAGCGCTGGTGATGACCTCGGCCAGCGTCCGGTCTTCGCCTTTCAGATTCTCCGGCGACAAGCCGTCTTTGGAGTATTCGTAGGAAAGACCAAACGCCAGTTTCTCCGTCTGTTTGGACGCCTTCCATTTCTGCAATAACGCTGTCAGTTGACTGGTTTGTTCTGCAAAATTCGGTGCCTGTAGTTTCTCCTGATCCGTACCCGAAAGAACAAGATTGTAGACGAGACACAGTCGGTATCCGGATTCGAGTGGCTTCACCTCGTGTTCACAATCCGCATAAAACGCCGCGTATTGAACAGCGTATTGCTGCGTTGGGTCATCGAATCGAATGACGCTTTCTGCACCCGCGTGTCGCACAAGCAGCTCACCGCCAGCATGTTTCGACGGCAGTCCGACAACCAGCGTCGCGACCATGCGATCGACTTTTTCGCCATCCTTATGCGGCAAAAAGAATCCGCCCTTTTCGTAGATCAGCAGCTTGTAAAGCTGTGCGTCGAGTGTTTGCTCTTTGAGTCCCAGGTGCTCTCGAACGGCGTCCGTGATCCGTTCCACACAGCCCGGCCATTCCGGATTGAGTAACTCAAACTGCCCCGGATCGAGCTCCCAGACTTTACGCACCTTTGTGTCAACAACAGTCTCCGTCCCCTTGCCATAAGGAGCCTGATGACAGCAAGCGATCAGCTCCTTCGCCGCGATCCCGGTCAACGGCAACGCCACCGGTCCGAGCCCCGCGACTTCCAGCCCCGGCAAAACCAACGGCACAGTTCCGCTCGCGCAATAATTCCCCGGCCGATCGACGGCCTCGAGTGTTGCCAGAATCTGTTCGTGAAGTGTTTTCATAAGAGTGCCCGTTTCGAAGGACTGGGTTCCGGATTTAAAAACCGGAATGAATGTGGAGGGATTGCATTCTGACTGATCTGATTTTCAATCGTCACATGTCATTATCATGTGATGAAGACGCAGGTCTGGCGCATCACTGCGGCAGTGAAAAGAGGACTTGTGCGGCCGATTCCGAAATTCATCGATTGCCGACAGCGGTTGCCCTAAACGAAACGAAATGTTATCAAGAGTGGTCGTAGCGTCGGATGATGTAAGGTATCCCACCATCGCTCCTTCTCCAACAAACGGTGCTGCGATGCCAGCGACGAACTTTTCGTTGACATCCTTCATGTATTCAGCGAGAGCTTTGGGGGACGGCACAATTTTGGCTTCAATTGGCCAGATCCATCGCGGATTCGCCGTGGCGACGAAAGCCAGATCATAGGCGGGTGGTTTCGCGTTCGCGGTTGAGCGAGTTTCCATTTCTGGTTCTTCGTGCGATGGATAGAACGCGGCAAAACCATCTGTCTCGGTTGCAAAAATTCTCTGAATACACCCAAAGTGGTTCCGAACCATGTCTCGTTCCACCTGTTCGAGCGGTTGTGTCCAGTCGATGCGAGACAGGAGATTTGTCTTAAGATCGTCAAACGCTCGCCAAGTCCACCCAAGCACCTGAGTTGTCACGCTGGAAGCCCAGCTGATTGCAAGTTCATTGTCTTCAGGCCCGAAAGGCCACGCGAACTCACTGGGAGACGGCCGACGTGTCATCGCTTTGTTCCATTGCGTCGGGCAGCCGTCAGGATTGAAGCGGCAAGCTCGTCGGCATCTCGCATCGCCTGAGATCGAGTCCAGTAGCGATATTCATCCGGTTTGATGATGGTCACGTTTTGAACTCGGTTATGTTTGACCTGATGCGAATGAACGAAGAACGCAACTCGCTGAAAACCGAGGCCTTGCCCTGTGGCCGATCGTACTCTTTTGCTAAGGATATCCTGGTGAAATTCCGCCAGTCGATCATAAAGCCCGTCAGCAGACATTGGTTCAACTGTCAGTAGTTCTCGATCGGGCCAATCCAGGTGCAGCGTCACCATTCGCACTGGAAGTTGCTGATCACCATCTTCCTGGTAGACAGTAAACGCGATCGACTTGTCACGACCGAAGGTGCTCTTCAAGACGCGAGACATCGTTTGGCCATAAGCGCTCAACTGGGGTTCAACGGCACCATCGGTTGATCGTTCGGTCTGCTGGCGTGCCGGACCCGGCGTTTGTCGGATTGCGTCCGGCAGCGAGATCTGAAGCAGATCATCTACAAGAATTGATTCCGCACCGTTCAACCCAAATGCAGCACTTGCAAGGTTATCCACGTCGTCAAATGATTCTACGGCGTTGAGATTGATCTGCTGATCCGGGAGAGGAACGGTTGTCAGTTCGTGAGTCGGTACTTCGGTGATGTAATGTCCCAAACGACTGCTTACGAGAAAGAGGAAGTAGACTGCGATTTTGCTGTTGTAAGCAATGCAGATGGAATTGAGATACCGGACGTCCTTTGAGCAGTCTCGAACTGCCAGATAGGTCTCCTTACAAACTACGCCCCACTCCGGATCTGTGGAGTGGACTATCGCGGCTCGAAACCTGCCCGATGTGGCAGAATAACTTTGCTTAATCAACAACTGAGGATTTTTGAATTCATCGTATCCGGCGATTCCGTGAAGGCTGTGAACCAACGGTTCCTGCCACTTCGGTACACTCGACGCATCCAATTTCAGAAACACGTTCTCTGGGAACTGAGTAGCTTCAAAGTACGGCTTGTTCTTAAGTTCGGGCAGATACTTCTTTTTGTCGCCTGGAATCACGCCCATTCGAGTCTGAACGTCACCACTTTCCTTCAGCTTACTCAGTGTCGGGAACTTGCCGAGGCGGCGGATGAGCTGCAAATCACGTTGCCCACCTAACGCGAGAGCGGACCAAACCACAGGATCATTTGCCGCTGCAAAATGGGTAAGTCTTGATACGTCCTGAGGCTCTATCCGTAGCTCTGTAGCCTCCGGCGAAATACGAATCGGCTTTGGAGCAAAGTAGTAGAGCTCGCTATTTGGGTCGGGCTTTTCCGTTCCGGCCACAATCACACACGCTGGTCCAATCACGTCGTTGAACAGCTCCCGTCGCACAGCCGACAAGTTGGTGATCTCGTCTACAGAATATCCAGTGAAGAATTGCTTGCGAAGATCCAGAGCAGGTTGAGCTCGCTGATAAAGCCAAGGTGGCGCAGGCTGAACCATTGCGACTCGCCCAGTCGCATTCACAAGCTCCAACGCCTTCGCCACAAAAAGTGGGCCGATGTCGTTATTTGCAACAGGCCATCGACCTTTCGCCCAAGCCTGAGCTTTTGTAGGTGGCCCCTTTTTCTTCTTAGTTGAAGAAGTTTTCTGCGTCGATACTTCAACAAGCTCAGACGTATTCTTGACCGATTTGTCGCCCCACGGCGCGTTTCCGATAACGAGGTCAAATGTTTGCGCATCCTCGTCGGTCCGGATTCCCTCAAGTGCTTCGTCAAAGAAATCAGCTCGAAGCAGTCGAGTGTCCCGAAGCGGCGGAAACACCTTTTCACGGGTCACGTAGTGTCGCGGATCAATCGCGTCCGCCATCGCCAGATACAGGCTGAAGCATGCCACACGCACAGCATCCTGATTGATATCCACTCCCACCAAATTGTTGGCCAGAATGGGCTTGAGATCACTGACGAGCGGATCGCGGTCGTGCTGGCGTCTCCAGCGATAGATTAATCGTTGAAACGCCTTGACCAAAAAGATCCCGGAACCGCACGATGGGTCCAGAATCCGCAGATTCCATTCGCTGCCGTCCCAAGGGAGAACAGCATCCAGGACATAGTCAACAAGTAGCGGCGGTGTGTAGTAGGCCTTGTTCTCGTCTCGCGATTCATTCAGGAATTCTTCATAAACACTGCTGATGAACTCCAGAGGAATCGTGTCGAACGAATACTGAGGCCACAGTCGGAGTTGCCGATCGGTCGTGTCAATTGTTCCGGACACCAACTCTGATAAGTACTTCAAATGTTGCTTCGTAACGGCATTCTTTTCTGCTTTCCAGGCGGCTTCGCTCTTTACACCATCAGAGCCTTCTTTACCGGGGAACAAGTCACCATTGAAGCGATCGTCCATCCATAGGAACAACGAATAGGTGTCTTCCTTGCTCGACAGGATTGAACCGAGATCCTCATGGGGTTTTCGCAGCACGTTTTCTGTAACAAGACGACTCAAAAGCGTCTTGCTGAAGAAAGGGTTTCCGGATAAGTCTTTTCGATGAAAAAGAAACTGTGTAAAGATCACTCGCGCCAGCAAGTCATGGCAATAGTCAGCGGCCAGACCCGATGCAATTAATTCGCGCCGAACGTACCGAAGGTTCTTGAGCAGCAATCGGTCCGCACGCCCGTTTGCTGGGAATGAATCTGGATTCCGGCGAATAATGTCGCCGGTTACCAGGCTGACCCAATGAAGCATTTGACGAACGTTTCTCTGAACTTCACTTCCATCAACTGCCGTTGTGTTCTCATCTTGCAATTCACAAAGTCGACGGGTGGTTTCAGGTTGCTCGGGATCCTGGCAGCAAGACCAGGCGGTTAGGCGGTGAGGCTCAAGAATGATGAGGATCGCAGAACCGGAAAAGTTCCAGGCAAGGCGGTGTGCTTCTTGAAGGGCTTCGGCTGGTGCTCCATTTCGAAACTGACAAACAATTGCCTGTGGCCAAACGGTTGCCGCAGTGTCGAGAGTCGAACTGAGGATCCCGATTTCAACAGTAATCTCAGGAAACTTTCGCTTGAGCGCCGCACCAATTCGACGCTCTGCAGAATCCTTGCACGCGGCGGCACCCTCGCCGGGTGGCCGCAATACAACTTCGGCTGAAGGCCAGCCAAAGTAATTGCATGCCTGCTCCAGCAACATGGGCGTTCATCCTTATGATCCAGAAAACTGTGTGAATTCGTCTAATCTTAGCGAGGTGCCGCTTGAGTTAAAACCTCGCCGTAAAGATGGACGAATTCCTCAAATCACCAAGCCTCCTGAAGCTGCCGGGTGCCTAAACTTAATCGCCCTTACCTACTCACCATCCACAACCCTCAGCCTGAACTCATCACTGTTCCCAACCAATTCCGGTGCGTACATGCCTTCGATCGTGGCGGGCAGCGCGGAAACGGTGCCAGGGGTTTCGGCTCGCATGCGGTAACTGATGCTGTGCTGGCCGCGGGCGAGGGATGTGAGGAAGAAGCTGACGCGGTCGTCGCGGAGTTCTCGGTACGCGCGGAGGCCTTCCCAGACGTAGCCGCTCCGCTGGTCGTCGGGTTCGAAACCGCTGGGCTTGTGGTCTTCCAGCAGCAGATATTCGTAATCGTTCTTGCTATCGATCACCATTTCGACTTCGATGAGATCGCCGCTGGTGATGGATCGCAGATCTTCTAAAGGAATGCGTTTGTACTTCGCGACCTGCTGAGTGACCACTTGGCCGCGATCGCCCTGCACGCTGACCTGCTTGTCGTCGCGTTCCAGTCGATAGAACTTGCGAGCCACCTTGACTTCCAGACCGGCGGCGGTGATGTTGTCTTCCTTTGTGAAGTTGGTGAGATAGGCACTGAAGTACACCGGACCTTTGCCTGAGCGGCGGACTTCGATTTTGTGATTACCTGAGGTCACGGCATCGCCCTGCAGCAGCAGGACGTTGTCGAAGCTGAAGAGGTTTTCACCGTTGATCTTCACCGTCTTCTGCAATTCGCCGTTGATCAGGATTTCGACGGTCATGTCTGGTCGATCTTCGCCAGTCGCTTTGATGTAATCGGCCATCGATTCGACGACCATTGCGGTGTCGCGGGTGCTGTCCCAGTATGTGCCGTGCTTGCGGTTGTTGAGCAGATACTTGACCAGCCGCGATGCGATTTCGTCGTTCGGTCGCACGGCGACGAGTAGTTTCAAGTAGACGGCCATCGCTTCGTTGTCGCTGCCGTACCAGTACCACCAGCTGTTTTCGGGCAACCGGAGCCAAGCGGTCTGGTTTTCATCATCCTGTTCGAGGAACTGTTCGATGTTCTTGATGACCATGTCGCGGCGTGCGAAAGCGTTGCCCGGCAGCTCGGCGAGAGCTTGACCCTCCCAATGCAGCACAAGTCCCGTTAGGGACAGGCCATAGACGGACAGATCGCCGCGATCACGGTAGAGGTAATCAGTCATGGCCGGGTCGTTTTCGATATTTTCAGACAGCACCATCGCGACGAAGGCATCCATGTTGTCGGCCGACATCTTGTATGGCGCCTTGCCGTCGTACTTCGGGTTGTCGCGATGCTTGTCGCCTTCGCGAAGTTTGGTGAGTTCGCTGGCCTGATAGACCTTGAGCCAATCGATGCCGCGCTGGATCACATCGGGCAGAATCGGCACGTCGTTTTGCTGAGCCACCGTCAGGCCGTGGACAACCTGAGCCGTCAAATGCGGCGACGAATGTTCGCCGTAGCCGGAGAACCAGCCCCAGCCGCCATCGCTGAGTTGCATTTCAGTGAGCGCCTTGACTCCTTCCGCGATAATGCGATTCATTTCGACGTCGTCAAAGACCGGATTGAAGTCTTTCGATTTGCCGCGCATGAGTTTGGCGTCTTCGTCGATGTGCTGCTGAATCCACTTCGCAAGTGTGCTACTGCCTTGCCCGAAACCGGCGGGCAGTTCCCTGATATCGCGAGTTTGGGCCTGTGGCTGTTCGCCCCAATGTTTCGGATATACGCCACGATAGGTTTGCTGAGCGTCCAGGTTGGTTCGCTGCTTCTTAACGTCGGCCAGGTTGACACCCATTTTTTGCAGCGTGCGCTGAGTCAAGACGGCAGGCAGAAAACGATTGAGTGTCTGTTCGGTGCAGCCGTATGGATACTGCAGCAGATACGGCAGCGTATCGACCATCGCTCCGGCCAGACTTGGGCTGTAGCGAATTTCCAAACGCGACTGCGCCGGGATGCGTTCCTCGGGAACCCGCACTTCGATCACAGCTTTTTCGCCATTGGGACGAATGACACCAGTGAAGCTTTCGGTCTTCAACATGCCATGCACCTGGACGGGCACTTTGACTTCGACGGCGTCAGATTCTTCATCGGTCAGCGCTTTCATGCGGATCGTCGTGAGGCCGGATGCCACGACATCGACTGTCCAGTTGATGCGAGCTTCGCCTTTGGCGGCGATGCTGACGGTTTGCGTGGCTTCATCCAGCAACTTGAGATGCCCACCTTCGTTTTCGATGACCACCTTGACGGATTTTTCGCTCGCCAGATAGTTGTGGACAACCGCAGACAGCACGATCTGATCGCGTTCCGTGAAGAATCGCGGCGTTTGAGGCCTGATGATCAGATCCTTGCTGCTGATAATGTCGGAGGTGCCTGAACCGACTCGCGTGCCGTCGCCCATGGCCCAGGCTTTGATTTTCCATGTGGTCAGGTTGTCAGGAATCGTAAACTTCACTTCGACGATGCCTGCTTCGTCTGCCGTTGAAGAGGCGACCCAGTAGGCTGTATCGGCGAAGTTGGAACGCAGCGTGGGTGCCACTTCTGCGTCTCCACCGGCCGGCGCAGCGGCGACTGCATCCTTCGCCATCGGTGCTTTGTCCATTTCCATGGCCGCAGCAGGCGCGGCCATGCTTTCCATAACCATACCTCTGGCCATCATCATTCGCGGAGCGCCTCTTCCTCCGCCAAAGCCGCCACCCATTCCGCCCATCATTCCACCACCGCCGTCCATCGACGGATCATTCCCGTACAAGATCTGCATCGTGACTTCGTTGTCGCGATAGACGGGCCCCTCGCCTCGCTGCAATGTTGATTGAATACTGGCATGATGTTGACGACGCACGTTCCAAAAGAAGCTGCGGATTTCCGGAATGCTGCTCGCCGCGATGTATTCGAGACTCGCGTCATAGACGGACAGAACCGTGTTGCCGACGAACGGCTGGCCTTCGAGATCCGTCAGTTTCAGCTTCACGGTGGCCTCTTCGCCGGGACGGTAGCGTTCGGCCGACGGAATCACTTCGACATTGGCGATCCGCTGTTCGGGAGGAACGACGATTTCGCGCATCTCACTGTGGACCTTGCCGTCGGCAATCGTCACCGCTTCGACAAAAATGTTGGGCATGTCCGTGCGTTCGATCGCGATCTCGTGGACCGTGCTTTTGCCTTTCATCCGCACGACAATTGGTTTGGAGCACAGACCATTCATGGGGCGCACGAACAGCAGCACCGTGCTGTCGGGCTTGTTGGTGTTGATCTGCAACTGGACTTTTTCGCCCGGCTGGTACTCCTGTTTTTCGGTGATCAGTTCCAGATCATTGAAGCGATAACCGCCGCCGTTGTCTGCCGGGCCGCGCACGAACAGGACGTAGCCGCCTTCCATTTCGTGGCCTTCGCTATCCGTGATCTTCACGCTAATGCGAAACTGACCGGCGTCGGGGACTGTCATTTTCAGAGTCCCTGAACCGTCGTCTTTCGTCGCGACGTCCCATGACTGCACTTCCTGCTCGACCGGCTTGTCGCCTTCGTACTTCACCGAGAACAGAGTCAGCTTACCGCTGCCTTTAACCGGTTTGTCGTCCGGCGTGCGCGCCTGGAAGCCCACATTAACCGTGTCGCCCGTTTGATAGTGGCCGCGATCGGTCCACGTGAAGACTTTGAACGGATCGCGAGCGACCAGCACGCTGCCATTGCCGATGATTGTGCGGCGCGATTTATCGACGACTTCCGCCGTGATCGCGTAGTTGTGATCGCTGTCACTGTGGCTGGCCAGAGCGGCTGCCGTGTCGATATCGACAAGGAACGTCCCGTCTTCGCCGATCTCGGCATCGCCTTCGACAACGATTTCCGGCGGATCGGGACTCCAGTTCCACCACGGACGAATCGGTGTCATGCAGCCCCAGCGACTGAAGCCGGGATACCAATTGTATTCTGGAGCGAACCACCAGTAACCTGGCGAATACAGCCAGTCCCAGCGGGCGATCGGATACCAGCGGCTGTCCTTCTTTGTGCGTTCGACTTTGTAATGCACTTTCGCTTCGGTGACCGGGGCTCCGAAGTAATACTTCGCGATGATCTTTGCCTGGATCTTTTCGCCAAGCTTCACCGGCTTATCGGGAGCTTCGATTTTCACTTCGTATTCGGGCTTGCGATATTCTTCGACGACGAAGCTGGCCGTCCCAAAACAAGCTCGTAGGTTTGGGTCGCCGTCAATCGGTTCACACAGTCGCAACTGGAAGCTGCCGAGCGTTGCGTCGGCGGGAATCACGTATTCGCCGTCCACGCCACCCCAGCGATCGGATTTTTGTTTGACTTCCCGAACCACATCGCCTTTTGGGTTGCGAACTTCGAGGATGTAATCCTTATCGGCAAAACTTAATTCCTCGCCACTGAACCGAGCCTGGCGGAGCCACATGCGATATTTCACCGTGTGACCGGGGCGGTACACAGGCCGATCCGTGATCGCGTAAACTTTGATTGGGCAGTAATCGAGCGGATGCAGTTTTTCTGGATTCCAAACGCCGGTGAAGCCATCGAAGGCCAGCCTGCCGTCTTTTGTGCGAGCGATCATGATCCATTGATTGTTTGGAATCAGGTCTTTTGGATTTGGAGTACACAGTCCATCGGCGTCGGTTCGATCTGCGAAGCGACTCGTAAAAATTCGAAACTGCCGCGATTGCTGATATTCCTGACGCCAGCCGAAAAACTCCAGGTCAGCGCGATCGACGGGAGCTCCCGTGACGGCATCGGCCACGTAGTACATTGTGCCGTCTTCGACTCGCTTGCGACTGATCGCTGTGTCGGCGACCCAGAGCACGATGCGTGATTCGTTGCCGTCAGCCATCTTTGCAGTGACCCAATACGCACCGGCTTTCTGCAGCGGCGTTGTTACTGTCTGCATCGCATCGAAGTGGTTGTCAGGGGCCGTGAGATCGAGTTTCCATTTGGCAACCGGCTTCTCCAGATATTTGTCTCCATCGTTGTGAATCAGCATCCAGCCAATGTTCTGAATCTGGATCTTTTCGCCGTCGATCTGCGGCGGTTTTGTTTCGATGTATTTACGGACGTCCGTGAGCAAGTCGTCAATGCGAATGGGCCGAGCTTCAAACGTCGCCTTGCTGCCGTTGCGAAAACGAATGTCGAGTGTCGCGCCTTTGCCTGCAGGCTGCACCGATGTGCTTTCAATCTGCAGCCAGTTGTTCACGATCTGATCAATGCGAGCCTGCACTTCTTCCTTGTCATCGCCAGCACTTGCCAGCTTCAGTTCTTCGCGAAGCAATTCTGCCGCCTGTGGATACTGATGACGGTTCATGCGTTCGTTGATCAGGCTTTCCAATGACTCACGCTTTTCGCCGTCATTTCGCGCGATCACAGCTTTCAGGATGGTGATGTGATTGAATTTGTCCGGCAGAGTAAATCGCTTCACGCCTGTCGTCAGTTTGGCGATCGTCTCGGAATCGGCCAGTTCATGAGCCGCCCATTCGCCGGAATCTTTCGGCGTCTCGCCATCCGCAGCACCGGTCAGAATCACCGGCGGACCACCGACAGCAGCTGCTCCCACTCCAAACTGCGACTGCAGAAACCCGGCCCATTCCAGATCGACCTGACTGCGGCGTTTTGGCATCAACTGCACGACCTG
>Ga0138256_10002935_pt1 | contig 18220 bp, 12 predicted proteins | sample KNB2016incub_MG_FD_105486 | JGI IMG/M metagenome (GOLD analysis project Ga0138256, IMG submission 105486) | Active sludge microbial communities from wastewater in Klosterneuburg, Austria - KNB2014incub_MG | ecosystem: Engineered > WWTP > Activated sludge > Unclassified | place: Austria... | reverse complement strand
GGAGATGCGCTCGATGACGCTGTCCGGGTCGTCCCCGGTGGGCACGAAGTCGGTGGCCTGGGCCCTCAGGGCCGCGAGCGCCTCTGCCATGTTCCCGGACGACGACAGCACCACGACCGCCGCCGCGAGGCCGGCATCGCGGAGCGCGCGGCACGCGCCACCGCAGTCGCGCACCCCGGGGCCAATCACAGCCAGATCGTGGCTGCCTTCGGCCTCGCCCAGCCGCGTGACGCGCTGGACGTCGAAGCGCCGCCCGAGCGCCGCCAGCACCGCCGGTGCGACGCGACCCCCTTCGTCGAGCAATAGTAGCGTGGCGGCCATGGTGTGTACCCGGCACGTTGCGACCACTTTGGCCGCGACCCTCCTTCCTCGAAACATCACGCCATGGGATCTGGAAGTCAAGCGGGCGCGGAGAGAAATCTGGAGTGGCCCGAGCTTCAGTCGCTGCCGCCCAGGGTGGTGACGGTGAAGTCCCCCGGCGGCTGCGCGCGATCGATGCAGGCTGCGCAGAACACCACTGCGCCGCCGCGAGCTGGCCAGACCAGCGCGTGGGTTTCGCCGCAAGCAGCGCAGGCATCGAAGCCCATGGTCCCTGGGAGGGCGCCCGCATGTCTCAGATCACGGCGCGTTACCAGGCCCGCGAGCCGGCCGCCTTCGTCCAGGACCGGCAGGCAACCGACGCCTTGTGCGACCATCGTCGCCGCAGCGACCTCGACACTGGCGTCTGGCGACACGAAAACGAAGGGCGATTGCATGTGCTGCTCGACCAGCTCCCGGTCGCTCGCATCGGAGAGGTCGCACTGGCAAATCACTCCGATCAAGAGGTCGTCCAGGGTGACCATCAGGTGGTGCACGCCCCAGGTTTCGGCCATGTGCCGTGCCTCGGCGACGCTTCGATCCGGCCCCACGGCGACGGGCCAGGCGGTCATCACATCGCGCACGCACAGCATGTCGAGGGGTTTTGCAAGAGGCATGCCGCGGCGAAGCGTGGCGGAACCTCGGCGAGTCGTGGGTGGGGCGAGTGTCGCAAGGAGACACATGCCGCGCTTTCACTCGCCTCCGGGTCGAGCGTATGCTGGAGGGTGCGGCTGTGCGTAGCAGGGGCGCGCCGCAGGGGGAGGGGGACCATGGGGGAAACGAAGAGACGGCGGGAGCCGTCGCCGGCGCACGACGACAGCGACGCCATCGACGTCTTGGTTGCGAGCGGACGCCGCCAGAAGCTGCGGATGTTGGGACAGGCATTGGGCGCGCCGCGGTATCGCTGCGTGCTCGCGGTGTCGTCGAGTGAAGCGTTGCTGCGCGCTGCGGAACGGGACTTTGCCGTGGTCGTGATCGACGCGAGCGCGCCCGAGCTGGACGGTTTCGGGCTGGCGCGGGCCCTGCGCAAGCGCAAACGCAGCCGAAAAGTGCCGATCGTCTTCGTGATCGGGCACGAAGCGGACCCCGCCAGCGTCTACCGTGGGAACGTGGCCGCCCCCGTCGACCACGTCCATCGGCCGGTCGATCGGGACGTGATCCGGACGAAGGTGCTTACCGCCGCCGAGCTCTCGCGGCGCGATCGCCACATCGCGCGCCTGTCGGCTTCGCTGCGCGAGGCGGGCCGCAGAGCACGGGCAGGCAACGTGACCGAGGCGGCGGCCGTCGCGGACAAGCGCTATTCGAACCTCACCCAGGCCATTCCCGAGCTGGTGATCACCCTCGATGCCGCGGGTTCGCTCGAGTACTGCAACCGCCGCTGGCTCGAGTACACCGGGATGTCTGCCGAGCACTCGCGGGGCCGGGGCTGGGTCCTGGCGATCCACCCGGACGATCGGCGCCGCTGCGTGCGGGCGTGGGAGCGCTCGCTGGCATCCGGCGAGGTGCTCGAGATCGAGTGTCGGCTGCGCCGTGGGTTCGACGGCGCCATGCGCTGGCACACCTGCAGGGCGCTGCCCGAGCGCGACGACGACGGCACCATCATGGGCTGGCTTGGGACCTACTCGGACTCCGAAGAGTTGAAGCAAGCCATCCGTGCCCGGGACGAGTTTCTGTCGATTGCCTCCCACGAGCTTCGCACCCCGCTGACGGCGCTCAAGCTTCGGCTGGAGAGCCTGGCGCACACCGGCACGCCCGACGAACGTGCGTCTCGCAAGCTTCAAGGCGCGATTCGCCAGACCGAGCGCCTCGAGCGACTGATCGATCACCTGCTGGACGCCTCTCGGATCAGCGCGGGGCGGCTGGTGCTCGAGCGCGGGCCCGTGTCTCTGGGTGAGCTCTGCTCCGAGGTTCTGGAGCGGGTGCGCGAGCAGCCGGGAGCTGCAGCGCAGGTCTTCGAGCTCTCGGCCGACGGTGATCTGGTCGGTAGCTGGGACCGCATGCGGCTCGAGCAGGTGGTCGAGAACCTGGTGTCGAACGCCCTGAAGTACGGGGAGGGTCGGCCCATCGAGGTGGGGGTCCGCGGTGACGACGACGCGGTGGAGCTCACCGTCAGCGACCACGGGATCGGCATCGACCCGCCGGACCTCGGGCGCATCTTCGAGCAATTCGAGCGCGCGCGATCCAGTCACGGCCAGAGTGGCATTGGCATGGGACTGTACATCTCCCGCCAGATCGTCCAGGCGCACGGCGGGGAGATCGACGTCGCGAGCGCGCTGGGCCAAGGCTCGGTGTTTCGCGTCGTGCTCCCGCGCCGTTCTCGGCCGCTCACCCCTCTCCACTGAAACCTCGTTCGGAACTTCTCAGGGCCTCGGGTTGTCGGGGAGGGGTGCGCGCGCTGTCATGGCTGCTTGGCTTCGCCCTGGCCCTGGCGCCAGCGCGCGCCGCAGCCTCGAGCATCGCCCGGGAGCCGATTGTGCGGATCTTGCGCCAGGCGGCGCCGGCGGTTCGCGCCTGTGCGGCGCGCTTCGCGCTGTCCGACGGGCGCTACGCGGTTCGGCTGGAGATCTACGGCGGGCGCGTTCGCGAGGTTCGGGTGATCCAGTCGCCGGCGGCGCTGACCCCCGAGGCGGCAGTGTGCCTGTCCGGGGCATATCGCCGACTGCGCTTTCCCGAGATGGCCTCGATCGACGACGGCCGCCCCGAGCACTGGTCGATCGCGTTCCCGTTCATTCTCTCGCTCGAGCCGGGGATGCCGCCCGCACCCCGGGTTCGACCGCGGCCGGCGCGCGTGGGCGGCCCCGGCGGGCGCAGGAATTTCGGGCCGCTTCCGGGCTGACGCTCTGGCTGCGCGGTTCAGGCAGAAGTCCGCGGTTTCTTGGCGGCACGAACGCTGCAGTCGGCGAGAGACGATGTCCGTCGACCCCGCCGTGCTCGAAGGTCGCGCGCTCACCAAGGTCTACCGCATGGGCGACGTCGACGTGCACGCCCTGCGAGGCGTGGACCTGAACCTGCACGCCGGAGAGCTGGTCGTGCTGCTGGGAGCTTCGGGCAGTGGCAAGAGCACCCTGCTCAACATCCTGGGGGGGCTCGACGTGCCCTCTGGCGGCACCGTGGTCTACCGCGACCACGACCTGACCGCAGCGACCGAGCGCGAGCTCACTCGCTATCGTCGTGAGCACGTCGGCTTCGTGTTTCAGTTCTACAACCTGATCCCCAGCCTGACCGCTCGCGAGAACGTCGCGCTCGTCACCGAGATCGCCGACGACCCTCTCTCACCGGAAGACGCGCTCGGCCTGGTGGGGCTCGGCGAGCGGATGGACCACTTCCCGGCGCAGCTCTCGGGGGGTGAGCAGCAGCGGGTCGCGATCGCCCGCGCGGTGGCCAAGCGCCCCGATCTGCTGCTGTGCGACGAGCCCACGGGTGCCCTCGACTATCAGACCGGAATCGTCGTGCTCGAGGTCATCGAGGCCGTCAACCGCGAGCTGGGGACCACCACCGCGGTGATCACCCACAACGCGCCGGTGGCTGCCATGGCCGACCGCGTGATCACGCTGCACGACGGGCGGGTGATGGGCGAGGCGCGGAACGAGCGTCGCATGGCAGCCAAGGAGCTGAGATGGTGAGGCCCCTGGACCGCAAGCTCTTCCGCGACCTGTGGCGGCTCAAGGGTCAAATGGCGACCATCGCGCTGGTGGTCGCGGCGGGTATCGCCGCGTTCGTCACCTTGCGCGGCACGCACACGTCCATCCAGGACGCACGGTCGGCGTACTACGAAAGGCAGCGGTTCGCCGACGTGTTTGCGCGGCTCGAGCGCGCGCCCCGTTCACTCTTGTCTCGCGTCGAGCAGGTGCCGGGGGTCTCGCGGGCCGACGGCCGGGTGGTCGAGCCGGCCATGGTCCCGCTGCCCGAGGTGTCGGAGCCGCTTCGGGCGCAGGTGGTGTCGGTGGGCACGGAAGAGCTGCAGGTTCTGAACCAGCTTCACCTTCGGGACGGACGCTGGCTCGAGCCTGGCCGCAGCGACGAGGTCCTGCTGCTCGAGTCTTTCGCGGTGGCGCGGAAGATCAAGCCGGGGGACCGCCTGCCCGTGGTGCTGAACGGCAAGAAGCGCGACGTCCGCGTGGCGGGTGTGGTGATGAGCCCGGAATACGTCTTCGCCATCACCGCCGGCGACATCTCGCCCGATCCGGATCGCTTTGCGGTGATGTGGATGGCCGACGAAGCCATCGCGGCGACCTTCCAGATGGAGGGTGCGTTCAACGTTCTGTCGGTGCGTTTGCAGCCGGGGGCCAGCGAACGCGCGGTGATCGACGCGCTCGACCGCCTGCTCGAGCCCTTCGGGGGCACGGGCGCCTACGGCATCGGCTGGCAGCCGTCGAACCGGGCGATCGACGGTGAGCTGGCACAGCTTCGGAGCTTCTCGACCGTGCTGCCGGTGATCTTCCTGATGGTCGCCGCGCTCTTGGTCAACGTGGTGCTCTCGCGCCTGGTGCACCTGCAACGACCCGAGATCGCGACGCTGAAGGCGCTGGGGTACTCGGATTTCGAGGTGGGCTTCCACTTCTTCGAGCTGGTGCTGGTGATCTTGGTGCTCGGCGCCGGCGTCGGGGTGGGGGTGGGGGGCTACTTCGGCAACGTGATGGTCGACCTGTACGCGGTGTACTTCAAGTTCCCGAACCTGAGCTTCCGCTTCGACGGCGCCAGCGCCAGCGCCGCGGTGGTGATCAGCGTGGTGGCGGCGTTGCTCGGGGCGTTCAGCGCGGTGCAGAGCGTGGTCAGCCTGCCGCCCGCCGAGGCGATGCGCCCGCCGGCGCCGGCCCGCTATCGACGTTCGCTGGTGGACCTCTTGGGCCTGGCCCGCGTGGTCGGACCGTCGCTGCACATGATCGTGCGCGAGCTTCAGCGCCGACCGCTGCGAACCGTGTTCTCGGCCCTCGCCATCTCGGTGTCGATCGGGCTGATGGTGATCGGCGGGTGGTACTACGACGGCATCCGCGAGCTGGTCCACACCCAGTTCCACCAGGCGATGCGCGAGGACGTGGCGGTGGCGTTCATCGAGGCCCGGCCAGCGCGCGCCCTCTCGGATCTGGCGCATACCCCCGGCGTGCTCGCGGCCGAGGGGCTGCGCGCGGTGCCGGTGCGGTTCCGTTCCGGCCACGCTCACCGTGATGGTGCGATCTTCGGCTATCCCGAAGGCGGCGAGCTACGCCAGCTGCGCGACCGCTATGCTCGGCTGGCCCCCTTGCCACCCGACGGCGTGGTGCTCACCGACGTCTTGGCCGAGGTCCTGCGCGTGCGTCCCGGCGATCGGGTCGAGGTCGAGATCCACGAAGGGCAGCGCGGCACGAAGCAGCTGGTCGTCGCCGGCACGGTGGACGACGCCATGGGGCTTCAAGGCCACATGACGGCTGACGCGCTGGCGCGCTTCATGGGCGAGACACCGAAGGTCAACCTGGCCCTGTTGCGGATCGATCCGACCAGCTCGGAGACCATCGACGCGCGCTTGAAGGACCTGCCATACGTCGCCAGCGTCACCCGGCGCGCCGATCTGCTGGCGCGCTTCGAGAGCCAGAGCGCGAGCATGATCACCACCATGTCGGCCATCATCTTGCTGTTCGCCGCCACCATCACCGTGGGGGTGGTCTACAACAATGCCCGCGTGGCCCTCTCGATCCGCGCCCGGGACCTGGCCAGCCTGCGCGTGCTGGGCTTCACCCGGGGCGAGATCTCGGCGATTTTGCTGGGCGAGATGGGGCTGCAGGTGCTGCTTTCACTGCCGCTGGGGCTGGTGTTCGGGCGCTGGCTGGTGGTCGGGATCGCCTCCACCGTGGACCCCGAGCAGTGGCGAATGCCGGTGGTGATCACCGACCGCAGCTACGCCATCGCGCTGTCGGTGGCGCTGATCGCCGCCGTGCTGTCGGCGCTGCTGGTGCGGCGGCGACTGGACAAGCTGGATCTGATCGGAGTGCTCAAGACGCGAGAATGACCATGGACGACCGCAAGGAAACTAGACGACGCCGGGCGCTGTCACGCTGGATCAAGCGCGGGCTCTTGGCCGCGGTGGCCCTTGGGTTGCTCGCGCTGCTGGTCAAGGCAATGCTGCCCAAGCCCGTGCCCGTGGACCTGGCCGTGGCCGAGAAGGCCCCGCTGCGCGTCACGGTGGACGAAGACGGTACGACCCGGGTCAAAGACCGTTACGTGGTCTCGGCGCCGCTCACCGGAAGCCTGGCGCGCCTCGAGCTCGATCCCGGCGACAGCGTGAAGCAGGGGGACGTGGTGGCACGCATCGTTCCCCTGGCGCCGCCCTTGCTCGACGAGCGCAGCAAGCAGAGTGCCGAGGCGCGCGTTGCCGCCGCGCTGGCCGCCCAGCGGCAGGCCACCGCCCAGGTCGAGCGCGCAAAGGCCAACCAAGAGTTCGTGAAGAAGAACATCGACCGCGCGCGCTCGCTGGCCGACAAAGGGGTCGCGGCTCGCGAGAGCGTGGACCAGGCCGAGCTCGCCGAACGCACCGCCCACGCCGATCTCGAGTCGTCGCGGTTCGGGGCCAAGGTGGCGGACTACGAGGTCGAGGTGGCGCGGGCCACCCTCGGAAGGCTGGGGAAGAAGCTGAAACCCGGCAGCGAAGAGCAGTTCTTGGTCAAGTCACCGGTGGCCGGGCGCGTGCTCAAGGTGCTTCACAAGAGCGAGGGCGTGGTTCAAGCCGGCACGCCGCTGGTCGAGGTCGGTGATCCGGCGGCGCTCGAGATCGTGGTCGACGTTCTGACCAGCGACGCCGTGGAGGTGCTGCCCGGCACCGAAGCGGTGCTCGGCGAGTGGGGCGGGGCGCCCCTGCCGGCCCGTGTGCGCATCATCGAGCCTTCGGCGTTCACTCGGCTTTCGGCGCTGGGCGTGGAAGAACAGCGGGTGAACTTGGTGCTCGACCCCATGGGGCCGGCCGAACCCTGGGCACGGCTCGGCGATGGCTACCGCGTCAAGGCCGAGATCGTGACCCGCGAGAAGGCGGATGCCCTGCAGGTTCCAGCGAGCGCGGTCTTCCGTCGAGACTCGGGCTGGGCGGTGTTCCGGGTCGAGGGCCAGGTGGTGCGGCTGAGCCCGGTTCAGCTCGGGCTCAGGACCCAGCGGCGCGTCGAGGTGGTGGTCGGGCTCGAGCCCGGCGCGCGGGTCGTGGTGCACCCGAGCGACCGCGTCTTCGACGGGGTGAAGGTGTCGGCTCGCTAGATGCTGTCGCGCCGCTTGAGCGCGATCAGGATCCAGATCAAGACCGCGAACATCATCGCGCACAAGACCGCCGGCGGCAGCCAGATCAGCTCGTAGTCCTTGAAGCCCCACGCGCCGTTGAAGTCCATGCTGGCGATCTGGGCCTCGGCGCAGCGGAACTTCCCCTGCGTCACGAAGTTGTCGACGCTGGTGGTGTCGGGGCGTTTCAGGTCCATGACCCACGCCGGGTCGCCGGCGATGGCCATGCGCTCTTGAGCCACCACGCCCTGGAAACCCCAGCGCGCCGGCACCAGGTACATCGGCCACTCGAGGAGCGAGTTGGTGGTCATGGGCACCATGATGCCGCCCAAGACCACCTGCGGGATGAGGGCGATGGGCGTGAGGGCCATGGCCGCCTCGCTGCTGGTCACGATGGTGCTGAGCAAGAGCCCGATCGCCACGCTGTTCATCGCGGTGATGATCAAGGTGCCGAGCTCGATCACGAACGAGATGGGGCCGCCGTGAAAGCCGAGCGCGAAGAACACGATGCCCAAGAGGACCGTGCACTGGATCACGCAAATGAACGTGAGCAGCAGGAACTTGCTGAATACGTAGTTGAACAGCTTCAGGTTCACCATGCGCTCGCGCATGTAGATCGCCCGCTCGCTGACGATTTCACGAGCGGCGTTGCTGGTGCCGAACCAGACCGCCGCGACCACCAAGAAGAAGGCCGCGCCCGAGTGGTCGGTGGTGACCTGCATGCCCGAGAGCAGATCGTTCGACCCGGTGCCCAGGCCGCCCGAACGCCGCCCCAGCTCTTGCAGCGCGCCCAGGCACCAATACGGGATGGCCTCTTTCTGCCCGCCGAAGACCAGCGCCAGCAAGATGCCGATGATCGGCGCCTGCGCCAGCATGATCACCGTGCCGCTGACGTCGCGCACCTTGGTCTTGAAGTAGCGCGAGAAGAGCAGGAAGAACTGGCCGCCGGTGCGCCCGCGGCCCCGGGGCACACCCTGCTGGTGGCTGCCGGCGCCCACCGCGCGCTGGCCGCTGAACATCTTCTGGAAGACCGGGTTCTGCGGGTTGAAGAACTCGGCGTTCCATTCCCGGGCGGCGGTCTGGCGCGCCACGATGCGCGGTGTGTAGGGGTTCTGCGCTCGCAGCGCGTCCCAGATGGGCCGTTCGCGCTGGTTCAGCATGTCGAACATGTCGCGCGGGTTGTCGACCGTGTTCGGCTTGCCCTGCCGCTCGAGGAAGCTGCCGAAGAAGCGGTAGCCGTCCTTGGTGGGGCCGTAATAGATCGGGATGCCGCCCTGCCCGAGCACCAGCGCCAGGTTGAACTTCTCGTACTCGTCCTTCGCCGGCTGGTGGATCGTGCAGATGATGGTCTTGCCGGTGGTGTGCGCCAGCTGCGCCAAGAGCTCGACCAGCGCGGTGGTGTCGTCGGCGGCCAGGCCCGAGGTGGGTTCGTCCAGGAACATGATGACCGGGTCGGTCACCAGCTCCATGGCAATGTTCACGCGCTTGCGCTGGCCGCCCGAGAGGATCTTCTTCTCGGGCTTGCCGATCTGCAGGTGCTGCACCGACTCGAGGCCCAGCTGGGCCAGCGTGGTCTGCACGCGCCGATCGATCTCGTCGTTGCTGTAGTCCGAGGGCAGACGGAACTTCGCGCTGTAGCGGACGGCCTCGTAGACCGTCAGCTCGGGGTGCACGATGTCGTCTTGCGGGACGTAGCCAATGCTGCCGCGCAGCGCGTCGTAAATGGCGTACAGGTCCTCGCCGTTGATCCGCACCTGGCCGCCGGTTGGCGGCAGGTACCCGTTCAGGGCCAAGAGCAGGGTGGTCTTGCCGGCACCTGAAGGCCCCATCAGCGCGATCAGATCGCCCGGCATCGCCTTGAAGCTGATGTGATCGAGCAGGGTCTTCATCTGACCGGGGTTGTCCCGATCGTTCACCTGCATCACCAGGTCCCAGGCCTCGATCTCGTAGAGCGGGCGCCCCGCCCACTTGGCCAGGTCTTCGACGACGAGGGCGACCTCTTCCGCCTCGACCTGGATGAGCAGCGGCATCGGGCCGATGAAGACCTTTTCGCCGTTCGCCACCGGCACCCGCTGCCCGGGGGGAATGCGCTGGCCGCGCACGTAGGTTCCGTTGCCGGCTCCGCGATCTTCCAGGAACAGCTGCGAGCCCAGCTTGTGCAAGATCGCGTGCTTGCTCGACACCTGTGGGTGCGGCAGCACGATGTCGTTGTCCGGCGTACGGCCAATGCTCTTGAAGGTGGGCTGACCGGGCCCGCCGATCGCGACCTGCCCGATCACCGTCTTGTGCTTCGGGCGCGCCGCGCCGGCGCCGCCGCCAGCGGGAGCGGCGGCCGGGGGTTGTGCCGCTGCACCGCCGCCCGCCAGCGACTGCGCGAGCTGCATCGCCAGGGCCACCGGCACGGGAATGGGGCCGATCGCCACGAGCCCGTTGGGATCGAGCGCCGTTGCCTGGTTGGCGGGCAAGCGGTTGCCCGCGATCCACGTGCCGCTGGTCGAGCCGTGGTCGGTGACCGAAAGTGGGTTCAGCGTGACCGTGGCGTGCTGGCCCGAGACACTGGCGTGCTGCAGCACGACATGCGCGCGAGCGGCCTCGCGGCCGAAGACGATCTGGCCGGCGGCGGGGGGCAGCGAGCCGGGCTGCATCAGCATCAGCGCCAGGGCGGGGTGCGTGTTCGGCACCGGCGTCTGCCCCACCATGAACTGGGTGCGGAAGTCGAAGGGCTGTGACGAGCCCGGGGCGATGGGCTGACCGTTCGCGAAGGTCTGGCTGGTGCCCGCGTCGACGAACACCAGCTGCCCGCCGCCCTGGTGAACGATGCGCGCGTGCTCTGCCGCGACGCCCGGACCGCCCAGGTGGATCTCGCAGTGCGGGGCGCTACCGATCGTGATGCTCTGCTTGCCGAAGCCGGGGATCATCGCGTCTGCCTTGGATCGAAAGGAAGCTCTAACAAAGCCGACCTGGCTTCTCAATCACGAGCCGGCGTCGGCGTCGTCCCGTGGAGCGTTCGCAGGGGTTTCTGCGGCATCCGGCGCCGTAACATTTCCGGGCTTGGGTGGGGCTTTGACCTCTGGCGGGGGCACCATCTCTTCTTGCCGGTCGCCTCCCCGGTGCACGCTGCGGCGCAGCGCCCACGCCGCGACGGCGGCCAGCGCGCTGCCCACGAGCACGATCGCCAGCCAGAGCAGCAGGCGGGACGAGCTGGTCGGTCGCACCGCAAGGTGCGGGGGCTCGTCGTGCGCGAAGCTCGGCAGGCGCGCTGACAGGCCGGGCTCGGTCCGACGATCGCCGCCGTCGACCTGGGTCAATCCGGGCAGGGTGGGCCGCGGCGCGCCGTCGTCGAACAGCGTCTTGGCCGGCGCGCTGTCCGGGTCGACCAGCGTGCCCTTCGGCTCGGTGATCAACGTCCCACTCGGGCGATCGATCACCGTGCCCCGCGCCGTGGTGGCGGGTGGCAGCTCGACCAGCGCGAGCACCAGCGCGGTCACGTTGTCGTGGCCGCCGCGGGCGTTGGCGAGCGCCACCAGCTCTTGGCACACCACCGCGGTCCCGTTTTGAACCCGCCGCCGCACCACGTCGAGGAGCTCGGGGTCCGTCACCAGGTCGGTGAGCCCGTCGCTCGCCAGCAAGAGCACGTCGCCGGGCGCGAGGCCGAGCGGCTCGGGGCGCACCTCGACCGCGACCTCGGGCGCGATCCCCAGCGCGCGAGTGATCTTGTTGGCGTCGGGGTGCACGAGCGCCTGCTCGGGCGACAGCATGCGCGACTCGACCAGCTCTTGGACCATCGAGTGGTCGCGCGTCAGGCGCTCGATGCGGCCGTCGCGCACCAGGTAGGCCCGCGAGTCCCCCGCGTGTGCGACCTCGGCGCCGCCGGGGTGGATCAGCACCGCGACGCACGTCGAGCCGGGCCGGTGGGCGGCCTGCGCGGCGCCGCCCAAGGCGTATACGGCCCGGCCGGCCTGCTCGATTGCATGCTTCAGCACCAGCCCCGGCAGCACCCCCGGGCCCTGGGCGCGCGCGGCGTCGATGATGCAGCGCACCGCAGTGTGACTGGCTTCGCGCCCCGCCTCGTGCCCCCCCATGCCGTCGCACACCACTGCCAGGTGACCGATGGGCGTCTCGGCATACCCCGAGGCGTCCTCGTTCACCTGCTTGGACGGATCACGACCCGGATCGCTCAGCTCGGCGAAGTCGACGACCACGCCGTGTGCGGAGCCGAGCACTCGCGATCGCTCCTTTCGCTACTCGAGGCGCACGGTGAACTCGACCGGCCCGAAGCGGACCAGCGAGCCGTTCGGCGCCGGAGTCCACACCCCCGCGCTCAGGCGTGTGCCGTTGACGTGGGTCCCGTTGTTGCTGTTCTCGTCACGGACCAGGAGCTGCCCGCCGTCGAGGCGCACGGTGGCGTGCACCCCCGAGACGCGCGGCTCGGTCAGCAGGATGCCGCACTGCGCGCCGTCGCGCCCCGCGCGCATCTCGACACCGGGCACCACCGTGAACACCCCGGCGGCACCCTGCAGCGTGGCGCGGGACGCCGCTGCAGGCGGGCCGCCGTACGGGTTCGGTGGCGCCGCCGCGGCCGGCATGGGGGCCGGAGCCTGCGCCGGTTGATTGCCGTACATGAACTCCGGGCTGGGGGCCGCGGGAGCAGGGGCCGCGTACGGGTTGGGCGCGGGCGCTGCGCCGTACGGGTTTGGCGCGGGGGCGCCGTAAGGGCTCGGCGCCGGCGCTGCGCCGTAGCCGCCTCCACCATAGGGCGGCATGCCGCCTGCAATCACCGGCGCGGGCGGCGGCGCGGCGCCGCCCTTCTTGCCGCCGCCGCGGACGATCACCACGATCAAGAGCAAGATCACCACCACCCCGAACAGCCCGCCGAGCACCCACAAGATGGGGAAGGGCTGAGTCGTGCCCTTGAGCTGCACGATGCTGTCGGCCGTGACCCCGCTCGTGCGGCTTGCCTTGTTGTCGTAGACGACCAGGCGCACCACCGCTTGCTCCCCCGAACCGTGGAGGATCTTCTCTTTGTCGGGCGCCTCGAACTCGGCGTAGGTGTCGCTGACCTCGACCGCGCGCCCCTTCATGCCCATGGCGATCAGCTGCTGCTGGGTGCGCTTGGCCTTCTCGACGTCGGCCCCGGCCAGGGCCGCCGGCGCCTGCTGGCCGGCGGGCAGGAAGTAGACCTCGGCCCGCCCCTTCTCGCCGCCCCAGCAGAAGTTGCCATACAGCTTGAAGGTCCCGTTGGGATGCACGCCGCCCTGGCGCTTGGCCATGTCCTGCGAGTACTGCGTGTCCACGTCGAGCGGCCAGGTGGTCGGGTCGATGCCCACGGGCACGTCTTTGAAGGTGTTGTCCCCCAAGATCGGCGGCTTCACCTCTTTGAACACCAACCCGAAGGTCTGCGTGACCCCGCGCTCGATGCACGACACCCGCCACTTGACGATGTGCATGTTGGCGAAGCGCTGCCGCACCGAGCCCACGATGGTGTTGCCACGGGCGCCCTCGCCGGGCTGAACCACGGTGAAGAAGCCGCCGATCTCGGTGTTGGCGAGGCCGCGCATGAACTCGAGCGAGTTCTGGCGGTACTCGTCGTAGACCTTCGGCGGGAAGAAGATGCTGATCACCGGCACCGGTGCCTTGGGCAACGCGGTGTTCTCTTCCGGGAAGCGGCCGCCGGTCATGTACTTGGAGATCTGCATGCCGCCGGGGCCGGTGGTGAGGGCGTCGGCGCCGCCGTACCCGGTCGAGATCACGACCATGGCCTGGTGCAGCGGCACCTTCACGTCTTCGCCCACGTTCCCCAGCGACTTGAAGCCGTCGGTGGCGGCTTCTTTGATGATCGTGCCGAGCGAGCGATTGCGACCTTGCGACGCCCAGGTGCTGGTCACCGAGCTCACGAACTGCTGAGCCTGGCCCTTCTTTGCGGCGCTGAGCCACTTGCTGTCCTTCACCACCTGGCGGTCGTTGAAGAACATCACGTTGACGATGTCGCTGCCGCTCATGCTGCCGATGAAGGCGTTGGCGATCTGCTTGGCGTCTTCGAAGCCGTCTTTGATGCGGGCGTCGGCGTCCACCAAGATCACCCAGGCGGTGCCCACGCCCGGTTGATTCAGGCTGGCGCCCCACTTGGTGTGGCTCACGTACTTCGCCGGCTGGTCGCTGCCCTCGACCTTGACGGTGAACAGCGCGTTCTCGTGGGGGAAGGCGGCGTTGGCAGCACCGAAGGGCTGGTACAGCGCCTGCGGCTTCTCGAGCGAGTCGCTGAGGCAGCGGTAGTAGCTGCTGCCGCGATCGTCGACGCAATTGACGGTGGCGTCGCTGATGCGCTTGGTCTGCACCAGCTCGATCACGGTGGTCAGGATGGGGGCGCCGTTCTCGTTCGCGGCCCGAGGGTCGACGCGCAAGATGTGGGCTTCTGGAGCCGCGTGCACCACGGCGCTCACCACCAGGACGACGACGCCCACCAGCCAGGCCACGACGCGTGGCGGTTGTTTCAGCTTCGCAACTTCCATGTCCCTCGATCTCGGCTCTCGTGCGTGCCCGCGGGCGCGCTCAGACGATTTTCACGGTCGTGGTGTACCCGCCGAAGCGCAACGTGTCGCCGTCTCTCAGCTCGACGGGCATGCCCTTCGCGACCTTCTCTTCGTTCAGGTAGGTCCCGTTGGTGCTGCCCGGATCCTCGAGCTTGAGGGAGCCCGGTCGCGCCGCGGCGTGAACCACCGCGTGCCGCGAAGACGTGGTCGGGTGATCGATCTCGATGTCGAGCCCCTCGACGGCGGCCTTGCGGCCGATCACGTTTTTGCCCTGATACAGCGGCCAGAAGGTGCCGCGATCGTTGCCCTCGAAGCTCACCAAGAAGCCGGCGAGCGTGCGCGGTGCGTCGGCCGCGATGGCCATCGGATCGACCGCCACCTGGGCCGCCGTGCGCGACACACCGGTCGGGGGTGCGGCGCTCGGGCGATCGCCTTCGGGCGCCGGGGGGCTGGCCGAAGGGGCCGGAGGCACCGCGGACGGCGGCGCCGCTGCGGGTGCGGGCGGCGGGGGCGCTGGCGGCGCAGCCCCCGCGGCGCGCTTCGCGGCCTCGTGCTCGTCCGCCGTGGGCGGGGGAGCGGTCGCGGCGAAGGCGGCGGGATCGTTCCATCCCGGTGCGCCCGCTGGCGGCGGAGCGGCCGGAGGCAGTGCGCCGGGCGGCGGTGCGCCGGGCGGTGGCCCTGGCGGTGGCCCGACCGGCACCTGCCCGAGATCCGGCGCCATGGTGGCGCCGAACGGGTTGAGGCCTTCGGGCGAGCCCACGCGATAGCGCTCGTTCGCCGGAGTGAACGCGCCGGGTGGGCCGGCGGGTGGCGGAGCCCCCGGGGGCGGCGGCGGCGGAGCGCCGGGAGGCGGACCCCAGCCCGGAGGAGGCGCGCCGTAGCCCGGCTGCCCGGGGGGCGGGCCGTACTGACCTGGCGGCGGGCCGTAGGGCGAGGGGGGCGCACCGGGCGGTGGCGCGCCGGGCGGCGCACCCGGGTACTGCGGTGGCGGGGCGCCCCAACCGGGCGGAGGCCCGGGCGGAGCGCCCGGCGGTGCACCCGGCGGTGGACCGTATGCCGGCGGGGGAGCCCCGGGTGGAGGCCCGGGGGGCGGACCCCAACCGGGCGGGCCCGCGGGCGGCCGAGCGCCGCCGGGACCTGGAAAGGTGGCGGGCTGGGCACCGACGCCGGAAGCCGGCAGCGGCGCGCCGCACGAAGCACAGAACTTACTGGTGGGCTGGTTGGAAATGCCGCAGCGCGGGCACGCGATCATCGAGGCGTCCTCCGAAACCCGAGAAAAGCCGTGATAACCCGGCAGATCACGGGCGGGCCCGAGCATAGCCGGTCCGCCCTCAGCGGAGTAGCACGATAGTGTCGGGCGCTAGCGGCTCGGCGAGCCCAGCGCTCAGACGTCCTTTTCGTCGCGGATGCGTGCGGCCTTGCCCTGCAGGTTGCGCAGGTAGCCCAGGCGCGCGCGGCGGACCACGCCGCGGGAAACCACGTCGATTTGCTCGATACGCGGCGAGTGCAGCAAGAACACGCGCTCGACGCCGACGCTGAAGCTGACCTTGCGCACCGTGAAGGTGCTGCGGGCGCCGGCGCGGTGGCGCTTGATCACGGTGCCCTTGAAGACCTGGGTCCGGAGCTTGTCGCCCTCGACGATCTTGTAGTGCACCGCGATCGTGTCCCCCACGCGGAAATTCGGCAGATCCGAGCGAAGAGCGCTGTTTTCGAAGGCTTCGATCTTGGGGTGAATCATCGACATGGCGGGGTCTCCGGCCGGCTGGGGGCGGGGATTATGCACGCGCCCGGGGGCTCGTCAATGGGCGAGGGGGCCCCACCGCGCCGCTTGCGCGAGGGCCGGAAATACACTACTTCCCGCAGCCCAATTTCCGGTAGGCCGAAAGGCCCGCCTGCGACGACGAAAGAGAGACCGAACAATGAACACGCATCCGGGTGTCATCGGGCGCAAGCTCGGCATGACTCAGGTCTTCACCAGCGACGGCTCCGTCATTCCGTGCACCGTGGTGGAGGCTCGTCCCGTCGTCGTCGGCAAGCGCACCAAAGAGAAGGACGGCTACGACGCGATCGTGCTCGGCCTCGCCGACCGCAAGGACAAGCACACCAAGAAGCCGCAGGCGGGCATGTACAAGAAGGCGAGCGTCTCGCCGAAGCGCTGGCTGAAAGAGCTGCGCTGCACCCCGGAGTTCGCCGCGAGCTTCGAGCTCGGCGCCGAGGTCAAGCTCGACAGCGTGTTCGAAGAGGGCCAGCACGTCGACGTGCAGGGCACCAGCCGCGGGCGTGGGTTCACCGGCGTCATGCGCCGCTTCAACTTCGCTGGCCAGGTGCAGACCCACGGCACGCACGAGTACAAGCGCCATGGCGGCTCGATCGGCACGAACATGACCCCGGGCCGTGTGCTCAAGGGCGTCGGCATGCCGGGCCAGCACGGCAACGCGAAGGTCACCGTCTACAGCCAGCGCGTGGTGAAGGTCTCTGCCGACGACAGCTTGCTGTTCGTCGAGGGCGGCATCCCCGGCTCGAAGAACTCGCTCGTGTTCGTGCGCGGCGCCGTCAAGCGCCACGGCGGCAAGAAGAAGGGCTGAAGCCTAGGTGTGGCTCGACGCCCGCGTCGTCGCCTGTGACGGCGACGTGTTGGTGGTCGACAAGCCGCGCGGCATCGTGGTCCACGGCGGCGACGAGGCGCGCGCGGACGATCTGGTCACCCGTCTTCGCGGGTGGCTCGTGGCCCGCGGCGAACCCGACTATCTGGGTGTGCATCAGCGGCTCGACAAAGATGCCTCCGGCGTGATGCTGTTCACGCGCCGCCGCGAGCTGAACGCGGCGGTGGCCGGCGACATGGAGGGGCATCGGGCCCGCCGCACCTACCTGGCGGCGGTGACCGATCCCGGGCTATCGCCCCGCGGTGTGCTGGAGCACCAGCTCGCCCCCCAGAAGGGGGGCGTGACGCGGGTGGTTCCCCGAGGCGGCCAGCGCTCGGTGGCGCGCTATCGCGTGCTCGAGCGTGCCGGCGGCCGCGCGCTGGTCGAGCTGTCGCCCGAGACCGGCCGAACGCACCAGCTGCGCGCGCAGCTGGCGGCGGTCCGCGCGCCCATCGCCGGCGATCGGCTCTACGGTGGCGCGCGGGCGAACCGTCTGATGCTGCACGCCTGCGCGCTCGATCTGCCGTCGCTCGGGCGGCGCTTCGAGTGCCCGGTGCCCGAGTCGCTCTCTGCCTGGGTCGCGCGCGGCGAGGTGGGGCTGCCCGCGGCGTTCGGTCCGGCGCTGGCCGATGCGCTGTGTCTGCGGGCCGCGCTGTTCGAGCAAGCGTCCGCCTATCGATGGGTCAACGGCGCCGGCGACGAGCTGCCGGGCGTGGTCGTCGACCGCTACGGCGACCACGCCGTGCTCGCGGTCTCGAGCGACGAGGCCGCGGCGCGCGCTCGCGAGATCGCGGACGCTTTGCTCGTGCTCGGCGCGCGGGGCGTGTACCTCAAACTGCGCGAACGCGCCGATCAACGTCAGGTCGACCGCGACAAGAACGCGCCGCCGCTGCCGATTGCCGGCGAGCCCGCCGAGGCCGAGCTGGTGGTGACCGAGGGCGAGCTGCGCTTTCCCGTGCGACTCGCCGACGGGCCGTCGACCGGGCTGTTCGTCGACCAGCGCGACAACCGCGATCGGATCCGGCGGCTCTCGGGGGGGCGGAGAGTGCTGAATCTGTTCTCGTACACCTGCTCGTTCAGCGTGGCAGCCGCCCGGGGCGGCGCGCGCGAGGTGGTCAGCATCGATCTCTCGCGGCCGGCGCTCGATCGCGGGCGAGCGGCCTTCGAGGAGAACGGGCTCGACCCCGCGCAGCACCGCTTTCATCACGAGGACTGCGTGGCCTGGCTGGGGCGCGCGCGACGTCGCCAAGAGCGCTTTGGTCTGGTGATCTTGGACCCGCCCAGCTTCGGCACGCGCAGCAAGCGCGCCACCTTCGACGTCGACCGGGACTATGGGCGGGTGGCGGCCGACGCCCTGGCACTGCTCGAGCCCGGCGGGCGCCTGCTCGCCGTCACCAACCATCGCAAGACCAGCCGCGAGCGGATGCGTCGGACGCTGCACGAGGCTGCCCGCAGCGC
>Ga0138256_10002932_pt1 | contig 18229 bp, 19 predicted proteins | sample KNB2016incub_MG_FD_105486 | JGI IMG/M metagenome (GOLD analysis project Ga0138256, IMG submission 105486) | Active sludge microbial communities from wastewater in Klosterneuburg, Austria - KNB2014incub_MG | ecosystem: Engineered > WWTP > Activated sludge > Unclassified | place: Austria... | reverse complement strand
ATCGGATAGCTTCCATAGAGGGAAAAGCGAAATCACTTAATTGTTTAGGTAGAGAAACTTATGTGACAAGATATGCGCAAATGAAATTGTTAATTAATAATATCGCACCACCACCAGCCGTAAAGACTCAAGGAATCCCAACAAATACTAATACAAGCAAACCTGCTGATGGCGGATTAGATTCTAAGGGTAAACCTACTGGGGATCAAAATGTGCCAGCACCAAGTAAAAAATTGAAAAAAGGCGGTATTTAAGTTTTATTGCTTATAGTTATTTTAGAAAAAAGTTTATTAAAGTAAAGCTTTGTAGAATAAGGCATCACTTTAAGCAAATTAGGTTTTACTTTTGCAAAAAAAAGTGTGATTAGACTAGCTCACATCACTTCATATCTGCTTCATCCTATCTTTATACTCTTGTATAATTCTTTGTTATTAATGTGTTTAAAACCACATTGGTTTGGTATTCATCATGTCAAAGAAGCGGGTTTATTGATTTTATTAGTCCTAATATATACGATTATCATTCCAATCATTGGCATTTTACTTTTACGATTTATTGGATTGATCAAAACTATACATTTGGAAGATAAGATGGATAGAATTGCTCCGTTAATCATTTGTATTGTATTTTATCTTTGGTTGTATATCAATCTCAAACAAAATCCCGATATTCCAAAAGCGTTTTTGTCTTTGATATTAGGGAGTATCATTTCCTTGTGTTTAGCATTTGTCATTAATAATTGGTTGAAGGTTAGTTTACACACCATCGCCATAGGTGGATTGATATGTTTTTGGTTAATAATAAGATATTATTTTTGTACCGATGATATCATGTATTTCCGTTTTAAGGAGACAGAAGTATCTCGATTCCATATCCATCAATTACTTGGCATTTCATTAATCTTAGGAGGTTGGATCGGAACTTCAAGATTATATTTGAAGGCTCACACATCAGAAGAAGTTTATTTAGGATATGTTATTGGTATAATTTCTATTATCATTGCATTCAAATATATGTATTAAACAATTAATATGGAAGCATTACAAAAAATTATTGAATCAGTATGGAATGATCGTGAATTATTGAAATCTATTGAGGTTCAACAAGCAATTCGACAAGTCATTGAGTATCTAGATAAAGGAAAAATTAGAGTCTCAGAACCCTTAAATATTGGTCATTGGAAAGTTAATGATTGGATTAAAAAAGCTATATTACTTTATTTTCCAATTTCTGAAAACAAACGAATAAGTGCAGGTGATTTAGCATTTTTTGATAAAATACCAACCAAAACAGAGTTTGAACAATTAGGTGTTCGCGCAGTTCCAACAGCTATTGCAAGATATGGATCCCATATTGAATCTGGTGCTATTCTAATGCCTTCTTATGTTAATATCGGTGCATATGTTGGATCTGGATCTATGATTGATACCTGGGCAACAGTTGGTTCTTGTGCACAAATAGGCAGAAACGTACATATAGCAGGTGGTGTTGGTGTTGGGGGTGTTTTAGAACCTCCGCAAGCTCAACCCAATATTATTGAAGATAATTGTTTTATTGGATCACGTTGTATCATTGTAGAGGGTACTATTATAGAACAAGAAGCCGTGCTTGGAGCCAATGTAGTAATCACGGCATCGACGCATATCATTGATGTAACCCAGTCCGAACCTATTTATTATAAAGGTAGAGTTCCAGCAAGATCAGTTGTTATTCCAGGGTCTTATACTAAAAAATATCCCGCAGGTGAATATCAAGTTCCTTGTGCCCTAATTATTGGTCAAAGAAAAGAATCTACTGATAAAAAAGTTTCATTGAACAATGCGCTGCGCGATTTTAATATTGGTCAATAAATGAAAGATCGAAAATTATTAATATAAATTTTCATTAAAAATACTTGATTTTATGTCTATTGTAAAGGAATTCAACGATTACCGTACCCGAATGAATGAAGTCATTCTTGCTCAAGATAATTTGCCTTTAAAGCGATTTTTTTCTTTGGATCATCAAATGTACCAGGAAGGAGCTTTGCCGGTTAAAACTAAAGAACTGCTTGGTCTTGTAGCCTCTATGGTCTTGCGGTGTGATGATTGTATTAAATACCATCTTGAAAAATCCTATGAAAATAAAATTACTACCGAAGAAATATATGAGGTTTTTGCTATTGCAAATATGGTGGGTGGATCCATTTGTATTCCCCATACAAGGAGAAGCGCTGAATATTGGGAAGCTTTGAAAGAGCAAAATGATGAAAAGTCTGAATAATTAGACAAATATTTCAATTTATTGCTTAAGGTCAAACTAGATAATAATACCTAAAGCTTATTCAATAATGATTTCACAACCAATTAAATTTGAGGCTTTTTAACTTTGGCGTATTTGATGTAAAATTAAAAAGCCCAAATTTGCAAGGCGCAAATTCAGGCTCTTTCGACTAAGGTCTCAAAATAAGAAAACTACGATCTTTATCAAGTGGCAAGTACTTACTTTAGGTAAATGCAACTGATTGTATTTTTGAATTCAGCTCAATATCCAATCCAAGTCAATGAACTGAATATGAAAGAATTAGAATGATAACAAATGGTTTAGTAGGAGGTGTCTGATACGTTTTAGAGACACTGCTTACTGGGATTTGGTGTAAAGATAAAATACATATATGATAAATTCAAATATTATAGTAAAAATATTATAAAAATTTTTATATATAATGCAACGACTCATAAGCAATTCCACAATATATATAAATAATTACAAAATATAATATTATATATCAAAATATTATATATAAACTATTATAATAATATAAAATGATATGTGATCGCTATTAAAGAATAATTTTCCTTTGATAAATAGTCCGGTGAATTATATTGAGATTTATATCTTTGATCCTTCTATTGAAAAATACCCGGGTGGTGAAATTGGTAGACACGTACGCTTGAGGGGCGTATGCCGCAAGGTGTGCAGGTTCAAATCCTGTTCCGGGTACTTAATGAAGTCTAAATCTTTTTGGTTGAGTTTTATTTTTATTTATAAAATACCAAAAAAAATCCTTCTAGAATTAGTAATATTAGTTAACAGATTTTATTCCACAATTTTTAGTTCGTATTTATTAAGATTGCATCTTAATATGTACTTAACAGTTGAGGTTAATAAATACTTAATTCCATATGTTCATGTTAAACTAAATTGTACTTTTATATCTAAGTTAAAAAAGCCATATGAAACGAATCCAACTTATATTAGGTATGATATTAATTTCATTAATATCGTGTGTCTCTACTACCAAAATGATTGAAAAAGGTAATTACGATCAGGCCATTGAAAAATTGGTCAATAAATTAGCGGGTAATAAGAGTAAAAAAAGAGATGATGTCATTAATTTAGAATATGCTTTTAAGAAAGCACAATCTGCTGATCTTGCTTTAGAATCTGCATATTTGGAAGATAAAGAAGAATCCAAATGGCTCAACATTTACAATATTCATACTCGAATAGAAAATCGTCAAGCCAAAATTGAACCGCTATTACCAATCATTTCTAAAGATGGATATCGAGCAGCTTTCAATTTTATCAATACTAAGGAACGAAAGCGGGAATCAAAAAATAACTCCATTGAATTTTTATATATGTCTGCGAAAGATCTTATTGAAAATTCAAAAAGAACAAGAAATAAAGAAAATGCCCGAGAAGCATACAATAAATTATTACAAATTGATGGTTTTACAAAAAACTATAAGGATATAGAACAGTTGAAAAGGGAAACTAAATATTATGGTACGAGTCACTATTTAGTCAAAATAGTCAACAATACACAAACCATCATCCCTGTCCAACTTGAGAGCGATCTTCTAAGTATTAGTGTCAAAGAATTGGATAAAAACTGGAAAGCATTTGATATGCGACTAGATCCATCCATTACTTATGATTATAATATCATAATGAATCTTACATCTATAGAATTTAGCCCTGAGCGTGAAAAAACCAGAATTATTGACGATGTTATGGAAGAAGAAACGGAAGAAATTCTTAAAGACAGATTCGGAAAACCTATCCTGGATTCACTAGGTAAAGAGCAGAAAAGGAAGTATACAGAAACCCATACCTCTACTTTAGAAGAAGTAACTCAAGTGAAATCAGCAATCATTGGCGGCAGATTAGAATGGATTAATTTAATCAATAAAAATATAGAATATACCAAGCCTATACAAGTTGAAAATCTTTTTGAAAATAAATTTGCGAGATTAATAAGAGGTGATGCCAGTAAAGTTTCAAAAGTGAATCAAAAATTATTAAAAAATAGAGCTGTAGGATTTCCATCCAATCAAAATATGTTATTAGATACTGGTGAGAAATTAAAAAATATTATTAAGGATATGATTTTTGAGCATGAACGATAATATCATTATTAATAATCATTATACTTCAAGCTTATTAATCTACAACCAATTGTAGGAAACACCAGTCTCATGAAAGAACATACTAATGATTATACTCAAGTATTTGAATCAGAATTAGGTAAACTAAATCAAAATCAAAAACTTGCCGTTGATTCTATAGAAGGGCCAGTTATGGTTATTGCTGGCCCGGGCACAGGAAAAACTCAAATATTAGCCTTAAGAATTGGTAATATCATCATCAATTCAGGTATTGAAGCTAAGAATATTTTATGCCTGACTTATACTGAAGCTGGTGCCACTGCCATGCGAAAAAGGTTGGCTGATTTTTTTGGCGGTATAGCTTATGATGTTTCGATTTATACTTTTCATGGATTTTGTAATAAAATTATTAAGGATAATCCAAATTCATTTGAATTGTATGGTGAGCACGATTTAGTATCAAGTTTAGAATTAAATCAAATTATACATGAAATACTTCAAGGATTATCTCCTTCCGATGCTTTGTATAATTATCATGGCAATTACACCGAACTGAATAAAAATTTGATTACTTTTTTTCATGATATTAAATCTGAATCCTGGCATACTAAAGATATCATTGAAGCTATAGAACTTGATATTAATAATCTCAAGTTGGATCCTAACTATTATTATAAACGCAAATCCGGAATCTATAATAAGGGAGACTTTAAAGAATCAGCATTCAATGAACAAGTAGATAAGTTTGAGCGAACAAAATCTGCACTAAAACTTTACGAATTATTTCAAAATGCAATGATTAAAAATAATCGTTATGATTATGATGATTTAATACAATGGGTAATTAAAAAATTTATAAATGATGACTCATTTTTAGGAAAATACCAAGAACTTTATCAATACATATTAATAGATGAATATCAGGATACCAATGGATCTCAAAATGAACTTGTTAGTTTGTTAGTTTCTTATTGGGACCAACCCAATATTTTTGTAGTTGGTGATGACGATCAAGCCATTTACAGATTTCAAGGTGCAAATGTGCGAAATATGATTGATTTTAAAAACAAATACAATCCAGAAATCATACTGTTAAAAGAAAATTATCGATCTTCTCAATCGATATTAGATTTATCCGGTTGCAGTATTCGAAATAACAAGGAGCGCTTAATTAATGAATTAGAAGGACTGGATAAGGATCTAATAGCAGCAGGAAGCTATTCAAAATTAGTTTCAAAACCAGAATACATAACTTATTCAGATGTTAAAATTGAAATTTATGAGACCGTAAACTATATTGAACAATTAATTAAAAATCACAAAGTACCCGCCAAAGAAATAGCAATACTTTTTAGGAAAAACGTCGATGCTATACCATACGCTAAGTTATTGCAAGCAAAGCAGATACCAATATTTGCAAGTAAAGAGATCAATGTTCTTGACGATCCACTTTTACTGCAAATTTTAAATATTTTAAAATACTTTGAACAAGATATTAACGATCCTCTAGGTTCAGATTTATTATTATATCAAATATTACACTCTATTTTTATTCCTATATCAACGATTGATATTGGTATAATGGCTTTACAACTTAGAAATAAAAGAACAAACAATACATCATCTAATGATAAAGTTATTATAAATGATTCATTAATTATGCTCATGAACAACAGTGAAGCATTAACGAATGCAGGTGTTTTGCAAGTATTAGAAATTTGTGGCTTAGCTCAAAAAATATTGGTTCTTGGTAAGGAAAGATCATTGTTGACAACCCAAATGTTTCTCGAAAAAATATTGTACGACTTTAATATTTTGCAATTTATTCTAAATCATGCCAATCGAGATCAATATTTACAAATTCTTAATACTTTTTTCGAATTTATAAAGAATGAATCTGTTAAAAATCCAAAAATAACTTTAGAGCAGTTGCTTACAATGATACGACAAATGCAGGATAACAATATTGGATTACCATTAATGTTATTTTCAGGAGGCCGACATGGTGTTCACTTGGGAACATTACATAGCGCTAAGGGACTTGAGTTTGATTATGTGTTTATGGTGAGCAATACTGAAAGAAATTGGAATACTACGAGTCGTCAAAATTTCAAATTACCATCAAAATATGTTAAATCAGATTCAGGTTCAGATGAAGATGCACGAAGACTATTTTATGTTGGAACAACTCGTGCCCGGAAAGTGCTCAAATTATCTTATAGTTTACAAGATGGAAACAAGAATGAAAGTATTCCTTCTAGATATCTGGGTGAAATTCAACATATACCAGAAATTGAGAGATTAAAAATCAATGGAACAAATGATACTATTTCTTATACCCTTTTTGAAGAAATGAGTTATGTTAAAAAGGAATTTATAAAAATTGATCAATTAAGATTTGATACATTTTTTGAAAATTTCCAATTGACAACGACTTCAATGGATAAATATTTGAAGTGTCCTTTAGCTTTTTATTATGAAAAAGTGCTTCGGGTTCCAAGTGGCAGAAGTCCACATATGGGTTTTGGAAATGCAATACATCATACACTCCAATTTTATTTAGATGATCAATTTTATAAACAAGAATTTCAGGAAGAAAAATTGATTTCTATTTTTAATTCTAAAATGGCCATTTATAAATCTCACTTTACTGAGAAACAATTTGAAACGTATACGTATGAAGGAATTAGAAGTCTATCGGGCTTTCTAAAAAAGTATTTACCTGAATGGAAGGGCGTTCTTAAAATGGATATGGAGTATAAAATAAAGAATCTATATCGAGGTGTTCCTATCGCAGGGCAGATTGATCGTATTGACGAAATATCTAACGGGTATCGTGTTATTGATTATAAAACAGGAAAGGCAGATAATATAAGTGAAAAAACAAGAGGAAGATCTGAAAAATTGCCTCTGGGAAGTGATTATTTTAGACAAATGATATTTTATCGACTTTTATTGGACGCTCAAATTCAATATAGTGGGAAAGTAGTATCTGGATTATTTCATTTTGTGAATCAGGATAAAAAGGGTGAATATCAAACTAGAGAAATTCAAGTAACTCAAGAAGATAAATTGTGGTTGGGAGATATGATAGTCGATGTATACAATAAAATTAAAAATCAAGTTTTCGAGCCAGGTTGTGGATCTTCTGAATGTATCTGGTGTACTTATGTAAATTCAGGGTCATTGCCCATCGACCAATCAAATGCTGAAGAAGATACAATAAATGATGAATTGGTGAATTAATGCTAAATGATTGACGTCAATTAAAAATATTAGTCATCATGATTGGGAATGTTAAGTTCGTTTTCCCATTTACCGATGACAACAGTAGCCAAACAATTTCCAAAAGTATTAACTGCTGTTCTTGCCATATCCATTAAGGCATCTATTCCTAAAATAGCTGCAATTGGCCATTCTGGTAGGCCAAATGAACTTGCAGTTGCAGCTAATATAACTAATGAAGCCCGTGCAACTCCAGCAACTCCTTTGCTCGTTAACATCAGGGTTAATAACATAATAATTTGCTGACTTATAGTTAATTCAATTCCACCTGCCTGTGCTACAAATATGGCAGCTAAAGCTAAATATAAAGTCGTTCCATCTAAATTAAAACTCAAACCGGTAGGTAATACAAAAGCAACTACTTCTCTAGTCACTCCGAATTGTTCCATATTCTCCATTGCTGATGGTAATGCTGCTTCTGAACTTGCTGTTCCAAAAGCTATACTTACTAGTTGTGTTACATATTTTATAAATCGTTTTAAGGGAATTTTTGCAATCCAAATGATGGGTAAAAATACAAACAGCACAAGCACAATTAATGCGATATATAGAGTAACTAAAAGTAGTAAAAGATTGTGAAGTACTTCAATTCCAAGATTTGCAATAGTGTAGGCTATTGCTCCTCCCACAGCAAATGGAGCAAAGTACATAATGATATCTGTAAACTTGAACATTATTGCGGATAGAGATTCTGCAAATTCTAGTATTGGGCGTTTAACTTTTTTATCAACAAACATCATTGATATCGCAAAAATTAAACAAAAAACAACTATTTGCAATACTTGACCATCAGCAATAGACTTAATAAAATTTTCAGGAAAAATGTGAAGTACCAGGTCTTTCCAGCCTTGCGCTTGAATATTGGGAGGCAATTCTTCTTTAATTCCAGTATGATTAATACCAATTCCAGCCTTGCTAATATTTATGGCAATTAATCCTATGGCTAATGCTATTGTAGTAACTACTTCGAAATATAATAATGATTTCCATCCTAATCTACCTACTTGTTTAATATTTGAATGACCTGCTATACCAACAATCAGTGTCCCAAATAGGAGTGGTGCGATGATGGTTTTGATCATTTTAATAAAAATCTTACTAAGGATATTCAATTCAATTCCAAGAGCAGGAAAATCATACCCAATTTCTGCTCCGACTATCATTCCAATAAAAATCCATGTTGTTAATTTACTATAGTGATAACCTAATAATAGAAGCATAAAGATTCCAATCCAGCGAATTATACCATTTATCTGGTCCGATAAATTAAAATTTATAAAAAATTGAAGCCCTGAATAAAGACCTATAATCAAAATAATTAAAAAAATGATCTTTAAATTATTTTTAATAAATGTTTTCATATTAAATTTTCATTATTTAATAGGTCAAATTAAGTCAAATCATTTAGTTAAGTTATATTTAAAAATTACTTTTTTTAATGAGTCTTTTTCTATTGAGTATTCCAATAAATAAAGGCATGGCACTAATAACTATAATGCACAAGATCACAATAGTAAAATTGTTTTTGACAAAAGGTAAGTTTCCAAATAGATAACCGATTAAAGTCAAGGGTATAATCCATAAGATAGCACCAATAATATTATATAAGGTAAATTTGAAAAAATTCATATTTCCAATTCCGGCCACCAAAGGAACGAAAGTTCGAATTAGTGGTAAAAATCTACCAATGATAAGTGCTTTTCCTCCATGTTTTTCATAAAAATTTTGAGTCCTTATTAAATATTCTTTTTTAAGATATGGATTGTTTCTTTCAAAAACTTTTGGTCCTAACCATTTTCCTATATAAAAATTCAGAGTATTTCCTAAGAATGCACCGATAATACAAACGAACATAATAGTAAAGACATTCAAATTACCACTTGAAGCTAATGCTCCGGCAGCAAACAGTAAACTATCACCAGGAAGGACTGCCATTACTACCAGTCCTGTTTCAGAAAAAAGGATCAAAAAAAGAATAATATATATATAGGTTCCATACTGACTGGTTAATTCCACTAAATGTTTATCCACATGTAATACAAAATCAATAATTTGATTGATCCAATTCATAATTTAAATGATTAAGCATAAAGGTAATAAGTATTTTATACTCTAACCAATATAATAAATCATTGATTGTTAGTATTCAATATAGTAAACAAGGTTATATAAATGTGAATCAAATATTTAAATAGATATGTATTATATAATAATAAAATATAATATATATAATATTTAAATATAACTATATATGTTTTATATTACAAAAATATTTAATATATTTGCAGTTCCCAAATAATCTCAAAAAATGGAACGAAATATCAGCGTATTACCTTCTCTATCTCTAAAGGGATTAACTGAGAGAACCAAAGATTTATTATTAGCTTTAGCCATAGCATTATTTGGTATTATAGGGAGTTATTTAATTTTGGGTCGATCCATTCAAGCCGATACACAATCCCAAAATAATACAACAATGGTCAAGAAGGATCAAACATTTCATGTGCTTGAAAATAAACAATTATCAAATATCAATGAAAGGGAAATAAATACAAGACTTTTGATCAAAGGAGATTTAATACCTGGTAATGATATTACTTTTAATTACATAGCATTTGATGAATCAAAAAAGTATTTAATTGATTATGGTAATGGAATGCGCAGACGTTTTTCGAATAATTTGGTACAACAAAAGTTTAGTGAACCAGGAATTTATATTGTAAATCTTTATGAATTCAATGAGAATAGATGGAAATTGGTTTCTTCCCAAACTGTTACTATAAAATCAAGTATTGATCGATCAGTTTCATTTCTATAGATTATTTCTTTTTAGAATGCATCTAAAGCTTATTGATAATACTCGTAAACTATAATCTATTGATATATGCAATGATATGAAAAGTAGAGAATATTTTTAGGATTATTACTTATTGTATAAACGCATATTGAACCAGGTTCGCACCCATACGCAAAGCCTGAATTCTGACTTCTTCCGGATCCTTATGAACTTCACGATCTTCCCAGCCATCACCAAGATCGCATTCAAATGAATAATAACAAACTAATCTGCCTTGCCAAATCAGACCAAAACCCTGAGGTGCTTTTCGATCGTGTTCATGAATTTTAGGTAGGCCCTTTGGAAATTCAAATTTCTGTTTATATATGGGATGTGAAAATGGAAGTTCAATAAAGTCCAGCTCTGGAAAAACTTTTTTCATAGAAGGCCTGACGAAAGGATCCATTCCATAATTATCGTCAATATGTAAGAAACCTCCTCCAAGTAAATACTGTCTTAAATTCTGTGCTTCAAGATCACTAAAAACTACATTTCCATGTCCAGTCATGTGTAAAAAGGGATAATTAAATAGATCAGCACTTCCAACCTCAACGGTTGCATAATTTTCATCTAAAGCCATCTTAAGTTCCTTATTACAAAACCTGCTTAAATTTTTTAATGAAGTGGGATTAGCATACCAATCACCACCACCATTATATTTTAGTAATGCTAATTTTAGGGGTATACTATTTTTGTTTGAAAAAGACAAAAACACACAACTAAAAAAGAATAATAAAATAATATTTTTATTCATTTTAAATTTTTAAGAGTTTGTAAAATGATACATGTAGCTATTCCTGCTGTTTCAGTTCTCAATCTAAACGAACCAAGATGCACCGGTATATAATCAAATGACATGGCTAATTTGATTTCGTTAGTTGTAAAGTCTCCGGCAGGGCCTATTAATACTGTAGCATTTTCATTAGACTTATACTTTTCTCCAATAAATCCTTCATTTCCAGATTCGCAATGACAAATAAAACGTTGATCGGGTACATTTGTTGCAATAAATTCTTTATATGAAATTAATGAATTTAAAACTGGTAAAGTAGGTCTTAATGTTTGCTTAGCGGATTCCAATATTATTTTTTGAATCCGATCTATTTTTATTCGTGAATGTTCAGTTCTTTCACAGAGGATAGGTGTTATTTGATCTACACCGCTTTCCACTACTTTTTCAACAAACCACTCAAAGCGATCCATATGTTGAGTGAGGCTAATAGCTATATGGATTTCTCCAATTGATTTTTGGTGTTGCTTATAGATATCCTTACAATGAATAATAAGTTCATCTTTTAAAATCCTGACGATTTCTCCGTACCAAATAATACCTTTAAACTCAGTTATTAAGACCTGATCTCCTATCTTATTTCGGGTAACTTTTGAACAATGATGGGCCTCTGGACCAGACAAAGTCAATTCAAAATCATTTACTCTATGGCCAAAAAATAAATTCACCTTCTTAATTTGGATCAAAGATAATAGATGCAAATCGCTTTTGTTAAAGGCAAATCGATTTCAGAGGGAGGTAAAGTCAATATTTAAAAATTAAGCAACATTAAGTATATCTTTGTGTTTTATTTTCGTTTTATTGATTCAAATCAGTTAAATTTTGCAAATGGGTAATGTTATAATGATACTCCAGTTTATTTTGAGCTTATCAATACTGGTCATTTTACACGAATGCGGTCATTTTTTTCCAGCTCGGTGGTTCAAAACCAGAGTAGAAAAATTTTACTTGTTCATGGATCCCTATTTTTCCTTATTCAAGAAAAAAATTGGTGATACGGAGTATGGTATAGGCTGGTTACCCTTAGGTGGATACGTCAAAATTTCCGGGATGGTTGATGAAAGTTTTGATACAGAACAGCTCAAAAAGGAGCCTCAACCATGGGAATTCAGATCAAAGCCAGCCTGGCAGCGATTAATTATTATGTTGGGAGGTGTAACTGTAAATTTTGTATTAGGGTTTTTCATTTTTGCAATGCTTTTATGGATAAATGGGATTGAATATTTACCTAACACCGCAATGAAACATGGTATTTATACAGACAGTTTAAGCTATGAAATGGGATTTAGAGATGGAGACCAAATTGTATCAATCAATGGAAAAACCTTTGATAGATTCGACAAAGGACTATTTTTAAAATCAATTATTTTTGATAACAATACCAAAGTCGATATCCTTAGATCCGGTCAGTCCATGAGTTTGAATATTGATCCCAAGTATATCGGAATACTCACGAAGCCGGAATCCAAATCTTATGAACTTTGGGGTATTCCTTTTCCGTCTAAAGTCGGCAGAATTCTTGAAAATTCCGGAGCTGCTAAAGCAGGAATACTTAAGGGAGATCTCGTTATTGGGATCAATGAACAACCTGTTCAGTTCATTCATGAGGTATTTAAATTAACAAAAAATAAACCATCAACAACCTTCCAATTTCAAGTGGTACGAAATCTTGATACCTTGATCATTCCTGCTAGCTCAGATGATAAAGGTGTTGTCGGACTCGGCTGGGAAACGGCAGGGTATTATGAAACAAAAACTGAGCATTTTACCTTATTGGCATCCATTCCGAAAGGTATCGATACAGGAATAGATCTTTTAGGTAAACAGTTAAAAGGATTTAGCATGATGTTTTCAGGAAAAATAAATGCAAAGGATAGTCTAGGTGGATTTGCTGCAATCGCTAATATGTTTGATAAAACCTGGAATTGGACCTCTTTTTGGAGAATGACAGCCATTCTATCCATTATACTTGGATTCATGAATCTATTACCTATTCCGGCATTAGATGGTGGATATGTAGTTTTTCTATTAATTGAAGTTTTTACTGGAAGAAAGGTTCCAGACAGAATCATTGAAAAAGCTACAATGGTAGGATTTATACTTCTTATTGGATTGTTGTTGTTTGCTAATGGTCTTGATGTTATGCGATATTTTAATAAGTAATGAATTATTTTGAATTTTATCAACTGGAACCAAAGGTTTTATTAGATTTGAACGCTTTGAGGCAAAAATTCTATGCTAAAAGTCGCGAGCTACATCCAGATCAGAATAATAAATTAGATCTTTCTGAAAATGAAATTCAATACGATTCAGCATTTAATAATATAGCTTATAAGACATTAGGTTCTTTTGAAATGCGCTTAAAATATATTCTCGAACTTGAATCGATTAATATTGAAAGTCAACAGAATAATCCACTTCCAGAAGATTTTCTTATGGAAATGTTAGAGCTTCATGAAGAGATTATAGAAGCAAAACATCTAAATAAAATAGAAGAATTATCTAAATTAGAAGATTCCATACGCTTAGTTGAAGAAAAAAACCTTCAAGAAATACTACCATCTATAACTGATTATGATAGTGGTAAGAAAGTAGACAATACACTAATAAAGCTGCAGCAATATTATTACAAATTAAAATACTTTAACAGATTAAAATCAGCAATTAAAGGCGATTCAGTAGAGTTATAAATGTTTCCTAAACAGGATATTCTACATAATTACGTGGTGTTTCATACAATCTGACAACAAGATCTAAATCCTCTGAAATTTGTAATCTTAATATATTATAAATCTCAATACAAATATTTTCAGCAGTGGGAATTTTATCCTGGAATTCAATAAGATCTAAATTAAGATTGGTGTGGTCATAGCGGTTTTCTACATGAATTTGGATAATTTCTTTCAGTTTTTTTAAATCCATTACTATCCCAGTCTCAGGATTCATCTCCCCGGTAACTTTAATTTCCAGTTCGTAATTATGGCCATGAAAATTTGGCTTACTGCAAATTCCAAAAACTTCTTGGTTTTTTTCATCAGACCATTTAGGATTATACAGTCGATGTGCTGCGTTAAAGTGTCCTTTGCGAAATATCGCTACACGCATTATTCTATATTTACTGACTTAAACTGATTTTTGAGACCTTGAACTCAAAAGTATTCTATATATAAGATCTTTAAAAAAGATCCAATTAGGCCATTTTTGCTACCTTTATCATGAGGCTGCTTTTTAAATTACCAGCCTTGTTTTTATGCCATGTGTTTTTCTTAGCTAAGCGATCAATCATGGAAATTACTTTTGGTAAAAACTTGTTTGCCTCAGCTTTATCTTCTAATAATCTCAACTTTGCAATTGCAGTTCTTGTAGACTTTTTATAATACCTATTTGCTAAGCGTATTACAACACCTTGACGGATTCTTTTTAATGAGGATTTATGGTTTGCCATATCTCTTTTTATTTTAAGGAGTGCAAAGATAAAGTAATATTGGCAATTAAACTAAAATAAATGAAAATTTTATCTCAACCTATCTTGTGATTGTACAATTTCTTCATCCCGTCTTATCCCTCTGGTGGCTAGCCAAACTGAAATAACCCCGAAAATGCCCAAATAAAGCCCTATTTCGGCTCTCATTTCGGGAAATTTGCCGTTAGAATACAAAGTATAAAAAACAAAACCAATACAAGCAAACAGCTGAATCATTGCGGCAAGACTGGCAATTAGTATTTGTAATCCTCGATTGTTAAACAGGAAAATCGCACTAAAAGCTAAACCTGCAGAAAGAATACTACCATACATAATTATTGGATTTTCAGTAGCTTGTATCATATTGTCTTCTAGCATGCCTATGCCTGGTGTAATGGTTTTTACCATTATGAAGGACGGGTACAGCTCAAATCCGCAGCATAAACTGCTCAATAATAACCACAATGACTGTTTTCGTTGAATCATATCCTCAATTTGATTGCAAAAATAGATGATTAATACTAAAAGTTATCAAAATCAGCCGTGATTAGACCAAATGAACCAAATTTTTCAAAAAGACGTTTCATATGAAAAGCATAATTTTGAAAAATCTATTAATCATTTTAAGCATATTTCTCATTCAAAATATTAACAACTTGGTCTTTGGTCAATCTAGCCAAATTAGTAAAACAATTGAAGTTTCTGGAAATTGTAAAATGTGTAAAAAGCAAATTGAAAAAGCAGGTAAAACCAAAGGTGTTAGTGATATCAATTGGGATATTAAATCACATCTATTGACAATAAGCTACGACAGCCTAAAAACTTCAATAGATAAAATTCAACTTAGAATTGCCGCTGTCGGATATGATACTCCATTATTTAAAGCAAATGAAGAAACATATAACAAGCTTCATACGTGTTGCCAATATCCTAGAAAAAAGGAGTAATTAAAAATGTGAATTCGATCAATCCAAAATATATTTATAAAAGACACTCAATAAAAAAAGCCTTTTCATTATTGTGAAAAGGCTTTTTTATATTTAGCTTTATAAGCTTTTAGAAATTAAATAAGGTAGCTCGTTTGCTGCATGAAGACTTGCCATAATATCCTAAAGCAAAATTGGCTTCAATAACCAGCTGAACAAAAGCTGCATTGGTTGATTTTTCAGAAGCTTTCTTGGTTAGATCAACCTGGCTTGGTGTAGGAAATCCTTTTGCTTTTCCTGCTTCATTGATTAAATCTGTAAGACCATATCCGAGTCTAAAACCAAGCATGGTGGTAAATGTTTCGTAATTAAAGATGTATCCTCCAATACCTAAAATGCCGGAATAATATTTTTTATTATAAAATTCTTTAACATCTGTTCTGGTAGGATCATTAGGATCAGCATTGGTTACTTTTCTAAGTAAAGAAATCTGTGGTCCTAACTCAATGTATACCCCGTCTTTTTGAAGACGATAAAGTACATCTATATCGATATTTGACCAAGTAATTTTATGATCAAAGCTACGGCTGTTGATTGCATAATCAAGTTTTTGGTTACTTTTGGATAATAAAACATCACAGGTAATACCGTTGAAAAGACCGAAGAACAATCCCACTTTTCCACCAAAAGTATTTCCAGTAGCAAGTTGATAATCATAATCACTTGCATCTAATAGATTTGTGTTTAAAAATCCAGTTAGCCCATATCCTGCTTTAAGTCCAACATCAGCCCAAGCATATATTTTTTGAGCCATGGATAATTGAGTCAAGCACAGAAAAGCCAAACTAAGTAATACGTTTTTCATGTTTAATTTTTTAAGTTTATAATTTGAAATTTAATTATTTAATTGCCATCTAAAATATTCCCTAACCCCCCAAGGATGCTACCCTCTTCACGTCTATTGCTACCACCATATTGCAAAACTTTTGCAGCAAGACGGCTTATAGGTAGTGACTGAATCCATACTGTGCCCGGGCCTCGAAGTACTGCAAAAAAGAGACCTTCGCCACCAAATACCATGTTTTTTATCCCTTTGACAAATTCAATATCAAAATCAATTTGTTGGGTATAGGCAACCACACAACCAGTATCAATACGTAATATTTCACCAATCCCTAATTCTTTTTTGTTTACATATCCACCAGCATGCATAAATGCCATACCATCACCTTCTAATTTTTGCATGATAAAGCCTTCACCACCGAATATACCTGTTCCTAACTTTCGCTGTAATTCAATACCTATGCTTACACCCATTGCTGCGCATAAAAAGGCATCTTTTTGAGCTATTATTTTTCCCTGATATGAGGAAAGATCAAGTGGTATGATTTTTCCACTATAAGGTGCAGCAAAGCTCACTTTTGCTTTTGTTGGACCATCATTCGTGTAGGTTGTCATAAATAGACTCTCTCCCGTCAACAAACGCTTCCCGGCACTTAAAACTTTTCCAAAAAAGCCTGTATTTTGTTGACTACTCCCATCTCCAAAAATGGTGGCCATCCTAATGCCATCTTCCATCATCATAAAAGCACCGCTCTCAGCTACTGCGGTTTCTCCCGGATCTAGTTCAATTTCTACGTATTGGAGCTCTTCCCCATATACTTTGTAATCTATTTCATGGTTCTTCATCAGATATAATCTTTTATTGGACAAATGTAATGAGCTTCGGTGAAGTTCCCAAAAGAATTTGTGGCATGAAGTTCAAAAATTAATAGTAACGAATAATATAATTACTTAAAAAGTGAGGTGCTTTGTCGTTGTTGATTCATTTCAATAGAAAAGAGATGGTTTAAGACTGCATTAAAAAGACCTGAGAGTAACCATAATTTAGAGTAGAAATAAGATTTCAGAATTGGAATTCAGTTTAGTGAAGTAGGAATTAATATACTCTTATAAAATTTAATATAAATTGATAACTATTTGGACATTCTACCTATGGCACAGCTTACATAGCTCTTTAATTGAAGAAGCAAACCATTTTCCTCAGTCGCTTCTGGATAACCCAATGAATAAAGTTTTTTAGTGAAATCTGACCTGTTTAGAATGTCATTATGACTAATCGTAACAGAGTCCTCTTCCTGATTTACTACAACACTTTCTACCCCTTCCAAGTCCATGATGTTAGAAATGATTGTTTTTTCACACCCTCCACACTTTAGATTTGCAATTAATATTTTCTCATTTTTCATATTGTCAATTTTAGAATTCTCAAAATTAGATAATATTTATTAATATATCATGATCCTTGTCATGTATAAATAGGATCTTTATTAATTATTTTCTAAAGGCTTTGATTTTAAAAAATTAAAACAAAATTATTTATGCCCAATAGCTTGTTTGCTATAAATGTTGTAACTTAACATTTGACTTAATTGTTTAACTAAATATAAGTTATGTTTATTATTATTTGTGAATCAATTATTGGATTATGGAAGAATTAATATATAAGCGTTTTGTTATTGTAAAAGATCATTTTTATACAGACCCTCAGAAGGT
>Ga0138256_10002928_pt1 | contig 18235 bp, 15 predicted proteins | sample KNB2016incub_MG_FD_105486 | JGI IMG/M metagenome (GOLD analysis project Ga0138256, IMG submission 105486) | Active sludge microbial communities from wastewater in Klosterneuburg, Austria - KNB2014incub_MG | ecosystem: Engineered > WWTP > Activated sludge > Unclassified | place: Austria... | reverse complement strand
TTTCTTCTTTTAATTGTTCTAATGTAACTTCTTCTTTACATGCTACCACAATACTTACATTCTTTGATTTTGTTTGTTTAATTATAGTTTTCTCAGCATTGGCCGAATAATTAATAATGATATCTTCATACGATACAACTGCATCCATAAATCCATTGTTCATTAGAGTGGAAACATCTTTTGGTTTCGTTGGAACAATCATAAGATTCGGATTTTCACAAACATATTTGAGACACCGTGGATTATCAGATTCTTTTTTAATCTTGGTATCAAACAGGGCTTCCAGATATTCAAAGACAAACTGTGTTGGCATATTATTCAAAATAACACCGATCTTAAACTTATCTTTATTTTTCATCTTAACTCCAACTTCATCTTTAATAACCGTATATCGTCTTTTAATTAGTTCACTTTCAACATCACTAATGTCAATTTTGTTCTTTTCTAAAAACATAAGCATAAAATAGATTAGATCAGCAGCTTCATGAGCAATTTCATCTGAGGTGTGTGCCGAAATAAGTTCTTCAGCTTCCTCCATAACTTTAGAATGAATCATAAAACCATCATTGAGAAGTGCTTTGGTATAAGAATGCGAATTATCCGAATTTAACCTATCTTGTAAAACGTGTTGCATACTTCTCAAACTAGCCCTTGCTGGATCATTATGACCAAAACATGATTCCGAACCGGTATGACAAAACTTATTACCTTTGACAATAAATCTTAATGCGGTACCGTCACAGCAATAGTGAATTGATGTAACTTGATGATAACATCCACTAGTTGAACCTTTTACCCAAACACCTTGTTTGTCTCTGGAATAGAATGTTGCAATTCTTGAATCTGCAGACAATCTAACTGTTTCTGGCGTACCAAAAACAACACCAAGAACCACACCATCAAATGATTGTACAACAATTGGGATTAATGGAACATCATTGTAAATAATATTTTTTAGCAGTAATACTTTTTGCGAAATACATTCATATACTTCACCAAGAGTAAATTTCCCGTTCCAAAAACCAGAACCAAATTGAGGAACAAGATCCAAGTCAATCAATTCTTTGATTTCTTTAACAGTTGAAATTCCACCTGCAACAATAAGTTTAATATCATATTTTGAAACATAATGTTTAATCTCTTTAGCTTGTTCAAAAGGAATACCTTTACACGTGCCTTCAGTATGATGAAATGTTATGGTCATAGTTTCAATGAAAGGAGCAAATTCATCGATCATTTGAAATAAATTCTTATCCATAACCCCCTTTCTTCCATGAGTAAAAATATTATTTTTTTCATCTATATCGAATGCGACAATTGTTCTGTCTTTTGGTAATTTGGATATTAATTCTTGACTGATAGCAGTTGAAATAATAACACGTCGCGCACTTGAATTAAGAAATTCAGTTGCATCTTCATAAGTTCTAATTCCGCCACCAACATAACAAGGATATTTTTTCACAATTTGTTTAATAAGATCCTTATTACTACCTTCTCCTTTTGCTGCATCAATATCTATCACTTGAAAATGACCTCCAATGGAAATGAATTTGGCTTTTTCCATTGGATCTCCTAAAACTTTATAAACATTTCCATGTTTGACAAGGACAGCCTGACCTTTCGATATGTCAAGAGTTGGAATGAAGCTTGGTTTGTAATCCATAATGGAAGAAGATATTATAAAGTTTTATCAGGATAAATTAATAGTTAATATTTCAATTTTTATTTTGCAAAGTCACCTACTGCATCTGTAATAGTAATAGTTACATCAATACCATTAATGTCGCATTTCTGAGTAACAATTTCTTGTTCAGTCGGAATACGATCTTGCATTTCTTTAACTGGATATAAAAGTTCTTGTTCGAATTCTTGGCTAAATTTATTAATCATATTCCTGATTAAAGGGTTGGACGATTCAAAATAGATCCCGATTTTATTCCATGGTCTGAGCTTGGTATTCTTACGCATTTGTTGAACAGCAACAATGAACAAGCGTTTGGTATATAATTCTACAACCTCAGTACTTTGTTCGAAATCGACAATGACACTCAATTCACCTTCAATGAGACCGATCTCAGTCGGTGTTAGTTTAAGGACTGCTTCTTTTCTGACGGTAAATACGGGTTCACTGATAATAATTTCTAGACCATTAAGTGAAATAGTCAAACCTTTTTCTTTATTATAAGTTTCTAAGACTGTTTGCGGAAGTTCCAATAATTTAGATTTAATATCATTACTTTGCTTTCGATATTTGAGACCTAGTTCTTTAGCATTTGGTTCCATGACATAACTACCCTGAGTATAATCCAAGGAATAGATAACTTTCATAGCATTAATTTCTTCCATGATATAACGTTCCAGTGCTTTAAGGTCATCAATAAATTCCGGATTATGGTGAGCAAGAATGACATGTTTAAGAGGAACTTTCGCACTGGTTGAATATTTACTCTTCATACGAAGAGATCTAACAATACGTGACACATTTTGAAGATTCTTCATTTGTCGTTCAACAACAGGATTTTCAGGGAAATCTTCTAGTTTAGGATAATCACAAAGATGGACACTTAGTTCTGAATGATTTGATAAGACCTTTAGTTTCTGATAGAATGTTTCAGCTAAGAATGGAGCAAAAGGAGCCGTAATCATTGTGAATTGGTAAAGAACCCTGTAAAGAGTTGATAGAGCTTGTGATTGTTCCACCTTATCACAAAATCGCCCTTTGAGGCGATTCCGATTAAATTTGATATACCAGTTAATCAGTTCTTCAATGAACTCAAGGATTTCTGCTTTGACTTTATAGAATGTGTATTTTGACATATGGTCCTCAATATTCATCAGAGTAGTTCGAAGTCTAGCAAGAATCCAACGATCCATAATGTTCTGGCTGGATTTGTAAGCATTAATATCAAATGTATAACCATCTTTCTGGAATTTAGTTGTATGTTCAATGAAGAATTTAACAGCATTAAGCCATTGGTAATATTTACCGGAAATTTCAGTGATCTTTGATTCATCAAATAGGAGAGAATCAGCGTGAGCAGCCGGAGATCCCGTAAGATAAAGTCGCATGGCATCCGAACCGTATTGATCACAAAGATCTAAAGGAGAGACACCGTTACCATGGCGCTTACTAAACTTTTTACCATCGGGTGCAAGAATTAAGCCAGCGCAAACTACATTTTTGAAAGCTGGTTTGTCGAAGATGGCAGTTGAAAGGACCATAAGGGTGTAAAACCAGCCGCGATTTTGATCTTGGCCCTCGGAAATGAGGTCTGACATGTATTCTCGACTGTCGAAATGACCTTCTTTTTCAAAGGGATAATGTAATTGTGCAAATGGAACACAACCACTTTCAAACCAACAGTCAAGGACATCTAAAGTACAAGTAAGCATTCCTTTTCCTTGTTGAGATGGAATTTTAATGTGTTGAATATATTGTGGATGTAGATTAGTAGGTCTTTCTTTCAAATTAGCTAATTTAACTAATTCATCAACAGAACCAACACAAATCATTTCTTCTCCATCATCAGACATCCATACTGGAATAGGAGTACCAAAGAATCGATTTCTTGAAACTCCCCAATCTTTAGCATCTTTAAGCCAATTATGAAAACGCCCACTTCCGATTGTTTCTGGAATCCATGTCACTTTTTTATTTAATTCCATCATTCTTTCTTTAATTGCAGTAACTTTAATGAAGAAACTTGATACAGCTTTGTAAATAAGAGGAGTGTCTGTTCTCCAACAATGAGGATAACTATGTTTATAATTATCTTTCTTTAATAATTTGCCTTCTTGTTTAAGACGTTCAATAATTTTAGGATTAGTACTGATGCAATTTTCTCCTTGATATTCAATAACAGGAGCAATAAATTTACCATTTTCATCAAGAGGACAATAGTCTCCGACTTCCTCAATCGAAATAATATTTTGCTGAATACATACATCAAAATCATCCTGCCCAAATGCGGGAGCGAGATGCACAATACCACTTCCACTGCCTTCTTCAACAAAATCGCCCATAACTACTTTAAATGTTCGATGTGAATAGTAATTAAAAATAGGAACATATTCAACATTATTAAATTCGATACCTTTATGTTGAGAAATAAGATCAAACTTTGGTGAAAGCATTAGTTTTCCATACAAATTATCAAGACCAAAATTAGCAAGAATGTAAATTTCATTTGTCTTAACATCTTTAACTTTAACATAATCCATATTAGGATTCATCGCTAATGCTAGATTGCTTGGTAAAGTCCAGGGGGTTGTAGTCCAAATCACGATGAATGTATTTGGTTCATTTTTAACAGCAACTTTAACATAGACAGCTGGATCTGATACGTCTTGATAATTTTCACTTGCTTCCGAAATAGATAATGGCGTACCTAATTCTGTTGAATATGGCATGATTTTATAACCACGATAGATAAGACCTTTATTCCATAGCTGTTTAAATGCCCACCAAATCGATTCCATATAATTAAAATCCATCGTTTTGTATTGATTTTTATAATCAACGAAACGGCCTAAACGATTAAAAACATTTTCCCATGAATCAGCTAACTGATTAATGACATCCTCGCATGTTTGATTAAATTTGGCCAATCCATAATTTCTAATGTCTTGATTAGTCTTCAACTTAAGATATTTGCTAATCATTTGCTCTGAAGGAAGACCATGGACATCAAATCCTAACTTATTGGTAACATTGAAACCGTGCATATTCCAAAAGTTGAGATTCAATGATTTCATATAAGAAATAAGCGCATGTCCCATGTGAAGACTTGATTTTTGCTTCGAAGAATCTGAATTATTTTGTTGTTCATTAATGTCACCTGAAACGAAAGGAGGACCATCGCACTGTTCATAAACAGGGTTATTAATGTGGTTTTGAACAATTTTGTCATATACATGATACATTTTCCAAAATTTCAAAACTTCATTTTCATTTTGCGGAAGTTTGAAATCATCAACAAACTGTGTTAGTTGAGCCATTGTGAATAGTTATTATAATAATATCAAATATGCCTTAGTTTTAAATCTTCAATTTTTTTATAAATTATATATTATAAATGAACGTAGTAGATAAAGAAACTAAAGAAGAAACCATTAAAGAACCTATAATAGAAGAAACTAAAGAAGAAACTAATGAGATCAGTATCGAAGAAATTAGTAATAAATACAAAGAGAAATATAAAAAGAAATATAAAGATAAATACAAAAAGAAATACCAAGAACTCACAGATAAATCAAAACAAAAATTACCAACAGATGAAACTAATGATGAATCATTCGCTGACAAGACAGTTGACTTAATTATACAATTATGTGTGTATTTTTGCATATTATTTGTATTTAGTGTCTTATTCCAATCTTTCAAATCATTTACTGGAAAATAAATCCGTGTTATTTAATTTTAATAATATAATCAAGATTATGATCATATTATTAGTTTAATCCGATATCTTCAGCATGGTACTAAATATGTAAAAATGGTTGAAATTATCCCTTTGAATTAATAATGTCTCAACAAATTTATTAATAAAAATGGAATTATTAATTGTAATACTACCCGACACATTCAATAATAGATTTTCTTCACCGATTGGTTGACATTGAACATTTAAATCATGATGAACACATGACCTAAACCCAAAATGTTCCAATAAATTAAAAAAGTTGTTTATTCCACTTACTTCGACATCATTAACTGTAAATTGTGCTTTAGGATGATATGAGTTCGCTAAATCCTTAAAATTCTTATCATAAGTCGAATAATAGAACTTGCAAAATTCGGCGGCTAATTGCTTATATTTATATTGTACATCAATTAATTTTGTTTCTCCTATTCTTGTTAAAGTAAAACTCATTTCTATATTATATTTTTCCAAATTATTTATTTGTGTCTGGTCTCACTTATATCTCAAGACGTTTTCATTAGAACATTGACAATAATCAATGATATAATTTTCATTATTCTTTGTAGCGGTATTCTTACAACATTTACCATCATGATATCTATTAGCTTGATTATAAAGCATGTTAATATCCCAATTTTTGCATAATTTTTTCCCACATGTAAAACACCAATCTTTTCCACATCCTTTCCAGTCAAACCCCTTATTATTTTGATGAGTATAACCACATATCACATATTTTGTGGTAGAAACCCCATTATATATTTTTTTACAATGGGGACATTCTTTTTGAATTTTATTTTGTTTATTATCCGGTTCCAATTGTTTTGGTTTATTTTTAATAATGCGTTTAAAAGCATTGATTTGGGCATTATCATTTATTATTAATTCTATATCTTCAATAATTATATTAGCTTCATCATAGTATTGTATGTTTTCTAAAATGGTTGTATACAACAGAAATTTTTTTATATCCATTTTTTTATTATATCTATTATTATTTGATAAACTCATTAATAATTTGAGTTCAATTTGATCATTGGTCATACTTGATGCAATACCAATCATTGATATTGCATCCTCATCATCCATAGCATTTATTATTTTATCTTTATATTCGATATATGTCTTATATTTTTCCATATTATCCATATAATTATATTTCATATTTAATTGTTGAAAATGAACATAGAATAAATAATTATAATAAAATTGAAATTTCAATATACTGGCATTAAAAACAAAACATTGTATTCAATACATTGAAATGGAAACTGAAAAGTCCATTGATAATTCAAGAGAATTAACTATTCTGACGTGGGGAAAAGCTGCAAGAAAATATAAACCAGATAATACAGAAAAGAATTGGTCTATTGAAATGATTTCAATTAATGATCTTTATCTTAAAAAGATTAATGGTAAAAATCCAATTATTCAAAACAGACTCCTAATAGAATCTAATTTTATAAAATTATTGAAAGGTATTGTTAAAGAAATTGAGGAGAATAATTATAAAACTATTTCTATTTGTTGTACTCATGGCAGGCATAGATCGGTTGCAACGGCTGAAATACTAAAGAAATTATATTATCCAAATGCCACGATCAATCATTTAGATCTATAAACTAATTACTTTATTTCAAAAAACGTATCTAAGACACTTTGATCCACTTTACTTCTTTCTAATTGATGATTTAATATCATTTTAGTTAATTCATCAATCAATATATTTTTGACATCTTTTGTTAGCATAATACCATGACCATAATCATGAGTAATTTTATCCAATAAAATGTCATCATCTAACAATATTCTTAGATATTGATAAGGAACGTCGATCTCCAAATTAGCTCCGAATTCCCTATGCTCCTTCAATGTTTGTTTTCCGCCACTAAATGCATGTTTTGTAACTTTTTCTCTAATAATTTCTGGAGTATCAGTTAAAAATATGGTATATTGTCCGGTATCCGATGAACTCATCTTTTGATTTGAACCAGCCAAACTAACTAGAAACTGACTGTAAATCAAAGCAGGTTTTTTATAACCTAATTTATCACTATAATCCCTTACCATTCTGAAATAAGGGCTTTGATCAATAGCGCAAGGAATCATACATTGAACATCTTTTCTTTTACCAAATAGATGAGGAAAGGAATCACAAAAACATGGCGCTGCTTGTTTAGTAGCCCATCCTGCCTGACCAATGTTACAACTATTATCACCTGTTAGATTTAAACCGAAAATACCTTTAATTTGATTACAAGTAATTAATTTATCTAACTTGACAACATTCTTGTACATATATCCCATATAATCCAAATTAGAAAAGATAAAGGTTTTGTCTGAATTTAATCCACATGCTATAATATCCTTGGCATTTTCAAAGGTATTCTTATAAACTTCATCTAATTCAATATCCTTAAAATAAAATTTTTCATCATCGGACATTTGAACAACAAGAGGAGCATTGAATGCATCTTGTAGATATTTAGTGAATTGGAATGGGATGAGATGACCGATGTGCATTCCATTTTGTCCGTCGGCGGATGAGCTAGATGGTCCCCGTCCTGTATATAAATAGAATTGGTTACCTTTCTGATAATTATCTAATAATAAATTCATATCCTGATGAGCAAAAAAGATACCTCTCTTTAACCATTTATGTGCTTTAGAATTAGTTACCGTTTCAAATTGTTGAATTAAATTCTGATCAATTGGCGTAACACCAAATTTATGTATAATATCATCATATTTAAAAGTGATATCATTCGTTTTGGCAGTCCATGGAGTAATATCCATAGAAATAATAAATTAACTTAATATACTTATTTTGTTTTTTTAGTTTTAGTTTCATTTTTTTCTGAAACCGGTTTATTCTCTTGTTTCTTTGCAGTTTCTTCACGTCGAACTCCTTTGTACGGAGTATCTTTTGCCGCTACAAATTTGCCAGTCTCATCGCGTTTAACAAATTGATCTGTTTTAGGATTATATGTTTGTGTTCGATTAATAACAGGTCCTAGACGACCTCCTGTACCAGTATTTCGTCCCATTATAACTATTTAATAAATATTTCTTTATTTAGTAAAATGTATTATGTTTTTATTAAATCAATTTTTTTCTAATAGCTATATAATATAAATGCCAGGTCCAACAGGAGCAACTGGTCCACAAGGGTTTACTGGTCCAACTGGTCCATATGGTGTAACAGGTCTAATTGGACCTTATTGTACAGGTAATCTGAATACAATTGCAACAAGGAATTGGTGGGGAACAAATTATTCAGGCGGTTCATTTAATTTTAATGGACCATTAGATAGTGTATTTGACGGTGTTCATATATGGATCACTAATAATGGTAATGATACGGTAACAGGAATTAACGCATGCGATGGTTCTTTTTTTATGAATTTGTCAGGTGCTCCATATAATTTTGCTACTCCAGTAGGTATAGCATTTGATGGTGTTCGTATATGGGTAGTAAATCAGGGTAATAATACAGTAACTAGTTTTAACGCAGTAGACGGATCATTTAATAGTATTTTATCAGGTGCTCCATATAATTTTAATAATCCGTGGTATATATGTTTTGATGGAACAAAATTATGGGTTACAAATGAAGGTACTAACAGTGTAACCAGTTTTTTTACAAGTGGTGTATTTAGTTCAGTATTAAGCGGAGCCCCATATAATTTTTTAGTTCCGCGACAAATATTTTTTGACGGTACACAAATTTGGGTAGGAAACCTTAATGGTGCTGTTGTATTTGATGCGTCTACATCAACATTTGCATTTAATCTCCCATTCGCTTCTCGTGTGAATGATTTTGCATTTGATGGAATATATATGTGGTTGTGTATTGATATATGGTTTGTTAATATATACGACACATCTGGTTTATTTATAACATCCATAGATACAAGCATGCCGCCATATGGTATTGGTAATACAATTATTTCAATTGGTTTTGATGGTTTTTCACGAATGTGGTTAGGTGTTAATGAAGCAAGTGGAATTATAATAGTTATAAATGTTCCAACTATTAGTTTTAATAAAGTAATGGATCCCAGTTCAATTCCGTGGATAAATACACTGGATGTTAGCAGTTGGACATTTGATGGTAAATATATATGGGGTACAAACTCAACAAATGATACAATAACTAATTTTTTTATAGGTAAATAAAGTTAATTATTTTTAAGGTTTTTAATAAGATCAATTATTTTTTCACCATCTTTGATGTTAACTCCAATAGATTGGAAATCATCAATAGTGAAAATAGGTAAAGTATCTCCTGTTATCTCATTATTATTAAATAAATTAAAATATTCTTCAAAATTATTATATTTTAAAAATGAACCTAGATCATGTTTTGTCCAACTTGACAAACTTTTATTAAGTAAATTTTTATATTGTAGTTTGGGATTTAATAGATTAACTAATTCATATGTTAATAACTTAATATGACCAAATCTATTAATTCCAATATGATTAAAATCTTTTTCATTCATTAACATTAATTTTTTTCCATCAATATGATGATATTGAAATGATTTACTACATTCATCTAAATTTATATATTTTAACCATGTTATTACGTCATGAACTGACCAATCATCTATGCTTTTTGTATAAATGTTATTACTTTCTTGCATCATTATCATTCTAGATGGTCTTTTAGTTATTTTATGGAATTCAAATGATAATTTATATAACTGTTCTTCATCTTTAATAATATTTATTTGTTGAATAAATCGATCGATGCCATGATCATATATATAAGTACCAGAATAGCTAATATTTTTATATTTAGTAACAAGGTTATTTAATTTTAATAATAAGTCCTTATTAACCTCATTATTATCTATTAATTTGTCTTCAAGCGCATATTTAATGTCACGCATGACGATTCCGAGATAAGGAATAAAATAATCTTTTTTGTTGATTATACCTTTATAATTTTCAAAATTGTTGGTTGGATCAATGAGTTTATTTAATGATTCTAATGTTTTATTATTATCATTCCATAAATATGGTAATCTGGTAATATTTGTATTTGATAAACCAACCATAATTGCAAATAATAAGTGATAATTACGAATTTTTTTTAAATGATAGGCAATATTAATAAATTTATTGATTGCCTTAATTTGATCCGAATGTCTTTTGTATGATAAAATAATTGTAGGTACTGAATATGCCAAATTATCAAAATAAAGACAACATTCCGTGAAATGTGCATATAATTCTTGATTTTTATTTTCATAAATCATTGCATATAATAGTTCATTGTGGTTTGCTTTGCTATATAAAGTTAAAAAGTTAATAGTAATAGTGTGACAAAAATCAATATCTTTTATATTAAAGAATAATGTATAATTATTTGAAATGCGTTTAATGTTTAAAAAATCCAGACAAGTTTTTGTTTCATAATGATTACTATCTGTTTGATTATTTAATAATCTAACAATATTTGGATTATCTAGTATTTCATAATTATGTTGATTTTTTACCATTAACATGATAAAGTGAATTATATTTTTTTTACTATCAGTTGTCATTCGATCATTTATATTATCAATGACAAGATCACTTAATTTTATTGATAATTTAAAAATGGGATATAAGTTGGTAATCAGTTCATGATCTTGTAAGTTATTATTTGTTATTGAATCATAAATAAATTTTTTTATAATTTCCGTTGCCATTGTATTTACATAATAAAATATAAAATAATCATGGTGGATAAAAAAATTATACTTTATCTTTTTGACCATGGTCATGAGAGCAATGTTCGTCATGACATTCTACTGGATTAATCTGAATTTCACTTGCTTCATCTGGTTTTGGTTGATTTTGCTTCGCTAATTCAGCCTTTTGTTGTTCAAATGCTTTCATTTTTTCTTCATACTTGTGTTGTAATGCTTGCTTACCGGCTTTACCCATACGTCCGACTTGTTTTTGTCTTAGCTTTTGTTGTAATCTAGAACGCAGCATATCTTTTTTATTTGTGTTAGAATACATATTGTTATTTGGGTTCACAGGATTTGCATGACCCTTCGCTAAATTTTCAATCAATTGCATTGCCTGATCCCGTGGTAATTTTGAAATTAATTCACGTAATTGATCCAACTTTTCTTTTTCAATATTATCAATAGGAATATCGGCAACATCACCCGGTTCTTGTTCAATATCTTTGATATCTTCAGGAGTGAGTTGGGGATCGTCTTGGGGTTCAGATGTATTCATGATCGGTTAATAATATTGTAATTATAACTACAGTATTATCTTATATTTTATAAATCAATTTTTTTTATAAAGCTCTATAGTTCTTATTTTACGTAAATTTGAATTAATAAAGTAGTCATCATAGAATTGTATAAGATTTTGTTTAGTTAATTTATCCATTGCCTTTAACAATTCTTCTTTATATTTGAATCGGTATTCTTTATTTGTTATCTCATTTTTCATAAAATTAAATTCTTCACTTTGCGACATAAAATTTTGTATTAAATTATTTTTGACAATTGTTTTGTACATTATAAATTGTTTATCATCTATTTTTCGTAGTTGATCATACATTTTTTCAACAAATTTTTTGATTTTTTTTCTCAAAATCATTGGATTAATATGAGGCGATTGTATTAAGAATGATAATCCCATTAAATTACCATTATTATCATTAAAATATTGTAACATTGATCGAACTACATATCCAGTTTGTTCTTGTGTTCTTAAATCATTAAAAAATTGTTCTCTTACGTGGATATCAATTAAATTTGTATACAATATCTTTAAATCCCAGTTATCCCTGCCTTTAGTAATATGTCCAATTTCAAAAAATAAGTAAATAGCATAATTATCATCTGATTTATTTAGACTTTTTCTTACATATAAATGTCGTTCACCATTTTCTAAATATATAATTTGTTGTTTATTATCTTCTTCTTGATTGTGACAAATAATTTTATCAAATTGTTTACATAGTATCATTGTATTTTTTTTATCAACATTACCATAAATAAATATCTTAATACTGCATTTATTTACAAACAATTGTCTGGGTATATTAACATCTTCATATTTAATTGTCTGCAATGTTCTTATTAATTCATTGTTTGTGTGATTAATACTATATATTTTTTCCATAAAATAGTCTTTAATTATTATGTATGCTGGTTTGTAAATAAAATTAACTAAATTAACATTAATATTATATTTAACTATATCAAATTCTTCTTTTGATATATCCATATTTAATAATGTTTTCACGAAGAGTTGACTTAATTTATTAATTGTATCCCGATAACCATTAAATGTTATGATCAATTGATTGGATTCAATTGATACATTATATGTTGTAGAACAAAGTTTTGCATAATATATTGTTGATTCTAATTTATAGTCTAATATTGCCATATATAAATTTAAAAGAACAACATTTTCGACTTTTTCATAGAAATTATTCAAATTGATAATCAGAGAACAAAAAACACGAGGAATTTCAAAATCATCTTGCATATACCAAATATTCTCTTTTATTTTTATTGGAGTTTTTTGTTTTTTTGACTTAATAATTTTTAGGTCTTTTGGTATAAAAATATTTTTTTCAGGTAAATGTAAATTATAGTCCATTTTGTTTGTGTTGAATTCTTCCCCATACGATTGGGGGTTTTTAATACTACTGAATTGCGTTCCATACCATTTTTCAATTTGGGAAGTTTTACCATCATATTCCTTTGAAGAAATAATCACAATAGAATTTTGTTTTGTCATACATCTTAAACATTCAGTAATTATTTTTTTATGATATAATTCCATCTTATAATCACCATTGATAACATCTTCTGGTTTATATTTACACATATTCATTGATAGTTCGGCAACATAATCTATTTTTTCTGGTTGTTCAAAAAAATCGAATTTAATATTATTCATTGTTCTCATTTCATCGTAAAACCATTCCATTTTGTCAATATTTAACATATCTAAATAAGCATAAATTGAATTAATGATGTTTGGGATTTGTTTAAGACCTTGATCTGTTAAAATAATATCTATGCCTAAAAAATTAAATGATGAATCATGTTCAAATATATTACAACCCACATTAATACACAAACCATTCTTTTTAAGATAGTAATAAATACTTCCCTCACTTTCATGACCGAATAAATTTGCTATAAATTCAATAGGTTTGATATGATATTCTTTATCCATATTCGGTAAATACCATCCGATAATAAGGCGATGAATATCTTGTGTTGGAATTATTTTAATTAAATATTGACAAAGAGTATTATTATTTTGGTTGTCAAATGGCAAATAATTAATTTTTTTTATACTGACATTTTTATTTTTAATTGTTGAAAATAATTTAATCATATCTTTTTCAATATTATCAATTTCTTGATTGGTAAGTATAACCAATTTCATAATATTTGCAGAATAATATTGATCATAAAACTTTATTAAAATATCTCTAATATTATCTTTTGTCAGTGTATCTTTATTTCCAGTTCCAAAATTATAAAAGGGATGTTTATTTTCAACTAAACTTTGAATAACGCTACTAATACGGGCATCATCAAAAGTTAAATTTTTCTGATGTTCAGAATTAACAGCATTGATTTCCCGTTCAACTGAATTAGGTGATAATAAAGGTTCAATAAAAAATTGTGCAAAACTATCAATAGATTCCATAAAATGTTCATTATAAACCTGATAATAATATGTTGTAGATTCGTTAGTTGTGTGAGCATTTGTTAATCCCCCTGCTTCATTAATGAATTTTTGGAAATAATTTTCTTCTGGATATTTTTTTGTTCCCATGAATAACATATGTTCTAAAAAATGTGCTAATCCTTGTGTATCATTAGGATCAGAGTAATATCCTACTTCTACAGTCATTGCTGCAGCAGAAATATCAGTATCTTGATCATAAATAATTAACATTTCTAATTGATTTTCTAATTTAATATATTTATATACATTTGTATCAATTTTTGGTTTTATTATTTTATATCCTAATGGATGCATCTCTTATTACTACTACATAATAAAAAATTATTTCTATAAAGTTACTTAATAATTAGATTAAAACTACAGCTAATTGATTGTTTTTGATTGGTTTTGTTTTCCAATTATACAAATAATAATGTAATATTCCACTACCTTCTTCAAAGCCTAATTCTGTTAATACAGTTTCATTTTCCATAATATCAAACGCCGTAAATACATCTACATCACTATCATGGACAACATAAATTAATTCATTGACCAACTTGTAGATTGATGTATTAGCACACGAGTAATAAAATAAATAGGCCATATTTAAAAATCCATTTTTATCTGTATCACTATTTTTTAGAACACGTGTTTGTAATGTATAATAACTAATAAAATCAAGTACATTTCCATGAATATCTTCTAATACATAAGATGATACAAATTTATTGTTCATAAATAAATGATTGAATTCATCAAGACTATAAATAGGATGATAATTATATTTTTCCATATATTTGTTAAATAATTCATATGCCTTATCAACATGGTGTGGTTCCATTTTAACAAATAATTCTGATGGTTTTCCTCTAATTTTAACAGCGTTTTTAATATGTTCAACTGTTAAATTATTTGTCAATCGTGTAAATCCAGTAGCAACCATTTTTTCAATATTAATTGGTCGATGAAAATACTTTATGGTAGTTACAGGTGCAGGTAAATAAGTAGATGCGGTATAAATTCCATAGAAATATCCCTTAAGATTAAATTGTCTTGTAATCTCCTTGATTAATCTTGGAGCAAGACGTTTTTGTCTTAATTTTGGATGGATGCATAATAGATTGATTTCTATCATATCTAATTGTTTTCTATTAACTTGCATTTTAACGACTTTTCCACATACGAAACCAATGATAGTTTTTTTATTATCTACATTATATTTAACACTTATGGCAATATGATTTTTGCCATTATACATCCAATGTAACAATTCTTCTGAATAATGAAGTCTAAAATTACCACTTTTATCTTCAATATAATATTTATTTAAGAATTCAGTTATATCTTTTCCGTCTTGTTCATTATTAAAATCCATATTACACCATTCAAAACCGTCAGGAAGTTGTCCAGAATCACTCAATATATCATCTGGGGTCTTATGTTCTATTTCACCATCTATATAAGTAATTTCCCGAATTTTTTTAACAGGTTGGGTTGACCAGAATTTATAATTCCATTTAAGGGCGTCATCAAGATTCTTTGGATAATTCATTATAGTTATATAAATATACGACACTTTTAAGTCACTTATATAAACCCGTTAATAAATTATATTAATTTGTGACAAACAAAATCAATTCTTGATTAATGCATTCTAATTTACATTTTCTTTCAGTACCACCAATCGGTCTAAAAAATATATCCCCATTTTTATAAATTCTAAATCTATAAATCGAACTGTCATCAATGGAATGACTTTTGAATATTAAGTTGTTGTCATCGTAAATATAAATATCATATAAAGCAGTGATATCGCCATCCTCACGATAATTAATATCTATATGTTCAATATTCCAGAAATCAAATTTATAATTATATTCACCATATTTTTCAATAGTATCACCGTCTATTGATGTATTATCATCTTCTTCAATATCTTCTTCAATAATATGATCTTTATCTTCTGGATAACAATCATCATTTTGTTCATCCAAAAAATATTCATCATCTGAATTATCATTTTCATTATTCTCTTGATTTTCTAATTTTTTTTTTAATTTTTGTTGTAATGGATTTTTTTTATCAATCGGAATTATTTTTTTGAATTCTTTTACATAAGGTTGAATAATTGTATATGAACCTTGATCTAAAACCGGCAACCCATTACCAGAAATGATTATTTGATATGTTTTTTGGGCGTGTTCAAAATAAAGATTCCCATAAGGATCAAAATTAATTGTGATTTCATGGTTATTATTTATTATTTTCATGAGATTATTGTATTTATAAAGTAAATATAAGTAAGTTATTTTTAAATCAATTTTTATCAATATTATTTATATATGACAGCATATGTTTGTGGCGCATTAAAATCACCATATAGTCCGGATGATCTTGTTGCAGAACATATTTATCCAAGTGCCAGAGATCTTAATTTACCAGAAAAATTAGATCTAAGATCTAATCTATTAGGTGTACGCGACCAAGGATCGCAAGGAACTTGTGTTGCACAAAGTACAGCATGTATGAAAGAATGGCAAGAGAAAACACAAGTTAATTTAAGTGAATATTTATCTCCTCAATTTATTTATAATAATAGATCGAATTATCCTGTTGCAGGTATGTACGGACGCAATGCTATGGATATTATAAACAAATTAGGATGTTGTACGGAATATGTATATCATTATGACACAATTGAACCAAAAGATAAGATTCCAAAGGTAGCTATAGACGAAGCTTCCAGATACAAAGTAAATTCATACGCTCAAGTATCAACTATTACAGGTGTTCAAACAGCCTTATACAAAAATGGACCATGTATTATTATTTTTCCAGTATATAATTATGGTTCTCAATTTTGGGTTAAAGGAGATAAAGACGTATTTATAGGAGGTCACTGTGTTACAGTCGTTGGTTATGATAAAACTGGATTTATCCTCAGAAATAGTTGGGGAATAAAATGGAACGACGGAGGTTATACAACATATCCATATAGTCAATTTGGAATGCATTGGGAAATTTGGACATCAATTGATGCCGATTCACCAAAACCAGATCTTCATCCTGTGGAATGCAAATGCGAAATTTTATAATTAACTAGTTTCATATCTTTTTTTATCAAATTGTCTGAAAGTTAGATTAATTCGACCGTTTTGACAATTTGGATCTTTTGGTACTCTATGTAAATAATTTTCTTGACAACCATCAAGCATAAGAAAAAGACTACCATTTTCCAATATATAATCATATATTTTATCTGATCCTGTTTTTTCTCTTAATTGAAATATTCTGTCTGCCCCTAATGATATAGATGCTATACATGAAGTGGATCCAAGTTCTTCATTATCTGAATGCCAATTAATTATTTTTTTACCGTTTTTGTAATAATTGCATAAGCAAATATTATATTTATTGCCTGTCAATTCTTCTATTTTGTTTTTAATTTCAAGTAATTCAGGTGTCCATTGTTTAATTGAATTATCAGATCCCCATATTTTTGGAGGTACATCTAGAATATCAGGATCACCGAAAACACAGGTGGCCCTTGTTAATTTATATTCCTTATTATTGTTTAATTTAACGACACGATCTTTAAAATCAAAATTATATAGAAATTTTTCATAAAGCTCTGTTGGATTTGTAATAAAATTAGGATGGTATTTGACACATGTTATTATATTTTCATTCATATATTAATTAAGTATAATATATGAATAAACAAATTATCTATTTATATAATTTATTGTTCAAATTTTCATATAAATAAATTCATCTCCTAATATAGCATTATGGATACACATTAAAACACTAAATAATTGTAAATATTCATCTGCTCCATCTACTAATCTTTTTTCAGTAATTGAAATATGATAGCAAATATACGATTTTTGTTTGTCAGTTAGAACAGTACTTTTTGCGATACTGTCTACTAATTGACTAATTAAAATATTCAAAGGATAACCATTCATTGAAAATTCATCTACTAAGTTTTTTAATTTAGTTGTAGTGCTTTTTTTATTAGAACAAACGTTAATAATTTTCTGAATCTTTGATGGTGGTACAATATTTGCCAAAGTAAATACGTCATC
>Ga0138256_10002927_pt1 | contig 18235 bp, 9 predicted proteins | sample KNB2016incub_MG_FD_105486 | JGI IMG/M metagenome (GOLD analysis project Ga0138256, IMG submission 105486) | Active sludge microbial communities from wastewater in Klosterneuburg, Austria - KNB2014incub_MG | ecosystem: Engineered > WWTP > Activated sludge > Unclassified | place: Austria... | reverse complement strand
TGGTGGTTTATGAAAACCTAAAATCTACATTACAACCACAAGATTTTCAGACTTTTTTTACCCAACAGGAGGATGAATTCATTAAAGCTGTGGAAGAGAGAACAGCTGTTTTAAATGCTAGCCAACAGGATTACCAGAAAAAAAACGGACCTTTTGATGAATTTTTCGCAGAAATGATTTCAGAAGAAGTAGCTTATGATGCTGCCATCATGAAAATGAATTATCCCGTTTATTTTGAATATTTAATGCCCGATAGTAACGTTGTATTATCAGACACCTATGATAGTTTTCTGCAAAATCTTGAAATTGACTCTGAAGATAACCTGATGGTGCCTGCATATAAAGGATTCATTATGAAGTATCTGGAGTTTAAAACAAAAAATGATACTTCTGATCATGAAAGCACACAAAATATAAACAGGTTTAACAATATTTCCAAGCTGTTTCAATCAGAAAATGTAAAGAATCTTTTATACTATACACTACTTAAGGAAATACTGGAAACATCTATCAATGATGCCAGTCTTCTAATGGACATGTACACAGAAGCACAAACAAATACAAAATATAAAGATGAAATAACGACAGGTTTTAATTCTTGGTCATCCTTACTTAAAGGGAAATCTGCCCCTGATTTTGAGTGTTCTGCTGTAAATGGAAAAACTGTAAGTCTGCATAACTTTACAGGCAAATTGATTTATATTGATATTTGGGCAACCTGGTGTGGTCCTTGTTTACGGGAGCTTCCTTATCTCGAAAATCTACAGGAAAAATATAAGCAAAGAGAAGATATTGCTTTTGTTAGCATCTCTATTGATGATGATAAAGTTGCGTGGTCTGCCATGGTAAAAGAAAAAGACATGAAAGGTATACAACTCCACGCCAACACAGAAATGCATTTAAAAATAGTGAGTGATTATCTTATAAACGGTATCCCAAGATTTATCATCATCGATAAATCCGGAAACATATGGAATGCTAATGCCCCACGACCTTCCTCCAAAGAAATTATTCATGAAATAGATCAGGCTCTAGCCATTTAACATTATTGTACCATAGATTATAACAATTCACAAATACTAGGTTTGCAAAATTCCCGGATTGAATTTTTCAACAACACCGTGATCTGACATTTCTATTCCGATAGAAAGAAATTCTCTGGTCTTTCTGGGATCAATAATTGCGTCGACCCAAAGCCGGGAAGCAGCATAGAAAGGAGAAGTTTGTTCATCATATCTGGCTTTTATCTTTTCAAACATCGCTTGCTCGCCTTGGGGATCTGGTGCTTCACCATTCTTTTTTAGTGTGCTTACCTGAATCTGTGTAAGTACTCGAGCCGCCTGTGTCCCTCCCATAACAGCAATTTTAGCCGTTGGCCATGCTACAATAAGTCTTGGGTCATATGCTTTTCCGCACATGGCATAGTTTCCTGCTCCAAAGGAATTGCCTAAGATAACAGTAAATTTGGGTACAGTACTATTCGCTACAGCATTTACCATTTTAGCTCCGTCTTTGATTATACCTCCATGTTCTGACCGTTTCCCAACCATAAAACCTGTCACATCATGAAGAAAAACCAATGGTATCTTTTTTTGATTGCAATTCATGATGAATCTTGTAGCTTTATCCGCCGAGTCAGAATATATGACTCCTCCAAACTGCATTTCACCGGCAGCATTTTTTACCACCAGACGCTGATTGGCTACAATACCTACTGCCCAACCATCTATCCTTGCATATCCACAGATAATTGACTTTCCATAATCTTCTTTGTACAAAGTTACATCAGAATCATCCACAATACGTTTTATGATTTGAAGCATGTCATAAGGTTTTGTTGGATTTTCAGGAAAAACACCTGCTATTTCTGAAGGATTGAGTAGTGGCAAGGTTGGTTTAATCCTATCAAAACCTGCTTTTGGACTTTTACCCATTTTTGAAACTAATTTTCGGATGGTAGCCAGACAGGTTTGATCATCCGGCATTTTGTAATCTGTTACACCAGATATTTCACAATGTGTCTTTGCGCCACCCAATGTTTCCTGATCAACATCTTCCCCTATTGCAGCTTTCACCAAATATGGCCCAGCTAAAAAAATTGAACCTGTACCTTCTACTATTAAAGCTTCATCCGACATTATAGGTAAATAAGCACCTCCGGCTACACAACTTCCCATGATGGCAGCTATTTGCGGAATACCCATTGATGACATTCTTGCATTATTTCTAAAAATACGCCCAAAATGTTCTTTGTCCGGAAATATTTCATCTTGCATTGGCAAATATACTCCGGCACTATCTACCAAATATATAATGGGAATTCTATTTTCCATAGCTATCTCCTGTGCGCGCAGATTTTTTTTCCCTGTAATCGGAAACCACGCTCCTGCTTTTACAGTGGCGTCATTGGCCACAATCATGACCATTCTACCTTCTATTTTCCCCAGCACTGTCACAACACCTCCTGCAGGACACCCTCCGTGTTCTTCATACATTCCATAACCTGCAAATGCACCTATTTCAAAAAAAGCTGAATCCTTATCTATCAGCGCTTGAATTCTTTCTCTTGCGGTAAGTTTGCCCTCCTGGTGCTGTTTTAAAATTTTCTCTTTCCCTCCACCCAAAGATATTTTTTCCAATTTGTAATGTACATCTGCTACAGTGGTAAGTATAGCATCTTCATTTTTATTGAACTCTAAATCTGAAATCTTCATATTTCTTAATATATTGCATCAAAGGTAAACCTAAAATTCAGAAATATAGTCATTCCGGCATATCAAAAGTGTAGGGATATTCTCCGGGATATTTTGCATAAAACCCTTCCAGAATAATGGTTTTGCGCTTATTCTCTTCCATCATTTTTTTAAGAGAAGCTACAGATTGGACTTCTCTATTATTAATTCGGGTGATTATATAACCTGGTTCCATTCTAGTATTGCCAACTATACTACCGTTTTTTACGCTTACCACCATAACTCCATTCGGTACTAAAACAGCTTTTTCATAGGTATCCAAATCACGCAGTTCAATTCCAATGTTCTTAAATATCACATCATCTCTTATCCCAACCAAGTCCGTTGAATTTATTTGGTTACGTAAAGTAGCTTTGGTAAATGATTTTTTATTACCCCTTACGTATTCAATGTCTATCACATCGCCAGGTCTGTACTGACCGACGAGCTCCATAAATTCAGCAGTTCCTGGTGTTTTGATATTGTTGACCTGTATAATTACATCACTACTTTTCAAACCGGCATCAGATGCTCCTCCACCTTTAGAGACAGACGAGATAAAAACTCCGGATACTTCGCTTAGTCCCAACTCTTTCGCTGTTTTATTATCAATGTTTTCAATTTCGATGCCAAGCCATCCCCTTTGAACCACTCCGAATTCTTTCAGATCGTTAATTACCTTTTTGGCCAAATTTGAAGGAACAGCAAAAGAAAATCCCTCATATCTTCCTGAGTGACTTAGTATAGCCGTACAAATACCTACAAGATCACCTCTTGTATTGATTAACGCTCCCCCGCTATTTCCAGGATTAACAGCTGCGTCTGTCTGGATAAATGATTCAATCCCATGATTTGTAAGTAAATTGATATTCCTTGCTTTGGCACTTACAATCCCTGCCGTAACAGTGGATTGTAAACGAAAGGGATTACCTACTGCCATTACCCATTCTCCAATTTGTAAAGAATCAGAATTTCCAAATATTAAATAATCAAGATCCAACGATGATATTTTAAGCAATGCGAGATCTGTACTGGGGTCCGCCCCTACTATATCAGCTATGAATACCCTGTTATCATTCAGCGTTACTTCTATCTTTTTTGCACCGTCTATTACGTGATTATTAGTTACAATATAGCCGTCAGAGCTGACTATTACACCAGATCCGGAATTTGAATGTAACCATTGATCATCTGAAAAACTTTTATTATTATTTGCATCAGATTTAATAAAAACAACCGCCTTTCGGCTCATCTCTGCAGCATGTATGAAATCTGTAGGATACGATGATCTGTATGATTGGCTAAATCTGTCAGAAAGTACCATCTCCCTTTCGGCTACCGCCAAAGCAATTTCTTGATTTTCCATAATCATCTTTTTGTTTTGCATAAAAAACCTATCATAAACAAGTATAGATGTTATGGAAGAAAAGAATGCGATTAATACAAATAGTACCAGATATGATTTATTAATGTTCAACTTATGTATTAAAATTTATTGAAATATTTGCAAATATAAATCATTTTTTAATTCTGCGTTTAAAAACAGTTACTTTTGAAAGTTGTTATAATCAATACAACGAAAAAAGATATGCTTCAGATCAAATCTAAATGTTAAGAATTTTATAAAATGACCATACTATTTCACAAATATCAAGGGACGGGCAATGATTTTATCATGATTGACCAAAGAGAAAAAAAGATTATTGACCACGAAAACATCGAGCTTATTCGTTTTTTATGCGATCGAAGGTTTGGAATTGGCAGTGATGGTTTAATCTTACTTGAAAAATCTGATAATTATGATTTCCGCATGGTCTACTTTAACGCAGACGGTCGACAAAGTTCGATGTGCGGCAATGGAGGAAGGTGTTTGATACAATTTGCATATAGCATGGGAATTTTTGAAAAAAACACCACTTTTGAAGCTATTGATGGTCTTCACGAAGGTCAGATAAATCAAGACACAACCATTAGTTTACAGATGTCAGATATTAAAAAGATTAAAACCATAAACAGCAATACATACGAATTAAATACAGGATCACCACATTATGTGACATTTTGTAAAAATCTACCTTCAGATATTAAAATAGAAGGGGCTAAAATCAGATATTCTGATGAATATGCGTTACAAGGTATAAATGTAAATTTTGTACAAAAAGACGATAGTTTGATCCACGTAGCTACTTATGAAAGAGGTGTAGAAGACGAAACATATTCCTGTGGCACAGGGGTGACTGCAGCAGCAATAGGTTATGCGGTTCAAAATGATCTGAAAGGGGAGATTATCATTAGTGTGAAAACCAAAGGAGGGCCATTATCTGTATCATTTGTCAGAATCAATGAGTTTGAGTTTAATCAAATTTGGCTTACAGGTCCGGCAGTTTTTGTTTTCAAGGGGGAAATCGAGGTATAAATCAATGTTTTTATCTCATCGAAATCACACCATTTTATTTTACTTGAAAATTAAGACAATATTGATGAAAAGTATTGCTTACAAAAGTATTTCCGTATCCATATGGTGCTAAATTGATATCATCCTGACACCAGAATACTTCCGGCAACAAGATAACTTTTTCCAATAATCTATCCGCCAGATCCCATGCGAATGGATAATTACGACCTTTTTTCTTTATATTTTTTACTACAATAGTGATATAGCTACCTGATTTCATATTTTGTAGAATATTAAAGTAAACATCCGTGAGATCTGCAAGAAAAGATTCATAATCAGATATATTCCCTAAGTCTTCAGTACTTTCTGAATAGTTGGTTTGTAAACCTTTTTCTATCCGCTTAGCTTGATTTTCTGCCCCTTTCATATTTAACATGTCCCAATATGGGGGTGACGTAATCAAATAATCAATGTCTGGAAAATCATCTTTTGATATGGACCTTGCATCTTTGTTTAACAAAATAAATCTTTGATGATTTTCAGTTAAAAATAATTCTTTTTGGATGGGTTGGACAATATTTGAACATCGCTGAGAAGCTATCTCCGCAAAAAAATCGCTCAATTCTGTTCCAAATGCATTTCTTCCCGCTTTTAATGCTGCCACCTGAGTACTTCCGGTTCCGGACATAGGATCCAGTACATTGGCATTCGGAATCGTAAACTCATTAACAAACATAGTTACCAGATCTTCAGGATATTTTGCAGGATGCAATATTTCATCTTTTTTACGAGGGGCTGGCTTCAAAATAAACCATGACGGTATTTGACCTTTAAATTTTATTCCACTTGATGTTTGAATATTGTTTTCAAAAAAATGATGTTTTCTTTCCTGCAAAACTCCAGCTGAATTTTCATCCTTTCTAAAATATAAACAATAAAAATGTTTGTTGGAAGGGGTAAAAATGGTCTCAGTGGATGCTGTATTTTGATCGGGTGTACATGCAATTTTCTCATCTTTAAGGCTAAACAGAGATCCTAGCTGCAGACCTAAATCCCATGCAAATGGTAAATATTGGGGCCCGTTTTGAACATTAGGCACAAGAATACACAAAAAACGTCTGTGCACCAAAGACTCAAAAATGATTTTGCATAAATCAAGGGTCTTCTCTCGCAGACTCAAATATTCATCAAGATTTGTTGTACTACTAATTTCATCTCTTAGATCAATACAAGCAAACTGTACAGATTCACCTTTAAATTGCTCATAATGTGCAAATTGAACATCGTGATCTGAACATATTTTTTGTACAAGCTCAGATTGATGTCCATAATAATAGACTATTTCATCACCAGGTTCTGCACGGCAAAAAAATCGAATGTTTTCTGTTAATAGTTTTTCATCAGATTCATATTTAAACCAGGACTTTTGAAAAGGAAGCCATTCTTTGGAAGTTAATCTGTTAAATCTGTTTTTCACTCTCTTGATGTATTAATATCCGAAAGACTGGACATCTTTTTTGTCTTTGGCTTTAGGGTCATATTTTACCATTAAATTGATCCAAATGGAACGTGACATTCTCAAAAAGAAAAAATAAGTTAATGCTGCCACCAACAACAATATGGCCATCGAAGCATTCAGACTGAGTTTTAATACGATGAGACACAATCCTATAATCCCAAGGAAAAAAAATGCTGAAAAAATGTAAGATAGGAACATAGACCCATAATAAAATCCCGGCTCAGGTTCAAACTTCTGATTACAAACAGGACAATGTTCAGGCATATGAACTGGATTAGAGAAGTTAAAAGGGGCAATAAATAAGTCACCTTCCTGACATCTAGGACATTTTTTCATGAGAGCGTTGACCAAAAAATTTCTTTTAGACATATAATTTATTTGTAAAATATATTTTGAGCTTATGAATGTTTATAATTAAAAGTTTAATCTTTTTGCAAGTTTTTCATTTTATTCACTTTAAGTAAAACTTCATCTTTTAACATCGTTTTATATTGGATCACTTTTTCCAATATTGATGTATCATTACATGCCAATATCGAAGCAGCCAGAATTCCAGCATTTTTAGCCCCATTTAATGCAACAGTTGCAACGGGTATCCCACCGGGCATTTGTAAAATTGACAAAATTGAATCCCAACCATCTATAGAGTTTGATGATTTAATCGGTACACCAATAACCGGAAGCGGAGTAATCGAAGCTACCATACCCGGTAGGTGTGCTGCGCCACCTGCTCCGGCTATAATTACCTTTATACCATTCAAATGTGCTGTCTTTGCAAAATCAAACATACGTTCCGGAGTTCGATGTGCAGAAATTATCGTGATTTCATATGGGATATCAAAATATACCATCATCTCTTCCGCCTGTTGCATTACAGAAAGATCAGAGTCAGACCCCATAATAATACTTACTAATGGATTTTCCATATCAGGATATTACTTTTAAAGTTTTTTGTACTATTCTGGCTTTTTCGATCGCTATATCAAGATTTTTATCAACAATGGTAACGTGTCCCATTTTCCTGTAAGGTTTGGTTTCTTTTTTGCCATATAAGTGTGGATATACACCATCAATTGATAAACAATTTTCGATATTCTGATATACTACTTTTCCTTGATAGTCTGGTTCCCCCAACAAATTAATCATTACTGCCGGTATGATCAACTCGGTACTTCCAAGTGGTAAATCAAGAATTGCCCTTAAATGCATTTCATATTGGGATGTGCTGCAGGCTTCAATGGTATGGTGACCTGAATTGTGCGGTCTTGGTGCAACTTCATTTATTAATATAGCTCCATCCTTTGAAACAAACATTTCTACAGCAAGAAGCCCAACTATGTCTAATTTCTCAGTAATCTCCAAAGCAAGTTTCTCAGCCTCAAGTTGTTTGATGTTTGAAAGGCTGGAAGGACAAAATAAAAATTCAACTAAATTTGCGACAGGATGAAATTGCATTTCTACAACAGGAAACGCTTTCATATCTCCTGAAGGATTTCTGGCAACTATAACAGCTATTTCACTTTCTATTTCAACCATATCCTCCACAAGCGTTGCCCCTTCTATAAGAAAATCCAAATCGTCTGACGAACGAACCACTTGTACCCCTTTGCCATCATATCCTTCCGTGCGGGATTTTTGCACAAAGGGAATATTGAGTGAACCTTTTACAACATCTGATAAAACTTCTTCCCTACTTTTATATAAAGTAAAGTCTGAACTCGGTATTTCCGACCCTTCATAAAATATTTTTTGTTTGCCTTTATCTTTTATGATCTTCAGAGCTGCCGATGGTGGATATACTTTTTTACCCATTTGTTCCAATGTTTCCAAAGCATCTGTATTGACATTCTCTATCTCAATAGTGATCACATCCATCTTCATACCAAATTGCACCACATCATCGTAGTCGGTAATATCGCCACAAACGAAAGAAGTACAAACCGAAGCTGCCGGAAAAGTAGTATCTTTCTCAAGTATACTTATATCAAGTCCAAGGATACTCCCAGCCTGACACATCATTTTGCCTAATTGGCCACCACCAAGAATACCTATTTTTTGACTAAGTTTAGAATGATGCACTCTTATGTTTTGTATATAGCGTCAAAATTACAAAAAAAACACAGCATTTAGAGTAGCATATGTTACAATCCAAATAAAATTTTAATTCTAAACTTTAAGATAACACTACATTATTGAATTGTATATGTCCTTATACTTCTGAGCCGATGCGTTCCATGAATAGTCCAATGCCATTGCATTTTTGACACAAAAGTTTTTGAAGTCTTTGTTTTGGTACATGTCATATGCCCTACCTATAGCGTGCATCATCTGATCAAAATTCATGTGATCGAAACGGATCCCTACCCCACCTTCCTCAGAGATATCCTTAACACTGTCTTTAAGCCCACCTGTGGTCCGGACGATCGGCAATGTGCCATAACGCATAGCAAACATTTGATTCAATCCACACGGCTCCACTCTCGAAGGCATAAGTAAAAAATCTGCACCAGCATAAATTTTATGAGACATGGTTTCGTTATAAGCCAACATACAAGCTACGTTTGATGCATGTTTGTAAGCTACAGACTGAAAAGCACTTTCGATGCTTTTATCTCCTGTTCCAAGAATTACAAAGTTAATGTTTTTATGTCTGGAAAGCCAGGTATCTATTAATCCTGCGATAAATTCAGCCCCTTTTTCAAGTACAAGACGTCCTATGAAACCATATAAAGGTAAGTTAGGGTCAAGGCCAGTGATTTTGCATAATATTTTTTTATTTTCTGTTTTGTATTTAATGATATCCTTTTTAAGATGATATTCGATCATCGGATCTGTCGAAGGATCCCAAACTTCATTATCTATACCATTCAGAATACCAACACTTTTCCATGATTCAGATCTGAATAATTGTTCCAGACCTGCAGAATCATACATCAGCTCATTCATATAATTTGGTGAAACTGTGGTGACCTTGTATGCACACCTTACTGCTGAAGCTAAAGGATTGATAACGTTGGCCCACTCGAGCAAACCACTTTTCCAGCTGTCGAATTGTGGCAATAAAAATTGTTTACTCCAGCCAAAAGCTCCCTGATATCGTTCATTATGAATAGTGAATACTGTAGGAATACCGGAAAGTGGCTGAAACTCATATGCATATTTCATCATAAATGGGATAAGACCTGTATGGTGATCATGACAATGCACTATATCAACATTGACATTACCATCTCTTATCCATGTTAGAAATGCACGTTGAAATGCAATATTTCGTTCAAGATCATCACCAAAATAATAACCGTCACTGCCAGCATATACGCCATATCTGTCAAACTTAGATGGTATATGAATAGTATAAAATGGAAATCCAAGAATATCATCAATAAAGTATCTCACTTCAAAATATAAATGTTCATTTCCTAAATGAAAAGCTCCTTTGTGAACAATCTTATATAACTTTCCTTCAAACCAAGGCATTTGGTATGCCGGGATAACTACACTGGTTTCAACTCCAATTTTGCTCAGATATTTTGGAAGTGAACCGACAACATCTGCCAGACCACCAACTTTTGCTACTGGGAAACATTCTGCACTGACATAAAATATTTTCATAATGAACGATTTATTTGTAAAGATAATATTTATAAGTTTTTTTGCAAAATAAACTTAGTGATATTAATTCATTGAATTTTACAAACTTTGAGAAAAGTAATATTTACTGATGTTTATGAAATCATATAAACCGAAGAGAGTATATTTTAAACTAAATGTCTAAATAATCAAACAAATCTACTCAAATATGCAATTAAAAAGTGTTGAGATTGAAAATTTTTGAAGAGTATTCTAAACAAAAAAGGGGTATATTCGTGATGAACATACCCCTGGAATATCTATAGAAAAATTTTGTTATCCTACGTTGTACTCATTAATGGCTTCAACTTCCAATTCCTTAAACTTGCGTAAACCGGTACCTGCTGGTATATTTTTACCAACAATTACGTTTTCTTTAAGTCCAGACAGGTTATCTCTCTTAGCTGAAATAGCTGCTGTACTCAATACTTTCGTGGTTTCCTGGAAAGAAGCAGCTGAAATCCAACTCTCAACACCCAAAGAAGCACGAGTAATACCTTGAAGAATCACACTTGATGTAGCAGGTACAGCATCTCTTACTTCAGCAATTTTTTTATCATTTCTTTTCAGAATTGAATTCTCTTCTCTGAGTTGTCTGATAGAAACAATTTGCCCAGCTTTAAGATTGGTAGAATCACCTGACTCTGTAACCACCTTCTTATCATAAATCCAATCATTCTGTTCATTGAATTCATGTCTATCCACAGCTTCACCTTCAAGGAAAGTAGTATCTCCGGGATCTACAATTTCGACTCTACGCATCATCTGCCTTACTATCACTTCAATATGCTTATCATTGATGGCAATACCTTGCGAACGGTAAACTTCCTGCACACCATTAACCAAATAAGACTGTACTGCAAAAGGTCCTTTTATATTCAAAATATCCAATGGAGCAACGGCTCCGTCAGAAAGTTGCATACCAGCCCTCACAAAGTCTCCTTCCTGTACTAGTAAGTGTTTGGAAAGTCCAACAAGATATTTTCTTCTTTGTCCTGTCTTTTCATCATCAATAAAAATCTCACGATTACCTCTTTTGATTTTACCATAAGTAATGATACCATCAATTTCAGCTGTAATGGCAGGATTTGAAGGATTTCTTGCTTCAAAAAGTTCAGTTACCCTAGGAAGACCACCCGTGATATCCTGAATTTTACCAAGATTTCTTGGTATTTTTACAATTTTCTGACCAGGGACAATCTCTGCATTATCTTCAATGCTGATATATGCGCCCACAGGTAAGTTATATGTTTTAAGCTCGTCACCTCCTTCAGAGAAAATCTTGATCACTGGAATTTTCTTCTTATTTTTAGCTTCAATGATAACCTTTTCAGCATAACCTGTTTGATCATCTCTTTCCACTCTATAAGTTACCCCTTCTTCGATGTCCTCAAACTGAGCAATTCCTCCAAATTCAGAAATGATCAGGTTATTAAATGGATCCCATTCGCAAATAGATTGACCTTTAGATATTTTTTGCTTATCTTTTACCAATAAAGTTGAGCCATAAGGTATAAAGTACGAGTTGTAGATCTTTTTAGTTTCAGGATCTATGACTCTTATCTCACCGGATCTTGAAAGAACCACCTGGGTTTTGGATCCACCTTCGACTTGTTCAGTAACCTTCATGTTATCAAATTCAATTACACCATCAAACTTGGTTGTAATTTCAGATTCTGTTTTGGAAACGGAAGCAATACCACCCACGTGGAAAGTTCTAAGTGTCAACTGTGTACCTGGTTCCCCAATGGATTGGGCAGCAATAATACCTACAGCGTCTCCGGTTTCTACTCTTCTGCCTGTAGCCAGATTTTTACCATAACATCTTGCACACACCCCTACTTTTGTTTCACAAGTAAGTACAGAACGTATAGTTACCATTTCGATCCCGGCATTTTCAATATTTGTTGCAACCTCAGGTGAAATATATTCTCTGGCTTCAACCAACACCTCATCAGTAACAGGATGCAAAACATCATATAATGAATATCTTCCTACGATTCTGGATGAAAGCGTCTCAATAACATTTTCATTGTCCTTGAGTGCTTCAGTATCTATACCTCTCAGTGTTGTACAATCTTCTTCAGTTATTATTACATCCTGTGCTACATCTACAAGTCTTCTGGTAAGATATCCTGCATCGGCTGTTTTTAGGGCGGTATCTGCCAAACCCTTTCTTGCACCGTGTGTTGAGATAAAATATTCCAAAACTGAAAGACCTTCGAGGAAATTTGCAAGAATCGGGTTTTCAATAATTGCTCCACCCGTATCACCTGACTTCCTTGGTTTTGCCATCAGGCCCCTCAATCCACAAAGCTGCTTAATTTGTTGTTTTGATCCCCTTGCACCTGAGTCCAACATCATAAACACTGAATTAAACCCTTGTTTGTGAAGTGCGATTTCACGCATAAGGTTATCCGTTATTTTATTGTCGGCAAATGTCCACTTATCGATGACCTGATTATATCTTTCGTTAGGGGTGATTAAACCCATGTTATAATTCTCCCAAACTTCATCCACTTCTTCCTGTGCTTCAAGTAGTGTTTGTTCTTTTATACTAGGAGTGATCAAGTCACCCAAATTGAAAGATAATCCACCTTTATAAGCCCAGAAAAATCCCAAATCTTTAATTTCATCCAGAAATTTTGCCGTAGCTGTAAAATCTGTCCTTATAATAATATCACTAATGATCTTCTTGAGACTCTTTTTAGTCATCAATTGATTGATATAAGGCACTGTGGGTGGAGTACTTTGATTAAACAATACTCTTCCGACGGTGGTTTCGATAATCTTTGTTACTAAATTTCCATCTTCATCATCTACTCTTGCTCTGACTTTAACTACAGCATGTAAATCAATAACACCTTCATTAAATGCTATTATAACCTCTTCTGCACTGTAAAAAGTTTTGCCTTCTCCTTTTACTTTAATATCTCCTGATGATTTTCTTGGCTTGGTAAGATAATACAGTCCTAAAACCATGTCCTGAGATGGTAGTGTTACTGGCGAACCATCCTGAGGGTTTAACATGTTATGCGCTGAAAGCATCAACATTTGAGCCTCAAGAATAGCAGCATGTCCCAGTGGAACGTGAACGGCCATCTGGTCACCATCAAAGTCTGCATTAAAGGCTCCACAAACCAATGGGTGAAGCTGTATTGCCTTTCCTTCTACCAATCTAGGCTGGAAAGCCTGAATTGAAAGTCGGTGAAGTGTAGGCGCCCTGTTAAGTAACACAGGATGTCCTTTTAGTATATTTTCAAGAATTTCCCAAATAACGGGATCTTTCTTATCTACCAGTTTTTTAGCTGATTTTACCGTTTTTACAACCCCTCTCTCAATAAGTTTTTTAATGATGAACGGCTTGAATAGTTCTGCGGCCATTCCCTTTGGAATCCCACACTCATGCAAAAGCAATGTAGGTCCAACAACAATGACAGAACGACCGGAATAATCTACCCTTTTACCTAAAAGGTTCTGACGGAATCTACCTTGTTTACCTTTTAATACATCACTCAATGACTTTAGTGAACGACCACCTTCAGCTTTTACAGCATTCGATTTTCTGGAGTTATCAAATAAAGAATCAACAGCTTCCTGCAACATCCTCTTTTCATTTCTTAAGATGACTTCTGGAGCTTTGATTTCCAATAGACGCTTCAGACGATTATTTCTGATAATTACCCTTCTGTAAAGGTCATTCAAGTCAGAACTTGCAAATCGTCCCCCATCCAAAGGCACTAATGGTCTCAACTCCGGAGGAGTTACAGGCAAATATTGAATAATTGTCCACTCTGGTCTATTATCTGTTGTTTTTTGCCCATCTCTGAAAGCTTCCACAACTCTCAATCTCTTCAAAGCTTCAGACTTTCTCTGCTGAGAAGTTTCATTGGCTGCCTGATGCCTGAGTTCAAAAGAAAGTTCGTCGAGATTTATTCTTTCCAAAAGATCTTTAACTGCCTCAGCACCCATTCGGGCAATAAACTTATTGGGATCTGAATCATCCAAAAGTTGATTATCCTTAGGCAATGTATCTAAAATATCAAAGTACTCTTCCTCGGTTAGCAAGTCATGTTTTGAAATATCATTTAACTTTACGCCTGGCTGTACAACTACATACCTTTCATAATAAATGACAGATTCCAACTTTTTGGACGAATATCCTAAAAGATAACCAATCTTATTTGGAAGAGATTTAAAAAACCAGATATGTACAACAGGAACCACCAATTTGATGTGACCCATTCTTTCTCTACGCACTTTCTTTTCAGTAACTTCTACACCACAACGGTCGCAAACGATACCTTTGTATCTGATTCTTTTGTATTTACCGCAGTAACATTCGTAATCCTTTACTGGTCCGAATATTCTTTCACAAAACAAACCATCTCTTTCAGGCTTGTATGAACGGTAATTTATGGTTTCCGGTTTTAATACCTCGCCAAAAGATCTCTCCAAAATTTCATCCGGAGAACTCAAACTGATGGTAATCGATTCGAATCCTTTGGTTGGTTTTACACCTTTCTTTTTTAACATAATAAAAAATTATTAAACGTTAAAGAATTGTTTATTAATCGAATTTAATATCAAGAGCCAATCCTCTTAATTCATGTACCAGAACATTAAATGATTCCGGAATATTTGAATCCGGGATATTATCACCCTTGACAATAGCTTCGTATGCTTTAGCTCTTCCGATGATATCATCAGATTTAATGGTCAATAATTCTCTTAGGATATTTGCCGCACCGTATGCTTCAAGTGCCCAAACTTCCATTTCCCCAAATCTCTGTCCACCAAACTGAGCTTTACCACCCAGAGGCTGTTGAGTAATAAGTGAATATGGTCCTATAGACCTGGCATGCATCTTATCATCTACCATGTGTGAAAGCTTCAACATATAAATGATACCAACGGTCGCTTGCTGGTGGAATCGGTCACCTGTCTCACCATCATATAGGTAGGTCTGTCCATATGCAGGTAAACCAGCCTTCTCTATATAACCTTCAATCTCATCCAAACTTGCACCGTCAAAAATCGGGGTTGCAAATTTAACTCCAAGACTTTTACCTGCCCATCCTAAAACGGTTTCAAAAATCTGACCCAAATTCATCCTTGATGGTACGCCCAAAGGATTCAAAACTATATCAACCGGTGTTCCGTCTTCCAAAAAAGGCATATCTTCATCTCTAACGATTCTGGACACAATCCCTTTATTTCCGTGTCTACCTGCCAATTTATCCCCTACTTTCAGTTTTCTCTTTTTAGCAAGATAAACTTTTGCTAATTTTAGTACTCCGGCAGGTAATTCGTCTCCTATACTGATATTAAATTTCTCCCTTTTATACCTACCAAGTTCTTCATTGACTTTAATAGAATAATTGTGAAGCAATCTTGCTATCATTTCATTGACTTTCTGATCTTTGGTCCATCCTGAATAGTCGACTTGAGAGTATTCCATTTCCTTGAATGCCTTTGGAGCAAATTTTGCACCTTTAGGTATCAATTCTTCATTATAAATACTTCTTACCCCTTCGGAAATCTTACCATCCAACAGCGTCATAAGTTTATCAACAAGAATGGTTTTCAACTCATTCATATTGATGGCATGCGTATCTTCCAATTTTGACAACAACTCTTTTTCCTGAACTTTCTGGAATTTATCCTTTTTAGCGCGGGCAAAAAGTTGTTTGCTAATAACTACCCCTTGTGTGGATGGAGATGCTTTTAGAGATGCATCCTTCACATCTCCAGCTTTATCACCAAATATAGCTCTCAATAATTTCTCTTCAGGAGTAGGGTCGGATTCACCTTTTGGTGTAATTTTACCAATAAGAATGTCACCTTCTTTGACCCAGGCACCAACCCGAATGATTCCATTTTCGTCAAGATCCTTTGTGGCTTCTTCACTTACATTTGGTATATCATTGGTCAATTCTTCTTCTCCTAACTTAGTATCTCTGACATCTATTTCGTAACTCTCAATGTGCAATGAAGTAAAGATATCTTCCTTTACAACCCTTTCAGAAAGTACTATCGCATCTTCAAAATTATACCCTTTCCAAGGCATAAACGCTACCTGAAGATTTTGTCCTAATGCAAGTTCCCCATTTTCAGTAGCATAACCTTCACAAAGTAAACTACCTTTTCTAACTCTTTGTCCTTTCTTAACGATTGGCTTAAGGTTAATACAAGAACCTTGATTTGTTCTAACAAATTTTATTAGATTGTACTTTTTAATGTTGTCGTCAAAAGAAACAAGCATTTCTTCTTCGGATTTATCATATCTGATTACAATTTCATTGGCATCAACATATTCCACAACCCCTTCTCCTTCAGCGTTTATAAGCATGTTGGAGTCTTCTGCTACTTTACCTTCAAGACCAGTACCAACTATGGGTGATTTGGGTCTTACCAATGGTAGAGCTTGACGTTGCATGTTGGATCCCATCAATGCTCTGTTGGCGTCATCATTTTCAAGGAAAGGAATAAGAGAAGCAGAAACACCAACGATTTGATTGGGTGCAATATCCATATATTCTACCTCCATTGGAGATAACACTGGAAATTCTCCATGCTCTCTTGATTTAATTCTCTCATTTACAAAAGCACCGGTTTCACCAACCTGAGCATTTGCCTGAGCTATTCTTCTGTAATCTTCCGCTTCTGCAGAAAGGTACATAATTTCACCGCTCATATCCACTTTACCATCAATAACTTTACGATAAGGTGTCTCTAAAAAGCCCATTTTATTGACTTTGGCATGCACACAAAGCGTAGATATCAATCCAATATTGGGTCCTTCAGGTGTCTCAATAGTACATAGTCGACCATAGTGAGAATAATGAACGTCCCTTACTTCAAATCCTGCACGTTCTCTCGAAAGCCCACCTGGTCCCAGCGCAGATATCCTTCTTTTATGTGTAATCTCAGATAAAGGGTTTGTTTGATCCAAAAACTGAGATAATTGACTCGTTCCAAAAAATGAATTAATTACTGAAGAAAGTGTCCGGGCATTGATCAGATCAATTGGAGTAAAAACTTCGTTATCTCTAACGTTCATTCTTTCTCTAATGGTTCTTGTCATACGGGCTAATCCTACACCAAACTGAGCGTAAAGTTGCTCACCTACTGTACGCACGCGACGATTTGCAAGGTGATCAATATCATCCAATTCAGCTTTCTGATTTACCAGACTTACCAGGTATTTAACTATTGAAATGATATCTTCCTTAGTTAATACAAGGGTTTCCTTACTTATTTCAAGTTTGAGTTTTCTATTAATTTTATATCTTCCTACTTCTCCAAGATTATATCTTTTGTCAGAGAAAAATAGTTTATCAATAATACCTCTTGCTGTTTCTTCATCAGGTGGATCTGTACCTCTTAACTGTCTGTATATTTGGGTAACAGCTTCTACTTCTGATGATGATGGATCTTTTTGAAGTGTATTGTATATAATGGAATAATCTTCATCCAGGTTTTCTTTTTGCAAGATGATAATGTCAGTATCAACATCTGCTATCAATTCGATGTTGTCTTCATCTAATACTACATCTCTTTCAAGAATAATTTCATTACGTTCGATAGTAACTACCTCCCCGGTGTCTTCATCCACAAAATCTTCCGTCCACTTTCTTAAAACCCTGGCTGCCAGCTTTCTACCTATCGCTGCTGTAAGAGATTGTTTATCTGTCGTAATTTCTTCCGCAAGATCAAACAAATTAAGGATATCTCTATCAGAATCAAAACCAATGGCCCGCAATAAAGTAGTCACTGGAAATTTTTTCTTCCTGTCGATATATGCATACATTACTGAGTTGATATCAGTAGCAAATTCCATCCAAGCTCCTTTAAAAGGAATAACTCTTGCAGAAAATATTTTAGTACCATTTGGGTGGAACGTCTGACTAAAGAATACCCCTGGTGATCTGTGTAACTGAGATACTACTACCCTTT
>Ga0138256_10002926_pt1 | contig 18239 bp, 24 predicted proteins | sample KNB2016incub_MG_FD_105486 | JGI IMG/M metagenome (GOLD analysis project Ga0138256, IMG submission 105486) | Active sludge microbial communities from wastewater in Klosterneuburg, Austria - KNB2014incub_MG | ecosystem: Engineered > WWTP > Activated sludge > Unclassified | place: Austria... | reverse complement strand
TAATCCCATCGTATTTCTTACCCCTTCTTACTTCTTTCTCGACAAAAGTCATTACATCATCCAGTATCCAACGAATCGATTTCTCAGAAATTAATGAAGCATCCTGATTCTCATGTGCCCACGTAACTGAAGGACGAGATGCATCCACATGTGTGACAAAGGCACCAGCCTTTGCAGATGCCAAGCTTGCAATTCCCGTATAAGCAAATAGATTGAGTACTTGAGGAGAATTATCAGCTCTTTTAAGTGCTTTACTAATGAAATCCCAGTGCAAATGTTGTTCTGGAAATATACCTGTATGTTTAAAAGGAGTAAGCTTAGCATAGAAAGAGAGCTCTTTATAAGTTACTAACCACTTCTCAGGAATTTCTGACTTTTTAATCCACTCATCTTTTTCAAAAGTAGCATCTGCATTTTCCCAATCTTCCCTTTTCCCTTTACGCGTCCAAATCGCTTGAGGATCAGGCCTTACAATTCTGTATTTGCCAAATTGTTCCAATCGATAACCCTCACCACTATCTAGCAACTCATACTCCTGCCAACCTAAAGTCTCTAAAATATTCATGCATGTATGATACCACACTAGCTCTACACTTTTGACAATAATTGCTGTACAATATGCCTAGATGAAACGTATTGTTCTCTTTTGTCTAGTTACACTGGCCGTCTATATTCTGGCTGTAATAGCTCTTAACCTACCTCAAAAAACCCAGGTTATTACGAAAGAGTCAACTATTACAATACCAACCCCAAGCTCTACTCAACCTTCAGGGACTCAAAAACCAAACTTAAATTTGTAATGGAAATCATTGCCCTATTTTTCTTAGAGCTTTTTGTGCTCTTTCTCTTTTCTAGGATGCTCCAAAGGTCACTCTCACTTTTTGTCTTTCAAATAACAAAGAGCATGCGAATTACCATCTACAGCTTAGCTTTAGTTTTCCTTCCTGGGACAATTATTCATGAAGTTTCTCACTATCTAATGGCACGACTGCTATTTGTCCCCGTTGGTAAAATGGAGCTTATCCCAAAACAAGTTGGTGAACATGTCAAGCTAGGAAGTGTTTCGATTGGAAAAGCTGATCCTTTTAGAAGACTTCTAATTGGGATTGCTCCTTTCCTAGCTGGTACTTCACTTATCATAATTACTCTTTTTATTGCTGAACAAAATTCTCTATGGAGCATTAACTACGCAACGATTGCTATTTTTTACGTCCTTTTTGAAATAGGAAATAGTATGTTTTCTAGCAGAAAAGACTTAGAGGGCGCATTCGTGGTCTTAATAATTTTACTATTATGTATTGGAGGCCTATATCTTCTTAGATTCAATATCAATCTTGGACAAATACAAAATATTTTTGATGACCAGACGATCCATGTATTTTATAAAGGAACTATCTTTCTCCTTTTCCCGCTAGGACTAGATCTTGGACTTATTACTGCACTTACTATTTCAAACAGATTACTTAGCAGATGATGAGCTCAGCGGGTCTAAATTAGCCCTAGATCTTTGCAAGCTAAATGAATTAATCATCATCATAAATTCATCTCTATTTTTATCTTGTAAAACTAGATCCTCTGGATAAAAAATTATATCTCTCGTATACTTTGAAGAATTACTCAGTAAAGGAAAAGCCACAAAAGGTCCGATAATGTCTACTCCGGCAAATTGTCCTCTACTTAAGTAATAACTATTCCCAGTTGCACCATTTATCGTAGTCAGCGTTTTTTGACTATCTATGGAGCATTTGGTTGTTAAAGTATTTTTGCTACAAAGACTATAAAGCATCTGAATAACAGGCTTAGGCATTATCTGACCTGAACTCGAGGCGCCATAGCTCACTACAAAACCATCTCCTTCGTTTGATTTAAATAATACTATGTCTTTACTTAAAATCATTGAATAGTTTGTTGGATATGAAAAACTAAAATGATATATTGGATCAGTATATTCCTTTGAACGTGCTGGAAGAACCTCTTTAATAGTAAGCGGAACAATCTTATGCTTAGGAACTCTTAAAATAATAAAGCAAGATATTACTATGCTTACAAATATTATACCTAGACCAATAAATCCTGCCCTCATATAAAAGTAACTCATTTTGTCATAATAAAAAGGAAGATTCAAGATCTTAACTCACCAAAAGATCACATATCAAAATTCGATCATAGGTATAGCCTAGAAATCAAATATTATATTTACTTCTACTTACATTTGCCTAAATTTATACAAAATTCAACGAATAGTATATAATTAACGCGGCTTTATTCATGTTTGATAAAAATATATCCTCAAATCAAAAAAAATTTCTCATCGCAAGCATTATCCCACAGAGACTTTCACAGGAAGAAGCATTCTTCAACCTTAAAGAAGTTAAAGACTTAGTTGACGCATGTGAAGGTAAAGTCCTAGATTATGTTATCCAAAATAGGGAAATTCACGATAAAGGGCTTTATCTAGGATCTGGGAAAATTGCTGAAATTGCTGAAATATGTAAAGAAAAGGAAATTGATGTTATCGTTTTAAATGCGATCGTTAAAGCAGGTCATATTTTTGATATCAAGCAACAACTAGAAAAAATAAATCCTAACTTACAAGTCTGGGATAAAGTAGATCTTATCCTCCATATTTTTTCTAACCACGCCAGGACAACTGAAGCTAAATTACAAATTGAGCTAGCTTCTATGGAGCACATGGGGCCTCGCATATATGGTATGGGCTACATCCTTTCTCGCCAAGGCGGAAGCATAGGAACTAGAGGAATCGGTGAAACAAACACTGAACTAATGAAAAGACACTGGAGTAGTCAAATAAAAAAAGTTGAAGAAAGATTAAAAAAATTATCATCTGACAGAGAGCGACAACTAGAAAGAAGATCTCGAACAGGTATAAAAACTGTCTCCCTGATCGGTTATACTAACGCCGGCAAGACCTCATTATTTAACCTTTTAACAGGTAAAAAACAACTTGTTGAGAATGCGCTTTTTGCAACTCTTGATAGCCACGTAGGTAAGCTCTATTTACCAGAATTAAAACAAGAAATAATCATATCAGACACAATTGGATTTATCCGCAATCTTCCAACTCGTCTTATCAATGCCTTCGGATCTACGCTCATGGAATCATTACATGCGGACCTGCTTCTCCATATTATTGATAGTTCTGACCCAGATATCGAAAGGAAAATTAAGGCTGTTCACACAGTCCTACATGAGTTAAATTTAGTCAAAAGACAACAACTCTACGTCTTTAATAAATCAGAACTACTTTCTGAAAAGGACAAGCAACTACTCCAAGAAAGGTTCTCTGACAAACCTTCACTCTTTATTTCAGTCTTAAAAGAACAGGGAATAAAAGAGCTTGAGCATGAAATTTGTAGATTTCTAGAACATCAAGCAACTACTGAATAATACCATGGAAAAACGTGATGCAGTTCTTATATTTTTAATTAACGACAACGAGATCCTCCTTGCTGAAAGTAATTATAGAAATAATAGAATTACTTGGAATGGTGTAAGCGGCTTTATTAATGCTGGTGAAAAACCAAAAGAGGCTGCAGTCCGCGAGCTCTATGATAGCGTAAAAATTCGCGCTTATGAAAAAGATCTAGAACAAGCTGGAGTCATGAATCTATTTACGCTTAGACCAGATGGGGTTCGTGAAAGGACCTTAACAATTACAATTTTTATCTGCGAGAATTTTCAGGGCGTGCCACATATGACTTCCGGATTTAAACCAAGGTGGTTTAACCTATCTTCAATTCCTTACAATGATATGTTTGAGGACACGAAGGAGTGGCTTGGTAGAGTTATGAGCGGAGAAAAAGTTGTTATTGAAATAATATCCACCACTGACGAACAAACAAATATTACTAAAGTTAAAGACGTTTTAGTTAGAAATATCTTTGAAAAATAAAATGGATAACACTAATCAAAGAGTTGCAGTGTATGGTCTAATACTTAACCAAGTAGGAGAAGTATTGTTGGTAAAACGTTCGATGGAGGATTCTTATCCCGGTATCTGGGAAATGCCAGGGGGAGCATTAGAATTTGGTGAGCAGCCACAAATAGGAGCTTTAAGAGAAGTTAAGGAAGAAACAAATCTTGAAGTAGAAATATTATATCCAATTACAACTTTATCTGGATTTTCGGGAAAGTCTCCCCACACGCAAGTAGTCCGCATCACTTTTTTATGCCTTTGTATTAATGCTAATTTAACAAAACTAAGCCATGAACACATAGACTATAAATGGGTAAAGCCTGAGAACATTGAAGAACCAATAATCTCTGATTTACTTAAAGCAACGCTGCAAGTAATTGCAAAATACCCTAAGCTAATTACTCCTTATCAAGATAAGTGAATCCTGAGAGCGAAGAAGGCGCACCCTCAATGCATACTTCTCCTAGTTTATTATCTGCTGATGACCAGAGGAAAAATAGCTTACTCTCCCCACATGAAGTACTAGGAGTAACCTGATCAATTTGAACATAAATAATTGCCTGCTGACCATCTGAATCATAGCAGTAACCAGTCTGTTCCACGTCCCCACAGTCACTTACTGGAGACTTTTTTTCTAGGATATAGCTATACACCCCAGACATTTCATTTTTCTCAACCATTTCATCTACCCAGTCATAAGATGGGACGTCACTATCCGTCTTGGGGAATATGTTATACGAAACATAATAACGAGAAACTGAATCTACAAGCTTAATGAGCGTAGTTCTCCTCCCATTATTAATGTAGTCTGCTATAAATGAGCTACCCAACTCAGATATTGATGAAACTGGATTAAGAATTAGATTTTTTAATGAAATATCTAACCTACCAATAGTAGCGACCTTAGTTAAATTAGACGCTTTCACCGATGAGGGGGGACCGTTCTCGCCAATAAAGGAATCGAGCTCACCACTAATATATCCTGAGTTATTAAGTTTAATTGGTCCTAAATAGATATCATTATCATCTACTTCCGAAGATTTCTGTGGGTTAGCACTAATTTTTTGAGATGTATTATTTCCCTGGTTTACAAGTAGCGAATTGCTTGGCATACTTTGGAGCAAGTCTCTGCTAGCCAGAAAGTAATTATGGGTAAAAAAGAAAAAAATGATTACTATAATAAACCCAGCTAGAATAATCTTATGCTTAGAAACGGAAGAAAAGATACTATTCTGTAACTTTTTAGAGGATTGAACCTGCATATAATCTCTATTATGCAACAACGAAAATGAAAACAATAGTTAAAGAGTGCCAACCGAGTCAATTTTAGGGAAATGAACTCTTATTTCACTCCAAAATTTATCGGAAAGAGATGTTGAGAATTTACCGTACTTACCACTTTCTGACTTACCACAAAGGATATTTTCATAGCGCCTGATAATCCTCAGCAATTTTTCTCCTTCTCGATTAAACTCTAGTTGGTATTCCTTAGGAGACTCTTCGTAAAGCTTGTGGAGTTTTTTAAAAGACAAAAAAGCATCTTTATTGCACTCTAGCATGTCACTGAAGACTTCTTTATATTTTGTCATTCTTCTTCCGGTTCTGGAGGAAGAAACTCCTCACCTGTATCATTTGAAGAACTTTTAGCATACTCGGATGGCTTTAACCAATAAACATACGTACAACCTGTAGCCTTTTTTGCCTCCCTATCCCACCCTGAAGTACTACACTTCTTCATCTTTTTACCATTTGCTGTTGTGTATAGCACTAGCTTAGATCCACACTCTGGACAATCCTCGTCGAGCTGCTCAGTAGTTCCATTTATCCACTCAATATAATCGCAACCAATTGCCTTCTTTGACTCTTTGTCCCATGAGGAAGTAGAGCACTTTTTCATCTTTTTACCAAAACGAGTCACTGCAAGTATAACTGGGGCTCCACATTTCGGACACTTTTCATCAAGCTGCTCTGGCTCTACCTCAAGCCATTTGACGTAATCACAACCTGTATTTGAACGTGTAGCTGGATCCCAAACAGAACTTGAGCATCTCTGGAGCATACGACCAGTTGCTGTTGTTATAACTTCACCAAGTGCAGCACTGCACTTCGGACAAATTTCTTGATCTTTTTTTGATATATCGCTATCAGCCATGTAGACAATTATATTACTGCAATTTGGCCCTCTGAGTCAAGATGTTAATATATATCATATGACTCAAGGAGTTTCTTATTTCCTTCAACCTGATAATGAAGAAGATCTTGATAAAGCCCTTTCTTATTACCTAACTCCTTTGGACTACCACTTTCGACTATAGTACCTGAGTCTATTACGATAATTTTATCAACATTTTGGATAGTTGAAAATCGATGTGCGATAATTATAACTAGCTTATTCTTCATCAATTCCTCAAGCGCTTCCTGAACATCTTTTTCTGATTTTGCATCAAGTGAGGATGTGGCTTCGTCAAGAATAAGTATCGGAGCATTCTTCAAAATCGCCCGAGCGATCTGAATACGTTGCTTTTGCCCGCCAGAAAGTCTTACCCCACGTTCTCCAACTTCACTATCAATCCCATAAGGTAGCTTGCAGACAAACTCATAAGCATTTGCAAGCTTTAAGGCATGGATAATCTCTTTCTCAGTAGCATCCTTTTTACCATATGATACATTTTCCTTAATCGTTGATGAGAAAAGCTCATTCTCTTGAAAAACTAATGAAATATTTCGACGAATTGATCTTTGATCTAATTTCTTATAACTTTTACTATTTAGGAATATCTCTCCATCTGTGGGTTCATAGAATTTCAAAATAAGATTAACGATTGTTGATTTACCTGCCCCACTATGACCAACTAGGGCAACTGCTTGATTCTTTTCAAGAGTAAATGAGACATCCTTCAATACAGGATTTTGCTGATTATAAAAAAAAGAAATGTTATCAAATTGTATAGTTGGATTCTGTATTATAATGTCTTTTGAGGGATTATCATATTCTTCAACCGAAGGAAGGCTTAACACCTCAAAAAACTCCTTAGATCCTGCTTCTGCAGTTTGAACTTGCGTTAAGATGTAAGACATGGCAAAAAGTGGAATCCTAGCCTGATTCACCAACTGAAGAATGAGCACCATTTCACCGATTGTTAGGTGTCTTTGAAAAGTATTATAGAAAACTAAGATATTTATTGCAAAAAGAATTACATTAAGTGATAAGCCTCTAAAAAAATCGAATTTATGAAATGTTGTACTTTGCTTTGAATAGATTTTATTTGAATCTTTGAGCCCAGTTGAAACAATTTGATATTCTTCTTTTTCATTCGTAAAGCTTTTAACAAGAGTAATATTTGAGATAACCTCCTGAATCCTACCTCTTAACCTATCCTCGATTGCATTCTTCTTTACTTCTTCTTTTCCCCATCTGATAGTTGAGTAGTAGCTTAGAATCAAATAAATAGGGAATAAAATAAAGGTAAAGAAAGCAATTGGGATATTATAATAAGCTAAAATAGCAACAGTGAATATACTTTGTAAGAAGGTAGGTAAAATAAAATTAGTTGTGGAGTTAAGGAATCCTTGGATAGTTACAATCCCACGACTTAGCTGATTAACAATTTTACCTGAGTTCTCAGAGTCGAAATATGATTGAGGAAGCGTAAGGACTTTAGAATAAAACTTTTCTGTTAAAAACTGACGAATTCTTCCTGAGAAGTGATCGCCAATCCTATCACTGAGCGTTGAGATAATAAGACTTAGCACATTACTCGCAAAGGCTACGACAACGAGAATAATAAGCCTTGTGAGATCGCCCCCATCTCCCTGAGCCTGCTTAACGATCTCATCTACAATAAACTTTGAGATAAGCGGAGCAACCAGTGAAAGGGTTGCTGAGAGTAGGATCAGAACGCTTAACAACGCCACAAGGTGATATAGAGGTCTAGATAGTCTGATGATTTTTATAATATTTTGCATAAGGTAATTATAGCAAAGATAGCCTCACCTTAACGGTTTGGGTAAAAGAGTGCTAATTGTAAAGAAAGTTTTTATAGATCTTAATGTTTAACAATTTTGAGGAGCTCTTGCCTAAAGTCCGCAATAGACTGGTCGTCATAGGCAGTTATTGCAAAGACATGTTTCGTCTTCTTTGTGAATTCTTTAATCAGACTCATTAGGTCCGTATCGTCAACTTGATCTTTCTTTGTAAGTAAAATTATTTCCTCTTTATCAAGTAATTCCTTATTATATTTTCCAAATTCCTGCCTAATAGTATTATAATCTGCAAGAGGATCTTTTGCTGAAGCGTCAATACAATGAACTAAAAGCTCTGTTTTTTCAATATGCTTAAGAAATGTTATGCCAAGACCTTTACCAGCACTTGCCCCCTCTATAAGTCCAGGTATATCTGCAATCATTATGCCTTCAATCATTCCAACATTTGGTTCAAGCGTCGTAAAAGAATAATTTCCAATCTTAGGTTTCGCACTAGTAATAAGAGATAATAATGTACTCTTACCAACGTTAGGCAGACCTGTTATTCCAACCTGAGCAATTAACTTTAGGTTTAAATAGAGAATTTTCTCTTCGCCTAAGCCACCCTTCTCAGCAAAACGAGGAGTTTGATTAGTAGCAGATTTAAATTCATTATTCCCCCTTCCACCCTTACCACCTTCCGCGATTAAGTGAGCTGAAGAATCCACAACTTCTAGTAGAACCTTGCCTTCAGAATCACTTACTATTGTTCCAATGGGTAGCTTAATAATTAAGCTCTCAGCATTCTTACCAAAGAGATTGTTTCGCTTGCCGCTTACACCGTCATCAGCTTTCCATATTTTTTTATACTGAAAGGGAGATAGTGCGGTTAAGTCATTAACCCCCTGTAGATAGACATCTCCACCATTACCACCATTACCACCATCTGGCCCGCCCTTAGGATTTCCTTCTCTAGTTCTGAAAGATACCGCTCCGCCACCTCCATCTCCAGCTTTGATCGTAATAACAACATTATCAATTAACATGCTTTCCATTATACCATTAATACCTTGCTTGAACATTAATTCATTTCTGCTAGTATTGATGCGTGCGAACTATCAAAATATTTCTCTTCTTCTTTATTTGTATTTCTACAATTTTAGCGTTAATAATTTTCTTCCTTTTTGCATCAACTAAAGAAAGAGGTGGAGATAAAATCATTAGTCCAATCATTAACTCAGTAGCAAAAAGTAGTAAAGAGGTTCTCTCTATTTTTACTACAGGAATTGATAAAAGAATTATAGAATCTCTTTCAAAATCTCAGGGTATCTATAGTGTAGTGGTTATTGATCTCAAGTCTAATCAGACATACAGTCTTAACCCAGATAGGACCTATGAAAGCGCAAGTCTATATAAGCTATGGGTAATGGCTGCCACCTATCAAGCAATTAGTGCGGGTAGACTAAAGAGAACTGATGTGTTAAAAGATTCAATAGAAAATCTCAATAAATCTTTTAGTATTGCAAGCGAAGAAGCTGAACTTTCAACTGGCAGCATAGAGATGACAGTTGAAGAAGCACTAGAAAAAATGATAATAGTTTCTGATAATTACTCAGCGCTGCTTCTTACAAAGAAAATTGGACTTCAAAATATTAATTCATTTCTTAAGACTGAATCACTTGCACACTCCAAAACCTCACTTCCACCCGTAACCACTGCTTCTGATATCGCACTTTTTTACCTTAAACTTTACAAGCATATGATTGTTGACTCTAAAAGCTCAAGCGAGATGATTGATCTTCTTAAAAAGCAAGCGATTAATGACCGAATTCCGAAGTATCTACCTTCAGATATTTCAGTGGCTCATAAAACAGGAGAGCTGGATAGCGTAAAGCACGACGCAGGAATAATCTTCACTCCTAATGGAGATTACATTCTTGTGATGCTTTCAGACACTGATAATTCGACCATGGCAGCAGAGGGGATGGCATTACTTTCAAAGGAAATATACCTTGAATTTACTTCTTCTCATTGAGTAGCGCCTGAGGGATAACATTCTCTTCTTGGTCAAGCGAATAATCTATAACTGCCAGAAGTATGATGTTCAGTCCTAATAGAAAAAGAGCTCTGAATTGCTCAGAGTAAAAGGTAAAAAACTGTGTTATTAAAAGTGAAATCAGTACTGCTATTTTAAGAATACGAAATCCTCTTTCTCTAGACCTTTTGATCACAATAGCTCCCACAACCACAAAGATGGATGACAGAAGCGATGAAACTAGTTCTCCCATTTGAATAAATGATAAAGATTGTCTAGCAAAATATGCTCCAGCTAAAGAAAATATCGACAAAATAGATTGAATAAGAAGAATTGCAACTATTAATTTATTAAGAACCATTGACCGAGAAAGCTTTATATATATTATTAAAATAGCGTGTCTCATGCGGTTAAATAATGAAGGAGAAGGAATAGGAATTGCTTGAACTTCACCAAGGAAGGTTTTTAACGCCTTTACAAGTGGATCTTTTTGATCACTTTGCTCTAGATATACAAGAGCTCTCTTCTTCTCTTCATTGTCCAAGTCGCTCATTACAGCCTCAGAAACCATGCCTAATGCGTTAACTAAATATTCTTTGGGTGAGATAGTTGATGATTTTTCAAGCGACTTAGAAATACTATAGATTAAGATAAAAATTACATACACCAATGCAATTGTTGGCTGAAAAAAATAATTATTGTCACTTGTAATAAATTTACCTAGCTCATCTATGAATGCACCAAATCCAATTCCACCCAATATTGAAGCTGTCCCCATTATTCCTCTTCCAACGAATGAAAATAATAAAAGAAGAGCTAAGAGCATGAAAAACCCTCCCCAAAGTAGATGGGCTATATGAAGTCCCACTCCCCCACTTAATTGAGGGTAGTCTGTGAGCTTTAGAAAGATACGAATGATGAAAATTGTAACAACAGAGGAGATAAGAAAATTTTCTCTAAAAATATATCCATCAAGATTTTGGATTAACAACTTTGCTGATAGACGCATATCATCATATTATAGGAGAAATAACACAACTCTGCTTGCTTTTTTTTAATCAGTCTGTGTATGCTAATATTGGTATTATTTTCTATGAAAAGCCTGCCTGACCAAGAAGAACAAATTATAAATTCTAATGTCCAAAGAATTTGGGAGGATATCGTTTATTCGATGGACCAATATACTAGTGACGGCACACGATCAAGATTTTACTCACCTGAGGAAATCCTAAAGCACTGCCATACAGCAGCCTCTATATTCACACAGCTTCTTTATGTCCCAATTCCTACCATTGAAGAGACAAAAAAAACTCGTCTTCATGCAATGATTTATCTTGCTATGACCTGCGGAGTTCAGATCTTCCTTAAGGAGAGAAGTCTTTCAAAAGGCCATCTCCCATACAAAGTTAACCAGGATGAGAAAGCTATTAGGCACGCTCGTAACAAAATTGGCAAAGCTCTATCTGAGGGTATAAAAGTCAAACCCCCAGTTAGTCAAGTTATGGAACTTTTTATTGCCCAACTCGATAAGCCTCATTACGTTCGTAAATTTGCATTAAGAGGACGTGAATTTAATTCAGAGAAATTTGAAAGCTTACTACCCGCAGCAATCATGTGGGGTTATCTTCTTGCTCAAGAATTAATCGTCAATGACTAATGATTCATTAGCTATTTATATAAGATTCAGGCCATCTATTCTCCAGATAAATTGGTCCGTGTAGAATAATTCTTCTCATAAATTAGATAAGGTAATTAAATAGATTTTCTTAACTGAACAAATTAGATACAAATAAATTGTTCTAACTCTTAGTTAGGGGAGATTAGAAATTAACGCTTTGGTGATTGCTTGGCACGACGCGCTTTTCCGCCTGTACCAACCTTACGACGTTCACGAATACGTGAATCACGAGTTAGGAAACCTTCTTTTTTAAGAATTGAGCGATAGTTATCCTTATCTTCCTTAGCTAAAGCATTAGAGATCCCAGCAACTACTGCATCAAGCTGACCGAATTGCCCTCCGCCGACAACCCTCACGGTAATAGTGTATTTATTTTGTGCGTTAGCAACACGAAGCGGCTCTGTATAACGAAATCTATTAATATCACCCGGAAAATATTCTGAGATTGCTTTTTCATTGACGACAATATCACCTTTTTTTATTACGGTCTCTCCCCAACTCATACCATCTTTTACCACCTTATAGAGTCTTACTCTAGCAACAGCCTCTTTTCTTTTTCCTACTGCAAAAGTATACTCAATTTTTTCAATTGTTTTCTTTGCCTCAACTGCCTTAGCTACCATAATTATTTCTCCTCACCTTTCTTAGCAAATTTATCTGCATAAGTATGACTCTCACCTGGAAATACGAACATTCGCTTGAGCATTTTATCACGAAGCCTATTATCAGGCAACATTCCCTTTACAGCGTGTCTTATGACCTCCTCAGGTCTTCGTGCACGCAATTCTTTTAATGTTTCACTCCTAAACCCACCTGGATAACCAGAGTGGCGTGCATACACTTTATTCTCCTCTTTTTTACCTGTCACTTTAACTGTACTAGCATTAATAACTACCACATAATCTCCACAATCTAAATTTCTGACAAAATTAGATTTTGCCTTCCCCATAAGATGTTTAGCAATTGTTGTTGAAATACGACCTAGTATTTGACCTTCTACGTCAACTAAGTGCCAATCATGTTTAAGTTCAGATTGCTTGGTCGGTGTAGTTTGTGTTGTTTGAGTGTTCATATTTTTTTTATTTCCTTCTTTTTACTATCTTTTTTAGACTCTAACTTAACTTCCTTCTTAGGAGTTGCCTTGACAGTCTTCTTAGGCCTTACTGCTCTTATTACTTTAGTATCATTTCTTAACACTTCTTTCTTAGATGTGTTTTTTGCATCCTTTACAATCCTATCACCAGTTGATCCTTTTTCTACCCACTCCATAATTACCATTGAAGCATTATCTGAAAATCTATTACCAATTTTTATGATTCGAGTATACCCTCCAGGACGATTAGCAAATCGAGGAGCTACGTCTGTCAACATTTTTTGTAATGCATCATGGGTTAGATAAGCCTCCAGCAGCCTTCGAGCGTGAGTACTCTCATTATTTTTTGCTTTGGTTACAAGTTTTTCTACCTGGCCTCTGATTGACTTTGCCTTCTCTGCAGTCGTCTCAATTCTCTCATACATAATCAACGAGGACATAAGCCCTTTGAAAAGAGCTTTTCTTTCATCGATATCACGTTTTAGCTGTCGACCGAAAATTTGTTTTTTCATAAAAAAATCTCAAATATTATTTCTCAATTGAGAATCTATAAATAATCTTAAATCAACCTTCAAGTAAGAGATTTACAGATGCAGATTCAACATTTGAGACTTAAGATTTGAGATAGCTTAAATTGAGAAAGAAACACCTTTTTCTTGTAATTTTTCCTCTATTACTGAGATAGATTTCCCACCCATATTGCGCATAGAAATAAGGTCTTTACGAGGTGTCTGAAGTAGTTGCTCGACTGTTTCAATCCCTCCGTTACGGAGACTGTTGTAAATTCTTGTTGGAAGATCTAATTCATCAACTGTCATTTTAGCAACTGATGATGGGAGAGTCGAGATAGGTGCCTCTACTTCGCCGGCAACTTCTTCAGTTTGCGGTTCGTATATCTGATGGAAAGAATTTGACAATAATTTAGACGAACGCTCAAGAGCAACTCTTGGATCGACTGTTCCATTTGTCCAAATCTTCATGGTTAACTTATCAAGATCTGTGCGTTGGCCAACGCGAGTAGCTTCCACAGCATAAGTAACACGGCGAATAGGTGAGAAAATAGCATCAATTTGAAGGTTACCGACTGTCGATGAAGCACGGTGTTCTGCTAGGGAATAACCAAAACCTCTTTCTACAGTAAGTTCCATGTCTAATTTTGATGTCTTACCTGAAAGTGATCCAATATAATGATCCTTATTAATAACTTCAACCCCATCTGTCTCTTCGAAGTTTGCTCCAGTAATTTCCATAGGACCCTTAGATGATAATCTGATCGTAGCAAGATCCCTACCTTCAGCTAGCTTAAGATTAAGCTCCTTTAGATTAAGAATCAGGTCAATAACATTTTCCTTAAGTCCATCAACTGTAGAGAACTTGTGCTTAACGCCGTTAATCTTAAGTGATGTAACTGCAGCTCCTGAAATAGAAGTATAGAGAACACGACGAAGAGCATTACCGATAGTATAGCCAAAACCTGGCTCTAAAGGCTCAATGACAAACTCGCCATATCCTTCTGCATTTATAATTTCTTGTACTGTAAAAGATGTGTTTTCCATATAAGATTTAACCAACAATGACCTATTGTATCATTATCTTGAATAATATTCAATAATCTGTTGAGTATTGAACGGAACTACGATATCCTCACTCTTTGGCATACGGTTGAGCTTACCCAAAGTACCCTCCCTAGAGAGGAATGATACCAATTCAGGCTTGTCCTGCATTATCTTCATAACATCGGGCGTCTTCTGCATTGTCTCATCAATCTCGATAACATCACTTACCTTTACTTGATAGGAAGGGATATTTAGCTTTTTACCGTTTACCCTAATATGACCATGTGAGACAAACTGTCTAGCTTGAAACCTACTCTTTGCAAAACCGAGCCGATATACTAAATTATCAAGTCGAGTTTCAAGAAGTGACAACATCAATTCACTCGTGTCACCTTTTTGCTTCTCAAGCTGCGTAACAAGCCTCTTAAACTGCCTCTCTAAAACACCGTACATTGTCTTAGCCTTTTGTTTTTCACGAAGCTGTAATCCATACTCAGAAAGTCTACGTCGACTTTTTTTTGCACCATGCATTCCTGGCTTAATATTAAGACGTCTCTGCAGACTAGCTGAAGATTTGTCCAGCAAATTAACGCCTTCTCTTCGAGCAAGTCTATGTTTTGGTCCTGTATATCGTGCCATAATTAAATTCTCCTCTTTTTCTTTGCCCGTGGGCCATTATGAGGGATAGGTGTAATATCTGCAATAGATGTGATTGAAAGTCCTGCACTTTTAATAGCGCGAAGTGATGAATCGCGACCTGATCCAGGTCCTTTGATAAAGACATCAACAGATTTCAGACCACGAGTTAATGCCTTACGAGCTGCATTTTCTACTGCGAGAGATGCTGCATAGGGTGTAGACTTTCGTGTACCCTTAAAGCCTGCATTTCCTGCTGAGCTCCACGAAATAATATCACCTTTCTCATTAGTAATACTTACCAATGAATTATTAAATGTTGCAGTCACATATACGCGGCCGTGATCACCAACAACAAGTGTTGATTTTTTCTTAGATACTTTGGTTGGTTTCTTTGCTGCCATAGTTTATTTATGCCTTTGCCTTAGCTGCTGCCTCCATCTTTGTTGCCATTTCTTTCTTGATCGCACCAATTGTCATTCTTTTACCTCTTTTAGTTCGTGCGTTAGATTTGGTGCGTTGTCCGCGAGACGGCAACCCTTTGATGTGGCGAATTCCTCGATACATACCTGATTCTTTTAGACGTCGAATATCTGCATTAACATCTGACCTAAGATCTCCCTCGACTTTAATGGTCTCCAAAGCCTTAGTAATACTTTTCTGATCCTCTTCCGAAAGATCTTTTATTCTTATAGATGCATCTATTTTTGCAGTCTTCAGAACACCCACTACATTACTTCTGCCTATTCCATACAGATAGGTAAGAGCAATATCCACTCTTTTGTTATCCGGTAATGTTACTCCTGAAATTCTCATAGTTTTTTATCCTTGTCGCTGCTTATGCTTGGCTGTTTCACAAATAATAAAAACAACCCCCTTGCGGCGAACTACTTTACATTTAATACATCTTTTTTTGACACTTGCTTGAACTTTCATGTTTTTCTCCTCTTTTATCTAACCCTATATGTAATTCTTCCTTTACCAAGATCATATGGCGTTACCTCAATCCTTACCTTATCTCCAGGCAAGATCTTAATATAGTGAATGCGCATCTTTCCTGCAAGATGACAGAGAACTATAGATCCGTCTTCTAATTCAACTCTAAACAGAGTATTTGGCAAAGCTTCGCGAACGATTCCTTCTTTTTCTACTGATCCTTGATGTACCATATAATCACGAACAACGCGATCGCTCACAGCTATCTAAGGTTCGCATCTGTTGTTCGATTGATCTTAAAAAGTGCAACCGAGAGCTACTAATGCTCGCGAATTAAAGAAAGCAGGACGTATTCGCGTCAAGTAGGGTTATTATAACAAACCAGCCTCAAAAGAGCAACTGGCTAGGCCGTCAATACTAAAGGATCATTTTCCCTAATTAAAATTGTTCTTTCAAAAACGGCAGAGAGACTGTCATCAGCTGTTTTTATAGTCCAACCATCACTGTTAGCATAGACAACATCAGGCTCTCCCATAGCATAAATTACCTCAACAGCGATAGTCATACCCTGTTTAAGAAGAGGAGTCCTCTCAATTTTGCCAAGCAAAAATCCGGGTACTTCTGGCTCCTCATGTAGCTTCTTACCCACTCCATGCCCAACAAGAGTACGAACAACGCTATAACCATTTCCTTCTACAATCTCCTGAATCGCTTGGGAAATATGACCCACTCTTTTACCTGCCACAGCTTGCTTAATACCTGCCCACATAGCTTTTTCTCCGGTTTCTAAAAAATTTTTAACCTCAGCTGGAGCCGCCTCTAATCCGCCAACAACCACAGTATCTGCCATATCTGTATGAAGTCCATTTAGATATACTCCGCAGTCAATGCAAATTACATCCCCTCTTTTTAAAACATATTTTCCAGGTATTCCATGTACAATAACTTCATTAGTAGCCGTACAGATTGAGTGCTTGTAGCCAGGGACCTTCATAAATCCAGGCTCACCTCCTTGTTCCCTGATTGACTTCTCAGCAATTTGATCTAGCTCTGCTTCGGTCACTCCCTCTTTAGCGCCTTGAAGTGATTTTGAGAGCGCAACAGCCAGCATGTGACCAGCTTTTCTCATTGTTTCTACCTCATTTTGAGTTTTAATATTAATCATATGAATTTCTGATTTTTTAAAATTTCCATTACTTTTTCTACGGTCTGATCAACCTTATCAGTTGTTGTATCTATCTCAATTGTCCCCGCGTGCTTATTAAGTGGAGAAATATCTCTATTTTCGTCACGCTGATCACGCTCTCTTGTGTCCGATAAAACTTCTTCATATGTCTTTTGGATGCCCTTCTCCTTAAATTGCTTAAATCTCCTGAGAGCTCTTGCCTCAAGTGATGCAGTTAGAAATATTTTGATTTCAGCATCTGGCGCAACCGCCGTTGCGATATCTCTGCCCTCAATAACTGACGCATGCCCATCTATAATTTCTTTTTGTCGCCTTACCATCTCATCTCTTACTTGAGGATGTAAAGCTATAAATGGCGTTTTGTTACTTACCTCAGGCCTAACAATAGCCTCAGTTACATCCTCGTTTCCTAAATAAATGACTGTGTCGCCTGAGGATACTTTTAGATGAAGATCACAGTCCTGTAAAACCCTTAAAACATCCTCCTCATTATTTAAATCAATCCCCTTTCTCTCACAAGCAAGCGTCAAGGCTCGATACATTCCCCCTGTATATAAATATAATATCCCAAGTTTTTTGCTCAGAGCAAGAGAAAGTGTGCCCTTACCTGAGCCAACTGGACCATCGATTGCAATTGTTAATAATTTATTCATATTTATTTTTTATTTCCTTAACCCTGTCCTCTAATTCCTTGAGAGATCCATTATTTTCAATAAATATATCTGCCATAGCTAGACACAGTGCAGTCTGTAATCCTGATTCCTTCTCTCCAATACCTAGATCACGATTATCGAGTCTTTCAAAGATTTCCTCCGTTAACTCCTCTCGTCTTTTCAGATTTTTAAGCCTAGTGAACCTAGTCGCCCTGTTGACAACTAATGAAATAAATAGAGCGCGATACTTTCGAAGATAGAGTATCTCTTCGCTATTACGAAATCCCTCAATAACAATTTCTGTCCAATTATTTCTCTCTGCCTTATCTATCGCCCTTTGGACAAGAATTGAATTTCCAAATTTCACCCTCCATTCATTTCCCAGATCCTGTAAATTTTCCCTTGTTATGAGAGCTCCCCGTCTTTCAAGCTCCTCTTCTAAAAAAGAGCTTAGGCTAATTTTGTGATATCCTAACTCCTGGAGGAGGTCTGCAGCTGTCGACTTACCACTTCCGAATGCACCTGAAATCCCAATAATTTTCTTCTGATCTATCATTTAAACGGAG
>Ga0138256_10002924_pt1 | contig 18241 bp, 4 predicted proteins | sample KNB2016incub_MG_FD_105486 | JGI IMG/M metagenome (GOLD analysis project Ga0138256, IMG submission 105486) | Active sludge microbial communities from wastewater in Klosterneuburg, Austria - KNB2014incub_MG | ecosystem: Engineered > WWTP > Activated sludge > Unclassified | place: Austria... | reverse complement strand
TTTACGTAGGCCTTCGAAACCGGTTTCTTCGTCTGGCTGTGCGTGACGGCAACCTGGCCGTAGTTTTCGATGACTTGCACGGCGAGCGAGTTCGAAAAATACGGCTGAGTCTTCGTCTGTCCGCCGCCAACGACTTCGACCAGTACATTGCTGTTTTGCAATTCGTCCGGCAGATCGAGGACGTGCGTTGCGTCGTCGCGTTTCAACGCCACGGTCAGCGACTTGTTGGGCTTGATTGACGCGAAGTTTCCGCCAACTTGCTGCACAAACGGATTGCGACTGAACAGCAGTTCGACGTCCATTTCGTAGAAGTTGATCTGCACCGTTTCGAGATTGCGGTAATTCAGGTTGATCTTCTTCGCTTCGACAGTGAACTCGAGACTTGGTTCCGTCGCGGCGAGTTGACTTTGCTGCTGATCGCGGTCTTCCGGATCGATCGTGGCGGCGTTTTTGCCGGTGGCTTCGTCCAGTTGAGCGGTGATCACGGCGAAGGTGTTCCGCCAGCGATCGACAGGATGATCGGCGTACTTCTCGGCGATCTGTCGAGCGGCTTCGGGTTCATCTGAGAAGAATTTCGTATAGGCGGCGCAGTAGTCGTACTGCATTTTCTCCGAGATGTTGTCGTGGTTGACTTTGGCGAACGCGGAGAGTGCCTCTTCGATGCGGTCCTGCAGGAACAGGTAATACGTCACGGCAAGTTGTTCTTCGTCGTTCAGAGTCCTCTCGTAAGCCAGTTCCTTCATGAAACGGTGATACTGCCACAACAGGCGATCGTTGACGATTTCCCGACGTTTGCCCAGGCTGTGAGCCCGCGCGTTGACGAGCGGTTTGTATTCTAGGAACTCCATCGTACGGCGCAGCACGGGATTGATCGTCACCAGCGAGCTGTGCAGTCGGCCTCCAGCTTCGTTGACGATGTTGTCCGCATGCTGCAGGAATTCATTTGCAGCGGCAGCGTTGTTGTGCAGCAATGCGTACGACCACAGTGTGTTTTGATACACGTGCCGAGCGGCCAGCAGTGGCAGAACGGATTCGAGAGCCGCCTTGTCGTGCATTCGCCAGGCGATGCGGTCGAGGTTGACAGCATTGATGTTGTGAGTGTTCAGGAATGTGACGACATCATCCAGCGTGCCGTACTGTGAAATGTAATCCCATGATTCCTTGTCGATGTTCGTGAGCCGATTGACCACGGTTAGCGTCACCGGATCGGCGGCGGCGATCAGCTTTTCATTTTTCGCGACATGCACAGGGAAATGCGGGAACTCGCCGGCGGCCGGAAAGTAGAAGTGGTATTCGACGGTTTGTGTGTGATAAGGCTCAAGATCCACATGCAGCGTTTTCGTCGCCTGGCTGTTGAGCACCGGGATGGATCCGCGCGGGATCTGCACGAGCACATTCAATTTCTGCCGCGACGATGTCGGATTCGTAATGACGACCTGACAACCATAGGCAGTGTAAATCAGGAATTCGTCAGTCACGAATTTGTCAACGGTTTCACCATTTTCAATTCGCTGGCGATCACCGTGTCGGAAGAAGTTCTGGCTGACGAGTACCTTGGCGGCTCCGTCAGGTGCATCGGCCGGTTCGATCTCTTCGTGGAAAACCACGATCGCGCCGCCAGGAGTGAGTGTCATCTGCGTGCCATCGAATTTCGTGTCGTGCTTTGGAGCGTCGAAGGGCAAATCGAGCACCGCGAGGGCCAGTAGCATTTCCGGAAAGTTGCGTGACGCTTCGGCGAGATTCCGCGACAGAAACGGGGTCTGCGGATCGTGGGCGGCGAAGTCTTTCCAGAAGGCGTTGACGGTGATCAGGTCGGCATTCTGCTGATCGATGGTAAGATGGTGGTAGTTGTTCTCGGCCCATTCCCAGGTCTTGTCGAGCTTCCGATAGAGCTGGCGAAGAGATTCGCGTTCGCCAAATTCATTGGCAAGGAAATCCACTGACATTTCTCCCGATGCCGATGCGGCGCAACTCGGTTCAGCCTCGTCGCGATCGGCGGCCTCTCGGCCTAATTCAGAGCGTCCTTCACGCTTCTTCGCGTCGGACTTGGCCTTGTGGAGTTGCTCCATCTGCCGATTCGCCCCGGCACGCAGTTCGCCGAGTTCCTTTGCGGCAGCTTCAGGCGCGGGCGCGTCGATGGCCAATAGCATTTCGGACTGATTTGCGTTCACGGCTCCGTTCACGGCTCCGTTACGGACTTGCAGGGATCGCAGGCGGACTTCTTCCACTGCATCCTTCAATCCCAGCGCATCGCCGGTTTCCAGCGCGCTCCGCTGCGAAGCTGTGTCGAACAGATGAATGAACCGGTCCACATTCGGCGGCAATAGCGCCAGCAGATCGCCGACATGACGCGCCGTCTTCGGTCGTTCGCCGTCAATTCGGCGAGCCAGCAGAATTCGTTCGACGATATTCAACTGTCCGAACTTCCACGGTTGCAGATACCCCACGAGATCATCTTCCAGCAGGTAGTGATCGATAAACGTCTTGTCCTTCTTGTTGACCAGATATGGCTTGATAACGGCCTGGAAGAATTCCGGATCCTTCTGCGCGATAAAGAAACTCAGTTCATGGCTGGCGTATTTGGAATAGAGCGTCCGCTTTTCTTCCGGCTTCAGCTTCGGCCAGTTCATGATAAACGCAAATTCGACCAGCTTGGGATCCTGATTCAGGGTCGCATACAAACCGTAGACACGCGACAGACTGTCGTACGCTTCAAATTTCGCTGTCGTGATGTCTTCCAATGTGAATGCTTGACCGCCGGGAACGATTGTGATCTGTTTCTGACGCGTGAAGTGCGCAGCTGGATCGAGATTGGCGAGTAACCGCAGATCGACAAACGTTGGCATCGGCTCTGGCAGCGTGAGGCTGCGATAGGTCGTGCTGAGCGGATCGACCGCGACGACGTGAATGTCCTGCTGGGCTCCGAACGCATCGCGGTTCACTTCCACGACACCGTTTTCGTCGGGAATCAGATTTACCAAGACTGCCGATGCTGAAGCGAGAAAATCAAGATCAGCGAAGTTTCCGCCCGCGACTTGCTTCTCAACCTGATCCGCCGACATACGACTGGCATCACTTTGAGGCATCGCCCCCCTGGCACCAAAATCGCCGCCCGCAGCAGCAATTTGTTCGCCGGTTTCCGTTTCCCGCACCGCCCATGGATTCAGCAGCAGCGAGGGACGCTCCAGCATGTTGCCGGGAAACTTGTTCGCATAGCGGCGATCGATGATGTAACGGTATTCATCGCCGATATTCCGGCCCGTCAAGTAGACCGACTGCGCCGGGCTGTATTGGTACACATACGGCTCGGCACCCCGCACGCGGCTCAGGTTTGCATAGGCGTCATATTCCGGCAGATAGCGCGTCGCAAAGATATGGACACGCGCAAACTTCGACACGTTGCGCAGTTGAATCTTGATCTTCTCATCACCCGCTGTGATCGATTCGATCTGCAGCGGCTTGAGCGGTTTCGTTTCCAGCTGCCGCTGTTTGCCAACCACAAAGCGTCCGAGTTGCTCGCCATCGGAAACGCGCAGCACGATCTGATTGCCGGTCGATTTCAGCAGCAGGTCGTAATCGCCTGACGGAAGTTTCTCAATGACCAGCAGTCCATCTTTGATCGTCAGATGTTTGAAGCGATCCACACTGTACGCCCCGCCGCTGAGTTCCAGCAGCGACAGTTCGCCGCGCGACGGAGCCTGACCTTTCCCAAGATACGGTAGCGTGATCGAATCACCGACTTTGGCGTTCACCGTTTGTGGATACGTGTGCCGATCACCGAGCAGTGTCCAGGAATGACCGGTCCCTTCCGGACCAGTCGCCGTCAGTGTGGCAATACTGTCCAGTGCGCCCAGCGCAATCCTGCCATTCGGATCCGTTTTCAGCACGGCCCCAACCGCGTCACGGAAATTCCGATGCTTGAAACTGAACGCGACAGGTCGCGACACGCGCGGTTCGCCCGTGCGGCCACGAAGTTCCAGCACATAATTTCCGTCGGCCCGCAACAGATGCAGGTCTTCGACTTTCTCAGTGCGATCAATGCCATTGAGCGTGAAATTCTGTTCCGCCGCCACATCCAGTTTCGTGCCAGTAATGATCTGTTTGATTTTTGCCGTCAGCCGGAACGTAAGCGATGCCAGTCGCTGCGGCACCTGAAATTCATGAACCGATTCGCGGTCTTCAAACAGCTTGAAGTCCGCCACGTCCACCGACGATCCCACGCCGTCCAGATCCGTGGAAGAGATCGTCAGTTTGACGTCTTCGAGCAGCTTCAGCGAGATCGGTGTGCCGTTCACAGTTAGGCCCGGACGAATCAACAGATCTGCCGTCTTGCGAGTCAGCAAAGCTTCCCGATCCACATAAAATCCCGCCGTGAATGCATAACTCTCAGGTTCGTGGTTGAAAAAGCCCAGTGAGGAATATGTCGCCCCATTGTGCTCATCATGCTCCGCCGTGATGCTGACCGTGATCACAATCGGCTGCCGCCCAGGACTGGAACTAAACGGCACAGAAATCTGACCGTTTGCGCCAGCCGCATATTCATGTCCCGCGAGCCAGATCGAAGCGCCTTTCACTTGTTTTCCGTGTTCATCCAGCACCGTAAATGACTGACCCGCGCCCGTCGTGCGGACGAGATGTTTTAAGTGCCCTTTGCGAATCAGAGCCCTGCTGCTCTGCCCATTGCCGATAAAATCGACGATGTAAATTCCCGGCTTGTTCAGCATCGGAAATTCAAAGCGGCGAGCAATTCGACGCAACGGCGGATCTTTGTACTGATGCGTCTGTTCGACGTTTGCCACAAGACCGTCGAGATTGATATCCGTGTCGATTTCCTTTCCATTCAGGCGATAGAAATTCTTCGCATTGATCTCGAAGACTTTCACGATCAGCGTCGAAACATTCTTCACATGCAGGTCGAGACTTACCGGAGCGTCAGCAGTGAACTGTGTTTTGTTCGCCGGATCAAAATCCAGATCGACGCGGTCTTTCAACTGTCGAAACAACTCCGGCGGCAACTGCGACGCCCACTGTTCGGGTTCGCCCAGACCATTGACGATCTTGGTCTCAGCGAACAGTTGTTTCAGATAGACGTCGTTGATGTATGGTTCGAATTCTTTGGTGTTGCCGGCTTCGACAAAGAAATGGGCCAGATACGACCGAATCAGCGGTTCGTCGTTCCCAATGGGCGCGAGCAGCGTGGTGCCGTCGTAGTTGGAATTCAAATCGCAGGCAAACAATCGAATCGCCTCGGATCCCTGCATGGCCTGAGAGTTATACCCAACCGGGCGTGGCAGTTTCAGATATGCGAGCAAAAGATCTTTACTGTACTTGCCCTGACTGCGTTCTAGCAGCATTCGGTGATACAGGACATGCGCCTTGAGCGAGTTATGCGCCGGCTCCAGCCGATCGGCAAACGCCTGCATGCGTTCCAGATACTTCTGGAGTTCTGCGGGATTCAGTCGCCAGTCCACATCGGGGCCGGGCTGCAGCTTCGTGAGGTAAGCTCGAACAAAGGTCTGCTGATTGAGTAAGCCCGGTGCCAGCTTCAACAGTTCATCCAGTTGCGATTTCAGCAACTGCCGATGAATGTTGAACGATCCGAACCCGCCGGAGTTTTCGTAGTTCAAGTCATCGATCACAAGTTTGACAAGCAACTCATAATCCGGCCGCGCCAGCCGCGACAACAACTGCCGCCGCTGATTCGCATCCAGTCCCGTCGCGACGAGCCAGTCCAGCGCGGTGTCTTCAAACCCATTCAGCGAATTCCCATGCCGCGCCAGCGCCTGCTCCTGAAAATTCGCCCGCGAGACCACATTCGGATCAAGCGTCGTCGGTAGATTCGGTTCGGCGTTGAGTTCTTCCTTCTGATGAGGATAGTGAATCCCAAACCGTCCCCGCAGATAATCGAGCGATGCCTGTGGATTGCGATCATACGTCAACAGCGCCCGCCGCGTCCGAATCTCCCAGACTCGCTGCGTCTCCCCAAACCTCTGCACCCAGGGGACGACAAGACCTTCGACTTTGTCAAACTGCTCGGTATTCAGCAGATGCAGGCAGTTCCAGTAGTAATAATCCTCGGTCCCCGGAATCAGCTGCTTCAGCGCCACCTCCCGATCCGGAGCCAGCGCAAACGTCTCAACAAACTCGATTTCGCCCCCCAGCGTCGCCTGAATTCCCTGCATCAATACAAATCCAATGACCAACAATCGCTTCATGGAATGCTCCTGGGACGATTTCAAAATCTGACTCCGCACATCATCACGATATACGCAGTGCAGTTACAAGTGTTGATTGCCATGTGCGTCGTGAGGCACGAATAGTACCCGCAGGTTATACTTCACGCGGTCAGAAATGATGCAGTGAATTTTCTTGCGATTGTCCCCTCTCCCCCGCAATCGATTTTCCAACTTGACACGTTTTCCACGGGGGAGAGGGCTAGGGTGAGGGGGGAAGAATCGACTGTTTTCTGGTTCATCATATTCACTCGAGGTCAGCCCCCTCATCCGGCCTGTCGGCCACCTACTCCCCCTTGCCAGGGGGAGAAGGGACATGGAAAACGCTGACTTTGAAAGCGCCTCAGTCTGCACCCCGTGAAATATAAACGGATGAGGGCGAGCCAAGAGACGCTCAATCTTGCAAATCCGGTCCCATTATTATCTGAAAAGGTCAAATTTTTCCGCATTCGATGCGGAGCGATCAAAACCTGAAGATCAAATGGATTGGGGCGATTTCAGATGGCGTTGGTGACTTTTTGTTGGCGGAAATCTCTCAGTCTGTTCAGAGGCAATGTCCCTGAGGTCTTGATATTCTTGCAGACTCATCGAGACCGTTCTGGTGTTTTTCGGATTTTTGTCCGTAAGGTTTTCGCAGATGCTGTTCCGAAAAAATCGAACGATTGAACAGGCGGTCGCAGTGTGCCTGGCCGCAGCATGCTGCATCAGTGTGTGCCTGAGTCTTGCTGTATGGCTCATTCCCGTGGACGTGATCAAAGTCCGGGCATTCGATCAGGCTCCGGAGGAATCGTTTGCACAATTTGAGGCTGTTGGCAAGGCTGAAGCAATATGGTGGATGCTCCGCGTTTCCTCTGCTGGTGCAACATTGTTTTTCATGTACACATGGCGGCGGCGTATTGCTGCTGCCGGGTTCATGTCAGGTCTGATCGAAGACGTGTTCGACTTACTAAGACGGAAAACATCATCCGGTAAATCTCAAAAGTCTCTCCCAGGCATCGTCGTCTGGGTTCGAGGAACATCGATCGTCGCGATGCTGGGACTCGCCTGCATTCACCAGATTCACGGGATGAGCAAACGCGCGAGTGACTGGCCTTACTATCGTCTGAACAATGGTGATGAGATTTTGCCAAATATCAGCGATTCGAATCGGGCGGTGATTCGATATCTGCGAACGGCGACGCCGGAACAGAGCCGGATCCTTGTTGTCAGTGATCAGAAATTGTTTTTCCTCTCGTACTATTTGTTGCCACGGCATCTTCTGCATCACATGCATCCCGATGCAGAACACCTGATTCCTCGCAAGAATCAGGAACGACAACTGGCGGCGTATCGACTTTCCGATCTTCCTGCAACATTGTTGCGCGAACAGCGTCCCGACTACGTGCTGGAATATTTTGAAGGGCCGGAATATGTCGAGTCAGAAAGGGCGACGGAAGATGCCGACTGGCTGCGATTCATCCGAAACTGGCAACGCGATCCTAATTATGTTCCGACATACACCGTCGTGCTTCGACGCTGGACGGAGCCTGCAAAATGATGATCCTTCTCACGGTCGTCGGCGGGCTGGGTGGCAGCGTTTTGCTGGGACGAACTGCAGTTCAATTTGTGATCGCGCCACGATCTGAAGAAAAGACTCCGTCTTCAGAGATCTGGGGACTGAGCATCGTCCTGGGAATCGGTTTGACTGGCTGGCTGTCGTTCCTGTGGTCATGGAGCAATGGGCGATTGGGCTTTGCGTTTAGTATCGGTTTGGCGGGACTCGGGTGGCTCACCAGACTATGGACGATCTGGCAATCATCAAGACAACCCATGCAATCGTCTACTTTGGCCGTTGATCCGCATCGTTCCAACTCTCCGATAGCAGGGCCGCGACTGGTCAAGGCCTGTCAATGGCTGATTGCAATTCTGGTCGTGCTGGCGTTTGCCCAGTCGATGCTGACTCCACAGCGATTCTGGGATGAACGAGCCATCTTTGCGATCAAGGCCAAAGTGTTGTTTGAAGATTCATCCATCAACAGTTCGGCGTTGCTCAACCCGGAATTTGTGCAGTATCACCCACAATACCCACTGATGCTGCCTCTGATTGAACAGCACCTGTATTCTTTGATGGGACACACGGAAGATCGATGGGCAAAGCTGTGGTTTCCGTTGCTGTATGCTGGACTTGTACTGAGTTTTTCAGGCGTCTGCAGTCGGCGACTTGGCGCGGCATGGGGCTGGACCTGCGGACTTCTGCTGGCAACGGTCCCGATACTTATGCCGGACGAATACGGCTTTCTCTGCGCTCAGGCGGACGCGGCGGTCGCATGTTTTCATGGAATCGCAGTGTTGTATTTGTGGGACGGGATGAGTTGTGCTTCTCCAAAATTCCGATTACGTAAGGCCCTGCTTGCCGGCTTTGTCGCAAGCTGTGCGGCTTTCACGAAAGACGAAGGTACGGCATTCCTGATCATCGACGTTCTGTCGTGGACGGCAGCGTTGGTTCTAGCAACTTTGATGAGGGCTGTCTCAGGACGGAAATCTCCAGGCGCATCATCGGAATCTCACTTTGCGATGCTTCGATTTGACGCATTCAGGGTTCTGCTGTTCACGTCATTCGCAGGAACGATGTTACTTCCGTGGTTCTCCCATCGACGACGACTTCCGGAGGTCACGGAAATGCACTATGTCGGTCGGATGTCCATTTCGGCGTTGTATGACCGACTCAGCACGCTGCGCTGGTCTTTGCCACATTTGTCCAGCCGCATGTTTGGAGAATGGAAGGATTGGGGACTGCAGTGGTGGATCGGTTTGGCGGCAATTGTCACACGCCCAGGACGAGCCATCGAACAACCACAGTTGTTCTTGATCCTGAACCTTTTCGGAGCCCTGGCCGCACTTCTGGTTGCAGGCATGTTGGCACCCGCAGAACTCGAAGAACATCTTGGCGGTTCCACGCATCGCTTTTTGATGCAAATTGTTCCCGTCGTTTTGTTGCTGGTCGCAGCACAGTGGGCTGAACCAGCGGAAGGCTTCGAGAGTGTTGGAAAACTCCCGGACTCGACGACTCAGAGTATCCCTCGAGAGCATGGCACACGCGTGTGAGCCAATCGCAACTTGGTCCAGTTTCCCTCGGAACTTCCAAGATTGCGGTTATTTGTGCGGCGGAATCGACGCCGCTGATTCACCCGCCGTTCAGGAGTTTTTTCAGCAACGTTCGAAGTTGCGGAATCGGAATATCATTGTGTCCCGCTCCAGGAATTTCAGTGAACTGTGCATGAGCGTTGGCGGCTGCCAGTGCGCGGGCTTCTGACAGTGGCACCATGTCATCTTCGGAGCCGTGAAGAATCATCGTCGGAACTGCGACATTTCGAATACGGCCGATTGAAGGCCATCGATCAAGGACGAGGTAATGAAATGGAAACCACGGATACTGCAGCTGCACGGTTCGTGACATCGACGCAAACGTTGAAGAGAAGATGACGGCTCGCGGCACTGGAAATGTGTTTTCCTGGCTCGATGGCGGCTCAGACCACAGAGACAACACCACCGCTCCGCCGAGCGATTCTCCAAACAGGACGATGTCTTCGTCGTCGTACCGCAATTCCTCGTGAGCGTATTCCCAGATCAACCTCGCATCGGCACTCAGTGACACTTCGGAAGGAGAACCGGTGCTGTCACCAAAGCCGCGATAGTCAAAGATCAAAACGGCGAAGCCCAGGGCGGCGACTTCACGCAGATCAGTGATTCGTTCGTGGCGGTTCAGGGAATTGCCCGGAAAGTAGATTAGCAGTTTCCGGGGCGCTGACTCAGAAGGCTTTCCTTTGAACAGCCATCCATTCAGCGTTTCGCTATCCGGCGTTCTCAGTCGGACGTCCGAGACTTCAGACTGATCGAGTCGCAGAACATTGACGCTCAGACTTCCGTTGACCGACGGGCGATACATCAGGCGTCGCTGAGCGAGCGTGAAAATCAATGTGACGGCGAAGTACGGAAGAAGCATGTAGATACAGGCGGTTCGCAGGATCCGTCGCTTCCACGATTTTGATGAATTTTCTGCGTTCGCTGGTTCTGTTCGACCCATAGCGCAATCTCCGCAAAGCAGTCCGTCACGATCATGCTCCTGCGAGTCTTCGGGGTCCCTTCTCCCCCCGAGATCGGGGGAGAAGGTGGCCGCAGGCCGGATGAGGGGGGCGCCTTGGTTTACAATGTGATGAACCAGAAATCAGACGACAATCGTGCCCCCTCACCCTAGCCCTCTCCCCCCGTGGAAAACTTGTGAAGTTGGAAAATCAATTGCGGGGGGAGAGGGGCCAATCGCAATATACTTCCAGCCTCATCTCTGACCGCGTTACGTATAAATCGACGGCTTGCGCGTTCGAATGGGTTACTTCAATGTCAGTTTCGCCGTTTGCTGAAGAAACGCAAGGAACGGTTTTGACGTTGCCTGTGCCATAGATTCGAATCTGATGCGCACCTGTTCCCGATCATTTTTTGCGGGAGTGATTTCCTGAGACGCGCCAAATGACGCAATGGCTCCGATGGTTACGGTTCCCGCCGGACAATGCAGGACAAGGTCGGCACCGTCGGATCGTTTTGTGTGCAGTTCCGCAACGACCACCTTATCTTTTGGATGGATCCAGTTCACCTTGCTGCGGATTCCGAATTCCGGCTGACATGTCGCAAAGGCGTTTTCGACGGCTGGCAGCAGTTGTTCGAGAAGCGTGAACTCCCAGGGAACTCGACCGCTTCCGGGCAGACCTTTTCGCATGAGGTGCCACTTGCGTCCCAATTGCTTCCACGGCATCAAATCTTCCGGATTGGTGGCTTCGGCCTGTGACAATTTCAGATACGATTTCGCGGCCTGCTTCAGGAACTGGCGGAACGCTGGCGTATCGACTTCGGACTTCTTCCAGACTTTAATCGTGACTTCCTGCCACGCGGTTTTCAGGTCCCGCGCTTTGACTCGCGGCTCACGACCGTAAGCCTGCACGTCTTCCATGTCGTCGAGCGGTTTCAGGCCCAGACTGGCGTCAAGTTCCTCGGTCGTGAACTCATTCTTCTTTACGCGGAAGCACAGGGCCAGCAGCCACTCACCACCGCTGCGTGCGTGCAGAAACCAGCCGAGTCCCTTTTCCGCGCGGACTTCAATTGTGGCACGGTCATTCCAGTTTGTCGGCGCGAAGTCCTTTTCTTTTTCGAGCAGATCGATGACATACTTTAACGCCTGACCGTCCCAGCGACACGGTTGCCCAGTGTGGGCGATGCGGTCCTGAGTGTGCCACTTTCGTCCATCCACTTCCCACGGCAGTTTTGCGGATTTGCCAAGTTCTGCAATGCTGACGTCACCTTCCTGCTTTGCCGAAACAGTCGCGGCGTCAAATGTCTCGATGGTACCACGCGTCGTTGCCGCGAGTACCGGTGCGAGCAGTTCGCCGGTCCAGCTCCGTAGGTGATCGGTCAGAAGCCCGGCATTTTCGAAATGCCGGGCTTCTTCTTTCGCCTTCACCGCCTTCCGCTTTCCGCTTTCCGCTTTCTTGTCCGCGGTTGGTGACTTGCGGCTCACGGATCCGGTTGCATACTCCACAACATCTTCCGGCGTTCCCTGAACCACAATCTGGCCGCCGCCCGCTCCAGCTTCCGGGCCGAGATCGATGATCCAATCGGCCGTTTTGATCACGTCGAGATTGTGCTCAATTACGACGACTGTGTTGCCCTGCTCGACAAGACTGTTCAGCACGCTCAGCAATTTCAGAATATCATCGAAGTGGAGACCGGTTGTCGGTTCGTCGAGCAGATACAGCGTGCGGCCTCGATTTGGTTTGCACAATTCCGTCGCCAGCTTGATCCGCTGTGCTTCGCCGCCACTGAGCGTCGGTGCCGATTGTCCGAGCGTCAGGTAACCCAGCCCAATCGCTTCCAGCGTCGCCAGTGGGCCGCGAATTTTTGGGACGTTGGAGAAAATTTCCAACGCCTTGCTGACCGGCATCTCGAGCACATCGGCGATGCTGGCCTCGTTGAATTTCACGGTCAGTGTTTCGGCATTAAACCGTCGGCCGCGGCACGTTGAGCATTCCACCCAGACGTCGGGCAGGAAGTGCATTTCGATCTTCTTCTGCCCCATGCCTTCACAGTCATCGCAGCGTCCGCCCGCGCGGTTGAAGCTGAAGCGACCGGGCCGATAGCCTCGCACTTTTGCTTCCGGCATGCGACAGAAAAGTTCACGAATTTCGTCAAAAACGCCAGTGTATGTCGCGGGATTCGATGCCGGCGTCGTGCCGATCGGATTCTGATCGACGAGCACGATCTTGCTGAGATGCTCGACGCCTTTGATTTCGCGAAACGCTCCCGGTGTTTCTGCCGCGACGTTCAATCGCCGGGCCACTGCTGGAGCGAGCGTGTCCATCAGCAGCGAACTTTTCCCCGAACCGCTGACACCCGAGATACACGTAAATGTCTTCAAAGGAATTCGCAGATCTACGCTGCGCAGGTTGTGTTGCGATGCGCCGAGAAGTTCGAGCCACTGTAGCCCGACCTGTCCCAGGTCGGGTTTGGGCGGTGGCGGAGTTTTCTTGCCGGTGGAGTTGGTTGCCGGTGGAAGATCGTTTGGTTGCGGACCTGAGACAGATCCGCCTACTCGCCGCACCGCCGGTACTGGAATGCTCCGCGTTCCGCCCAGATAACCGCCAGTCATCGACGCCTTGTTCTTCTTCAGTTCCGCAGGCGTGCCCTGAGCCACCACTGTTCCACCAAGGCGTCCGGCACCGGGGCCAAAGTCGAAGAGACGGTCAGCGGCGTCAAGCACTTCCCGATCATGTTCCACCAGCAGCACAGTGTTCCCGAGATCTCGCAATCGTTTGAGTGCCGTGATCAGGCGACCGTTGTCGCGCGGATGCAGGCCAATGGTTGGTTCGTCGAGCACATACAGCACACCGGTCAGCGATCGCCCCGCCTGCCCCGCAAGTCGAATGCGCTGTGACTCGCCCCCGGAGAGTGTCGGCATCGAACGATCCAGCGTCAGATACTCCAGTCCGACTTCGACAAGAAAATTGAGCCGATGTGTCGATTCATTGAGCAAATCGCCCGCGATCTTCTTCTCGTCTTTCGACAGTTTCAGGCCGTTGAGAAACGCCAGCGACTGCGACAACGGCATCCGGCACAGCTGTGGCAGCGTGACTTTACGCAATCGCATCGACGCTGCTTCGGCCTCAAGGCGGCTGCCGTTGCACATCGAACAATCCCGCTCGCCAGCCATCTCGATCAGTGATTTGCGATGCGAAAACGATAGACGGGAAGCCGCTTCGATTGCGGGATAAAGCCCTTTGTATTTGAAGCGGAACGTACCGTGTACCCGTCGCTCCGCCGACGGGCTTTGGCTGTTGCTTTCCCGCCGACGGAGCGGCGGGTGTACAGTACTATTGACTTCAACCCACGTTTCTTCATCACCGTACAGCACCAGACGTTGCTGCTTCGATGTCAGCAAATACCAGGGCTGATCGAGCGGCAGATCAAAGGTCGCTGACATGGCGTCAAGCATCGTTCGAAATGGGGAGTTGGTCTTTGGATCGGGCCACGCTCCGATGGCACCATCGAGCAGCGATCTTTCGGGGCTGGTCACGAGCAGCGCCTGATTCGCCCCAAATTCAGTGCCGAGTCCTTCACACGCATGACACCAGCCGAGTGGGCTGTTGAACGAGAATTTCTGCGGCGTCTGCCGTTCGAAGGATCGCTGACACTGGCTGCAGGACAGATGCAGGCTGAATCGATGTTCAAGCCAGTTCGGTTCATCGGTCTTTGGATCTGCGACTGCGACGCGAATAATGCCTTTGCCAAGATCCAGCGCCGCTTCGATGGAATCCGCGATACGGCTGCGCTGTTTTGAGTCCACTGAAATGCGATCGACGACAATCGTCACTTTGTGCGTGCGGCGATGATCAATTTCCGGCACTTCATCGAGCGGATATGTTGTGCCATCGACGCGGACGCGCGCGAACCCGTTGGCTCTGAGCCGATCCCAGACCTTTGTGAACGCCGTCGATCGATCGACTTCAATCGGCGCGAGAAGCAGCAACTTCGCCCCTGCACCGAGCTTCATCACGCCATCGACGATCTGGTCGGTCGTCTGCTGGACGGCAGGGATCTGGCATTTCGGGCAGTACATTTCGCCGAGCCGCGCAAAGAGAATGCGCAGATAGTCGTAAACTTCGGTCACGGTGCCGACCGTCGAGCGTGGCGTTGAACCTACGGTCTTCTGTTCGATCGCAATCGCAGGACTCAAGCCCTGAATGCTTTCCACGCGAGGCTTCGGCATTTGACCGAGAAACTGCCGAGCGTAGGACGACAGGCTTTCAACGTAGCGTCGCTGGCCTTCGGCGTAGAGCGTATCCATGGCGAGTGACGTTTTGCCACTGCCGCTTGGCCCGCAAAAGACGCTCATCTGTTCGCGCGGGACTTCAAGATCGATGCTCTGCAGATTGTGCTGCGCGGCACCGGTGATGCGGATCGTTTGACTGAGGATAAACGGATCAGCCTTAGAAACCCGGCTTCTTTGAGAAGCCGGGCTTCTCTTCCTGTCGAACCCCGGCAGCACACTGCGCAACGCGACACCAGTGTGAGATTCCCCGCAGGCCGCCACTTCTTCCGGCGTGCCCTCAATCACAATCCGTCCGCCGCCCGCGCCGCCTTCGGGACCGATGTCGATGACCCAGTCGGAGGTCTTGATCACGTCGAGATTGTGCTCGATCACAATCACGGTGTTCCCGGATTCCACAAATCCCTGCAGCACCTCGATCAGTTTTTTGACGTCCGCGAAGTGCAGACCGGTTGTCGGTTCGTCGAGCAGATAGAGCGTGCGACCCGTCGAACGTTTACCCAATTCGCGAGCCAGTTTGACGCGTTGAGCTTCACCACCGGAAAGTGTCGGCGATGCCTGGCCAAGCTTCATATAGTCCAGACCGACGTCGCACAGAGTCTGCAGGAATCGATTGATCTTTGGGAAAGCCGCAAACAGATTCAGCGCGTCACGGATATCCAGTTCGAGCACGTCAGCAATACTGTGATCGCGGAATTTCACTTCCAGCGTTTCGTGATTGAAGCGATGACCTTCGCAGACAGTACACGGAATCCAGATGTCCGCCAGAAAGTCCATCTCCAGCTTTGTCGCCCCGTGGCCCTCACAGGCTTCGCATCGTCCGTCGGCAACATTAAAGCTGAATCGGCCCTCTTTGTAGCCTCGCATCTTTGACTGCGGCAACTGCGTGTACAGCTTGCGGATTTCGTCGAAGACTTTGACGTATGTGGCAGGATTTGATCGAGGCGTGCGACCGATCGGGGATTGATCGATGTCAATTCCCTTGTCGATCAGTTCGAGCCCTTCGACACGATCATGTTTGCCCGGATCGCCGACGCCTTTGTTCACTTCCCGATTCACAATTTGCCAGAGAACGTCGTTGACGACGGAACTCTTGCCAGAGCCGCTGACACCCGTGACACTGATCAGCCGACCGAGTGGAAAATGAACTGTGACGTCTTTCAAATTGTTGTGCGATGCGTTGTGTACGACGATGGCGCCGCGATCAGGATCGCGGCGCACTTTCGGAACGTCAATCGTCTGCCGTCCGGAGAGAAACGCGCCGGTGACACTGCGTTCGCTCTTGAGCACATCGTCAATGGTACCTTCGACGACGACCTCGCCGCCGAGTACTCCGGGACCTGGTCCAAAATCGACCACGTGGTCAGCGGCCCGCATGGTTTCTTCGTCGTGTTCGACCACGATCACCGTGTTGCCCTGATCGCGCAGTCGCTGGAGGCTTTCCAGCAACATCGTGTTGTCACGCGGATGCAGGCCGATCGACGGTTCGTCCAGAATATACACGACGCCAACCAGGCCGCAGCCAATTTGCCCTGCGAGTCGAATACGCTGCGATTCGCCCCCGGACAGCGTCGGCGCGGATCGGTCGAGTGACAGATAATTCAATCCGCACTGCAGCAGGAATCCCAGGCGGCCTCGAATTTCTTTCACGGCCTCTTCAGCGATCAGCTGTTGCGTTGTGTCCAGTTTGAGAGATTCGAAGAAGTCATACGCTTCTTCGATCGAGAGAGCACAGACCTGTGGCAGGCTGAGTTCTGAAAATGTGGCCTGTAGCCCGATCTGTCTCAGATCGGGATCCTTAACGTTGGGCTTCGCGGCGTCCTGCAGATCTGAGACAGATCGGCCTACAGTAGTCCGCTTGTCACTTGCCACGCGAGCTGCAAACTTCTTACTCGTCGTCCGCAGCCGGACGTTGCGGGCCTGACGGTTGAGTCGTTCGCCGTGGCAGGTCGGGCATGTGGCGATTTCCATGTATTTTTCGAGTTGGCGTCGCCGCATTGGATTTTTGGCCGTGCGGTAGCTTTCCAGCAGCCGATTGACCCAGCCTTCCCACTTGCCGCCATGTTTCCATGCACCGCCGCGCGTTCGCCAGGTGAATGTAACATGCCGTTCGCCGGTGCCGTAGAGCCACAGTTCTTTCGCCGGTTCGGGGATGTCTTTCCATTTCATCTTGAGCATAGAATCGGCCACCATGCCGCAGTCCTGCTCGATGGCATTCGCAGCTCCGGCGAGAATGTGTCGCGGCCAGCGACCGATTTTTGTCCAGCCTGGCAGAAGTAAAGTGGCTCCTTTTTGAATCGACTTGCTTTCATCGACGATCAAATGGTGCATCGGAAACCCGTGCCGCATGCCGAGTCCGTTGCAGTCCATGCACATGCCGAGCGGGCTGTTGAAACTGAACAGCTGCGGGCTCGGAGGTTCGTAACTCATCCCGCTCTCGGCACAGGCATAGTGGGCGCTGTAGAGGCGATCGGCGGAACTCGTTTGGCGAGCGGAGGGCGTCAGCCCTCCGAGTTCGTTTTTTCCGTAATCAAGGTTATCTTCAGCAAGTACTTGTGTCGCAATTCTGGACTTTTGTTTCGCGACGCTTCGAACCGGTGCCTGAGTATCTTGACTCAGTTCGGCGGTTTGCTCGGAGGACTGACGCCCTCCGCTCGCCTTTGCGGAAGGATCTTCCATGCTGCAAATCAATCGTCCATCCGCCAGTTTCAACGCTTGTTCCACCGCTTCAGCAACGCGGGTTCGTTGAGTTCCTCCGGCGACGAGTCGATCGATGATGACTTCGATGTTGTGTTTGTGATGCTTGCGAAGTGTCGGAGCGTCGCTGAGGCTGATCGTTTCGCCATCAACCCGTGCTCGCAGGTAGCCCTTCTTCAGCAGGTCTTCGAACAGATCGCGGAACTCGCCCTTTTGATTCTGCACAATGGGAGCGAGAATTTGATACCGCGTTCCGGCAGGTTGAGCCAGCAAACTGTCGATGATCTGATCCGACGACTGAGCCTTGATCGGCTTGCCGGAGACGTAGCAGTATCCCTGCCCAACTCGCGCGAAGAGCACGCGGAGATAGTCGAAGATCTCCGTGATCGTGCCGACCGTACTCCGCGGATTTCGGCTGGTGGATTTTTGTTGAATGGAAATCGACGGTGCCAGCCCAGAGATGGAATCCACGTCGGGCTTCGGCATCTGTCCCAGAAACTGCCGCGCGTAGGTGGACAGCGATTCGACGTACCGCCGCTGGCCTTCGGCGTAGAGCGTATCAAACGCCAGCGAGCTTTTTCCCGAACCGCTGACGCCCGTCATCACAATCAATTTGTTGCGAGGCAGCGATAGGCTGACATTCTGCAGATTGTGCTCGCGGGCTCCCCGAATGACAATGTCTGAACTGGCCATGAATTCAAATCAATCACAAGATGCCGCGAAAACCAGATATCGGACATCCGTGTCCAAACGGGCTCTGTCGTCCAGAGCGGGCTCTTTGGCGAGCGGCAGGAAAGGATTTACCATCGGCGAGTCATCGGGTCGAGCGGACCTGTGCGACTGAACCACGTCAAAGGAAGCAGATCTGAGGACAGATCTGCCTACGTAGTCCGACCTGTCTCAGGTCGGATTCCCTCGGCGACGCGATATCCCTGGTAATTCTGTTTCTGCCGCTCGCCTT
>Ga0138256_10002923_pt1 | contig 18242 bp, 11 predicted proteins | sample KNB2016incub_MG_FD_105486 | JGI IMG/M metagenome (GOLD analysis project Ga0138256, IMG submission 105486) | Active sludge microbial communities from wastewater in Klosterneuburg, Austria - KNB2014incub_MG | ecosystem: Engineered > WWTP > Activated sludge > Unclassified | place: Austria... | reverse complement strand
CCCCGTCCCCCGTCCCCCGTCCCCCGTCCCGTACAGTCTTGTCCGCTCCCTCCATCGGTCTCTTCGTCGCGTTCGGCGCCGGCCTGCTCTCCTTCCTCTCGCCGTGCGTGCTCCCGCTCATCCCGAGCTATATCACGTTCATCACCGGGTTGAGCTTTGACGACGTGACCTCGCGCAAGCGCGTGGCGCTGGTTCACGGCCTGCTGTTCGTGCTGGGCTTCTCGCTGATCTTCCTGGCGCTGGGGGCGACGGCGACGGTGCTTGGGCGGGTGATGTTTGCCTGGCGCGACATGATCACCAAGGTCGGCGGGGCAATCATCATCATCTTCGGCCTCTACCTTGCCGGGCTGCTCAACATCGCCTTTTTCGCCCGCGAGCGGCGCGTGCACCTGGCGGACAAGCCCGTCGGGTACCTTGGGACCGTGCTGGTCGGGATCGCCTTCGGCGCCGGCTGGACCCCGTGCATCGGCCCGATTCTCGGCTCCATCCTCATTTTTGCCTCGACCGAGGCGGATCTCCCCCGCGGACTGGCCCTGCTCTCGGCCTACTCGCTGGGCCTGGCGGTTCCGTTCATCCTCGCGGCGCTTGCCGTCGACCGCTTCATGGCCTTCTTCGTGAAGTTCAAGAAGCAGATGCTCTGGATGCAGCGTGGAGCCGGGGTCCTCATGATCGGCGTCGGCGTGCTGATGATCACCAACCAGTTCACGATCCTGGCGTCATGGCTGCAGCAGTTCACCCCGGAGTTCATTCTCGAGCGGTTGTAGGAACAGGAGCCAGCACGACGCGGCACGGAGGGGACCGGTGCAACGCCTGATCGTGGAAGCTTGGCCATATCTGCTCTCGCTGATCCACGTCCTGCTGGCCTCGGTGGTCACCGTCCACGCCGTGCTGGGACGTCGCGAGGTGCCCGCCATCATCGGGTGGGTCGGTCTCGCGTGGCTGGCACCAGTCATGGGGTCGATTCTCTACGTCGTCTTCGGCATCAACCGGATCAGGCGCAGCGCATTGCAGCTGGGTACGCCGAGCGTGGTGGTGACGGGCGAGATGCGCGTGGAGCCGGAAGTGTCGCTCCCGGCGGCCCTGCTGACGCACTCGTCCGCGCTCGACCAGCTCGCGCGTGTCGGGGGGCGCGTGACTGGGCTCCCGCTCCGTGCCGGGAACCGGATCGAACCGCTCATCGATGGCGACGGCGCCTACCCGCCGATGCTGGAGGCGATCGAGCGCGCGGAACGCTCCGTCATGCTCGCCAGCTACATCTTCGACCACGACCGCGTCGGTGTGCAGTTTCGCGATGCACTGGCCGCCGCCCATCGTCGCGGCGTCATGGTCCGTGTACTCATCGACGCCGTCGGCGCGCGATACGGCCGCCCCCCCATGCCCCGTCGCCTGCGCGAGCTCGGCGTCCCGGTGGCGACCTTCCTGCCCACCGCCGGGCGTTCACTGCTTCGGTACGCGAACCTGCGAAACCATCGCAAGGTGCTCCTGGTCGATGGACGCGTCGGCTTCACCGGTGGGATGAACATTCGCGAGGGACACCAACTCTCGCTTGCGCCTGCGGACCCGGTGCGCTGCTTGCACTTCCGCATCGAGGGACCGCTGGTCGCCGACATGATGCGGGTCTTCCAGCAGGACTGGACCTTCACGACGAAGGAAGTGCTGCCGCCGGTCGAGGTGTTGTGCCCCGCGATAGGTCGGGCCGGCTCGGTGGTGGCACGAGTCGTCCCGGACGGCCCAGACGCCGACATCGAGAACATGCCGCAGCTCGTGCTGGGGGCAATCGCGGCCGCACGGCGTCGCATCGCGATCGTGACGCCGTACTTCCTCCCCGACGCGCGCATCGCATCGACGCTCGCGGTCGCCGCGCTGCGCGGGCTCCAGGTCGATATCATCCTGCCCCAGCGCAACAACGTCTGGCTCATGGACTGGGCAACCGTTCCGCAGCTGCTCCCCCTGCTGGAGAGCGGGTGCCGAGTGTGGCACACCCCGCCTCCCTTCGACCATACGAAGCTCTTCGTGATCGATGGCGCGTGGTCGCTGATCGGCTCGACCAACTGGGACGCGCGCAGCCTGCGGCTCAACTTCGAGCTCAACCTGGAGTGCTACGACGCCGACCTCGCGGCTGGACTCGAGGCGCTGGTGTCGACGCGCATCGACCACGCGCGCCCGGTGCGGCTGGTGGACTTGCAGCGCCGCCCCGCGGTCGTGCGCGTGCGGGACGGGCTGGCGCGACTCTTCTCGCCGTACTTGTAGCCGCTAGTCGCTAGCCGCTAGTCGCTCGCGGATCGCTAGCGGGCGCGCGCCCGCTTCGCCGTGCGGTCCTTGCGCTCGAGCGTGCGACGGACTGCGCGCTCGGCGGCGCCGACTGCCTTGTCGAAGGCGGCACGCTGAGTCTCATCCGACTGGCTGACCATCACGTCTGGGGCAGTGCGCAGGACGACCTTGATGCGACAGTCGTAGACCGGTGCCCCCTTGGGCCCGGAGATGTCCTCGAACCTGACCGAGACGCGCGTGATTTCGAGGCCGAACTTGCCAATCCTGAAGCCGGTGCGCTGGCGCGCGTACTCACGCAACCCGTCCTCGAGCACCAGTCCGGGAGCCCGCACATGCAGCGGCGTCTCGCTCGTGGTCGTCGCTCCAGCGGCACGCTTGATCGCGCGTGGCGTGGTCTCGGCGAACGCGGCGCGCCGCTCCTTGCGCTGCACCGCCTTCTTCGTGGTCGAGCTCCGTCGCTTCGTGGCCATGGCGTTCCTCGCTGAGGGTCTGGCGATGCACGTCGTGCAGCGCACTCCGATACAAAGATGATCGACGACGCGACCTCGCGCGACCGCAGGGATGCGTCACCCGCAGCGCCCGAGCGTGGCGCGTCAGCCCTGCGCCCGGCGCGTGGCGCCGAGTGCTGCCTGCACGCTCACGAACTCGCCCACGTTCTCCATCGTGACCAGCCCGACCAGCTGTCCGCCGCGCACCACGGGCACCGTCCGGCACGTGCACGCCTGCAATCGCTCGAAGACCGTATCCAGCATCTCCGACGGGTCGGCGGCGATGAATGCACGCTGCATGACCGACGTCACCGGCGTCCCATCGCCCTCCCGCGCCAGCGCCGCGAGCAGGTCGGTACGCGTCAGCACGCCGACCACCCTGCCGTCATCCAGCACGGGGAAGTCCTGCTGGCTCCCGGCCAGCAGTGCGCTGACGGCGGCGCCGAGCGTGTCGTGGACCGAGAGCGTGCGGAACACGGTCATCATCGCCCGGGTCAACGGCGTTCCGCTCAGCGCGAACTTCATCTGCGTCGCGGCCGATTCCTGCGCGGCACCGATCCAGACGAAGAGCGCGATGAAGACCAGGAACGGGTTCCCCATCAACCCGACCAGTCCGAACAGGAGCGCGATCCCCTGGCCGAGGTTCGCGGCGGCCCGCGTGGCCCGTGCGTAGTCCATCCGCATCGCCAGCGCTGCACGCAGCATCCGGCCGCCATCCATCGGGAAGGCAGGAATGAGGTTGAACACCACGAGCCAGATGTTCACCAGCATCAGCCGCTCGAGGAAGCTGCCGCGGGCCACCGAGAGCTGATCGAACCCTGCGAACGTTCCCGACATCGCCAGCACGACGAACAGGAGCGCCGCGATCACCACGTTGACCGCCGGCCCGGCAACCGCCACGAGCAGTTCCTGGCGCGGGTCGTCGGGCATGCGCTCCAGGCGCGCGACTCCGCCGATCGGGAAGAGCGTGATGTCGCGCGTGCGAATCCCGTAGCGTCGCGCGGTCAGCGCGTGCCCGAACTCGTGCAGGACCACGCAGCCGAACAGCGCCAGGATGAACACGATCCCGCTCACGACCGCCGGGATGCTCTGTTCGGCGCGCCAGTACGACACGCCGATCCATATGATCAGCAGCAGGAACGTTGCGTGCACGTACACGCTGATGCCGGCAAACGTGCCAATGCGGGACGCCCACTTCATCGCGGCACCTCCGACAACGACTCGGGGCGGGCCCCGGCCGCCAGGTCCCCGGGCAGTGCGGCGTTGGGGGGCGCGACCACCGACGGGTCGAGTGGTCCCATGAGCGCCGCCAGCTTGCTGAGTCGCCCGGCCGACTGGAGCCCGACTCGCAGCGTGATGGTCAGCGGGACGGCGAGGAACGCCCCCGCCAGCCCCCACGTCCACCCCCAGAACACGAGGGAGACGAGGATGACAATGGGCGAGAGCCGCAGCTGTCGCCCGATCAGGATCGGGTCAGCCACGCTCCCCAGGGCGATGTTGGCGGCGAGATAGACCCCCGCCAGCGCCAGGCCCCGCTCCACGCCCAGCTGCAACGACGCCACCGCCACCGCCGGGAGCGCGGCGACGATGGAGCCGATCGTCGGGATGTAGTTCAAGGCGAAGGCCAGCAGCCCCCAGAATGCGGCAAAGTCCACGCCGAGCAGCGCTGCGGAGATGCCGATCGTGGCGCCGGTCAGCAGGCTGATGAGCGTCTTGACCACCAGGTACCGTTGCACCTGCCGCAGCACCGTCTCGCCGATCACGAGGGCGCGCGACTTGCGGCCGAGCACGTGGGCCACCTTCGCCGGCAGCGAGACCGACTCCACCAGGATGAAGACGAGATACAGCAGCATCAGGAAGAGCACCGAGATCCACGAGGTCACATTGCGGGCCCACGATGCGGCGATCTCGAGCAGTCGCTGCGGCTGCACGAGCGTCGCGTAGAACTCCGCCGGCAGCTCCATCCCCCACCGTGCCAGGCGCGCGCGCGCCGCGCCCTCGATCTCCTGTCCCCGCTCGATGTAGGCCGGCAGTGCCAGGCTCAAGTCGATCACCGTCTCGACCACGATCCAGGCGAACAACGACAGGATCGCCGCGTCCAGCAGGACGATCGTCAGGATTGCCAGCCATGTCCGCACACCGTGCGACCGCAACCAGCCCAACGACGGCAGCGACACGGCGGCCACGAACGCGGCCAGCGCCAGCGGCGTCAGCACGGGTGCCGCCGCACGCAGCCCGGCCACAACCACCATGAAGGCCGCCGCCAACAGCGCAACGCGCAGTTGCGGGGTCAGCTCACGGACCCTCGGTGCCGCGCTCATGCCGCGGTGCACACGGTGCACACGGTGCACACGGTGCACACGGTGCACACGGTGCACACGGAGCGTGCGTGGAAGTCGATCGTACCCATCAGCCGTGGCATGTCATCCCGCGTTCCCCGCGTCGTCGCTCGAATCCGTGAGGCGGGCGGCCGCCGACAACACCCGACCACCGCCCACACGCGTCGGCGACCGTGCATGCCGGCGCCTGAAGCGCGAGCCGACGTGGCTCCCGCCGCTGCATGCAGTCTACCATCGGGGACCGTGCGCGCGAAGCGTAGACGTGTGCGATGGGGTGAGTGATCTCGTGGCGACCGTCATGCGTCGCAGGCACCTCGGGCGCCGTCGTCCCGGCGGCCCGGGTGTGCGGCGACCATTCCGCCGTCGACGTACGCTACGCCTCGCCGTCCGGTTCCCCATCAGCGTCCGGCGAGCCGGAGATGAGCACCATGTCGATGCGCCGCCGGTCCATGTCCACCACCTCGAAGCGTCGCCCGTGCAGCACAACCGCATCGCCCGCTCGCGGCAGCCGGCCCAGATGCGCCATCACGAATCCCCCCAGCGTGACCACACCACGCCGCTCCTCCTCCGAGAGCGACAGTTTGAGCCGATTGGCGACATCTCCGATGGGGACGGCGGCGTCCACGAGCCAACTGCCGTCAGTCCGGCGGCTCATCGACGGCAGCTCACCCTCGATCTCGGCCGGCACCTCGTCCAGCAGCGCCTCCAGCAGGTCGTCCAGCGTCGCGATCCCGGCCACCAGACCGTACTCGTCGAGCGCCACCGCCGTGTGGTGCCGCGTCTGCCGAAAGGTCTCCAGCAGGCGGAAGGCCGGCATCGACGCGGGGACAAGCGGCACGGCGAAGGCGAGTTGGCGCAGCAGCGCGGCGTCGTCTACCACGTCGCCGACGAGGTAGCGAGATAGCAGGTCGGAGGCGCGCACCACGCCGACGACCTGGTCAATCTCCCCCTGACAGACCAGGATTCGCTCGTGCACCGCGCCGGCGAGCGTGGTGCGCATCGCCGATGCCGCGCTCGTCAGGTCGACCCACTCCACGTCGGGACGCGGCGTCATGATCGAGTACACCGTGCGGTCGCCGAGCCGAAACGTATTCTCCACGATCTCGCGCTCGGCGCGCTGCACGGCCCCGGTCTCCATGCCTTGCTCCACGAGCGCCCGGATGTCGTGTTCCGTGACGCCCGGTGCGCGAACCGTCCCGAGCCCAAACAGCCGAAAGATGGCGTTGGTCGATCCCGTCAGGATGACGACCAGCGGCCGCACGACGATCGACACCACTTGCATCGGGCGGGCCAGCAGCGAGATCACCCGTTCCGGATTCCCGAGCGCGAGCCGCTTCGGGGCCAGTTCCCCCAGCACCAGCGAGAGGTAGGTAATGCCGGCCACGACCACCAGGAGTGCGAGCTGGTGGCCGTGGCTCCCGATCCATGCCTGTGTGTTGAGCCGGTCTCCCAGCTGCTGGGCGATGGTCGCGCCGCCGTACGCGCCGGCGAGGATGCCGGCCAGCGTGATGCCCACCTGCACCGTGGACAGGAACGCCGTCGGGTTCTGCGCCAGCTGCAAGGCGGCGCGTGCGCCGCGGTCCCCCAGCTCCGCGCGTCGCTCGAGCCGGGAGTGCCGTGCCGCCACCAGCGCCATCTCCGACATGGCGAACACGCCGTTGAGCAACAGCAGCAGCACGATCAGCACAATCTCCATGACAACTGACGTCATCTCTCCACCAGTCAGGCGTTATCGCGCCGTGCAGCGTGCGCTGCGCCTCCTGCACTAACCGGAGACTGCAGGCGTGTCAGCCTCGGGCGCCCCGTCCTCCACCTCGTCCTCCAGCTGCTGGCGCGCCAGCAGCGTCCAGTAGCGGCCGCGTCGTGCCAGCAGGGTCGTGTGTGTCCCCGATTCCACCACCCGGCCCCCGTCGAGCACGATGATCTGGTCGGCGTCGCGGATGGCGGTCACGCGGTGCGAGGCGATGATCGCCGTGCGCCCCGCCAGCACCTCGCGCAGTCCATGGAGGATGGCCGCCTCGGTATGCGTATCGACCGCCGACAGCGCATCGTCGAGCAGCACGATCGACGGGCGACGGGCCAGCGCACGGGCGAGCGCGGCGCGCTGCTTCTGCCCCCCCGACAGGTTGATCCCGCGTTCGCCGAGAATGGTCTCGAACCCTCCGGGAAAGTCGCGAATCGTCTCCGTCAGCTGCGCCACGTCGGCGGCCCAGTCCACCGCGGCATCGTCGCTCGTGCCATACGTGAGGTTCGACCGGATGGTATCGCTGAACAGCACCGACTCCTGCGGCACCACCCCCAGCTCCCGTCGCAGCGTGTCGAGCGACAGCGAGCGGATCGGGACACCGTCCAGCAGGATCTCACCCTCGGTCGGGTCCCACGTGCGCGTGATGAGGTCGATGAGCGCCGACTTCCCGCTCCCCGTCGCACCGACGATCCCCAGCGTCGCCCCGGCGGGCACGGTGAACGAGACGTGCCGAAAGACCCAGCGCGGTTCCAGCGTCGCGCCGCCGCTGGCGCCGATCGTCTTCGAGTGGGCGACGTCCAGGACGACACGTGGCTCGGTCGAGCGGCTCATTGTCGCGGAGATCGCCTCGCTCGTCGTCGGCACCAGCGGCGGCGGGGTGGGATACGCGAAACCGACGTCGCGAAACTCCAACGTCCGCCCGCCAGTCGTCGCAGGCAGGGCGCGTGGCTCCGGTGGCGATGTCACCTGTGGCATGGAGTCGAGCACCTGCTCCAGTCGCTCCATCGACGCACTCGCCCGCTGGAAGAGATTCGTCACCCAGCCCAGCGCGATGAGCGGCCAGACGAGCATCGTCAGGTACATCCCGAAGGCGACGAAATCACCCACCGTGATGGTCCCGCGCATCACCAATGCCCCGCCCGCGCCCAGCACGATCACCGTGCCGGCGCCACCAAGCAGGGCAAACGTCGGGTTCATCAGCGCCTGCAGCCTGGCCAGTCGCAGGTTTCGCTCCAGGTAGTCCTCGCTCAGCGCCCTCCAACGACGCTCCTCCGCCGCCTCCTGCCGATAGGCTCGCACGATGCGCGTCCCGGCCAGGTTCTCCTGCACCCGCGTCGTCATCGCACCAAAGTGCTCCTGCACCTCCTCGAAGCGCTCATGAATCTGCCGCCCCAGCCGGATCATCACCCACGGGAGCGGGAGCATCGGGAGCAGCGCCAGCGCCGTGAGACGCGGCTCGATGGCCAGCATGAAGCCGAGCGCGAACAGCCCGCCCACGGTCGTGTTGACCAGGTACATGATGGCCGGTCCGGCGGCCATGCGAACCGCGCTCAGGTCGTTGGTCAGCCGCGCCATGAGTTCGCCAGTGCGCGTCCGGCCGAAGTAGGCGGCGTCGAGCGTCAGCAGGTGCTGCAGGAGATCGTTGCGCAGGTCATACTCGACCCGTCGCGACAGCGCGTTGAGCAGCTGACGCATCCCGAAACGGAAGACCCCTCCGGCGAGGGAGACGCCGAGCATCATCGCCGCCACGCGCCACGCCGTGGACACCGACCCGCCGGGCTGCATGCTGTCGATGCCGCGGCGCAGGAGCATCGGGTTGATGCTCCCCAGCGCCCCCGAGATCACCACGCACGCGAGCCCGCCCGCCAGCAGGCGACGATAGGGACGCAAGTACGGGATGAGTCGTCGCAGCGCGCGCAAACGGGGGCAGGGCGGGATTGCGGCGGTGAGGGAGGTTACGGCACCTTTGCCGTATCAGGCTGTATGATTGTCAGCCAGACCGCTCACACTGGAGGAAATCCGTGATGTTCCAATATATTCGGCGCGCCGCCCGGCCCGCCGTGCTCACGCTCGTGTTCGCCGCAGCTGCCTGTTCCGGCGAGAAGCAGGGCGACGCGTCGGCGTTGGCCCAGGACAGTGCGCTCGCCCGCGACCTCGCACGCGTTGGCGGCGATACCGCTGTGGTTCCACAGCTGCAGGACATTCCGGTCGAGGCGCCGATGCCCGAACCGGTGGTGACACCTCCGCCAGCAGTCTCGACGCCGAGGCCGCGCCCGAAGGCGCCGACGCCCGCGCCGGCCAAGAAGACCCCCGCGCCGACCCCGGCGCCGGTCAACGAGAACGTGACGCCGACCGGCAACACGGTGGAGAAGGGACCCGGAACGGCGCCGAAGATGGGAACGGTTGCCGCGGGCGCCACCATGCGGCTCGGCGCATCGGACAAGGTGTGCACCAACACGAACAAGATCGGCGATCGATTCGTCGCCACGCTCAGCGAGTCGGTCACCGGCTCCGATGGCGCCGTGATCCCCTCCGGAGCCGCCGTCACCATCGAGCTCACGCAGCTCAAGCGCAGCGAGAACGCGAACGACCAGATCCAGATGGGCTTCCGCGTGATCAACATCGCGTTTGACGGGCGCACCTATGCCCTCGATGCCGACGTGCAAACTGCCGAGATCAGCCGCGTGCGTAACAGCAGCTCGGGGAACGACGCCAAGAAGGTGCTCGGCGGCGCCGTGGCTGGCGCGGTCATCGGCCAGATCCTTGGCAAGAAGTCGAAGGGGACCATCATTGGTGCGGCTGCGGGCGCTGCAGCTGGCGGTGCAGCGGCGGCGGCCACGGCGAACTACGAAGGGTGCGTGAATGCCGGAGCGCCGATCGTCGTCAGGCTGAATGCGCCGGTGACGGTTGCCGTCCCGTAAGGGCGCTTCGATGCGGTAGCGTCGCACCAGGCGCGCCAACCAGGCGCGCCAACCAGGCGCGCCAACCAGGCGCGCCAACCAGGCGCGCCAACCAGGCGCGCCAACCAGACCAACCAGACACAGACGGGGGGCCCGGCAATCGCCGGGCCCCCCGTCGCGTTCACCTGCCGGTCCAGCGCCTACGGGTTGCGACTGGTGCAGCCCGTGAAGTTCGGGTTGTTCTTCTCCGAGATCGGGACGATGATGTTGGTGTCGGGCCCGCGCGTGAGGTTGTCCTTGTGGTAGGCGCCCGTCGGCCACACCGTCTCGGCCGGGCGATTGTACTGCCGCGTGAGCCGGCGCAGGTCACCCACCCGGTGCGACGTACCAAACATGGCGAAGGCCCGCTCTCGGAATAGCAGGTCGACCCGTGCGGCGACGGTCCCCGGATCGGTCACCTGCGACATGCCGGCGAACGGGGCGCGTGCGTCGTTCAGCTTCTGGACGAAGAGCGTCGGATTCGTCGCCTGCAGCGCGGCCTCGGCCTCGATCAACCGAGCCTCGACACCGGTCGCGACAGAAACCGTGTGGTTCTGACGGTTGTACGCGCGGAAGTAGTAGCGCGGTGTCACCTGGTCAAAGCTCGAGGGTGCACCGTCGCCATCGACCGGGAGTCGCGGATCGTTTGCCGTGGCGAAGTTCAACCCGTTGCCACCCTCGCGGTCGGCGACCAGCAGCGCCTGCGTGTTGTACATGTACGACCAGGTGAAGCTCTGCTGCCGAGCCGTCGCGAGGCCGTGCGACACCTGGTACACGAAGCTGGTGGGGACGGTCGCGACCGTCGCTGCGGCCGCCGCGTGGAGTCCGGACCCGAGCTGCGCCCGTGCCTTGAGCACGCGTGCCAACGACCCGACTGTGGCCGTGACGCCGCCCGCGCTGATCGCCGAATCGAGCTTGCCGATTGCGAGGGCGAAGGTCTCGTTCGTCGAGAGAGCGGGGCCGTACGTCAGCGTCGGCTGTGTGGTGCTGACCGGCGCGCCGGTGCAGTAGTTCTCCGCCTGCAGCACCAGCAAGGCGCCCTGCAGTGCGTACATCTCGCCGATGAGCGGATCGCTCGCGGCGACCGCTCGCAGCGCGCCGGCGGCGCGCCCCGCGGCTTCGCGTGCGCGGTGCAGGTCGATGTACGTCTGCAGCCACGCGCCGTTGGCTTCGCGCACGTTGCGCAAGTCCATCTCGCGTAGCTCCGGCGGGGTGCCGCCGAACTTGAACTCGTCGCTCAGGTAGCCGCTGGCCATGACTTGTCCGTTGCCGGCGCCGCCACCGCTCCCGCCGTTGAGCGCGACGGTGAAGTCGCCAATCGCGCCCGATGCAAGCGCACGCGCTCCCTGCAGGTCGCGCGAGAGCTGCGCAGGGTCGATCTGGTCCGGGCGGTCGGCCTTGAGGATGCGGTCGGTCGAGCAGGCGCCCGTCGCCAGGAGCAACGTGGCGATCCCCGCGCGGCCGACGCGGCGGAGGGTGTGCCGTTGGATTCGTGTCGTCATCACGGGGCCCTCCTCAGTAGGTGAGATTGATCCGAAGCAGGAAGACCCGGGGTTGGGCCTGCTGCACGAAGTTGTAGTTCGGGCCGTCGGTTCCGGACGTGTTGTTCTCCGGGTCCCACGACGTGAAGTCGGTCCACAGGGCGAGGTTGCGACCCGTGAGCACGATCGAGACGCCGCTCGCCTTGACCATCGATGCCAGGTTCGGCGTCAGGGCGTAGAGCACCGAGATCTCGCGCAGGCGCACGAAGTCGGCCTTCTCGCCATAGGCGCCGAAGGCGCGCGGGCCCGCCACGGCCTTGGCCTGTTCCTCCAGGTCGTAGCCCGCCACGTGCAACGCCGCGCAGTTCTGGCGGAAGGCGCACTGGAACATGCCGTTCACGTTGTGCGACACGAAGCCGCCGCGGTAGTCCAGCAGGCCGCTCATCCGCAGTCGGTCCTTGAACAGCCCGATGGAGCTATTGACGGAGATGGTACGCACCGGGACGGTGCTGCCGTTGAAGGCGGCCGTGTCGGTCACCGTGACCTCGCTCGGCTCGATGATGTTGTTGCCGTTGGCGTCGGCGAAGCTCGTGAGCCGCGGCCACCACAGGCCGAACAGCGGATAGCCGGGCCGGTTCTGGAAGCCAAAGCCGGTGAGCGGAGGTATGCCCTCGGCGAGCGACTCGAGGCGATTCTTGTTCCCCGAGGCCTCGACGCCGACGTCCCAACGCACGTCGTCGCGGTCCACGACCCGGGCATTGAGCGAGACCTCGATCCCCTTGTTCGTGACGGTCCCGACGTTCTCGATGCGCGACGCGCCCGCGCCGAGCGAGCCCGGGAGCGGCCGGTTGACGAGGGCGTCGGTCGTCTTCTTGTCGTAGTAGGTGACCTGCAGCGAGACGCGGTTGTGCAGCGTCGTGAAGTCGAAGCCGGTCTCGATCTCGCGGGAGCGCTCGGGCTTGATGGTCGTGTTCCCGAGCGCGCCGAACGTCACCGCCGGTACGTCACCCTGCCCGAAGATCGTGGTCGTGGTGGGCGTGAGGAAGGTGATGGCCGCGGTCGCGGTCGGCTGCTGCCCCGACTCGCCGAAGGCGAAGCGGGGGCGGAACTGGTTGATCCAGCGTGCGTCGCTGTTCTCCAGCGCGACCCACGAGAGGGTCGCCTTGGGATAGACGATGGAGCCGAAGTCGCCGCCGAACGCCGAGTTCTGGTCGCGTCGCACGGCGCCCGTCAGGAACAGCTTGTCGCGCCAGCCCAGGGTCTGCTCCACGTACAGTCCGTACGAGACCGTCTCGATGGTCTGCTCGCCCGAGACGCGCTGCGAGCCTGCATCGATCGTGGTGCCCCCGGGGGGAAGGATGTTCGCGGTATTGAGGCTCCCCGTGAGGCGATCGCGATTCCACTGCGCGCCGACGGCCGTCTTCGACGTCAGGTCGGACCGCAGGTTGAACGACGCTGCGGTATTGAGGTCCAGCGTCCAACGGTTGTTCGACCACCGGTCGATGGTGCGCACGCCCTGTCGCTCGATACCGCAGCTGAGGCACCCCTGCCCGTTGGCCACGCGCGCCTCGTTGTTATACGCCATCCAGTCCATCCCCAGCGTCGCCCGCGAGGACAGAAAGCTCGTGGGACGCCACACGGCGGTCGCCGAGTTCAGGAACTGGTTGGTGTAGCGCGAGACGCTCTTGGCGAAGCCCTGGCTCGGTGGCGCGAAGCCCCACTGGTTGGCGAGCGCCGGGTTCGGGTTCCCAAACAACCCGGAGCCGATAACCCCCTGCAGGTTGTCGCCGGTCTGCGGGAGCAGGTTATACGAGTTCACGTAGCCCGAGCTCACCGACAGGTCGGCCTGCGGCGAGAGCTGCACCCCGAGGTTGGCACGCAGGCTGGACTTGGTCAGCTGGTTGGGGATCCGCTGGTCCCGCGGGATGTTCGTGACACCGCGCTCCTTGAAGAGCGAGTCGAGTTCCGCGGCCGGCATGCGCAGCAGTCCGAGCTCATTCTCCCAGTCGGCGCTGATGAAGTACCGCGCCGCCTCGGTGCCGCCGCTGACCTGGGCGCCGTATTGCTGGCGCTGCCCCCGGTCGATCGGCGTTGTCGCGGCGTCCTCGAGCAGGTTGCGGCTGTACGCCTGCGTGATGGTGCAATCACCGACCGCCTGCTGCCACTGCAGGCAGCCGCGCGTGGCGCCGCTGGGCGAACGGCCCTCGGTGTAGTAGATGCCGGGATACTCAGCCGGGTCGTAGCTCGTCCCGCCCTCGCCGTACAGCGTCCACTTCGGCGGTCCGGCCTTGCCGCGCTTCGTCGTGATCACGATGACGCCGTTGGCCGCCTGCGTACCGTACAGCGTAGCGGCCGAGGGACCCTTCACGATCTCGAGACTCTCGATCTCGTCGGGGTTGAGGTTGTTCAGGAAGCTCGGGCGTCCGCCGCCCACGTAGAGCGTTCCCGCGAGCGCCGGTGACGCCTGCTCCACGCGCACGCCGTCCACGAGGATCAGCGGATCGTTGGACAGCGACGCGGAACTCAGGCCGCGGATGCGGATGCGCGCGCCGCCACCGACCGTTCCGCTCGAGGCGAGCATCGAGACGCCGGCGGTGCGCCCATTCAGCACGTCCTGCATGGAAGTGATGGGCTGTTCCTCCACCAGCTTCGCTGCGTCGATCTTGGCGATGGAGTTGCCGAGTTCGCGGGTGAGTGTCTGGCCGGTCGCGGTCGTCACGACCCCCTCGAGCTGGTACGGCGCCCGTGTCAGCGCGAAGTCGACGGTGGCCGACTCGTTGGCGCGAACCGTCGCGGGCTTGAGCGCGGCCAGGTACCCGATGCGGATGACGCGTAGCTGGAACTGCCCCGGCTGGATCCGGGAGATGACATAGCGCCCGTCATCGCCGGTGATCGTCCCGATGTTCGTGCCGTCGACGCGGACTTGGGCCCCTTCGAGCGGTGCGCCGCCCGCACCGTCGGTCACTCGGCCAATGATGCGAGTGCCGCTGCCGGCCTGCGCCTGCAGCTTCGGACCGGCCGCCGCCAGCACGAGGATGACGGCGAGTATTCGTCGGACGATGGTGGGCATGTGGATCCCTCCAGACGGTGGTGGGGGACGCGCGGGGGGGCAAACGTCGACGAGGTGAGCACTAAATTGCATACAATTGCTCGCCGACCGCGCCATCCTACGACAGTCGATTCGTGACCGCAAGATGGACGATCGGTCCGAGAGCAGGGCGAACCGTCCAAACGGGGGATAACACGAGCGCGAGGTGCAAAAAGAGCGGGGGCCCGTTACCGGGCCCCCGAAGCGTACACAAGCATTGCGATTCGACTGGCGCCTACCGAGCGCTCGTCCCGCCCGTCCCCCCGACCCGCGGCTCGCTGACGCCCTCCCACCCGCCTGCCACGCGCATCACCGCGTTCACGTTCGCCAACCCGCCCAGGTAGCGCACCGCGTGTCCGATGCGCCGCACCCCGGCCTCGGCCTCCGTCGTGAGCCCGTTCGTCTCGACCATCAGCGTATCGGGCAGCGCCTGGTGATGCAGGCGCGGCGCGCGCATCGCGTCGGCGAGCGTCATGCGATAGTCGATGACGTTGAGGATCACCTGCGACGTCGCGGTGATGATGCGCGGCCCGCCGGCGGCGCCGACCACCAGCAGGAGCTCGCCCTGCGGGTCGAGCACGATCGTCGGCGACATCGCGCTGAGCATGCGCTTGCCGGGAGCGATGGCATTGGCTTCGCCCTGCACCAGGCCGAACATGTTCGGCTTGCCGGGCGCGGAGGCGAAGTCGTCCATCTCGTCATTCATGAAGAAGCCGACGTTCTTGAGGTAGACCGCCGAGCCGTAGCCGTTGTTGAGCGTTGTCGTCGTCGCGACGGCGTTCCCCTTGTCGTCCACCACGGAGTAGTGCGTCGTGTGCATCCCGTCCACGGTCTGCGCCCCGTCCGACGGGGTCGGCGTCTTGCGGTCGGGATCGATGGTCTTCGCCAGCGACTGCGCGTAGCGCTTGCTCGTCAGCTGCTCGAGCGGGACGTTCACGAAGGCCGGGTCCCCCAACTTGCTGTTGCGGTCGATGAACGCACGCTGGTAGGCCGAACCCAGCAGGTGCGCGTACGCCGCCGTCCCCCATGTCGGGAGCGAGTCGCCGGCCGCCTCGAGGATGTTGAGCGTCTCGGTCACCACGATCCCGCCCGACGACGACGGGGGCATGGTGAACATGGTGTAGCCGCGGTACGTGCTCTTGATCGGCGTGCGCCACAGCGCCGTGTACTGTTCCAGGTCCCGCTTGGTGATGATCCCGCCGCCGCGCTGCATCGCCGCCACCAGCGAGTCGCCCACGGTGCCACGATAGAAGGCCGAGGGGCCCTGGTCGGCGATCTGCTGTAACGTGCGCGCCAGTGCGGGCTGTTTGAAGAGCGTCCCCGGCTTGAGCGGTTCGCCGTTGTCGTAGAACACGTCCTTGGCGTCGAAGCGTCCGAGGTAGCCGCTACTCGAGCGTAGGCTGTAGTAGAGCGACGAGTCCACCACGAAGCCGTCGCGCGCCATGCGGATGGCCGGCGCCATGACCTGCGCCAGCGACATCGAGCCGTACTTCGACAGCGCCTCGGCCATTCCGGCCACCGCCCCGGGGACTCCCGAGGCCTTGTAGCCGATGATGCTCTCGTTGGTCGGGTTGCCAGCGGCATCGAGGTACATGTTGCGGCTGGCGGCGAGTGGTGCGATCTCGCGGTAGTCGATGGTCGCCGAGCGCCCGTCGGCCATGCGAATGACCATGAAGCCGCCGCCGCCGATGTTGCCCGCGACCGGATACGTCACGGCCAGCGCGAAGCCGACCGCGACGGCGGCATCGACCGCGTTGCCGCCCGCCTCCACGATCTCGCTCCCGGCGTTCGAGGCCAGGACCTGGTTGCTGGCGATCATGAAGCGGTCGCCGAACGCCGCCTTCTCCCCCGCCTTGAAGCGCCAGCCGTCGGGAAAGGTGACGGCGCGACGCGCCGGGATCGCCGGCCCCGCAGAGCGCAGCCCAGCCGACGAGGGGGCTGGGGCACGGCAGGCGAGGAGGGCCAGCGGGACGACGAGCAGGCGAAGCGAAGCGCGCATCGGGCGACCTAACGGGTTAGTGCCGCTGCGACCGTCTGGATCGCGCGCGGCAGGGGATCGAGCAGGACAACGTCGCGCGCGGGGGATGGGCGCGACGACGAAATCATGGTGGCAGAACTGGCATCACGTGGCCAACGGGTGGCGTCGCTACAGCCCCACCCGCGCGCCGAATCGAAGGGAATAGTGCTGCGTGGTACGGCGCTGGAACAGGTCGGTCGTCTTCTCGTGCAGGCTGCTCCCGTAGTCGAAGATCGCCTGGAGCGTGAAGTCGGGCGACAACCCGTAGCCGGCCCCCGTGCCAATGGCCCACGCGAAATCTCGATTGGTCACGTTCGAGAACGCGGCGGCGCCATTGCCGTCGGCGGTGAAGTTGCTGTACTGCGCGACGCCGAGAAATCCCTCGTACACGAGGTGCAGCCCCAGCCCGCCCCCGGAGTGGGCGACCACTCCATACCGGGCGATCGTCGCCTCGGCCGCGCAGGTGGGGCGACAGACGGCCGCTGTACTGGCCCCTCGAATGGTCAGAGGCAGTCGGGCGTAGGTGTACCCCAGGCCGATCGACGTGCGCGGGGCGATGACTCGCTCGGCGGTGAGCCGGAGGGCCCAGCTCGCGTCGAAGTCCCATATCGACGCTGTGCCGGGGTCACCCACCAGGTTCGACCACTGGTACCCCCCATCCACCGACCCCCACCACGTGGGGTCGTCGCCCCGGGCACCGAATCCGCCGCGATCGCGGCCGCGCGGACCCTGGGCTGCGAGCGGTAGCGCCGTGACTGCGGCGGTGATGGCGAGCAGCACGACCATCGCCAGACGGCGCAACGCCGGTGCCCCCGGTCGATGAATCCTCAGGGGTGCGCTGGTTCCACCTGATATGCGAGCGCCCTCATGTGCCGTCACGCGACCTCTCAATCCTCCGCTCATCTTCCCTCCGTTGTGACCCCTCTCGGCGGGAGGGTAAGTTAGACGACGTTCGCCGACCCGGCGGGCGCGAGTCTCCCCCCTGTACCCTCCCCACCGCCGCCGCGTGCCACCTCGAGCGCTCGATCCGCGCATCACCGAACATCGCAACCCGCGCTCGGCCAACATCGATCTCGCCTCGCCGATCGAGATCGTTGATATCATGAACGCCGAGGACCGCGGTGTCCCTGACGCCGTGGCCACCCAGCGCGAGCAAATCGCCCGCGGCATCGCCCTGATCGAGCACGCCTTCAGGCATGGCGGCCGATTGTTCTATGCCGGAGCGGGGACGTCGGGACGCCTGGGGATCCTCGACGCGAGCGAGTGCCCCCCGACCTTCGGCAGCAACCCCGAACTGGTGCAGGGGATCATTGCCGGCGGCTTGGAGGCGGTCTTTCGGGCGCAGGAAGGAGCCGAAGATCTCCCGGAGAACGGCGCGCGCGCGGTCGAGGAACATGGCGTGCGCGCTGGCGACGTGATCATCGGCATCGCCGCGTCGGGGACGACCCCGTTCGTGCGCGGCGCCCTCGCCAGAGCCAAGGCCGCCGGCGCCACCACCGGGATCATCGCCTGTACTCCGATCGACGCCCCCTTCGCCGAATCGCTCGACGTGGCCATCGTCCCGGTCACCGGTCCGGAGGTCGTCACCGGGTCCACGCGCCTCAAGGCGGGGACCGCCACCAAGCTGGTGCTGAACATGCTGACCACCGGGGCGATGATCCGGATCGGGAAGACGTTCGGCAACCTGATGATCGATCTCAAGGCGACGAACCTCAAGCTGGTCGATCGGAGCGAGCGGATCCTGATGGAGGTGTGCGATGTGTCGCGGGAGGAGGCGCGGGCGCTGATGGAGGCTGCCGGGGGTCGGGTCAAGCTGGCGATCGTCATGCACGCGCTCGGGGGGTCGGCTGCGGAGGCGGAGGCGGCGCTGGT
>Ga0138256_10002922_pt1 | contig 18245 bp, 23 predicted proteins | sample KNB2016incub_MG_FD_105486 | JGI IMG/M metagenome (GOLD analysis project Ga0138256, IMG submission 105486) | Active sludge microbial communities from wastewater in Klosterneuburg, Austria - KNB2014incub_MG | ecosystem: Engineered > WWTP > Activated sludge > Unclassified | place: Austria... | reverse complement strand
GTGGTGCCGCTCACCAGCGGACCATCGAAGCTGCCCGGACCGGGGGTGGCGGAAAGCGCGATGGATCCCGTGTTGTGGCATTGCCGCGTATCGAATGGCGCGATGGCGATCGGGATGTAGCTCACGCGCAAATTCGTCTTCACGTTGTCAAGCACGTACTGCATCACTTGCGCTTGACCTTGTGTGAAGGTGCTGAGCGCGCAAGGCGCGTAGCTCATGATGTTGGTGGTGATAGGCTGGTAGGCGTCTCCGTTGGCATCCAACGCGGTACCGATGTAGGTGCAGTTGGCATACGCGATCATTCCCGGCAACGAGAGGTTGGGATCGGCGGGCGTGTCGCAGATGAAGTCGCCCGCAACCCCGCAATTGCTGCCGTCCACGAGCTCCGCACCGAAGACGCTATCGTGGGTATGCATCAGGCCGAGCGCGTGCCCCACTTCATGCGCTGCCACTTGGATGCTGCCCCCACCGTGCAGGTATACGATGTCGCCCATGTTGAAACCAGCGAGGCCGTTGGGTAGCAACGCACAATACACCAGCGTGATGTAGCCCGGCTCGTAATACGGGTTCAAGTTGGCGGGATCCAAATTCCACAGCGCATAGAGGTTATCGTTGTCCACCACTTGCACGGGACCGCACAAATCGAACTGGATGCCGGTGTTGTTCTCAGAGTAGAGTTCGTTCATGCCATCGAGGTCGCGCTGTACGATGCTGGGTGTACTGGCATCACCACCGGGCCCAGTCTGCGAGGCGATGATCACCTTGAGCTTCACATAGCGCGTGGCGTCGCGTACACCCGCATAGCCCTGTGCGGCTTGCAGGATGGCGGGACTGACGGACGACGTGCTCTCGCAACGGATGCCGTTGGTCTGGGCGGTGAGGGCAAGCGGAAGGAGGGCCGACAGAACGGCGGCGAGAGAGGAGAGCGTGGATCGCATGCGTTTCGTGCCGCTAACGGCGTGTTTCATTCCGGTCGCGAGGGGATCAGGTGAGTGCGTGACGCGGGCGAGGCGAAGGTCGGTTGTCCGTTGGTGTGAATGTGCGAACGGACCATGACCTGACGATGATGGTCCGCCCTGAACGCCCCCCAAGTTCACGGAGTTGCGATGGGTTCCTCCGCAGCCGCGTTGTATGCGGCCAGGCAGGAGTCAAGCGGCTGGCCGTGTACATGAATGCACGCGCAGAAATCCTCGCATGCCTTGCACTTGTTGCTTCCCTTGCATTGCTCCTTGCAATCGGACAATCGAATGCGCGGTGTGATGCTATACCCGAGCGTGATGAGAAGGACTACGATGACAATGGTCGCACCCACCCCCGCGAAGAACTTGAGGGGAAAGGAGTTGTCGCGAACCGTTGACACGAGGAGTGCAGCGTTCGCCTGACGGTGATGGAAGGGAAGGATGTACTTCAGCTTGTGATAGTCCCAGCAGAGCAGGTACAGGTTCGCCAATACCATGAGGGGCGAAGTGATCAGCGAGCCCTCGAACCGCAGCGCCAATGACAGGATGCAGATGTTGAGGATGATCGGGAAATAGATGACAGCACCGAGTGTCGCGGTGCGCGGGATCAGCAGAAGAATGGCCGCTGATACCTGCACGATACCGATGAGCGTATAGTAATAGCCCGTGAGGTGCAAGGCCTCCAGGTAATGTCCCATGGGATGTTCCACGGGTAGACCCGTGAACCGCTCACCCATGATCTTCACCATGCCCGCAGGCAGGAAACCAGCTGCCAGCGCCACTCGACAGAACACGGCGAAGTACCCCAGCCATCGGTTCGCTCGCGCACGAGCATGCAACTTGTCAAGTTTGGAGGCCAGGCTCATTCGCTCGTGGTTGATCGCGATCGGTCAAAGTTCGGCACGATCCCTCGCTGTGCTGGCGGAAGTATCTGGCAAGTGTGTTGGTTAGGTAGGAGCGACTTCGACGAGGTGAATTTTCGGCAACCCAGCGGCAAGGCGCCGTTCAAGGATCGGCCACAGTTCACGCCCCTCCTGTTCAAGCTGAAGCAGCCACATGGCCGATCAAGCCTTGGGCTTGGTCCTGCGCGATCCACCAACACCGCATCAGTGTGTGCCCAGCAGCACCTCGCGCAGCACCACCGCTTGGTTGTGCTCCTCGTCCTTCGCCCCGTACAAGAGGCATACGCGCTGCTTGCGCGCCAATTTCCGGATACGCTCCAATTCATCAGCGTGCTCCTTCAGTTCCTTCACATAGCGCTTCTTGAATTCGGCATACTTCGGCGGCTCGTGCCCGAACCATTTGCGCAGTTCCGTGCTTGGCCCGATGTCCTTGGACCAATCGTCCAAGTGCGCATCCGCCTTTGATACGCCGCGTGGCCACACACGGTCCACCAACAAGCGGTAGCCATCATCCTTCGCTGGTGGGTCGTAGATGCGTTTGATGCGGATGTCCATCGTTCAGAAAGGAGTTGGCTCGGAGAAGGGTGTGGGATGGTGAAAGGGATCGCGCTGGGTGGAGGAGGATCCCAGTGTAGTATCCGTGAATGTGGACCGGCTTAGAAATGAAGGTCCAGCATCTTCTCTTGCACGCCCAAACCGGTGAGCGCGCCCTGCACGGCCTTCACGAAACCCTCCGGCCCGCATACGTAGAACGGGCGGCCCGCATCGCGCAGGTGTTGCTTGAACAGTTCAGCGCTGACCATGCCATGGAGATGGCCGGGCGCTTCCTCTTCGCTTAGCACACTGTGGAACTCCGGGCCCAAGAGGCTCTTCAATTCGTCCTCCAGAAATACGTCCTCCCGCTTCTTGTTGAAGAAGAACAACGTGTTTCCCGCCAAGGTGCGATCCACCTTCTTCTGCCGCAGGATGGCGATGAAAGGGGTCATCCCCGTGCCACCCGCAATGAACACACCCGGGCCTTGCAGCTTCACCGTATCCCACGCATCGCTGATGATGATCCGGTCCCCGACCTTCAACTGTGCGATGCGTTCGGTCATGCCGTGGTGCTGCGGGTAGCACTTGATCATCAGCGTGAGGTGCGCGTCGCTGTCCAGACCGGTCAGCGTGAAAGGTGATCGCTTGCCTTCCAGCCCAGGTCGGTCCAAGCCGAACTCGATCGCCTGCCCGGCAATGAAACGGTAGCCTTCCGGCCGTTGCATGGTGAGCCGTACCACATCGTGCGTCACTTGCTCCTTGTTCAATAGTTCTACTTCATGTTCCATGGTGATGGTGGGTTTTGGCCGGGTTCAACGTGCTTGGGGGACTTCCCGGCTGCAAGGGCCTCAAGGTGATCTCGTCCACAAGCAGGTTGTCGGGCGTTTCCAACAGGTGGATGATCAGCTGTGCAACATCATCCGGATGCAGCATGTTGTCATGCGCCTCGATCCCCGACCGTTCGAAGAAGTGCGTGCTGATGCTGCCGGGGTTCACACAGGTGACCTTGATGCCGTTGTAGCGGAGTTCACGTGCAAGGGACTCGCTGAAACCCTGTACCGCGAACTTGGTGGCACTGTATCCGCTGCGTTCGGCACCTCCCACCTTGCCCAGGATCGAGCCGATGTTGATGATGTGCGCAGGACCGGCCTTCCGCTTCATGTGCGGCACAATGGCCGAAGTGAGGTGGAACAGGCCGTTCAAGTTCGTATCGATCATTTCACGCCAGCGCTCCGAAGGCAGCTCATCGATCTTCGCGAAGTAGCCCGCACCGGCATTGTTGACCAGGATGTCCGGTGATGCATCCCCGATGAATGTGCGTTCCACCCATGCGCGCACGGCTTGTTCATCCGCGATGTCCAGAGCGGCGGGTACGAATTGGTCGCCGAGTTCCACCTTCAGGTCAAGCAGCTTCTTTTCGGTGCGCCCCAAACCATGGACCGTTGCGCCCTTTGATACCAAGGCCGCAGCCAGTGCCCTGCCCAAGCCGCTGCCCGCACCGCTCACCACCGCTGTTGCGCCGCGCAGATCCATATCGGTCTCAGTTCTTTTGTTCCTGCTTCCGCATCTCGTCAATGGCAATGGCCGCATGCGCGGTGGCGGCACCTGCGCGCATTTCAGCCGCCACCCAGATGGCTTCCATCATCTCCTGCTTGGTGGCTCCTTTCCGCATGGCGTCCTTGGTGTGCGATCGGATGCAGTACGGGCATTGCGTAACGTGCGCCACGGCCAAGGCGATCAACTGTTTGGTCTTGGCAGGCAAGGCTCCATCCTGGAATACCGTCCTGCTGAAGTTGCGCCAGGCTTCCATGGCCTCGGGTGCAAGCGATGCCTGCATCTGGATGCCTTCGCGTGTGGCTTGGGGGAAGAGGTGATCGTGTTCAGTGTCCATGGTCCGGTGTTATTGGTTGTGCATGTTCGATCCAAGTCTCGTTCTTCAAGTGGTCGTTCACCTCCGCCACGGCATGCAGCATCAGCGGTGGTGCCGATGGAGGTGCTTCACGATCGCTGCGACCTCCCCGTTCGAATAGGTGCCATAAGCATTGACCAGCGTGCCCTTGGCGTGGTGACGATCCGAGGAAACGGCGTACACCACCATTTCATCGCCCGGGTCCGAGTCGCCTTCGAACCGGTACACCTCATCGATCCGGAAGTCATCCGCCGATAGGTTCAGCGCTGGAGCGTGGCAAATCAGACACTCCTTTTCCACTTGGACATTGAAGTCCAACGAGTAGCCCCTTTGCTTGAGGCCCTGGATCGCCTCGGTCACAGTATCGTAGTTGTACATCATCGTGTTATTTACCGCCCTCGAACTCCAAGGTAGCGTTGCTCCCCATGATCACGGTCGCTTTGAATGTGCGAGCCACATTGAGCGTGTGCGTCTTCCCGGCGGGGATCAGGAAGCTCGTTCCCGCCACCAACGGCGTACCGCCCTCTTCCATCACCAACGTGGCTTCGCCTTCCAGCACCACCACCACGGCCTCACTGGTGCAGTGGTGTGGTGGCATCACGGCGCCAGCCTCTGCGGTGACCTCGAGCGTCTTGAATTGCCCGCCGATCTGGATCGGCCTCAATTGGGGTTTTACCATGGTTCCCATGATCATGTTCATTGTACCAATTGAGCTACCGCTGTGACCTTCGCCGATCCTCCCGCATACAATCGCGAGATCGGGCATTTCTCCTTGGTCAGGGCCGCCAGTTCCTTCAAGCGATCCGCCGTCAATCCCGGGCATGCCACCTTGCAGTCCAAGGCGATCGAGGCGATATGCGGCCCCGTATCGTCCTTGGCCATGGTGACCTGTGCGGCGGTGTCGATGCTCGTGGGCTTAAGCCCTTCCTCTGTAAGCAGCAATGAGAGGTACATGGAATAGCAGCCAGCGTGCGCCGCACCTACCAGCTCTTCCGGATCGGCGCCCCTGCCACCTTCGAAACGTGAAGCGAAGGTGTAGGACCCTTCATAGCCGGTGAAGCGCATGGCGCCCTTCCCTTCCTTGATCGTTCCCTTCCATTGGGCGTTTGCCTTTGATGTTGACATGACCTGTTGAGTTGATCGTTGAGCCCTGCGAAATGACGGAGCCCTTATTTAGGACAAATATATCCTTTAATGAACAAGAACCGATCGGGGCTCGCCTTGCCGACAAATCGTGTTGATCCCTTTTGAACGTGATCCAATTGGTCCACCATCAAGTACAACCTCACTGCTTCACCACCACGACGGACCGGTGAGAGCGCGCCCTTGATGGTGGGGAAGCTGACGCGTGCAGGCCGGTTTTGCGGGCGCGTGTGGAAGCCACCGGGATCCACTCCCCGCTCGTCGGTCGGGATGACGGGTCCGGAATGAAGTAGGGCTCAAATGCGCTCCAACGTCTCCAGCAGATATCCCCAGAACTTCTGCACGGAGCTGATCTGCGCGCGCTCATCGGGCGAGTGCGCGCCGCGGATGGTGGGGCCGAAGGAGATCATCTCCATGTCCGGATAATTGGTGCCGAGGATGCCGCACTCCAAGCCGGCGTGGCAGGCCAGCACATGCGGCTCGCTCTTGAAGCGCTCGGTGTAGATGCTGGACATCAGTTTCACGATCTTGGCTTCGGGGCGCGGGACCCAGCCGGGATAGCCACCGGCGAATTCCACCTTGGCATCGATCAATTCGAAGACCGCCTTGATGCTGTTGGCCTCGTCCATCTTCTCGCTGGTGACCGAACCGCGCGTGAGGCACATCACCGTGTACTTGCCATCTTTTAGTTCGATGCGGGCCACGTTGTTGCTGGTCTGCACCAGGTCCTTCACATCGGGGCTCATGCGGTGGATGCCACCCGGACAGGCCTGCACCGCGCGGAGGAAACGGCCTTGGTCCGCAGCGGCCATCACCTTACCGCTCAGGTCGGCAGGAGTGAGTTCGATCTTCAGTTCCGGATCGGTGGTCTTGTACTCGGACTTCAACGTGTCGCGAATTGCTTCGAAGTCTTTCGTGAACGCCTGCACCTTGTCCGCAGGCACACCGATGCTGGCTGCGCTCTCGCGCGGGATCGCGTTCCGCAGGCTGCCGCCCTCGATCGTGGAGACGCGGATGCCATGCCCTTCGTTCTCGAGCAGGATCCGGTTCATCAGCTTGTTCGCGTTGCCGCGCCCGAGGTGGATCTCCGTGCCCGAATGTCCACCGGTCAAGCCTTTCACCGATAGGCGATAGCCCTTGATGCCTTGCGGAGCGGCTTCGCTGGCGTACGTGCCCGTGGCGGTGACATCCACGCCACCGGCGCAACCGATGGTGAGTTCGTTGTCCTCCTCGGTGTCGAGGTTCAGCAGGATGTGCGCGTCCAGCAGTCCGCCTTTCAGCTCGAATGCGCCGGTCATGCCGGTCTCCTCATCGATGGTGAAGAGCGCCTCCAGTGGCGGATGCGGAATGTCCTTCGATCCCAGGATACTCATGATCGTGGCCACGCCGATGCCGTTGTCCGCGCCGAGCGTGGTGCCATCGGCCTTCACCCAATCGCCATCCACCTTCATCTTGATGCCGTCGGTATCGAAGTTGAAGGGCGTGTCGTTGTTCTTCTGGTGTACCATGTCCAAGTGGCTCTGCAAGGCCACCGGCGTCATCTTCTCCTTGCCTTTCGTTCCGGGCTTCTTGATGATCACGTTGCCGACCTCATCCACGTGCGTGGGCAGCCCGAGCTTCTCCCCGAATTCCTTGATGAACTGCGTCACACGTTCCTCCTTCTTGCTCGCTCGCGGCACGGCGTTCAGGTCGGCGAAATGGTTCCAGAGGGCTTTGGGTTCGAGGGCGCGGATGGCTTCGTTCATGGGAATGGATGCGGACAGGATGGATGAGGAGAACAGTTGGTCACGGATCAGGGATCGTTGGCCGGTGAAGTTAGGATCTCGTGGAAAAGGACTGGATCCGATGGGCTATCGAAGCAGTGGCGCAGGGAGCTTCCGGGAATGGCTTGACCAGGTAAGGTGGAGATGCTCGCCGACCGGATGCGGCGCCATGGTTCCGGTGCCGGAGGGACAATGCGAAGCGGCGCGCTGGCGAGCCTGTAATAAGGGGCGGATCCAACCCATTAACGCAATTGCGGGGTCAAGGGCCGACAAGGTTCGGGTGAAGTCCAGCGCACCTTCACTGAGTTTTCTCAAACCTCAGCCCAAGTCCGCCAGACTTCAACCAAAGTCCGCGCGAGTTCGAAACCGTACTTCCCGCTGGGGCGGGATGAGACATCTTCCGCGAACGGATAATGTCATCCGGCGAAAGCGATGGCGCCTTGGTCACCGCAGGCCCAAGCACGCCTTCAGGTCGAAATCGCCCGGAGCGTTCAGCACATCCAAGCTGAAGTGCAGCGCAAGCGCCAGCTGGCCGATCTCCTCGAACAATGGCCACTGCTCGCCATTCTCAATGTCGCTGATCTTGGACTGACAGGCGTTGATGTACGCGGCCATCTCCCGCTGCGTCAGCCGCAAAGCCAGCCGTATCAGGCGTAATCGATCTCCCAGTTCCGTGCTGGTCATGGCGGGTGGTGTTGCAGAGGATCACGTGCTCCCCAATGCGACGACAACGCAGCATTGCACCGGATAGTGCATCGTGGCCGCCGCAGGACCGACCGTGCCTCATCATCCGGAACAAGGTGGACGTGAAGCCTCTGGAACCTTCGCGACCATGGAACCAGTGAAGCACCATCACGCCTTGGACCAGCTACCACTTAGCACCAGGTGCTCCACCACTTAGCACCGGGTGCTCCACCACTTAGCACCAGGTGCTCCACCACTTAGCACTAGGTGCTCCACCACTTAGCACTAGGTGCTCCACCACGTAGCACTAGGTGCTGCGCCAGCAAGCACCGGGTGCTCCACCACTTAGCACCAGGTGCTCCACCACTTAGCACTAGGTGCTCCACCACTTAGCACTAGGTGTTGCGCCAGCAAGCACCGGGTGCTCCACCACTTAGCACCAAGTGCTCCATCACTTAGCACTAGGTGCTCCACCACTTAGCACTAGGTGCTCCACCACTTAGCACGAGGTGCTCCACCACTTAGCACGAGGTGCTCCATCACTTAGCACGAGGTGCTCCACCACTTAGCACCAGGTGCTCCACCACTTAGCACTGGGTGTTCCACCACTTAGCACCAAGTGCTCCATCACTTAGCACTAGGTGCTCCACCACTTAGCACGAGGTGCTCCACCACTTAGCACGAGGTGCTCCACCACTTAGCACGAGGTGCACCACCACTTAGCACGAGGTGCTCCACCACCCGGCACCGGGTGCCCCGCTGCCTCGCCTTGGGTGCCCGGCCGACTTATGGTAGTTCCCGATAGCGTATGGGAGTTTCCCATACCGTATCGGCCACGGCGATAGGCCGCACAAGGCCTGCACCTGCGCCGCGTTAAGGGATCGTGCCGCGGAATGCACCACGGCCGGAACAACCAACGAACGCCATGAGAGCCAACATCAAGATCGGACTTGCCAACATGCTGCCCCCAGCCTTGCTGGCCTTCTTCAACCACATCATCGCGAAGCTCACCGGCAACGCGCAGTTCCCGAACCTGCCCATGAGCCTTGTGGATATGACCGCCTTGAGCGTCTCGCTCCAAGCCGCCATCACCGCCGCCATCGATGGTAGCAGCACCGACCGCGCGCACCGCAACGCCGTGGTACTGCAGGTGCAGGACGTGCTGCGCGTAACAGCGGACTACGTGCGGGCCGAGTGCGACGGCGATGCCGAGCTGCTCACCACCAGCGGCTTCCCCCTGGCCAAACAACCCGAGTCGCACACGGAGGTGGGCATCCCCAAGAATGTGCGCGCCGACGCCACCGATGTAAGCGGCGAGGTGAAGCTGCTTTGGGGCCGCACCGTGGCCGCGCGCATGTTCCGCATTGAGCAGGCCACCAGCGACCCCACCCTGGGGGTGACCACCTGGAACACCGCAGGGCAGGTGAGCCGCCAGCGTTTCATCGTTACCGGCCTGGAGCCGTACAAGAGCTATTGGTTCCGCATCGTGGCCTTGGGCATCGATAAGGAAGGCCTCCCCAGCGACGTGGTGCTGGGCCGCCCCGCATAGATCGCGATCACACACGCCAGCCCCGGCCCCGAAGCAGAAATGCGGAGGAGCCGGGGTTGGTTGCGTTTTCAGACCTTGTGGTATCGGGCGGCTGCGGTACATTCACGACCGCCTGAAACAATAGCTCAACTACTGAATTGCCATTGAATGGAATCGAAAGCTGAATCCAAGATCGAGTGCCCCAAGTGCGGCATGCCCATCGATGTGAACAAGGTGCTCTTAGAGAAGGTCCGTACGGAGATCGGGCAGGAGTATGAGACCAGACGGTCAAAGGCGCTACTGGCCAAACAGAACGCCGTTAGTGGAGAAGGACATAGACAACTTAGTAAACGATAAAGGACATGGCAAGATGTACAGCACCTAGATATGGACATCGCACGGCGAGTGGGGCAGCGGCCTGCCCCGCATGTAGTAGCCGTTCACGCGGCTATGGTTCATATTCGCACTCATACCCGACATACACCACTCCCTACGCCTCCTCTGGGCGTAGCACGGGCGGCCGCAGTAGCGGGGGAGGTTCTGGTAGAAGCGTTAAACCTCGCTGGTCGGGAGCAGGTTCGCCTGTGATGTACACGCCTTCCGAGGTGCGGACGCTCACACCGGTCCGCGAAAACGTCGAGAAGCGATCGGCCGTTCCTGACCTTCGGGACGTTTTTCTTTGTCACGCTTGGGATGATAGGAACGGGGCGGCCAAGGAACTGCATGATCTACTCGAGACCCGCGGCGTCTCTGTTTGGTTCAGCGAGAAGGACGTGCTTCTAGGCTCATCATTGCTCCGTGAAATCGACAAGGGACTGGCGAAGTCACGGGTTGGAATCGTTCTTGTGACCCCCGCGCTGCTTCGTCGGCTCAAAGGTGAGGGCATTGCGGACAAGGAACTTTCGGCACTCTTGGCACGCGACCTACTAGTTCCCATCGTTCATAATACGACATATGAAGACCTCCGTGATGTCAGTCCCTTGCTTGGTTCCCGAAGCGGCCTGAGCACTGCAGAGGAGCCAATGGCAGACGTGGCGGCCAAGCTAGCCGAGCTGGTAGTCCTCTAGCTCTGTTGCATGCCCAGGTTGCCGAGCACATGAACCGCAAGTGCCTGGCCATTGACTGCGTGGAAGACTACCACGAAGGGAGCAAGTTCAGTTTCGGGTAGCCTTCGGTAATCCTGGGCATTCCATGGGACTTTTCAACAGGACGGACGCCATTGCCTATGAATCCTCTAACTTCCTCGCGAATTGATCCTTGTGTGCTGAAGTTGTGCTGAGTGAGGTGTTGTGTGGTTGAGTTGGGTGGTGATGGATCTCGAACGCAAACCCAAGGCGCCATGCACCGTCAACCCATCTGCAAGTTCCACATCAAGACCGTAGTTCTGTTGGCCTGCTTGGCCGTGGCTGATGCCTCCGGTCAGGCGACACAATTCCCGCAGGTCTACTATAACTCGCAGGGTTCCGGCGGGTTCAACTTGAACGTTCGGACCACGGCAAATTCTTCGGGTTCCGTTCTTACGAGCGTTCCAGTTGATGGGCGGATCGGGGCTGAGTCCTTGACCACGAACAGTGGTGATGCCTTCTACAACTGGATCAGGGTGTGCTTGCCTCAGACCAGTAGCACGGACAATAATCCGGACTATGGCTACATGGCGGCTAGTGAGTTCTATATGCGCATCCATGAGTCTGCCACATCCACGAACCACGCCACTGTCAACACAGCAAGCACACCACTTGGTGTGCGCACTACTGCTGGTGGGACAACTTATGTGACCATTTCGGGTTCGAACGCATACTACGGCGCGGGCTCCATCGTGGCCAGGACCGGGAGTACATCAAGCGTGTCCGGGAGCACTTGGTACCAGATCCATTTGCCGAACAATTGCAGCCAAGCCACGGGTTGGGTGAATGGCTTGTACCTGACCATTCCAGCGGCGCCAAACTTCAGAGTGGTGGGTGGACGGATATGTGACGACGCCGGTTCGTGCGCGTTCTTGGGGAACATCAATGGTGCGCTGATCTCCTTCTCTGGTGGGAATGGGAGCACTCGCAGTAGCTCAGGGTTCTATCAGTACAAGTTGACGACCAACGTGACGACTAGCATCACCTGTACGGCTTCAGGCTTCACAACCTCGACGCCGACCTCCTACAATCACACGGCTTCAAGCCACAACTACACGAGGCAGTTCGTTATGAGCAATGTGTCTTGCACGTACTCGCTTAGCCCTAACAACAATAACTCGGTGCCGAACGGGGGAGGGAGCTATTCAGTCTCGGTTACTGCGCCCGCAAGTTGTGCATGGACCGCCACAGAGAGTTTGAGTTGGGTGAGCATCACTTCTGGTGCAAGTGGCACGGGAAACGGCACCGTCAACTACACGGTAACAAGCAACGGTGGTTCGTCTAGGTTGGGGACGATGACCATCGGGGGACAGTCATTCCAGATCACGCAAGCTGGAGTTTGCACCTATAGCCTGAGCCCCACAAGCAACCTCACTATCCCTGTTGGTGGTGGTAGTTACTCAGTAGGCGTGAGCACTCAATCTGGTTGTGCGTGGACCGCGACTGAAAGCCTGAGTTGGGTGAGCATTACCTCTGGCACAAGTGGAACCGGCAGTGGAACCGTGAACTATACGGCAAGCATCAATGGGGGTACGGCGCGGTCTGGAACACTAGTCATAGCGGGAGAGACTTTTCAGCTAAACCAAGCCGGAGCGCCCACCCTTGGCTATACCATGAGAGTTTATAACAAGCCCTCATCGGGAATACCCATTACTGAACGACTGTTGGCAACTGCTGTTTCTGGCAATCCACAACCACCACCTATGAAGATTTGTGCTGATGGCACTAAATCGACCATAGTCAAACTACAAGTCAATGGTGGCACGGTCAACATGAGCGACATATTGTTCAGAATGGCGAGTGGTTCACCTATTCCAGCTAGGTACTGCACTTTCCAGACGGCGGATTACGAAAGTCCGGTGGGCATTCAACGGAAGGCAACTATTACCCATCCCACGTACTTAAGTGAGACAGACTCACCATACATACAGGATACCATTATTGCTTACAATCTGAACAACTACAACATCCCACTTGTCAAGATGCCTGTACAAGTACATCGCCCCCCAGTGGTATTCGTGCATGGAATTTGGGGTGAGTATGGGTCATTCAAGGCAATGGATGATTCCTTCAAGGAACATTTTGGTGCGGAGAATATTCTAACCTGGCGGGTCAACTATAAGCTCACAAATGCGCGGTCGTTTGAAGTGAATGCGCTTATAGTAAGAGATAACATACGCAACGCTGTTGAGGAGGCTCGAAATCGACTTTTCTCTTGCGGCAAAGTGGATGTAATCGCTCACAGCATGGGAGGGATTCTGTCGAGACGATGGATCCTGAACGATGACTATGGCGGTGAGATAAGAACGTTGACCACAATCAACACGCCTAACTCCGGAACTCAAGCAGCAGATCTTCTCCGCAGTCCCTATGGGCTAGTGACCCAGCAGGCAATGGCGTTATTGGGGCATATGCCCACGAATGAAGGAGGGGTGGAGGACTTAAAGTCAACTAGTCCCTACTTCTATGGAGGATACAACCTAGGCGATCCGGGCACGCTATCGATACCCGCGCTAAACTACAGTAGCCTTAGTACGATTTACGATGCCGCCAAGAAGGACTGGTGGCCCATTCACATAACACTACTAATGAATCCAGAGTTTGATGGGTTTCCGTTTTTCATCAACGGCCCAGAGGGCCTTGTATCAAGATTGTATAATCCATTCGATGGTGACCCAATTGTTCCTTTAAATTCTCAGCAAGCGGGACAGAACTCCATTGAGCGTGGGAACGTCACTCACATGGAAGCCAAGTCCAATACCGAAAACGTCGAACACATTATTTCCAACTTGGGAGTGAATCCGACTACAAGCGCATTTAATCACGAGGGGTGGCAACCAATGTATTTGCATTTGCCATGGTGGTTGGATGTAGTGACTCCTGGGTTTGCCGCACCTCTGTGGCCCGACTCGGTAGTCATTGTCCAGCCAACGAACGGAACAACGGTGAGTCCGGGAGACGTTGTTACGATTGTCGTGGACAACTCCTTGTCCGATCATACATACCTCGCTGCTGCTGCAGGAAACAGCTTCGAGCAAACCGCTATGATGGACACCTCGGGCATCGCATTGAGTTGGAACTACACTGTGCCCCAGGCGGCATGTGGGCTCTGGAGAGTATCATGCTTAAGTATCAACGCGCAGGGACTTGCTTCGGTTGATTCCGTTTTTCTCAATGTGCTGCCGCAAGCATCTCTAGACAGCGTGCGATTCATCACTGACTCCCTATGGATATCACATGGCGGGGTTTACGCACTAACCGTCGAAGGGTATTACAACGACGGCATAGTACGAGATATCACCGGGGTTGCGGGATTGGGTTATCTGATCAGTGACCCACAGATCCTCACACCTGTTAGCGGGGGCTTGATCGGTTCACAAGTCGGGGTGTCTACTATTACTGTTACCCTGAACGGGCACAGTGATCAGATGGTCTTCATTGTTGAGCAAAATCCGAACGTGTATCAAGCCGCATTTCAAGCAAGCGACAACATTATCTGTGGTCAGGGGGCCATTCTCTTCACAGATGTTTCTGGCGGAAGCCCAATTAGTCGTCAATGGCAGTTTCCCGGTGGCAGTCCTTCCACTTCTTCAGATTTGCAGCCACAAATCACCTATTCGAACACGGGTAATTACTCCGTCACTCTTATAACAACCTGGTCCGACAAGGTCGATACGCTGGTAGCACCAGCATACGTGGTAGTCGCGAATCCTCCTACGATTGCAATTGACCCAATAGGACCAACCACAGTTTATGAAGGAACCAGCGTGCAGCTCGATGCGACCGGTTCCTCGGGTGTGGTACACTACCTCTGGTCCTCTACAGACACGACACAAGTCGTCGTAGCCAATACAACGGGCGATTATGTGGTTATTGGCGTCGATAGCCTGGGCTGCAACGCATCTGCCACAACTAGCATAGTGGTCCATCCGCTCCTCAAGGTTGCGCCAAGGGCGTTCTTGGATGGGCCATACGATGTGGGAGAGCAAATGATGCACGACAGTTTGCGCACGCACGGGCTGATTCCACTGACGGAACCATACACGGGGTTAGGCTATCCGCATTTGGGCGGTGGTGGTGAGAGCATAGTTCCGGCGGTACTCTCCGTTAGTGGAGGCAATGCGATCGTGGACTGGGTTGTCCTCGAACTACGTAGTGGGTCAAACCCTGTGCAAGTATTGCAAACCCGGAGTGGCTTGATCCAACGTGATGGGGACATAGTTGGAAAAGACGGTGTCTCGCCGGTCGGCTTCAGCCTACCAGAAGGCAGCTACTACATTACGATCCGGCATAGGAACCACTTAGGGGCTATGACATCAGGTGCTGTGTTTCTTTCAAGCACGGCGACGGTTGTGGACTTCACAAGTGCATCGACATCGACATATGGTACAGAAGCAAGGAAGTCCAACGGCACCTACTTGACTCTGTGGTCAGGCAACACGCTCTGGGACAACGAACTGAAGTACACGGGATCCAACAACGATCGTGACCCAGTACTCGTGCGTATCGGTGGAACAATTCCGACCAACACAGTACCGGGTTACTATCGCGATGACGTCAATCTGGACGGAGTGGTGAAATACACCGGTAGCGGCAACGACAGGGATCCGATCCTAGTCAACATTGGTGGTACGGTACCAACACAAGTCAGGACGGAACAGTTACCGTGATTTGCTATCTGATCCGCATTTCGCGTGAGGGATAGGAGCAAGTAGCTCCGAGTCCGCCATCCGGCGGACGAGGACTTCGCGAATGGCCCGACGGCGAGTCTCCGAGCCGGAACGCCCACATCTCGACAACGCTCGATGTGACGTTCCTAACTCTGATCCAACTTCCGCACCATCGTCAAAATAGTAGCCACCGCCACGGTCTCTCCGGTCTCATCCACCACATCAACAAGGAACTTGACTATCCCCGAAGCCACATCCGCACCCTTCGGCGAATCGGCGGTGATCACCTTCTTCTCCATCCCGGGCCAACAGGCCCTCCTTCTCCTCCCGGTGAACTTCACTTGACCCGCGACCCGCGCGGGATGACAAATGGAGCCGCGGTACACGGATCCCATATGTAGAAAGTGGTTGGTCCAGGTCAAAGCAGTTCCTCTTTGTCGATACCCGCCTGTTTCAAGATCGAGAGCATGGTACCCTTGGGAAGGTCGCGTTTGTGCATCGGCACCACGGTCATCTTGCCCGTCGTGCGGTTCTTGAAGATCTGGTGTGAGCCCTTGGTACGTGCTAGCTCGAATCCGTGCTTTAGCAGTAAACGAATGATCTCATCAGGTGAGAGCGACGGCGCCTTGGTCATCGCCGATCAGGAAGCGAGCACAAGCGAATACTCGAAGGTCTGGCTGTCGTCCGGGACCGGTTCGCCTTCCGCTTGCAGCGTTTCCACATAGAGTTCGATGGCTTCCTTGGCCATCGCCATGGCGTGCTCGATCGTCTCACCGAAGGTGACGCAACCCGGTAATGCCGGCACATTCACCGTGAAGCCGCCTTCCGGCTCGCGGGTCATCAGGATGCGGTAGGTGAGCTGTGACATGGTCCTGTTCGTTTGCTCAAATCTACGCAGACGCTAGCTCTGGTCGAGCTTCTTCACCATGGTGAGAATGGTGGCAATAGCGACGGTTTCGCCGGTCCGTCCACGACATCAACACGGAATTTGACCTCCTTCGCTTTGCTCGGAGTGACAGAGATCAGTGTGGTCGACCTCATGCTTGGTCCAACTTTTTAACCATGGTCAAGATGGTGGCGATCGCTACTGTCTCTCCCGTTTCGTCTACGACGTCGACAAGGAATTTAACTATCCCCGAAGCCACATCCGCCCCCTTCGGCGAATCCTCCTTCAGTTCCTTCTTCTCCATCCCGGGCCAACAGGCCCTCCTTCTCCTTCACGGTGAACTTCACTTGGATGGTAGACCCCGGATAAACAGGCTTCGTGAAGCGCGCTTCCTCGATGCCGTAGTTCAGCAGCACAGGCCCTTTCGGTGGATCCACGCCCTTCGACCCTTCGGCAAGCTCAGGGCTCAGGATGTGGCCCGAAGCACATGAGAGGATGCAATACCCGTGCGCCACGTGGCCGATGGTCAGGCAGTCGTGCGTTTCTTGCCTTTCACAGCCTTGGACCGGGCACTCGCCGGACGTGGGCGCTTAGCGGCAGCACGTGTGCGCTTTGCTGGGCGCTTCGCAGCGGCCTTGGCCTTTTCGGCTTGTATGTAGGCTGAGATGGCGCGCGAATCCTCATCAGTGAACGGGCGGTCTCCAACGATGTGGTCGAGGCCTTCCAGATCGAGCTTTTTGGTCCTCATGCCGGGAAATATTTGGCCATGACCTTCTGTGCGGCCGATGTATCGATCACCATGCGGATCCCGCCAACACGGGATTTCGCAACCGTTCAACTTGCATGTGCACGGTGCGTGCATTCATCGCTTCCCTTTGTTGGACCGCAAATCAGCGGCCATTTGCTTCATCGCCTTGGTATCCACTGTGTCGTAGTCACTCTTGTCATAGATGCTCAGCAGGTACACCTCGGCATCTTCCGTTATCACGTACGTGATCACCCTGCCACCGCCGCTCTTGCCTTTGCCCTTGCTGGTGATCGCCAGCCGGACCTTGTAGAGCCCGTGCCCAAGGCCGTTGCCCGTGTGAGGCCGCAGTTCCAGTTCCTTCTCCAGCTTGAACAGGTCCTTGCCAAGCGAACGGTACCGCTTGAGAAGCGGCCGCAACTCCTTCTCGAATTCCGGCGTGGGGATGACCCTATGCTTCACGCAGCACGTCCTTCAGTGAGCGCTTCTTCAACTTGCCGGAACGCATGCGCGCCACTTGGTCAAGTGCCTTACCCACGGAACTGCGCAACTTGAAGAGTTGCTCATAGTGGCGCATCTTCTCCACCATTTCGTTCCATTCATCCAAAGGGACCAGAACCGCCTGCGCGTTGCCCTGGGTGTCATTCACAACCTGGATCGGGACTTTCATGAGACCAAAGTTAGTGGGCGTTAGCGTTGATCGAGCTTCTTCACCATCATCAGGATCGTCGCCTGCTTCGCTCTGCTCGCAGTGACGAACATTCCGGTGCAGGTTGTCATGCTTGGTCCAGCTTTTTGACCATTGTCAAGATGGTAGCGATGGCAACGGTTTCCCCAGTCTCGTCAAACACATCAACGAGGAACTTCACAATGCCCTTCGCAACGTCCGCATCATCGCGCTTCTCTTGGTCCACCTTCTCTTTCACCGTGAACCTGACCTGTATCGTCATTCCGGGATAGACAGGTTTCGTGAACCTGGCTTCATCAATACCATAGTTCAAAAGGACGGGCCCTTTCGGCGGATCAACGAACAAGCCCGCAGCACGCGATAGGATGAAGTAGCCGTGCGCCACGCGACCGGTGAAGACGGTGCCGTCGAGGGCATCGGCATCCATGTGGGCGTAGAACTTGTCGCCGCTGAGGTCCGCGAAGTTGTCGATGTCGGCTAGGGTCACCAGGTGCTTTTCGGTGATCACGGTATCGCCCACGTTCAGCTCTTCGAAGTGCATGCGGAAGGTGTGCTTGGGCGTAAGGTGTTGCTTGGCACCCTGCTGGTATTGCTGCGTAAGCGCGGTGATGGTGCTGGGGCTGCCTTGGATGGCGGTGCGTTGCAGGTAGTGCAGCACGCCGCGCTTGCCGCCCATCTCCTCGCCGCCACCGGCACGTCCGGGACCGCCG